>Ga0315291_10000174_pt1 | contig 78730 bp, 63 predicted proteins | sample YL17G12_20_MG_FD_203070 | JGI IMG/M metagenome (GOLD analysis project Ga0315291, IMG submission 203070) | Sediment microbial communities from Yellowstone Lake, YNP, Wyoming, USA - YL17G12_20 | ecosystem: Environmental > Aquatic > Freshwater > Lake > Sediment | place: USA: Wyoming | collected... | reverse complement strand
GCGCCCGACGGGAAAACCGTGTGCAAGAAAGCGCTCACGATCGAGGAATCCCTCGTTCTCCCCGCGGAGTACGCGAGATTGAAAGCGCTCCTCTCCGCGTTCGGAGAAGAGCATCTGGTTCTGGAGAGGGAATAGGCGGCGGCGATCAGCTCGGATCGAGCGCTATCGTGTCGCCGATGCCGGTGTCGCTTTCGTTCAAAGCGTTGGCGGCCAGTTCCACCGCGCTCACCGCTTTGCGCGAAGAATCGGCGATGCAATCGGGAGGGAAATTCCTGAACATCGTGACGACGCGGCCGTGCTGGTTGAGGAAGGCGATATCGACCGAGCCTTTCATGCCGACCGTGTAGATCGCCCGGCACGGCGAGATCCAGAGGGCGCAATTCCGCGGCATGCCGCAGCGGTTCAGGAATCTCAGCGTGTTGTAGCAATTCGTGTTCAGCGTCAGAAGGTGCTTCGCGATCAACGTTCCGCGCGTCTTGTTGAAAACGGACATTGCGGCTCACTTCCTAGAACGTGGTCCCCGCCATGAGGACCACGAGGGTTGCGACGGCGAGCGTGGCGCACCACGGCATGATGCGAAAGGGTCCGGTGTTTTCGCAGCCAGGTTCTCTGCCCTGATAAAGCTCGGCGAGGGCCGGTCCGGCGGAGTCCTTCCGGTCCATGCGCAGCATCCGCATCGCCTCGATCTCGACGAGGGCGGACTTCTCGTCGAAGGCGAGGAGCCCCGCGCCGTATGGATACGAATCGCTCACGGCGCTGGGGAGCGCGGACTCGATCCTCAGCATTCTCTGGATGAACAGGAGCGCCGTCGCGATGCAGAAGACGATCGCGTAATTGACGGCGCCGAGTGTGCCGCCGAGCGCGACGGAGATGATCATGTCGGTGCGCGAGACGAATCCGAGCAGCGAGAGCGGAACCGTCAGAAAGAGCGCGGCGCCGGCGCCGACGAGCGAGAACGTGAGTCCGGCCGCGCCGTTCACGATGCCGAACGCGGCAGGCGCGACGATGAGCGCCGCGAGGCCGAGACCCACCTGGAATCTGTTTCTCCCCATTCCGTAGAGGGCGGTCATTATGAAGAGTGAGGTGAGAACGTTCAGCATGGTCGTAATCGCCCTTTCTTCTTGATTCTCACCCCTCGTAAAGAACAAGTTGCATTCCATAGCCGCCTGCGGGAGAAACTGCGCACGCGGATCGTGTGACGCACGGCCGGCACGCGGGCAGCAATGCGCTTGATTGCTTTGGGTTATGCGGGAATCGGTGCGGCGCGGCGCAGGAAAAAAGCGAGTGTCCTTTCACGAACAATTGTTGTCTCGAGAACGGCGGCAGCGGATTAATCCCCACCCGGAAGAGCGTTCGCGGCTTCCGTATGACATTTTCTCACATTGCTGCGCTTCGCCGGCGAAAGCGCGCTTCGCGGCGCCTGATCGCTCCTCTACGTTCCCCGTTGTTCCCGAAAATACCCGGTCTAGTGTGAAGCTCCCGATGCGAGTCTAAGGAACGCTTCCTCGACGCGCTTCATGTTCTTGCTCCAGAGCCCGCGCTCACCGATGACAAGGTAATTGATCTTCCGGGCGCTGTACCTGAATGGGGCGTCATCGAGTGTCTCGATGACCGCGGCGGCGAGGGCGCCGGGGTCGTCGCGCTCGATGATGCGGCCGTTCTCTCGATCCGTTATCCATTCGCGGTTCGCGGGAAGATCGGTCACGACCGGCGCCGTCCCGCTCGCCATCGCCTCGAGAAGGGATACGGACGTCGAATCCGATTTCGACGTCGAGACGTACACGTCGGCGGCTCGAAGCTCCCGGGCGATTCCCTCAGGATCGAGCCTTCCCCTGAAAACAAAGCTCCCGTCGAGCGCGAGCCTCTTCACTCTCTCCTCGAGGCGCCGTCGCTCGGGGCCGTCCCCGCATACGACGAAGTGCGCATCCCGCCTTTCCCGGATGAGCGGAGCCGCCTCCACGAGGAGCCGGACGTTGTAAATCGGGTGGAGATTGCGCGTGCTCACGATGCGGGCGCGGCCTTTTCCGTGAGCCGCGTCGCCGGGGTGGGATTCCCGGGGAAAGAAGATTCGCTCGTCGATCCCCATGTACGCCTTGAGAATCTTTTCGGGGTTCGCCCCGATCGAGATCGCGACGCGCGAGAGCTCTTCCGCGTCGGTGATGACGAGGTCCGCGGTGCGCAGCACGGAGCGGATCTGGAGCCGGTGGACGATTGACGAGGGGTAGTCGACGAGAAGGTCGGAGCCGAGGCTCGAAACGGCAAGGGGGCGGCACCCGCTCCGCGCGGCGACGAAACCGTAGCCGCCGACGTAGAGAGCGTTGACGAGGTCGGGGCGGAAGCCGGCGAGCTCCTTCCTGACGGAGCCCATCGCCGAAAGATATCCGAGGAGTTTCGTCGGGAGATGGGCGGCCAGCCTTCTCGCGGGAAAGGAGCACCCATCGACGCTTTCGAACGAAAGGAGAAGTACTTCGTGGCCGCGTTCGTGGAAATATCCCGCCCAGCGCCGCACGTGATTGAGTGAACCATCTCCGAGAAACGCGATGCGCACACCCCGCTCCTTCGCTTCGGTGCATCGTGAAGACGCGCCGGTGGGAATGTACCACAAGACCGGAAAATTTTGTTGTAGAATCAGGGCCGCTGATTCAGAATCCGGAGGGACATTCCACGGCGGTTCGCCGCGCCTGGAACGTGCAGGCCGGCTCATATACATTCACTTTTCCAATCCCGGGGAGGCTCGCCGATGTTCAAGAACTTCGAGCTCGAGAGAGTTCTCGGCATTCTTTCGCTCGTCGCTTGTCTCGCGCTCGCGCCGCTCTCCTGCGGCCTCTGCGCGGACTCGGCCCATGCAGCGAGGCCCGTCCATACCTATTCGATCGTCGCCCGCGATTCGGTGACGGGGGACATGGGCGTGGCGGTGCAGTCGCACTGGTTTTCCGTCGGCCCCGTCGTGCCGTGGGCGCGTGCGGGGGTCGGCGCCGTGGCCACGCAGAGCCTCGTTCTCATCTCGTACGGGCCGCTCGGGCTCGATCTCATGGAAGAGGGAATGAGCGCGCGGGAAGCGCTCGAAAAGCTCGTCGAGGAGGACGCTCACTCCGCCGTGCGGCAGGTGGCGATGGTGGACGCCGAGGGGAACGCTGCAGCTCATACGGGGGATTCGTGCATCGTGTTCGCCTCCCACCACGCGGGCGGCGGATACTCGGTCCAGGCGAATATGATGCTCACCGATCAGGTCGTGCCCGCCATGGCGAAGGCGTTCGAGGCGGCGACGGGGGACCTCGCCGACCGGATGCTCGCCGCGCTCGAAGCGGCGCAACAGGCCGGCGGAGACATCAGGGGTCGCCAGTCCGCCGCCATTCTCATCGTGCGCGGAGCGGCGAGCGACGAGCCGTGGTCCGACGTTGTCATGAATCTGCGCGTCGAGGACAATCCGCAGCCCGTCGAGGAGCTCAAGCGCCTGGTCACGATGCAGCGCGCGTATGATTTCGAGAATCTCGGGGACGAGGCGATGGCTGAAAACGACCTCAAGGGCGCCATGGAGGCATACGGGGAAGCGGCGAGGCTCGCGCCCGACAATCTCGAGCTCGCATTTTGGCAGGGCGTTTCTCTCATCAATATGGGCCATGACGCCGAGGGCGTGAAAATACTCAAGGCCGTCGTCGAGCGGGACGCGAACTGGAAAGAGCTGCTGAGGAGGCTCCCCGCGGCCGGGCTCCTCACCGTGAGCAAGGATCGCCTCGGAAAGATACTCGCGACCCTTTGAGAGCCAGGCTGTCCGAGTCGTTTCAAACGAAACCCGTTCTGAGGTGTATGAATACGAGCGAAGACATACTCAAGCCGGACGATTCGGAGCTGGCGCGAAGGGGTCACGCGGGAGACCGGAAGGCGCTCGAAGAGCTCTTCAGGCGCTACGAAAAGGGTCTTTATGGTTTCGTGAACCGTTTTGTCGGGGGAGCGGTGGACCCGGCGGACGTATATCAAGAGGTGGTGCTCAGAGCGATCGAGAATCTGGACCGTTTCAACCCGAAGCTGAGCTTCAGGACGTGGCTGTTCACCCTCGCGGCGAATCACTGCAAGAATATTCTGCGTTCGAGGGAGCAGCGAGGCAAGTTTCATACTCCGTCTATGCGACGACTCGGTGACGATTCGGAAGTGGACATCATGGAGACTGCACCGGACGGTGCTCCCGGCCCCGACAGGACGACCGAGAATGCCGAGTTCGTCGACGCGCTCGAGCGCGAGCTCATGAACCTCCCGCCGCCGCAGCGGGAGGTCTTTGTTTTGCGCGAGTTCAACGACATTTCCTTCAAAGAGATCGCCGCGATTCTCAAGATCCCGGAGGCGACGGCTCGTTCGCGTATGTTCTTTGCCGTCGAGCAGCTCCGCGTGCGTCTCAGGGTTTTTTCCGGCACGGGCGCCGCTTCGGCGCGCTCAGCCCGGGGGCATTGACGAAAGGCCGGGGCGCGATGTTCAGGGAATGGTTTGGCCGCACGAAGAACGGTATTGAGCGGGAACAACAGGCGAGTCCCGAATGCATCGCCGTTCGCGAAGAGATCATGACAGCCGTGTTCGCGGAAGCGGGTGTGGTTGTCGAGTCCGTTTCCATTCACCTTGAGAAATGTGAACCGTGCCGCGTGTGGGAAGCCGAGGTCAAGACGATGCACGGTCTCTGCCGCGAATCGGGCGCGGGGGACGATCCTTCCCCTCTGACGTCGTCGGCGCTGAAGAGCCGCGCTGTGGCACCCGTATCCCCGGCGGGGCATCGCCGCGAGCCGAAACCGACGGCGGAGCGCTCATCCGACCGGGGCGCCCTTCTCGTCATCGCTCTCGCCGCCGTGCTCTTCAATCTGATTCTCGCGCTCAGGCTCGAGGGAAGCGCGCGGGTGCTCTACCCCGTCATCGGCTTCGGCGTCATGCTCGCGAGCGCCGTATGGGTTCATGTCGATTCAACGCGGCGGGGAATGCCCGCCGCGTTCTGGACCGCCCTTCAACCCTTCACCGTCCCCGCCGGGCTCATCGCGTATCTCGTATGCCGCGAGCGCGCCTCCCTGCGCTGTCCCGCATGCGGGAATACGGTTCCGGGGCGCGACCGGTTCTGTCCAGAGTGTGGGGTGGGGCTTGCCGCGTTTTGCTGCGGGTGCGGGAGGCCCGTCCGGAGAGAGTTCCGCGTCTGCCCGTTTTGCGGCACACGTCTCGAGGAGTGCTTCCCGCGCGACGACGCGGCGGGAAGGACGTGCGGCTGGTCGCGCGCCCAGATCGCCTTTCTCGCGGCCGCAAATGTCGTTCTCTTCGCGGGGTTCCTCGCGGCGCTTCTGCGGGGCGAAGGGCAGGCTTCTTTCGTCGCCGCGTTCCTCTATCTGTTCGGATTCTTCCCCGTTTTCAACTGGGTGGCGGTCGATTCGAGGCGGAGAGCCATGTCGACGGTTTTCTGGGGCATCCTCGTTCTCGTTACGCTCTACGCGGGGCTCGTCATCTATCTCGCCTGCAGAAAAGACGAGCGGGTGGCGTGTCCCGTATGCGGCTCCTACCCCCCGTCAAGCTTCAATTTCTGCCCGTGCTGCGGTTCCGTGCTCGCTGATAGCTGCCCGTCCTGCGGTGCGGCTTCCCGCGGCGACCGCTTCTGCGCGTCCTGCGGCGCGGAGATCATCAGCGCAGCCGCTTCCCCGCAGTCGCCGGAATGAGCCTTCCGTATTTGACGCCCTTCATCGCCATGAGCTCGTCGGCAATGAGGCGCACCGCGCCCGGCCTTCCGCGGATGACCTTCGCCTCGAGGCAGGTGTCGTGATCGAGATGGAGATGAAGCGTCGTGACGATCTCCCCGTGGTGCCCGTGCTCCTTGTTGAGCATGCGCGACGAGAGCTCGCGCTGGCGGTGGTCGTAGACGATGACGAGAACGCCGATGACCTCCCCTTTCGTGGTGCCCCATTCCTCCTCGACGATGGCGCCCCGCACGAGATCCCGGATCGCTTCCGACCGGTTGGGGTACTTCTTGCTTTTCACGTGGAGGTCGAGCCTCGCGAGAAGCTCGTCGTCCATCGAGACGCCGAACCGGGTCGTCTTCATGTGCTCTTGTCCTCCGTATAATGGGAATGGCCGGAGCCGGCCGCGGCCTCGCGGTGGGGGTGCCGGTGCGCGTGGACGAGCCCGGCGCTTTCGAGGAGCGCGGTGTCCTCGAGCGCCCGCTCGACGGGGCCGATGAAGAGCGGCCGCTTCTCCCGGCCGAGAACGACCGCCGTATCGCCGATGTGCCGCGCGAGCATGAGATCCTGCGTGGCGACGACGAGCGTCTTGCCGTGTCCGGCGAGACCGGTCAGGATATCGATGAGTATGCCTTCCGTCGCCGGGTCGAGGCTCGCCGTCGGCTCGTCGAGGAGGTATGCGTCGAGGTCGAGCGTGAGGATCGAGGCGAGCGCGACGCGTTTCTTCTCTCCGCCGCTCAGGTTGTACGGATACCGGTCGGCGAGCGCGGTGATGCCGAGCGCCGCGAGCGCCGCATCGACGCGGCGCGAGATCTCTTCCTCGCCGAGACCCATCTGGCGCGGCCCGAAGGCGAGTTCCTCGCGAACGGTCGGGGAGAAGCATTGAACGTCGGCGTCCTGGAAGACGAATCCGACCGTGCTCCTGAAGAATTTCCTGAAGTGAGCCTCCCCGAGCGCTTTCTCGGAGAGCGCTCCGCCGAAGGCGGCCGCGGTGCCCGCCTGGGGGTGGACGAGCCCGTCGAGAATCTTGAGGAGCGTCGATTTGCCGGAGCCGTTCGGACCGAGGAGAATCGTGCAGCGCCCGCGCGGTATATCGAGACGATCGATCGCGATCCCCGGTATGTTCCCCGGGTATGCATAGGAGACGTCCCTGAGCTCGAAGGCGTTGCCGCCCGCGGGCTCCCTCGCGTCCCCGCTTCCGCCCCCGCCGCGGGAGCCAACGGATGCCTCCTCGTCCCAGCCCCGCGACACCATCGCCATGTGTACTCCTTCCGCGCAGGCAAGGGATCGCAGGAAGAGGTATCCAGCGCTGCGCGAGACGAATGCGGCCTCCTTCCGGAAGGAAAGCGACGCGATGACCCTGCTCTTTCGCGCGATGAGGAGCTCGGAGAGCGTCCGCAGGAGGAGGAGCAGGTAGCGGTACGAGAGGGCCAGGAGCGATACGACGAGTCCGGGGAGCCGAAGGCTCCGGAGCGCGTCGAGCACGCGGTTCCACGGCGTGGTGAGCATGAGGAGGATGGAGAACGAGACCGACGTCGACACGCGAAGAACGAGCATGAGCGCCGTGCGCGCACCCGTCTCCGTGATCGCGAACGGCCCGAGGGAGGCGATCCGCGTCCCCGGCGTGATGAAGAGGGCCGGGATCGCGACGATGCCCGTGAAGATCGGCACAAACACCCAGACCCGTCTCGTGAAATCGCCCACGGCGATCTTCGACAGCCGCGCGAAGAGCGTCGCGAGCGCGTACAGGCACGAGAGGAGAATCATGCTGCGCGTAAGGGAACATAAGAGGATGATCGCCGCGAATGCGATTGTTTTGAATCTCGGGTCGACCGCCTGGAGGAAACCCGGCGCGCGGCTCCATCGCTCGCTCGCGACCGTGCGCTCGAGCGCGTGCGCCGCCGAGGCGATGTTCTTCTCAAGAAATCCGGCCATGTCTCGTTATCCTCACGAGCGCCAGCGCGGCGAGCGCCGTGACGCCCGCGCCCAGGATCGCCGCTATGATCGTGCCGAGCCCCTCGTGCACGAAGCCGTTTTCCAGCCCGGGCACCGTGTAGTCCGCGAGCGGGGGTTCGCTCGCGCCGGCGCCCTTCCCGCGCATTCCGTCGGGGACGAAGCCTGCGCGATCCTTGATCCCGTCGAGATCCCATTCGCCCCAGGCGCCCCCCGCGGCGATGATGCCGAGCGGCGTGAGAATCGCGAGCAGGAGAAGGACGATCCATCCCGTGCGGTATTTCATTTCGTCCCTCCCGGTCCGGTCTCGAAGAGCTCCGGGTGGTGTTTCCCGAGGAATGCGATGACCCCTCCCGTGAGAATCGCCTCCGCGGCGCCGGCCACGACACAATGAGGGATCATCATCGCGGGGATCGTCACGTCGAGCGGGAAGGGGCAGTAGAGCGGCGTTCCGTCGGGTAGGTGGTGGAGGAACGGCTGGACTCCGAGCTCGACGGCGACGAAGAGCGCCGCGACGTTGATCCCGGCGTAGCCTCCCGCCGCGGCTGCGATCGCGAAGCGTCGATCCTTCGGGAGCGCGGCTCCCCTGAGCAGCCTGAATACGAGATATCCCGCGATCGGCATCACGAAGCCGATGTTGAAGGCGTTCGCGCCGAGCGCGAGGATGCCGCCGTCGCCGAAGAGGAGCGCCTGGACGGCAAGGGCGAGCGTCACCGCCATGAGCGCGGCCCATGGGCCGACGAGGATCGCGATGAGGACTCCCCCCACCGCGTGCCCCGTCGTTCCCCCGGGGAGCGGGATGTTGAACATCATGATGAGAAACGAAAAGGCGGCCAGGAGCGCGAGGAGCGGCACGAGGCGCTGGCTCATGCGGCGCCGGATATTCCGCAGGGAAAGCGCCCAGAGGGGCGCCGAAACGACCCAGAGCGCGCCGGCCGTCTGAGGCGACAGGTATCCATCGGGGATGTGCACGGTGTTCCTCCGGAGTGCGTGTCAACAATTCGACTAATCGTAACACTATAATGAAACCTCGCCGGCGCTCCGTCAAACAGTTTTTTTGCACGCCCCGGCCGTGCTATACTCCGCCCCCATGGAGAGCCGGTTCATGGACGTGTACGAGATTTTGCGGCGCGGCTACGGTCCGCAGCGGTGGTGGCCCGTCACTCCGCGCGGAGCGACGCATCCGGCATACACGGGCGGCCCGCGAAACGCCCGCGGACGGTTCGAGGTCGCGGTCGGGGCGATTCTCACGCAGAACACCGCGTGGAGCAATGCGGCGCGCGCCATCGAGAGCCTGAACCGTCTCGGAGCGATGAGCCCCGCTCGGATGGACGCATTGCGCCCGAGCGATCTCACCCGCTCGATACGCCCCGCCGGTTATTTCAACCAGAAGGCGAAGCGTCTCAAGACGCTCTCCGCGTTTTTCCTGTCGCATCGTGCGGTGACGCGCGAGGCGCTGCTCGCGCTGAACGGCGTCGGCCCCGAGACCGCCGATTCGATCATGCTCTACGCGTTCGACGCCCCGTTTTTCGTCGTCGACGCATACACGCGTCGCATCTTCGGACGCCTCGCTCTCGTGGATCCGCTCGCTCCGTACGAGACGATTCGAAAAAGATTCGAACGGAATCTCCCGGCGCGGGGTTATGTCTATAAGGAATACCATGCTTTGATCGTGGAGCACGGGAAGCGCTCTTGCAGAAAAGCGCCGTTGTGCGAGAATTGCCTTTTGAAAAACCTCTGCATTCTGTATCTTAAGATAAGCACGGGAACGACAAAGGGCAGAAAGAGTTAGCGGAATATTCGCATGCCTGAAGATTTTTCTAACGACGGATGGGTAATTGTGCTACAATGTTGTTAGGAATAATTATTGACTTCTGGAGCAATCCCCCACGATATAAAGGGGTTGGCTAATTAAACGGAGGCAGGCCGCATGATCTCATTCGAGGAAACAATTCAGAAGCTCCGAAGCGAGGGATTCAAGCTGACGCCTCAGCGGCTCGCGGTGATACGGTACCTGCTCGGAAACACCGAGCACCCCTCGGCGCTCAAGATCCACAAAGAGCTGAGGCGCCGGTACTCGACGTTGTCGTTCTCGACCGTGTACAACACCCTGGGCATGCTCGAGAAGATCAACGAGGTGCAATTTGTCCACGTATTCGACGACTATCTCAATTACGATCCCAATGTCAATCCGCATATCCATTTCTACTGCAAGGGATGCGGGATGATCTACGATATCATGCTCGAGGGAAGGGATGATGTCTCGGTGCCGCGGAAAGAGATCGAGGGCTTCCTTATCGATTCCATCGGCCTCGTATTCAAGGGGACCTGCAAACACTGCCGATAGGAAGGAGCTTGTTTGATAGCTCAAGGATGGAAGTGCTCGATCTGCGGATACGTCTCCGTCGGTTTGTTTCCCCCCGATTCCTGCCCCAAGTGCAATGCCCCCCGGAATGCCTTTAAGGCCGAACACGAGTTTCTGTTCCCCCTTGAAGAGACCGACGGCGTCATCAAGACGTGCTGGAAGATCAGCTACGGACTTTACGTCGTCTCGTCGCTGAGCGGGGAGCGGATCAACGGCCAGGTCTGCAACACCGTATTTCAAATCACGAGTGACCCGCCGCGGATCGCGATCGGCATCAATCATAAGAATCTCACCCATGAATTCATCGAGGCGAGCGGCGTTTTCGCGGTTTCGATTCTCGGCAAGAACGATCACCGGATCATCAGGCGCTTCGGCTACCGGTCCGGGCGCGATTTCGACAAGTTCAAAGGCGTTTCGATGAGGCGGGGGAGAACGGGATGCCCCGTTCTCGAGGAAGCGATCGGCTACATCGAATGCACGCTCGTCAAGGACCGGAAGCTCGACGCCGGCACGCACAGCATCTTCGTCGGGGATATCGTGGGCGGCGCCCTTCTCAGGGACGAGGAGCCGATCTCCTACGCGTATTACCACGCGACGAAGGATACCGCGCAAGGGGCTTGAGCGGCGGTTTCAATGAACAATCCGGTAAACGATGAAATCGACGTCGTCATGGAAAAGACGAAAGGAGCATGAGGAATGAGCGCTCAAGCGGAAGAATTCAGACAGATCCTCGCGGGGGCCATCTACCGGGAGATAGGCGCGCGCAATTTCTACAAGCAGATATCGGGCGCGATCCAGAACGCCGAGGGCAAGAGGAGATTCAAGCGCCTCTCGAGCGACGAGGAACGCCACCGCGTCAAGCTCGAGGGCTGGTACAGGAAGCTCTTCGACGCGAAGTTCGTCGCCGACCGGAAGGAGCTCGCGGAGGCCGAGATCAAGGGCGTTCACGTCGGCAAGAAGGCCGGGGCGATGGAAGCGCTCGATCTCGCCATACAGGCGGAGATGGAGGCGGAGGAATTCTACGCGAAGCAGGCCGAGGCGGTCGCGCAGCCGGAGTTCAAGGAGCTTCTCCTGAAGCTCTCGGGCGAGGAGCATGGGCACTACGAGCTACTACTCGCGGAGCGCAATTCGCTCATCGGCGGATTCTACTGGTTCGATATGGATTCGTCCCAATTTCTTGAGGACTAGGGGAGGCAGTCGTGAAAAAGAAATGGAAATGCACGCTGTGCGGGTACATTCACACGGGGGAGGAACCCCCCGAGAAGTGCCCGGTATGCGGGGCGTCCCGCGACAAATTTGTTCTCTATGAGCCGAAGCGCTGACATTCTGCCGGAACGGAAAGGAGTTTGAACATGGATAAGTGGCAGTGCGTGATCTGCGGTTATGTATACGATCCGGCGAAGGGTGACCGGGAAGGCGGCATAAAGCCGGGGACGCCGTTCGAGGAGCTGCCGGATGATTGGGTCTGTCCCGATTGCGGAGCTCCCAAGAGCGAATTCGAGAAGATGTGAGCGCGGCTTGATTGCAAGGAGGTCCACGCGCGATGGGAATCGCATTCAGCGCCGATGAGGTATTTGAGATGGGGATGGACATCGAGCGAAACGGCGAAGCCTATTACGGGAAAGCCGCAGAGCTCACGAAGGACGCCTCGGTCAAGGCGGTTTTCACCGATCTGATGAAGCAGGAGCAGCAGCACTACGTGACGTTCAAGAGGCTCCGGGACAATCTCCCGCCGAGAACGTCGCTTCCGACCGTCGCCGACCCCGGAAGCGAGGAATATCTCTACCTCGAAGCGCTCGTGAAGTCGCGCCTCTTCAACAACGTGCACGAGGCCGAATCGCTCGCCGGGAAGGTTGCCGGCCCCGTCGAGGCGCTCCGGGCCGCGATGAGCTTCGAGAAGGACACGGTGCTGTTTTTCCAGTCGATGAAGGCGATGACGGACGAGCGTCTCGGCAAGAGCGAGATCGACCGGCTCATCGAGGAAGAGCACGGCCATATCGTCCGGATTGCCGCGGCCATCAAGGAGATTGCAGGAAAAGGCCCCCGGTGAGAAACGAAGGCGCTGATTCGTTTCGTTCGAAGCCGACCGGGAGAGAATATCTCTCTTTGGGCATCCTCGTCGGGGGTGCCCTTCTTTTTCGTCTCCTCTTTCTGGGCTGCCGGCGCGTTCTCTCGGGAGACGAGGTCCATTACGCCGAATCGCTTTTCCGTTTCCTGCACGGGCGATTCCTCGACGGTGTCTCCGATTACTGGTCATTCCTGTATCCCTTCGCGGCGATTCCCTTTGGATTCCTTGCGGGGGACGCAGAGACGGGGCTTCGGCTCCTCTCGGTCTTCTCCGGCGCGGCCCTCGTGATCCCCACCGTCATGATCGGGCACAGACTCTGGGGAAAACGCGCGGCCCTTTTCGCCGGCCTCTTCATTGCCCTGCACCCGAACCTCATCTCCTTTTCGACCGCGGCGATGACCGAGCCGTTCTATTCATTCCTCCTTCTCTGCGCCGTGCTCTTGTTCCTGCGCTCGGTCGACGAGGGAGGGTGGCGGCGCCACGGCGCGGCCGGCGCTCTGCTCGCGCTCGCGTGTCTCACGCGCCCCGAGGCGATCGTTCTTCTTCTCCTGTTTCTGGCGGGTACGCTCGTCGGCAAAGGCGGGCAGCGGCCCGCCGCGTCCTTCGCATCGCGGGTCCGGCGCTCGCTCGCCATGGGGGCGCTCTTCGTCGCCGTTCTGATCCCCTATGTCGTCCTTCTCCACGCGGCGACCGGCAGGTGGACGGGCGGGTCGAAAGCCGCCGTGAATCTGAGCTCTCCCATGATATGGCGGGACGATCTCGCGCGCGAAGAGTACGTGTATCGACTCAACGACGAAGGGACGGCGCGGCGCATCGACGATGTGGGGCGTGAAAACGCCTTGCGGGTTCTCTGGAGAGAGAAGGGCGCCGTCGCGTCGCAATACTTAGGAAAGCTGGGCGCGGGATTCGGGCTTCTGCCGCTTCTGTTCTCGAGCCCGTTTCTGCTCCTCCTCGTGCCGCTCGGCATCTTCGGATGGGGACGGAAGGCGGGGGATCGCGGCGCGAAATCGCTCCTTCTCCTTCTCGGTCTCTTCCCCTTCGTGTTCTATGCCGTCTTCAGGGTCGAGGTCCGGTACCTCGTCCCGTACCTTCCGATCCACCTCCTCTGGGCCGGGGCGGGATGTGCGGTGCTCCTCGATTGGTTCATCGGGCTTGTTTCCACCAGGCGCGTGTATTCTGGGGCGCTTGCGGCGCTCATCTTCCTGAGCCTCGTGCCGTACACGTTTCACAAATACGTCGTCATGAAGAAGTCCGAGCCTCTCGAGTGGAGGCGGATCGGGGAATGGATCCGGGATCATGAAGGCCCCGGGGCGCGCATACTCGCGAAGTCCGGTTGCTCCATCAGCTACTACGCGGGGAACCCGATAGCGACGTTCATCCCCTGGACCGACGCCGCAGGGCTCGTCCGCTACGCGAGATTCAACCGGTTCGGCTACGTCGTCGCCGATGAAGAGTACATCCGCGCGGCGAGGCCCGCGCTCCGATCGATCCTCGAAAGCCCGTCCCCGGATTTCGAAGCAGTTGAAGAATTCAGAACAGCCGAGGGCGCAAGGATCATCCTCTACCGTTTGAGAGCCTCCTCCTGAGCCCGATACGCACGCGCCCTCAGAGCGAACCCGGTTCCCTGATTCCTCATCGTTGCCTCCCGTTCCCGATCATTTCGCATGATTCCCCGTTGTTGTGAATAGTTCTTGCTCGTTCCCTTCCCGGGCGGTGCGCACGGCACCTGGCATTTCTGCGTAAGGTATTTTTGAATAATGAGTTGCGTCCGATGCCGCGAGTTCAGCAAAGAGGGAGTGAAGCTCTGTAACTGGCTATAATTCCGTCGCATCGGGCCTCGAGGGTCCGGAGAATCGGAAGGTAGCGTTGTGACACGAACAATCTCCAGCAGGAAGAAAGAGTCCCCCGTTCTGCGGCGGACCGCGGAGTGTCTCGATCGGCGGCACCCCGATTTCGAATCGGTGTACCGGTTCGTCGAGAAACTCGGCTCGACCTTCGATGTGGGGCTTATCGCGAGCCGATTCCTCACGACGATCATGGAACAGCTCGGGGCAAGGCGAGCGTCTCTCTACCTCGTCGAGCCGGGGAGGACGTCGCTCGAGCCGTATCGCTCGCTCGGGATCGGGGAGGGCGCCGCGCTCCCCGGGGTCGCGCTCGAATCCGGTTTCGTGCGGTGGCTCTCGGAGGCCGAAGGTCCCGTGCACCTGGATGAATTCTTCACCGGGATGTCCGGCGCGGCCGGCGAAGAGGAGGAGATGGTGCATTTCCTCGTCGATGCGGGCTTCTCTTCCGCGATCGCCCTCGCCGAGCGCGGGGAATTCATGGGCATGCTTGTCCGCGGCGACGCCGCCGCGGGGCGCGCACAGAACGAATTCGAGGATGAGCTCCTTTCGATGCTCGCCCGGGTCGCCTCAATCATGATCAGGAACGCGTTTCTCCACCAGGAGGCCGTTGTCTCGAAGCTCGAGCTGGAACGATTCTCCGACATGAAGCGCGCATTCATGGGCCATACCTCGCGCGAACTGCAAACACCGCTCACCGTTTTGAAGAGCACGTTGTGGTCCCTCGAGCCGGATCAAATCGACGAGGGGGTGCTCATCGACATGGCGAAGGACGCGGTTCAGCGGCTCCACGGAGCGGTCGAGTATCTCCTCTCGCTCAATGACCTCGAGCTCGACCGCACCGAGTTCAGATTCGAGCCTTCGGAGGTGTCGTCGATCATCGAGGACCTCTTGCGGGAGATCCTTCCGGAGCTCGAGGAGAAGCAGGTGCGCGTCGACGTCGACGACCGGGCTCGATTCCGGAAAATGCTCATCGATCCCGGCAAGATCGCGATCGTGATCCGAGGCATTCTCGATAACGCCGTCAACGCCGTCGATCGAGGCGGCACCATCGCCATAACGATCCGTGTGTCCGAGAGCCCTCCGGGGAGCGAGGAGGGCGCTGCGATCGGCTCGGGCCTCCGTGCGGGAAACCGTCCCCGGGGAACGGAGGGTGCAGCGTATCTCGTGATCAGCATAAAGGACGATCGCGCTATCGCTCCCGCGGCGGAGATCGAGGCGCTCGCCGAGTCGCTCACGAGTGCAGCGGGCTCCATCGATCGGGACGGCACGGTGAGGGGAATCGGGCTTTCGGTCTCCGAGAGAGTCGTGGCGGGGCACGGCGGCATGTTATTCTGCAAACGCGAGCCGAAAGGGGGGCCGCAATTCTCCATCTGGCTTCCGCTCGACGTATAGATAGAGATCGGGCGGCCCTCGGCGAGCACCGCACGGACCGCCCGTAATAGTCCCCGACACCTATTTCTTCGGAGCCGGCGTCGTCGGAACCGGGTTCACCGCCGCGGGCTTTTCCGGTTCGATCCTCGTTATCGATTCGATGATGATGGGCTTTTCGGGAACGTCCTGGAACGAGCCCTTGCTCGTCGTCTTCACCGCAGCGATCTTCTCGATCACCTCAAAACCCTGCACGACCTTGGCGAATACGGCGTATCCGTACTGGGCATTGCTCGCATGATCAAGGTTCGCGTTGTTCTTCAGGTTGACGAAGAACTGGCTCGTCGCGCTGTTGACGTCGTTCGTGCGCGCCATCGACAGGGTCGCCCTGAGATTCTTGAGGCCGTTCGTCGCTTCGTTCTTGATGGGGGCCAGAGTCGATTTCTGCGTCATACTCTTGTCGAAGCCGCCGCCCTGGATGACGAAACCGGGGATCACGCGGTGAAACGTCGTTCCATCGTAGAATTTCTTGTCGACGTAGTTGAGGAAGTTCGCCACGGTGACGGGAGCTTCCTTCGGGTAGAGCTCGACTTTGAAAGAGCCCATGTTCGTTTTGACGAGAACCATAGGATTTACGCTCTTTCCCTGGGCGCTCACGACGCTCACCCGCGCAAAAGACGCCGCAAACACACATAACGACATGATTAACAACAACGTGCCGAGCTTCATCTCTGCGTCACCTCCATCGCGAAAAGGGTCATTTTTCCTGTATCGACAGGTAAATATATCTCATGGGCCGGGCTTGACAACAGAAAAATGAGATTTCGAACGCGTCCCCCGGCACTTTGTGCTTTTTTTCCTTTTTTCTTTTTCACGCTCTCTGATACAATAGGCCCCTGGGGGTCCGGAGAAGTACTTTTAGCTGCAAAGGAAAGGCGATGCCCAAAGAGCTAAGGTATGATCACGTCGACGTTTTCACGGACAAACCCCTTGGCGGAAACCAGCTTGCAGTGTTCTACGCTCCAGGTAAGCTGGCATCGAACCAGATGCTGGCGATCGCCAGGGAAATCAACTTTTCCGAGACGACATTCATCGTTTCGACGAAGACCGAGGGAGCCTATGCACGCGTCCGCATCTTCACGCCTGCGGTGGAAATCCCGTTCGCCGGGCACCCGGTGCTCGGCTCCGCCTTCGTCATCGCGAAGCGCTCGAAGAAAAAGCTGGAGCAGATCTCGCTCGAGCTCGGCGTCGGCGCCATCATGGTCGATATCGAGCACCGCGGAAAAAAGATTCATTCCCTCACCATGCACCAGCCGCTTCCCGTTTTCGGCTCGGCGCTCCAGAACAGGGAGCAGGCTGCGCGGGCGCTCGGTGTGACCGCAGATGACGTCCTCGGCGGCGGCGTCGTTTCGAACGGTCTCGATTTTCTCATCGTCGAAGCGACGACGCTTCAGGCCGTTCAGCGCGCGCGGTGCAACGGGGAGGATGCAATCAAGGTCATCAAGCGTCACAACGTTCACGCGATCTATATCTTCGCCCGCCTTCAGGGGAAGGGGCCGAACGTCCATGCGCGGCTCTTCACGCCGACATCGAGCGTTGTCGAGGATCCCGCGACCGGATCGGCGGCGGGCGCTCTCGGCGGCTACCTCGCGCGGATTCTCAAGTTCCCCATGAAACTGCATCTCCAGATAGAGCAGGGGATCGAGATGCAACGGCCGAGCCTCATCGCGGTCGACGTCAGCTCGGAGCGGGGAACGATTGATAAAGTCACCGTCACGGGAAAGGTCGTTTCCGTCGGTGATGGCGTGATCCGGCTTCCCTGAGAATGGAAGGCGCCGAGAATTCTGTTTAATTCGACGTCCGTTTGTGTCATAATGTGCGTGCGCTACCCTGGAGTCTTCAACCGGAAAAAGTTCTGAGGAAGGTGGCCCGCGTGACCCCTTCATTGGATCCTTTTTCCGGTTTTTCTTTTCCCCGCGCGTCGCACACGGACCCGACGGGTGATCCTACTTCAGATACTCGGCGAACCACTCCTGCAGCGTCTTCCACCAGAGCTCGGCGTTCTGCGGCTTCAGCACGAAATGGCCCTCGTCGGGGAAGTAGAGAAGCTTCGACGGCACGCCCCGGCGCTGGAGCGCCGTGAAGAACTGGAGCCCTTCCTCGAATGGAACGCGGAAGTCCTGCGCGCCGTGCACGACGAGACACGGAGTCTTGAAGTTCGCGGCGAAGCGGTGCGGCGACCACTTCGCGTACATCGCGGGATTGGTCCAGGGGGTTCCCTTGAATTCCCATTCGGGGAACCAGAGCTCTTCCGTCGCTCCGTACATGCTCTCGAGGTTGTAGACGCCGTCGTGCGAGACGAGGCAGCGGAAGACGCCGTCCGTATGCCCCTCGAGCCAGTCGACCATGTAGCCCCCGTAGCTCGCCCCCGCCGCCGCGATACGGGTTCCGTCGACGAAGGGGAGCGACTTCAGAAAATCGACGCTCTTGAGGACGTCCTCGAACACCGCGCCCCCCCAATCGCCGCTGATCTGGCTCGTGAACGCCTGCCCGTAGCCCGTGCTCCCGTGCGGGTTGATCATCGCGACGACGTATCCCGGGGAGGCGAACATCTGCGAATTCCACCGGTAGTGGAAATCGTCGCCGAACGATCCCTGCGGGCCGCCGTGGATGAGAAGGATGAGCGGATATTTTGTGCCCTCCTCGAAGAAGGGGGGCTTCACGACGTAGCAGTGTATCTTCGCCCCGAGGGCGCCGTCGTACCAGTATTCCTCGACCGGATTCATTCTGAGGCCGGCGAGAGCGGACGCGTTGGCGTCGGTGAGCGCCGCGATCTTCGCGCCCTTGACCGTGGCCCGGTAGAGGTCGACCGGGCGCGTCGCGCTCTGCCGCGCGAAGATGATGTACTTCCCGTCGGGGGTCGCTTCGAGGCCCGTATCGAAGCCGCCGCGGATGATGAGCGCGGTGTCGCCGCCCTTGATCGAGACCGTGCCGATCGCGCGTCGTCCCTTTTCCTCGACCGAGAAATAGATCGTCTTCGAGTCCGCGCCCCACGAGAAATGGTCGACGCTGTAATCGAAATTCTCCGTGAGATTCGAGATCGAGGCGGTTGTGCGGTCATAGAGCATGATCCGGACACGATCGGACTCGAGGCCGGGCGTCGGCATCGAGCAGTACGCGATGAATCGCCCGTCGGGGGAGTAGCGGGGATTGTTGTCGTTGCCGTGGTTCTCCGCCGTGATCGGAGCGCTCGTTCCGCCGGGCACGGCCATGATGTACAGGTCGTTGTTCGTCGAGGCCGCCGGGACCGAGTCCGGGTTCATCGTGAAGCAGAGCTCCGCGCCGTCCGGCGAAAAATCGATGTCCCGGTCGCCGCCGAGCGCGATCGGCGGCACGTCGGTGCGTCCCGTGTTCACCTCGGCGAGAGGGCCGCCGTCGGTGCTCGTGACGAAGAGGTGGCTCCATTTCCCGTTTCGCCAGCTGTTCCAGTGGCGGAAGAGGAGATGGTCGACGAGACGGCCCTTGACCTTCGCGTTCTTCGCCTCGTCGAGCATCTTCTCGTTGCATTCCATGTCGGCGCATTCGGGGTAGACGCTCGAGGTGACGGCGATCGTGCGACCGTCGGGTGACAGCGCGAAATTCGACACGCCGGTCGGGACGTCGGTGATCTTCTTCGCTTCGCCGCCGTCCACGGGGATGACCCAGATCTGCGAAGTGCCGTCGCGGTCGGAGATGAAGGCGAGCCGTTTCCCGTCGCTCGACCAGGCGGGGGAGGAGTCGTCCGCGTCGCTCCGTACGAACGCCCATGGCGTGCCCCCCGCGACGGGAACGACGGAGATATCGGTGTTCGACGAGTTCTCGTCCTTGTTGAAGCGGGCGACCTCGTATGCGACGAGCTTCCCGTCCGGCGAGACGGCGAAGCTTCCGATTCTCGCGATAGAGATGAGGTCATTGAAGGTGATTCCGCGGGGACTGGCCGCGGAGCCCGCGCCCGTGAGAGGCGCGAGAATGAAGGGAAGGAGAATGAGAACTCTGATCATGGATTTCATGGTACCCCCTCTTTCGTCGAGAATCGTCGCTCTTTCGCAGAACATTCTTTCGACTGGAAACGTACGTGCATTGTAGGGAACGCGGCGCGGAGAGGCAACCGAATTGCGAGGCCGCCGGGAGACGGCCCCTGTTGCATTTTTTCCGCATTTCTGGGAATATCGCGCCGTCTCCGTATCCGGGGGAGGAATCGCATGATAGAGGTTCGCGGGCTCGTCAAGTCGTTCGGGGATATCCAGGCGCTCGCCGGCGTCGATTTCACCGTCAACGAAGGGGAGATTTTCGGCCTTCTCGGCCCCAACGGCGCGGGAAAGACAACGACGATATCGATCATCGCCGGACTCCTCAACGCCGACTCGGGGACGGTGCGCGTCTCCGGGATGGACAATCGCCGGGACGGGCGGCGCGTGAGAGAGATGCTCGGGGTCGTTCCGCAGGACATCGCCCTCTATGAGGAGCTTTCGGGGCGGGAGAATCTTCACTTCTGGGGCGGGCTCTACGGGCTCGCGGGAAAACGGCTCCGCGCGGAAGCGGACCGCGTGCTCGAGCTCGTCGGGCTCACCGACCGGGCGAAAGACCCGGTGCGTGAGTACTCCGGCGGTATGAAGCGGCGGCTCAACCTGAGCGCGGGTCTCATCCACCGGCCGAAGGTGATCCTCCTCGATGAGCCGACGCTCGGCATCGATCCGCAGGCGCGGCTCACGATCCTCGACATCATCCGGGACGGCGTGTCGGGGGGAATGACCGCGATCTACACGACCCATTACCTCGAAGAGGCGGAGAAGCTCTGCGACCGCATCGCGATCATCGACCACGGGAAGATCCTTGCACTGGGGACGCTCGGGGAGCTCGTGAAGCTCGCCGGCGAGGGAAACATCGTGACCGTGAGCGGCGCCTTCTCGAGAGAGCAGGTGAGCCCGCTCCTCAAGGGGATCACCGTTGAGCATCTCGAGAGCGGATCGCTCCGGATGCTCGTCCCCGGCCAGACGGAGCTCGGCGGCGCGCTCGGAAGGCTCTTTTCGGCGGGGATACCGATCGGAGAGGTGTCGATACAGGAGCCGAGCCTCGAAGGCGTTTTCATCAAGCTTACGGGGAAGGAGCTGCGGGACTGAGGCGGCCTATGAACGCGGCGCTTCTCATCGTGCGCAACGACATGAAGCGGCGGCTTCGGAGCCCCGTCTCCGTTATCTGCATGCTGCTCATTCCGCTCGGGCTCACGCTCCTCGTCGGGCTCGTGTTCGGCCGCCACGGGAAGGTCGAGCTCTCGCACATAAAGGTGCTGCTCGCCGACAACGACAGAGGAATCGCCGCCAATTTTCTCAAGCAGGGGATGAAACAGGGCAAGCTCGCCGAGCTCATCGACATCGCCGAGGTCGACTCCGCCGAAGGGCGCTCTCTCATGGACAGGGGAAAGGCCTCGGCGCTCATAGAGATTCCGGCGGGATTCACAACGCGGATTCTCGACGGGAAACCCGCGGAGCTCGCGCTCGTCAAGAACCCGCAGGAAGCATTCCTTCCCCTCATCGTCGAGGAGATCACGAAGACGATGGCCGTGATGATCGACGGCACGGCGCGGGTCTTCGAAAAGCCGATCGGGGAGGCGCGGGGAATGCTCACCGCCGGTCGCTGGCCGAGGGCTTCGGAGCTCTCGGGGCTCCTCGCGGAGGCGAAGCCGCGCATCGCGCTCATCAGGGGATACCTCGCCGACACGCTCGTGTCGCTCAGGTCCGAGACCGTCTCGGAGCCGGCCGAAACGGCGGATGAGAGCTTCAACTTCTTCGCGCTCATCATGCCGGGGAGCATGCTCATCGGACTCCTCTTCATCAGCGAGATCACGATGCGGGACGTGCTGCGGGAACGTGAAACCGGCACGCTCTCGCGCATCTTCGCGGGCCCCGTCCGGAGCACCGGCGTCATCGCGGGGAAGATGCTCTCGGCCTTCGCGATCACGCTCATCGCGTGCGCGCTCCTCATCGTGATCGGACGTCTCGGATTCGGGATCGCGTGGGGCTCGCCCCTCAAGCTCTTCGTGCACGTATTCGGTTCCATCCTCATGTGCGTCGGCATCATGGCCTTTCTCTACGGCTTCATCAGGTCCGAGCGAGCCGCCGACGCCATGCTCCCCGTCATTATCATCGTCATCTGCGTCTTCGGGGGAGCGATGTTCCCGTACGAGATCATGGGGCCCGCGATGCAGAAAGTCGCGAAGCTCTCCCCGGCGTTCTGGGTCATCGACGGCCTGAAACGGATATCGATCGAGAAGGCCGGCTGGGGCGGCATCGCGCCGCACCTCGCGATCGTTTACGGGATCGCTTTGATCACGAGCGCGGCGGGCGCGGCCGGGCTGCGCGCGAGGCTCGGGGGAGGGCGGTGATCGTCATGCGAACGAGCCCTCTCAGGATCATCTCCCTCATCGCGGCGAACGATTTCAAGATGACCGTGAGAGCGCGGGGCGTCATCCTCTGGATATTCGCGATGCCGGTCGTTTTCATGCTCGCCTTCGGCCTCGCCTTCAGGGAGGAGGCAGGTGCTGTCCGGAAGGCCCGGCTCACCGTCGAAAACGCCGACACCGGTTTTGTCTCGCGGGCGCTCGTCGACGAGCTGCGCACCGAGCCGTTCGAGGTCGTCGACACCCTCGCCGCCGGGGAGAAGGCGATCCGGACGCTCGTCATTCCCGCCGATTTCACCGAAAGGGTCCTCGGGCGGAGCAGGGTCACGCTCACGCTCAGGAAAGACGATGACGCCAACGTTCAGGCGAACGCTGCCGCGAACGCGGCCGTACTCAGGTGCCTCATGCGCGTCGTGTCGCGGCTCATCGAGGTCGAGGCGGATGCGATCGATGCGCGGACGAAGGGAATCGCGCTCGCGGGGGACAGCCTCGCGGGGAGCCTGCTGGCGGCATCCCGCATGCGGCCGGGCCTTCTCGACGCCATCGAAGTCGACTTCGATTCGCTCCGCGCGGCGCCGCCTCTTGTGACGGTGAGCGCGAGCGCTGCCGGAAAGGCGAGAAAGATCCCGTCGGGATTTCAGTCTTCCGTCCCCGGAAACCTCGTCATGTTCGTGCTCATGACGATGGTCTTCAGCGGCGCCGTGATTACCGTGGAACGCTCCACCGGCGTGCTCAGGAGATACGCGTACACGCCCGCAGGCAGGACGACGATCCTCCTCGGCAAGCTCCTCGGACGGATGCTCGTCGCCTTCGTCCAGATCGTGTTCCTTCTTCTCGTCGGGAAATACGTCTTCCGCATCTCCCTCGGCCAGAGCCCCGGCGCTCTCGTCTTCCTGATGACCGTCTTCGCGTTCTCGACGGGAGCGTTCGGCGTCTTCTTCGGATCCCTGTTCCGGAATCCCGAGCAGGTGTCGGCCGTCTCCATCGTCACGACGCTCGCGATGTCGGCGCTCGGCGGGTGCTGGTGGTCGATCGAGCTCGTTCCGCGCGCGTTCAAGGTCATCTCGCTGCTCTTTCCGACGGGGTGGGCGATGGAAGGGATCCACAGAATCATCTCGTTCGGCTACGGCATGAGCGCGATCGCGCTCGATGCGGCGGTGCTCGCCGGATTCGGCGTCGCGTTCGTGCTGCTCGCGTCGTGGAGACTCAGACTGGCGGATTAGGCTCTGTCAGGCGCCGTTCTTCACGCCGGCCACAGGCTCGAGGCGGTCCTGGGGTTCGACGGCGGCAAGTCGCGCCGATACATCGGCGAATTCGGCGTCGGAGGCCGCGAACGCATCCACGATATCGGGATCGAAATGGCTGCCTCTCTTTTCGAGTATGATCCGGCAGGCTACTTCATGCGGATAGGCTTTCTTGTACGGGCGCTTCGACGTGAGCGCGTCGTACACGTCTGCGAGGGCGACGATCCGCGCGCAGAGGGGGATGTCTTCCCCTGACAGCCCGTGCGGATAGCCGGAGCCGTCGTACCGTTCGTGGTGCCAGAACGCGATGTTCCGGGCTACTTCGAGGAACTGTGCGTCGGGGTACTCGGCGAGCGCTTGGCCGAGCGTCTTGCCTCCGATGATCGTGTGCGTTTTCATGATGTCGAATTCCGCCTCGTTGAGCGGGCCGGGTTTGAGCAGGATCGTGTCCGGGATCCCGACCTTGCCGATATCGTGCAAAACGCTCGTGTAGTAGATGTTCTCGATGTCGGCGTAGGGGAGGATGTCGGCGAACTTGTTCTGTCTCGCGAGATTGATCCCGAGAATTTTCGAGTACTCCCTGATGCGATCGAGGTGCAGCCCCGTCTCCGGATCGCGCGATTCGGCGAGCTTCGCGAGCGTAAAAATGGTGACCTGGTGGTGCTCGGTCGACAGCATGCGCTCGCCCGTGCTGACGCGCAGATCCAGCTCCGCCGGGTCGAACGGCTTGCGGAGGAACTCGTCTGCGCCCGCCTTCAGGCCCTCGATGATGTCAGCGGTCTCGTTTCGCCGCGTCAGCATGATAATGAATACATACGAGTGAAAGCCGCGTGAACGGATCCACCGGCAGAGCTCGAGGCCGTCCATGCCGGGCATCATCCAGTCCGTGATGACCATGCGGAATGATCTGCTGAAAAGGATCGAGGCCGCGCTCTTTCCGTCTCGAGCCGTGACGACCTCGTGCCCCTTGCCCGCGAGAGCGCGCCTCAAGAGCTCGAGAGACGTTTCGTCGTTGTCCACCGCGAGAATTCTCATCCGTAATCTCCGTCGAGCCATGCACGTTGAGGGTTACGATCGGTCCCCCCGATCGATTCCCCGCCCGGGTATAATTCAGCTCATGCCGGTGCGCTGAAAACACAGGCAAGATACGTGCCGGTTATGAAGTTAAAAGGGATCAGTTTGGATCTGCGGCTGCAGAATCTCGCGGCGTTTTCCCGGGGGCTAACCCTCTCGAGAGAGAGCGCTCCGCCTTCTCTCGCGCGGGGGGTCAGCCCTTCCACTTCCCCTCGCAGTACGGTACCCATCCCCTCCAAGGCTCGTGTGTCCCTCAGTGGATGTGTGCGTCGAGGCGAACCTTTGCCGTATGGTATTGGACGGCCTGCAGTGCCGCCCCGGGATCTGCTTTTCCCGCATCGCGTTCCCGATAGAATGCAGTCGCGAAACGCCTCCCCTCCTATGCCGCTTCGTTCTCCGCGGCCGCCGATTCGCAGGCCGAGAGAACCACGAGCCTGGCTCCCGAGAGGTTCAGCTTTTCGATCTCGTTAAGCTCGCCTACTCGTTTGATTTGGATGAGTAAAAGATGGTGCCGGCGTGGTTGTGCTCGGTGACCTTGCCGGCGGCCTTCAGGGTGTCCATGAGCCGTCGGGCGCCGGCGGCCCCGATTCCGAGCACCGCGCCGATATCATCGGCCGTGCAGGGGCGGCGCTCGAGGAGCGGGAGCACAATCTCCTCGACGATGCGCTCCTCGTGGCGCATCCGGGTCGTTCGTGCGGAGGCGACGACCTCGCAGACCGGTCCGAAGAAATCGCGGATCGTTCGCATCGATTCGTCGTCGAGCGGTTCGATGTGCCTCTCGGTCCCGGGGCGCACCGCCGTGTTGAGCTGGATCCTGTCGACGCGCATGCGCTCGAGGGCGGTTCTCAGCGCCTCGAGGTTTTGCCGGCCGGTGTTGTAGCCCTCGATGAGGAGGATCTCGAAGAGCACGGTGCCGCGGTATTCCTTCAGAAATGTCTCCACCCCTTCAATGATGCGCGGAAGGCTGCAGAGCGCGTGAGGGCGATTGATCCGCCGGAATGCGTCCTCGTCCGCGGCGTCGAGAGACGGCAACACGATATCGGCCCGCGCGAGCTCGTCCCGCACGTCCGGCAGCCACAGGAGGGAGCTGTTCGTTATGACCGCGACCGGGAGGCCCGCACGGAGCTTTATTCCGTCGATGAGCTCGCCCAAAGGGCGGTAGAGCGTCGGCTCTCCCGAGCCCGACAACGTAATGACGTCGGGCTTTTCCTTCATCGTCGAGAGGTGCGCGTCGAGCTCCGCAAGGATTTCGGAGACGGGGTAGAACTCGCGCCGCTCGCACGTCTTGTCGGTCGTGGCGCCGCATTCGCAATAGACGCAGTCGAAGCTGCAGGTCTTGGACGGGATGACGTCGATCCCGAGAGAAGACCCGAGCCTCCGCGAGGGAACGGGGCCGAAGATTCTCTGTGAGCCCGGCTTTCTCATGGAACCTCCCTACGCCGCTTTCGCCCGGCTCCCGCGCAGCAGCGTTATGCCGAAGATCGTCCCCGCGATGAGCGAGAGGATCGATCCCGCGATGAAGGTGGCGGAAGGCGAGAAACGATCCCAGAGCCAGCCCCCGATCGTGCTCGCGGGAAGGAGCGCGAGCCCGATCACCGTGTAGTAGATCGCGAAGCCGGTGGCCCTTCGCGCCTCGGGAAGCAGCGTCGCCATGTACGCCGTGCCCACCCCGTCGGTGAAGGCGAGATAGATTCCCTGGAGCGGAAAAAGGATCCAGAGCGCGCCCATATCCGCCTCCACGGCGAACAGGGCGTAGAGCGCCGCGTAGAGCAGGTAGCCGAGGAAGGCGATTCTCGCCTTGCCGAATCTGTCGGCGAGTCTCCCCGCGGGGTAGGAGAGCAGGGCATAGGAAATGTTCATCGTCATGTAGAGGACCGGTATGAGGCCGTCCTTGAATCCGAGGTTTTTCGCCCTGAGGATGAGGAAGAAGTTCGACGAGTTGCCCAGCGAGAAAATGGCGGTCACGATGAGGAATATTTTCAATTCTCTCGAGAGCAGTCCGCCGCCCGGAGCGGGGTCCTCGCGCGTGACGGTTTCATGCGTTTTTCTCCCGTGCTCGCGCACGAAAATCTGAATGATCGCGACGGCGATCGCCGCGGGGATGAAGGAGATCCAGAATACCGAGCGGTATCCCAGGCCGAGGGCCAGGATCAGCGTCGCAACGGCCGGTCCGAGCACGGCGCCCGCCGTGTCCATCGCGCGCTGGATTCCGTAGGAGCGTCCGTACCGTTCGATTGAAGAGGCCTCGGCGATGAGGGCGTCGCGCGGGGGCGTTCGAACGCCCTTGCCCGCGCGGTCGATGAGCCTGAAGCCGAGGACGTGAGCCCAGCTCGAGGAGAGCGCCAGGAGCGGTCTCGCGAGCGTCGAGAGCCCGTAGCCGAATAGTATCGCCGCCTTGCGTTTCCTGAAACGGTCGGAAATGAAACCGGAGATCACGCGGAAGAACGAAGCGGCCATCTCGGAGAGCCCGGCGATGAATCCGATCGCGGTGCCTCCGACGCCGAGGGACGAAAGGAAAACGGGAAGCAGCGGATAGATCATCTCGCTCGAGACGTCCATGAAGAAGCTGACCCATCCGAGGGCGAATATCGTCTTTCGTTCGCTCATGGCTGAAAGAATATATACGAGTTACGGGGGTTTGAGAAAGATTATTGTCGGTCGTCCGAACCGCGGTTCGCGGGGCGATTAGGGTTGAAAATTCACTCTCCGTGCAATACCTTTATGCGCGAGGAGGTGCGACTGCCGTGTACCGGAAAGGAATGACAAGCATGGGCGCTTCGGTCCTCGAGCTCTACGAATCCCGGAAGCGCACGGCTGACGATATCGTGAAGATCGTGAAGCCGGGGAGCCGCATATTCATCGGTTCGGGAGCCGCGGAGCCCCAGACCCTCGTCAAGGTTCTCATCGAAAGGGGCAAGTCGATCGCCGACCACGAGACGATCAACCTCATCGAGCTCGGGACGACCCCGTACGCCGAGGCGGTTCTGAGCAAGCCGTTCCACCAGAACGCGTTTTTCATCGGCGCGAACGTCCGCGACGCGGTGAACGAGGGGCGCGCCGAATATACGCCGATCTTCATGTCGGAGCTCCCCTGGCACCTCCGCTCGGGACGCCTCAGGATCGACGTCGCTTTCATCCAGGTCGCCCCTCCCGACAACTACGGTTTCTGTTCGCTCGGAGTCTCGGTGGACGTCGTCAAGGCGGCCGCCGAGAGCGCCGAGCTCGTCATCGCCGAGGTCAACGCTCAGATGCCCCGCACGCTCGGGGACTGCTTCGTCCATATCAAGGACATCGACTATATCGTGGAAAGCGACGTTCCGCTGCTCACGTGGGTTCCGCCCGCGCCCGACGAGGTCGCCGACCGGATCGGACAGAACGTGGCGCGCCTCATCGGCGACGGCGCCACGATCCAGGCGGGGATCGGGATGATTCCGAACGCGATCCTCGCGCACCTCAAGGACAAGAAGAACCTCGGGCTCCACACCGAAATGTTCTCCGACGGGATCATCGACCTCGTCGAATCGGGGGTCATCACGAACCGGAAGAAAACGCTCCACAACGGCAAGATCATCGCGACCTTCTGCATGGGCACCCAGCGCCTCTACGACTTCGTCGACGACAACCCGCTCATCGAGTTCCACCCGTGCGACTACACGAACGACCCGTTCCTCATCGCGCGGAACGACAATATGATATCGATCAACGCGGCGATACAGGTCGATCTCACGGGACAGGTCTGCGCCGACTCGATCGGGGAGTATTTCTACGCCGGTATCGGCGGCCAGGTGGATTTCGTCCGCGGCGCGGCCCGTTCGAAGGGGGGAAAGCCGATCATCGTGCTCCCCTCGACCGCGAAGAAGGGCACGGTGTCGCGCATCGTCGCGTTCCTCGACCAGGGAGCGGGGGTCGTGACCTCGCGAGGCGACGTGGCATACGTCGTGACGGAGTACGGCATCTGCAACCTCCACGGGCGGAACCTCCGCGAGCGCGCGCTCGCGCTCATCAGCATCTCTCATCCCGATTTCCGCGATGACCTCCTGAACTACGCGAAGCAGCGCCACCTCGTCCATCTCGATCAGATGCCGCTCACCGTGGCGGGCCGCTTCTACCCCGAGCAGTACGAGCACGCGACGGAGATCGCCCAGTACAAGGTTTTCTTCAGGCCGATCAAACCGACGGACGAGGCGATCGAGCGTGCGTTTTTCTACTCCCTGAGCGACGAAACGGTCTACTACCGCTTTTTCAACATCGTGAAGACGATGCCGCACGAGAAGCTCCAGCCCCTCGTCAACATCGATTACCGCGAGGAGATGGCGATCGTCGGGCTCCTCGGCGAGCCGGGGGACGAGGAGATGATCGCGATCGGCCGCTTCAAGCTCGACCACACCGACGACTACGCCGAGGTCGCGTTCGTCGTGCACGACCGCTGGCAAAACTGCGGAATCGGAACCTATCTCATGCGCACGCTCATCCAGGTCGCCGAGGACATGGGAGCGCACGGCTTCAAGGCGGACGTGCTGGCCGAAAACAAGAAAATGCTCCACGTTTTCCACAAGTGCGGCTATCCCGTCCACAGCCGCCTCGAGGAGGGCGTCTATTCCATCCGGATAGATTTCACCACGGAGAGGAGAAAGCCCGGTGAACGGCGCCCGTAAGGGCCAGGCGGTCTTCATCAACTCGAACCGCCTTGGCGCCTTCCGCTTCAGCCCCGATCATCCCTTCAATCCCGAGCGCGTCACGCGGACGTTTCGCATGTGCGAGAGGCGGGGGCTCTTCGCCGATCCCGACGTGCGCGTCGTCGACGTCGAGACCGCCGAAGACGGCGTTCTCGAGCGCTTTCACACGAGCGAGTACATCGAGGCCCTGAGGCGCGCCAACGGCGGCACCGAGGTCGACGTCGAGATGCTCCGGCACGGCATCGGTTCCGCCGAGAATCCCGTTTTCAAGGGGGTCTACGATTTCTCGGCGCTCTCGGCGACGGCGAGCCTCGCCGGGGCGCGGCTCATCCTCGGCGGCGCCCCGGCGGCGTTCAATCCGTGCGGCGGTTTCCACCACGCCTATCCCGACCGGGCGTCGGGTTTCTGCTATGTGAACGACGTCGCCATCGCGATCGACGAGCTGCGCGCGGCGGGTCTCAGGATCGCCTACGTCGACATCGACGCCCACCACGGCGACGCCGTGCAGAGCGCGTACTACGGCGACCCGACAGTTCTCACCGTCTCCGTGCATGAGACCGGCAGAACCCTCTTCCCGTGGGGAGGGTCCGAGCGCGAGATCGGCCAGGGAGCGGGCAGAGGCTACAACGTGAACGTCCCGCTCGAGCCCGGCGCCGACGACGAGATCTTCCTCGCGGTATTCAGGGAAATCGTGATGGAAGCGCTGCAAAGGTTCCGGCCGGACGTCATCGTCGGCCAGTTCGGCACGGACACGTTCGCCACCGATCCCCTCACCCATCTCAGGCTCACGAACAACGGATACATCGAGGCGATCGAGATCCTCCACAGGAGCTTTCCGCGCATTCTCGCCCTGGGCGGAGGAGGCTACAACATGGGGGACGTCGAGCGCGGCTGGACGCTGCTGTGGGCCGAGCTCGCGGGGCTCGCGATCGAGGGGGGCTATGCCGGCGCTCTCGGCGGCGTTTTCCTCGGAGACTCGTCTCTTCCCGAATCGGATCTGAGGGACATGCACGCGTACACGACCGGGCCCGACAAGGAGCGTCTCGTCGCGCGAGCCCGGGAGCTCATCGAGCATTTTGAGAAGGAGATCCGTCCGCTTCTCGCCGGATGACTTCGATAGGGTTCGGGGTCGTTCTCGTCACCAGGTTGGACAGGCCTGACCAGTTGGGTTTCTCATCCGCCGTTTTCAGCGCGAAGTAGTAGGTAGTGCCCGGGGCCAATTGAGTGACCACGAAGGTATCGGGCTGGCCGGCCGGGCTTGGGCTCGGCTCGCCCAACGCCTGATGTGCGGCGGCCCAATTGCCATCGGTGATGGAAGACGTGGAATATCGAATGTCGTAATAGGCGGCGGTGCCGGTGGTTCCATCGTCCCCCGGAGCCGTCCAGGTCAGAGTGACGTTATTGGTCGTGGCGCCGCTCGCGGCGAGATCGGTAACGGTGGCGGGGGGAGTGTCGTCCGGCACGGTGGTCGTGGGGGCGCTCGCGATGTTCGATTTCGCCGACCAGGTGCCTTTTTCGTCCGCCGCCTTGAGCGCGAAGTAGTAGTTTGTGCTCGGAGTGAGCCCCGTCACCACGAACGTATCCGGGTTTCCGGCCGGTCCCGGCGACGGTTCGCCCGCCGCCTGTGAGGCGGAAGGCCAAACGGCATCGGTCAGAGGGGACTTGGAATAGCGAATGTCGTATCGAGCGGCGGTGCCCGTGTTCCCGTCGTCCCCCGGCGCGGACCACGCGAGCGTAACGGTGTTCCACGTGGGCTTGATCGCGACCAGATTCAGGACGGCCGCGGGCGGAGTGGTATCGTCGGGAGCGGCCGAATCCTCCGAGCAGCCGCATAGGCCGATACAGATCGACACGATGATCATGACGCTCGAGCAACATTCAGTCGATCTCCCTGGCACGACAGCATCCTCCCGACGTCATGCGGCGACATCCCTGGATCCATGCGGAATCTCATCTAATATACATGAATTCATTTCAAAATGCTCGCCCGGCAGTTCCGCAGAGAAATGATTTGAATATTCCTCCCAATTTGCTTAATTTCCAAGGCGCTATCGGATTCAGGAAAACGTTCAGCCGCGGGGTTTTCGCGCTGCATCAGGATGCGTCTGTGAACGATCTCATCATACTCGAATCGGAGTTCAACGCGCTCATCGACGCCGTGCGCGCCTCAGGAGGCGCCCGAGACATGGAAGCACGGCTCCTCGACGCCCTCGATGCCGTGCATTTCGGCACGCTTTCGGGGGAGGAGGAGCTCTTGGGGCTGCTCGAAGGGGTCGTCCGCGAATCGAAACCTCCCGTTCTATCGACCGCGTGGGAAGAGGCGTGGGGACATCTCTTCTCGCACCTCATCGAGATCATCCTCGGATCGAACCGGCGCTCGCACATCCTTATCTCGCGTCTCGCCGGTCATGAGTCTTTGCAGTCCGGCCCGGAGAAGGAATGCGTCCTCTGCGTGAACCCCGGCTCGACCTCGACGAAGGTCGCCCTCTACCGGGGGCTCGAGCTCGCCGCGTCCGAAGAGGTGCACCTGCCCCCCGATTACCCCGACAGCATCGAGAACCGCACGAAAACGATCATCGAATGGGTCAAGGCGCGCGGGATCGGCGCGGGAGACCTCGGCGGGATCGCGTGCCGGGGCGGCTTCGTCGCGCCGGTGCCGACGGGCACCTACGAGGTGTGCCCCGAGATGGTGGAGGACCTCGAAAAGCCGCGGATCGTTCACGCGTCGAACATGGCGATCCCGATCGGACTCAGGATCAAGGAGGAGCTCTCGGGAAGCGGGAAGCTCCTCATCACGACGACCGACGTCGTCGCCTCCGACGAGATGGAGATCGGCGCCCGCATGACGGGGATCCGGCGCATCCTCCGCGACGGATCGGGCGCCCACTATCTGAACCACCGCGCGGTGCACCGTCTCGTCTGCTCGCTTCTCGGCGCCTCCGGGAAGGATCTGACGACGATCGGCGCCCACATGGGAGGTGGCATCTCGATACTCCGGCACGTCGACGGCCGCGTCAGCGATCTCGTCAACGCGTTTTCTGGCGTGCCGAGCGCGAACCGGAGCGGCAATATCCCGCTCGACGTGCTCCTGCGCGCGATCGAGGAGGGGGAGATCAGCCTGCCCGAGCTCAAGCGCTACCTCTACAAGGTGGGCGGGCTCATCGACCTCGCCGGGACAAACGATTTCAGGGCGCTTCTTCACTTCAGGGACGCGGGCGCCATCACGCGCCAGCGCGAGAAGATCGAGCTCGTCGTGGATTTTATGGCGCGGAGCATCGCGGGCGCCATCATGCAGCTCGCTGCGATCGAAAAGCCGATCGAGGTCGTGATCCTCACGGGGGGGCTGTCGCGGAGCTCCGAGTTCGTCGGACGGATCAAGCGCAAGCTCTATCCCTATTTCCCCGTCGTCGTCGTGCCGGGTGCGATCGAGCATGAGGCGCTCGTCGCGGGACATATCAGGGCGCGCCTCCACCCGGAAGAGCTGAAGAGCTATTCCGAAGCGAGGGACGCCCTCCGCAGGCTCAGGTCGGAGGAGCGCGTGCTCATCGAGACCGAGGTGTTCACCCATCCGCAGCTCCGCAAGAAGGAGAATGCGCCCGTGACAAACCTCGACGAGCTCGTGTATCTCGCGCGCTCGATGGTCGCGAGACACCGCGCACCGCGCATCGCCATCGTCGGCGCGGAAAACGAGGACGCCGTCGTCGCCGCCAAGCAGGCGAACGAAGAAGGGCGCTTCCCGATCGCCACATTTCTCCTCGTCGGCGATTTCTACGAGATCAACAAGCTCGCGTGGGAGTACGACATCAAGGTCGACGGCGACAACTATCGGATCATCGATACCGACCGGCCGATCGAGGCGGCGATCGATCTCTACGCGTCCGGAGAGGCCGATCTCCTCATGAAGGGGGGCGTCAAGACGGAAGAGATCATGCGCGGGGCGCTCAAGTATCTCAAGGGGAGCGGCAAGCTCGAGAAAGGGCGCATGTACAGCCACGTCGGCATATTCCATATACCGACCTACCCGAAGCTCCTCACGGTGACGGATGCCGCCGTGAATCCGAATCCCGACCTCGCGCAGAAAAAGATAATCCTCGACAACGCCCTCCAGGTGCTCGGCTACCTCAACATCACGAAACCGAAGGTGGCGATCATCTCGGCGGTCGAGACGCGCAACCCGAGCGTCGAATCGTCGATCCTCGCGGGGCTCCTCGCCGAGGAATACGAGAATCGCGACGATTGCATCGTCGAGGGACCGCTCTCGCTCGATGTCGCGATCGATCCGCACTCGGCCTCCGAAAAGAATTACAAGGGACGGATCAGGGGAAACGCGGATATCCTCCTCATGCCCGACATCGAGGCGGGCAACGTCGTGTACAAGACGCTCACCGTATCGTCGGGCGCCTATCTCGCCGGGGCGGTCGTGGGGGGCGGCATTCCCATCATCCTGGCCTCGCGCGGCGATTCCTCCCGGTCCAAGCTCGCCTCGATCTCGCTCGCCTGCATCGTCGCGATGAAGCAGGGGGGCTTCGACGCGGGCGGTACGAAATAGCATCGAGCACACGGAGGTTTCACGCATGACGGAACGCGCGAAGCGATTGACCCTCATCCTCTTTCTTTTCGGATTTCTCGTCGTGATTCCCCTCGTCGCGATCATAACCTGGGGGCCCGCGGTCCAGCCGATCGCGAAGAACACGGCGATCGTTCTCGAGATCGGCGGCGCGATGCTCGAGTTTCATCCCGCCTTCTCTCCCGGCGCCTTCTTCGGGAAGCGGGAGCTCACCCTCACCGACGCGCTCGCCTGCATCGAGGAGGCCTCCCGCGACTCCCGCGTGAAGGGGCTCGTGCTCAAGATATTTCCCTCGGGAGCGGGCGCCGCAAAGTGCGAGGAGCTGAAAGCAGCGATCGACCGCTTCAGGAAATCGAAAAAACCGGTCATCGCGTTCTCGAGCGTTCTCGAGGGGCACCACTATCTCATCGCCTGCGCGGCCGATTCCATCTTCATGCCTCCGGCGGGATATGTCATCATCCCGGGACCCTCGTCGAGCGCGATCTTCATCCGCGGAACGCTCGACAAGCTCGGCATAAACCCGAACATCCACCGCATCGAGGATTATAAATCGGCGGCGGAGATGTACACGGAGAAGGAACGGACGCCGAAGTCTCGCGCGATGACCGAGTGGCTTCTCGGCGACATCTTCGAGAAGTACGTCGCCGATATCGCCGCCGCTCGCGATTGCGGGGAAGATGCCGTGCTCGCATGGGTCGATCGCGGTCTCTTTTCCCCCGGTCGCGCCCTCGACGAGGGGATCATCGACGGGATACGCTACTGGGACGAGATCGAAGCCCGCTTCGAGAAGCGCGATGTGCGGCTCGTCGGAGCGCAGGAATACCTGCGCTCGAAGCGCGCCGCGGCGCGGCTCGAAGGCCCGCGCATCGCCGTGATCCACGCGCAGGGGATCATCACGATGGGGGAGAGCGGGTTCGATCCCCTCAACGGTCTCACGATGGGCTCCGAGACGATCATCGACGAGCTCCGCAGGGCGCGCGATGACGACGGCGTGAAGGCCGTGATTCTGCGCGTCGACTCTCCCGGCGGGGACGGCATCGCGGGGGATATGATCTCGCGGGAGGTCGAGCTCACGTCGAAGGAAAAACCCGTCGTCGTCTCTATGTCGGACGTCGCCGCCTCGGGCGGGTACGAGATCTCCTACCGCGCCGACCGGATCATCGCGATGCCGGGAAGCATCACGGGCTCCATCGGCTCGATCACGGGCAAGATGAACATGCGCGGCCTCTATAACAAGCTCGGCGTCACGAAGGACGAGATCGGCACCGGGAAGAATTCCCTCATCTATTCGGACTACCGCGACTTCTCCGACGACGAGTGGGCGCTCGTCAGGGAAGAGCACTGGGCGTTCTACAGGAGCTGGATAGCGCAGATCGCGCTCTTTCGCGAGATGTCGGCCGACTCGGTCGACTCGCTTGGTCGGGGAAGGGTCTGGACGGGGAAGCAGGCGGCCGCGAGCGGGCTCATCGACGAGGTCGGCGACATGCACCGCGCCGTCGCCGCCGCGTGCGAGCTCGCCGGAATAGCCGATCCGTCGCGCGTCGTCCTCGTTCACTATCCGCGGCGCGTGACCATTCTCCAGGAGATCCTCTCGCGGAACCTCCTCGAGGATGCCGCGTCCTACGCGATTCATGAGGCGCTCTTCGATAACGTATCCGAACGGGGCGGGCTCTTTCTCAGGCACGTCGGCGGGGACAAGATTCGCTGAGCGTCACCTAGAAAACGTAGCGCAGGTCGAGGTTCGCGGACTGCAGATTTCCGGGGATGATCTCCGATTGCGAATATACGTCGACGAAGAACCTGTCCCCGTAATGGAACGAGAAACCGAGGGTCACCGCGGAGCCCGAAACGAATTCCCGCCGCCAATCCGTGACGCTGGTTTCCGGCACTATCAATTCGCCGGAAGATGCGACGGTACGAATCGAGCCCCCGGGCACGAGCGCGACGAGCGGGCGGTTGTAGTAGAAAATGGCCGGTATCGGCTGCTTCGTGACGTGCTTGTACCATTCCCCGTAAAGCGTGAATCCTGAAAAGAACGAGAAGTAGCTCGACGGCCGAAACTCGATCGAAACGGGCAGGTAGATGTCCGCCGCGGTGCCCGTGTACTCCAGTGAAGCCGGCTGGTCGATCCGAACCGAATCCTCCGAGTCGTGGTAGGCGTACGAGTACTCGATGACCGGATGTTCCTCCGCGTGCTTCCGTTGGACGATGCCGTGTACGCCGAGATAGAGGTTCAGTGTCCTGTGCAGGGCGAACGTCTTTCCGCTCTTGAGAAAGCCGCTCGCCCCCTGGAAGGAGCCGTCGCAGTCGAACCCGCCGGTCTGAATATTGTCGATCTCGGTGTAATAGCCCCACGTGTAAGAATCCCTGGAAGCGGTCCATTCGGCGTCATACGAGGCCGTCGATACGTCCCCTCCGGCATAGATGCGTATTCCGCTCCCGAACGCGTGCCGGAGGGCGAGACCGAATATCCAGAGATCTCCCTTTCGTTCATCGCTCCAGGTACGCTTCCCGTATTCGTACGTATTTATCTCGTGCAGTTCGTTGTACCCTCTCGTGATTCCGAGCGAGACGGATTGATTCAGGTAATCGATAGGATGGAGGGACGCCTGCAGGACGAGGTCGGTCCGAGGCTCCCCGCCGCTCTTTTTCATGATGCCCGTTTGAAAATCGAAGGAAGCCCGGCGGCCGACGTAGGATGTGGCGCCCTGCGACCTCCTCTCTTGGGTGAGCTCGCTCAGCGAGGCGTCACGGTAGGATTCTTCTACCCTACTATCCGCGTTCGAGACTGACTTGTAGTATCCCCATCCCTGAAGACGGAAACCGAGCACCCAGGCGTCCCCGATCGATCGTGCGGCCATAAGATCGAGCCTGCCGAAGTCGTTGTCCTCGCTGTCCCAATTCTGGGTCAGCGTGCTCCGGTTGTTGTAGAGGTCAAAACCGGATACGGTACTTTGGCTTGAGCCGATCCTCCATTGCGCGAACAAGGCCGCGCGCCAGTTCGAGAGCTCTATTCCGTACACGGACATCTCGTTGGTCATGAAGGTATTCTGATAGTAGGACAAGCTATATGGCGCATCCTCGCTGAGATAGGGTATCGTGGGGGCGAAATCATATATCGACCGGCGGGCGTAGCCCACCGTCAACCGGTCCATGAGGCACGCATACGCGGGGTTGACGGTGAGATCGGTGTACGTATCCGGAATGATTCCGGAGACGTGCTCTCCCCCGAGCGAATATATCCGTGCCGAGGGGCGATCCTGCGCGAGCGGAGCCGCCGCCGGCGGGATGAGAGCAAGGACCATGACAGCCCCGGCGAAAATTCTTCTATCCATTCCACGCATGCGCACAACCTTTTTTCTGCGGGTGGGCACATGATACACGCAATGCGACGCGCCATTCAATAATAAAACGGCCCTGGCACTTTTCTGTATCCATCGCGCGCGAATTCATGTTGAATTACTCCCGGTCCGTTTGAAGAATGCGTGCCAGGTATGGGTGGAACAGCGCTTCTCGGAAAATCAGGATTCGAGCTCGAGACGGCGCTCATCGAGCGCGTCGCTGCGGCGAAAGCCGGCGATCCGTACGCGCCGCTCACGATTCTCGTCGGCTCGAACCTTCTCGGCGCGTACGTGAGGAGGGTGCTCGCGGAGAAAACCGGCGGACTCTTCAACGTTCGATTCGCCACATTCGCCGATATCGCGGGGCGGCTCGCCCGCGACGCGGAGGGCCGCGCGTGCGCCGCGCCGCCGTTCGCCGACCGGGTCATCGTGGACCAGATCGTATCATCCCCCGAGGTCCCGGCGAGCTTCGGAGAGGCCGCAAAAACGGGAGGCTTCGGGTCGGCGCTCCTTTCCACCTTCAACGACCTCGCCGAATCGGGCTGCACGCCGGGGATCGCGAGCGCGATCATCGAGAGCGACGCCGCAAGGGAACGCCTCGGCGCGAAGGCGCGGGTCGTGCTCGCGCTCTATGCGCGGTTCAGGGAGCGCCTCGAGACCCTCGGGGGGGACACGCAGACGAGACTCCTGGCGGCGCTGTCGAGCCCCGTGACGCCGTCACCCGGCGCGCGGATATTCGCCTACGGATTATATGACTTCAATGAAATGCAGCGGCGGCTCCTCGCGCATCTCGCGCGTGCGTGCGACGTGACCGTTTTCATGCCATGGGGGACGGGTGAGGCGTACCGGTTCGTCGCGCAGGCGCGGAAGCGGCTTGAAGAGACCGGCTTCGACATGGAGGTTCTCGACCGCCCTGCCGGCGGCGGGGCGCCAGCGGCAAAGCCGAAGCTCCTGAACGTTCCGGGGGAGGAGCAGGAGATCCGGGAGGTCGCCCGAAGGATACTCGGGCTCGCGATGGAGAAGGACGTGCGTTTCGGCGAGGTTGCGCTCATCCTCCCGTCCGTCGAGGCGTATGCGCCCCTCTGCAGGGAGGTTTTTCGTGAGGCGCAAATTCCGTACTACCTGCACGACGGTTCCATTGCCGGAGTCAGCGCGCCGGCGAAAGGGGCGCTCGAGCTTCTCGGGATGCTCGACGGCGCCATGGAGCGGCACCGCCTCGTCGAGTTTCTCGTTTCGGCCCCGCTCCGGTCGAAGAATGCGACGCAGGAGAGATCCGACCATTTTTCGCTTTGGGTGCGAAGGAGCGCGGAGGCCGGCGTCACCGGCGAGCGGGGCTGGAAGGATGAGAGTGCCGCGCTCGTCGAGAGGCTCAGGACGAACGTGGGACACGGGGATCGGGACGAAGAGGCTCTCGCGGCGGCGCTCGAGGTCGACGCGCTGATCGAAACAATCGTGCGCTCCCGCGAGGCTGCGCGCGGGATCGCGACATGGCAGGGGCTCGCGCAGCTCTCCGCGGCGCTCGTGCGCGAGCTGTTCCCGGAATCGGAGGACCGGGAGAGCGTGTGTACCGTTATCGAGGGTCTCGCCGCGCTCGATGCGACGGGCTCCCCCGCCTCGCTCGGGACGTTTTCCCGCCTCGCGGGGGCGGCCCTCGCCCGGAACGGGCCGTCCGTCGGGCGATTCGAGGGGGAGGGGGTCAACGTTCTCTCGTTCGCTCAGGCCCGCGGCCTCACCTTCAGGGCGGTTTTCATACCGGGGCTCGCCGAACGGGTCTTTCCGACGGCGATTCGCCAGGATCCGTTTCTGAGCGATCGGGAACGCGGCGAGCTCAATGCGATCTCGAATGGCGCGCTGTTCCTCTCCGAGAAATCGGAACGGCTGAGCGAAGAGGCGCTCCTCTTCGAGCTCGCGCGCGGTTCCGCCCGCGATGAGCTCGTGTGCAGCTATCCGAGATTCGAGGAGGGAACGGGCAAGGAGCGCATTCCTTCGTCGTTCCTCCGTTTCATCGAGGGATATTCGATCGACGGCGCGCACGGCGATCTTCTCGATCACGAGCGGGTTTCGCGCGCCGGGGCGCTCGCGCGCGGGGCCGCGTCCCTGAGCGTTCATGAGCTCGACTTCGAGAGCGCGCGCGAATATCGCACCGGTTCGGGGTTCCTCCCGGACAACGTTTTTTTCGCGAGGGGCGCGCGGCTCGTCCGGGAACGATGGGGAACGTGGAAGTTCACCCCGTACGACGGCGTTTTCTCCTCGAAGAGCGCGATCGCCGAGCTTCGAACGATGCTCGAGGAGCAGGGCCGGCGTTTCGCCCCGACCTCTCTCGAGGCGTACGCGGGATGCCCGTTCGATTATCTTCTCACCCGCGTGCTCGGGATCAACGTGCTCGAGGAGCCCGAGCGCATCGTGGCGCTCACGCCTCCCCAGCGCGGGATTCTCATCCACCGGATTCTCGCGCGGGTATTCGGCGAGCTCGGGGAGCGGGGACTTCTTCCCGTGAGCGGCGCTCCCGCCCCGGATGTTTTCGCGATCGCGGATGCGGTCGTGACGAAGTTTCTCGAGGATTTCCCGAAGAGGGAGCCCGTCGGGCTTCCTGTTTTCTGGGAGATGGACAAGCGCCTCGTGCGCGAAGCGGTCCGGGTCCTTCTCGAGGAGGAGCGGCTCGAGAAAGATGGTTTCGTTCCGGTGCATTTCGAGCGTTCGTTCGGGAGGAAGCGGGACCGCCTCGACGTCCCGTACGAATGCGGCCCGAGGGCCGTGCTCTTTTACGGGCGAATCGACCGGATCGACACGGCCGGGGGGGATCGCTTCCGCGTCATCGATTACAAGACGGGAACGCTGAAGGGCAAGGACCAGGATCTCGCCCGGGGATCGGCGCTGCAGCTTCCCATCTACCTCCTGGCGGCTTCCCGCATGCTCGGCCTCGAGCTTCGTTCGGGGGAGGCCCGGTACCGGCACGTGGGGCCCGGAGGGGGCAGAAGCGCCGTCGTCTTCTCGGGGGCTTCATGGGACGAGAGTGCGCCCGAATTCGCGAAGATCGTGGAGACGATCACGCGCGGCATCGAGCGCGGCCTCTTTTTCGCGCCGGCCGACGAGCAGGGATGCAGGAATTGCGACGTCCGTATCGCCTGCCCCGCCGGCATGTCGCGTCTCTTCGCGATCAAGGCGGCCAATGACGAGCGGGCCCGGGATTATCTCGAGATGAGGGGCGCAGGGGAGGTGGAGGAGTGAAGGCCGACCGTGCACCGCTCGTCGATTCGGCCGCGCGCGAGCGCGCGACGGCCGACCTCGGGACCTCCTTCTGCGTCGAGGCGGGCGCGGGCACGGGCAAGACGAGCCTTCTCGTGGGCCGCTTCCTGTCGATCGTGGAGAGGGGGTACGCCCCGTGCAGCCGGATCGTGGCGATAACGTTCACCGAGAAGGCCGCCGGGGAGATGAAGGTCAGGCTCAGGCAGGAGATCCTCAAGCGCCGCGACGACGCCGCGCTCCCGGCCGGCGTGCGGGCGAACCTCGAGACCGCCTACGACGAGCTCGAGCGCTCGCCTATCTCGACGATCCATTCCTTCGCGGCGACGATCCTGCGGGAACATCCGATCGAGGCGGGGGTCGATCCTGGTTTCACCCAGCTCGACGCGCTCGAAAGCGCTCTCCTGTTCGACGAATGCTGGAACGATTTTCTCATGGGAGGCTCTGAGGCGTGGGGCGGGACGCTCGGACAATTCATGATGTTCGGCGGTTCGATCGATACCCTGCGCGACATGGCCGGCGCCCTCTACGCGCACCGCGCCGAGCGCTCGTGCGCTCATATATTCGATCACGGCGGGGGGGCGCGCGACCCGGTCGCCGCGAGCCCCGCGCGGCCGGGGCCCGGATCGCTTACCGCGAAACAATCCCCGGGGGATGAATCATCCGGGCTTCGCGATTCGTTCGCCCGCGCGGCCGGCCGTCTCTCCGCGCTCGCCCGCGACCACTGCACAAATCCCGAGGACCGCGGGCGCGCGGCCATAGAGGAGTTCATTGCCGCGATGGAGGCGCTTGAAACCCTCCGGGATGAAGAGCTCTCCTTTTTTCTCCTCACGCTCCGGCTCCCGAAGAACAAGGGCAGCAAGGACAACTGGCGGCCCGCGGAGGTCTGCGCGGAGCAGAAAGACATATTCAGGGAGCTCGCGGAGCTCCAGGAGCGCGAGCGGACAAACATTTCCGATCGCCTGAGGGCGCTTCTCGAGGGGTTCTTCGACGAGTTTCTCTCCTTCGTCGAAACGAGAAAGGCCGCCATCGGTGTTCTCGATTTCGACGATCTCCTCATCAAGGTGCGGGATCTCTGCACGCGCGTCGATGCGCTCGACGCCCTTCGCGAGCGCTACCGGTACCTCTTGGTCGACGAGTTTCAGGATACGGACCCGGTCCAGGCGGAGATCGTCTATCTCCTCGCCGGCGCGCCGGGCAGCCGCGACGGACTGCGGACCGAGCCGGGAAAGCTCTTCATCGTCGGAGATCCGAAGCAGAGCATCTATCGCTTCCGGAAAGCGGACATCGAGATCTACGAGCGCGTGAAGGAGCGCATCGCCGAGAGCGGCGCTGAGCTCTCGATCGTGGAGAATTTCCGGTCGGTGCCCGGCATCATCGAATGGGTGAACGAGACCTTCTCGGAAATCATGCAGCCCCCCGGCGGCGCGCGGTTCCAGCCGCGGTACGAAGCGATCCATCCGCACCGGGAGGGAACCGGCGCCCCGGTCATTCTCCTCGACCTCGAGCTCGACGGGAAGGATCTCAACGCACCCGCGATCCGAAAGCGCGAGGGAGAGGCCGTCGCGCGGCTCATCCACCGCCTCCTCGAAGACGGTATGAGCGTCATGGACGCCAGCTCCCGCGCCATGCGCCCCGTCCGGTTCGGAGACATCGCCGTGATCTACCCGGGAACGACGGGCATCGACCATTACGAGGAGCCGCTGCGCGCCGAGAACATTCCCTACATCGTCGAGGGGGGGAAGCTCTACTACACGCGCGAGGAAATCCGCGACCTCGCCTCCGCGATCTGGGCGATCGAGGATCCGTACGACGCGCTCGCCCTCGTGGGGACCCTTCGCTCGCCGATGTTCGGCGCGAGCGACGAGGAGATATTTCTTTTCACGAGGAGCGGCGGCCGGCTCGACTACCTCGCGCCGGGAGCCGGGGCGCGGGCGAAGTTCGGCGATCTCGGCGCCGCGTTCGAGCTCCTCGCCGAGCTTCATCGCGCCCGCAACGAGCTCGGACCCTCGGGCACGATGCTGGAGCTTCTCCGCCGGACGAAGTACCTCGAGCTTTCGCTTCTCAGGCCCCACGGCGAGCAGCGCGTGTCGAACATCAGAAAGGCGATCTCAAGCGCCCGGTCCTTCGAGGGGAAGATCAACTCATACCGGCGCTTCGCGCGCTGGTTCAAGGACCAGGAAACGCTCGCCTCCGCGGAGAGCGAGTCTCCCATCGTCGAAGAGGAAGAGAATGCGGTGCGGCTCCTCACCGTTCACAAGGCGAAGGGGCTCCAGTTCCCCATCGTGATACTCGCTAACCTCATCCAGAGCAAGAGGCATCCGTCGCGGATTCTCGTCGAGGGGGGGAGAGGCATCGCGTTCAAGCTGGGTCTTCTCGAGACGAGCGATCATGCGGAGCTGGCCGAAACGGAAAAACTGCGCGAGACGGCGGAGACGGTGCGCCTCCTCTATGTCGCCGCCACGCGCGCGGGGGACATGCTCGTCGTACCGCGGATGCCGAAGGCGGGGAGTTATTTTGATCTCATCGAGGCTCATCTCGAATCCGGGAACGTCGCCCCATTGAGCATATCCGCGCTGCCGCCTCTTCGCGGGGAGTCACGGGCCTTCGTGAAATTCGACGAGCCCTCGCGCGGGGAAAACGCAAAGACCGCCCGTGAGCGAAACGCCTGGATCGAGGCGCGCGCGCGGCTCCTCGAGAGGGCGAAACGCTCACCCCGTATCCTCGCCCCCTCGAAGCTCGAGACCGAGGCTCCCCGGGATCCCGGGGGCGCCTTCGGGCACGAGCGTGATCGAAAGCTCCTCTTCGGCCGGGCGTTTCACCGCATCATGGAGCTCGCCGGTCAGTCGGGCGCGCGGCCTCCGGCCGCGCTCGCAGCGTCCGTCGCGGCCGAGCTCGGAATCGCTGATGCCGCCCCCGAGCTCGAGCGCCTCGCGGACGCCGCGCTCGAGTCCGATCTTGTCCGGCGGGCGGCGCGTTCCCCGCGCTCTCTCCGGGAGACGCCGTTCACCGTGCACCGGGACGGCAACTTCATCGAGGGGAGGATCGATCTCCTCTTCGAGGAGAACGGCGCATGGACGCTCGTCGATTACAAGACCGACGACGTCGCGGCGGCGGAAGTGGAGAAGAGAGTCGAAGTCTATCGGCCGCAAGCGGCGGTGTACGCCCTCGCCCTCAGGAACCTCGGGATCGAATGCACGGGAGGAATCGTCCTCTACTTCGTGCGGCCGAATGTCACGAGGACAATCGAGTTTTCCGGGAGCCTCGCCGCCGAGGCGGAGCGGCTGATCCGCGACGCTCTCGTCACGCGGGCGCCCGCCTGAGAGCGCTCGAGACCTGCCCGTTCGCGATGGTCACCCCGAGCCCGGGGCCTTCGGGGAGCACGAGCTTCCCCTCGAGCGCCGTCACTCCCGTCGCGGGATCGTTTCGTATGAGGAGGTGTCCGTCGAGGTCGGCGTAATCGGCGAGGGGGGACAGGTGCGCCGCCGCCGTGATCCCGATCGAGCTCTCGATCATGCAGCCGAGCATGATCTTCATCCCGCACGCGCGCGCCGCGTGAATCATCCGGAGCGCCTCGCGTATCCCGCCGCATTTCATGAGCTTGATGTTGATCCCGTGAAAGGCGCCCGCGAGCTTCGGGACGTCCGCGGCGACGCGCACGCTCTCGTCGGCGAAGATGGCGAGCGACGTGCGCGCGGCGAGCCAGCGGACCCCGTCGAGATCGGCCGCGGGGAGCGGCTGCTCGACGAGCTCGACGTTCTGCGTTTCGAGCCAGCGCATCTTCTCGAGCGCCTCGTCCCGCGTCCAGCCTTCGTTCGCGTCGATCCGCACGGGGCGGCCGGTGAGCCCGCGAACCGTCTCCATGATTTCGTAATCGTTCTCGAGCCCCATCTTGATCTTGAGAACGGGGAAGCCCTCCGCCTCGCGGACCTTCTCCGCGATGAAATCCCTCGTGTCGATGCCGATTGTGTACGAAGTCACGGGCGTCTTCCGGGGGTCGAGGCCGAGCAGCGCGTACAGCGGAGCTCCGAGGCGTTTGCCGAGAAGATCGTGGAGCGCGATGTCGACGGCGGCGAGAGCCGCCTCTTCCCCTTTGAGCAGGCCGGCCGCCCGATCGAGGCTGTCCTCCAGATACCCGGCCGGCTCGAGGATCGTCGCGTCGAGGGAGGCGAGCGCGCGCTCCGCCGATTCGGCGCTCTGGCCGTACCGGGGGGACGGCGCCGCCTCGCCGAACCCCTCGAGAGCGCCGCCCTCCGCGAGGCGCACGATCACCGATTCCCTGAACTCGTCGGCGCTCCGCGCGATGCGGAAGGGATGCCTAAGCTCGAGTCGCGTTCTTGCGAGCGATATTCTCACGGAGCCTCCGCTCCCGGGGAGCATGGGCCCGGGTGCTTTTCAGGTCTCTCCGGTTGCTTTAGGCTTTTCAATTCCCGCGCGTCCGATATAATAGAGCGGAATCGCGTTTCGCACAAGGATCGAGTTATCGTTGTGCCAAAGTTCGACTACAGGAGGGGATTGCATGGCTGGCGACGCGCCGAAACAGCAGAGGTCGAAGATGAAGAGAATTCCGAAGAACATAGCCGACATCATCCTGCACGCCCTCGAGTTCACGACGGACGGCATCATCATCGGGGACCTCGATGGAATAGTGCTCTACCACAACAAGGCCTGGCTCAGAATACATGCGCTGGACGAAAATATTGACATGCGGGGGAAGAAGTTCCGGGACTATGAGCGCCCGGAGCTTCTTCCCATCCTCGATGCGGTGACTGAGAATCTCCGAAAGCACGGCTCCTATGCGTATCAGTTCGGAACGGTCCGCAGAGACGGCGTATATCACGATGTCCATATCGCGGCCAATGTCATTCGCGAGTTCGATCCCCCCGTCGTCGTGGTGATTCTCCGCGAAGTCACCGATCTCGTGCAGATGCAAGGCGAGGTCGCCCGCCGCAACGTCGAGCTCGCCCTTCTCAACGAGATCCACGGCGTTATGTCAAAGGCGCGGAGTCAGAAGTGGGTTATGAGCCGGATGCTGAAGCTTCTCGGGGATTTTATCGGGGCGAAGGGCAGAGGACTCTACCTCGTCGATCGTCCGAATAACCGCTGCGTTCTCCTTCTGTCAGACGGCCTGCCCCGGAGCATCCGGAAAAGGGTCGAGATTCTTTCGCTGTCGGATCCCGTGGTCGCGAAGATCGCGCGCTCGCGGCACACCGTTGTCATGGAGGAGGATCTTCACCCCGGGAGACGCTTGCCGGCGGACATCAGACCCGACATGGGGTTCAAACGGACAATCGGGTTCGTTTTCAGGACGGAGACCCAAAGGGACTACCTGGTGATCTTCGGCTTGACGGAAGCCAAGACCATCGATCCCGACATCCGCAGCTTCTTCGATACCGCGGCGGGGCAGTTCGGGATGGCGCTCGAGAGAGTCGAACTCCTCGATGCGCTCGAGAAGCGGGAGAAAGAGCTCAACGATCTGACGACCCGCCTCATCGATTCGGGCGAGGAAGAGAAGCGCCAGTGCTCCCGTATGCTCCACGACGAGGTGGGCCAGGCGCTCACCGCCCTCAGGCTCGAGCTCGAGACGCTCGAGAAGAATCTGATGCCGCAGAGTCCCTGTTTGCGGAAGTCGCTCGAAGCGATACGGAGCCAGATTCGTTTCGTCTCGGAGGGGACGCGATCCCTCTCGAAGTCTCTCCACCCCGCCATGCTCGACGAGCTCGGCCTCGCGCCGACGCTCAACTGGTACATCGACAACTTCGTTCGCAGCGAAGGGCTCGAGGTCGACTTCGAGGAGGCCGGCTTCGACGAGGATCTGCCCCTTCCCGTTTCGCTCACGCTCTACCGGGTTGCGCAGGAATCACTCACGAACGTCGTGCGGCACGCGGCGGCTTCCCGGGTGACGATTTCTCTTACAAAAGGCTACCCCTATGCTATAATGGAAGTAGAGGACAACGGCCAAGGGATCTCGACAAAAAAGGGGAAATCGAAATCAAGAGGACTCGGGCTCGTGGGCATGCGGGAACGGGTCGAGCACATGGGGGGCGTATTCCATCTCAGGTCCTCGCCGGGGAAAGGCACGAGGATACGGGTGAAGATTCCGATCGAGGTGCGCGATGCCTAACAGGATAAAGGCGGTTCTCGTTGAGGATCACACGATCGTGCGCGAAGGGCTGCGGCCGCTTCTCGAGGGAAGGGGGATAGAAGTGATCGGGGAAGCGGAAGACGGGCTCGAAGCGGTGAAGATCGCCAAGGAGCTCAATCCCCAGATCGTCATCATGGACGTTGCGCTCCCGCGCCTCGGCGGGATCGAAGCGACGCGCAGAATACTCAAGGCCAAGCCCGATATCAAGGTGGTCATGCTCACGATCCACGACGAGCCGCAATTCGTCTACAAGGCGCTCGAGGCGGGCGCCGGGGGATATCTCGTGAAGGAGGCGCCTCTCGACGAGCTCATGAATGCAATAAAGGCCGTGATGAGAGGGGAGACGTACCTGAGCACGAATTTTCCCCCGGGCGTGCTCGAATCGTACGTCAAGATGGTGAGGCGCGGCAAGAAGGCGGACGAGTTCAGCCAGCTCACGAGGCGCGAACGGGAGATTCTCCAGTACATCGCCGAAGGGTACACGAGCCCGGAGATCGCGAGAATCCTCTTCATCAGCAAAAAGACGGTCGAGAATCACCGCGCGAATATCATGGAGAAGCTCGATATCCACGACACGGCCGGGCTCGTCCGGTATGCGATAAAAATCAAGCTTGTCGAGACATGAACGGGAACATATCTTCTTCTGAGGTGTATGGAAAGTACGGGGAAAGAAACGAAAATGAGTAAAATTACCCATTGTAAAGGTCATGGCCAGGGGGTATGCTTGAGATAGAAGAAATACAGGATTTAAGATAAGTTCAGCGGCAAACAAAGAAGCATTATAAAATAAGATTCGATATCAGGAGGTAGAGACTATAGAGTAGTCTGAACCGGCAAGAAGTCTGAAAAAGGGTTTTGCCGCCTGGCACAAATGCGGAACCGATCCCATCCTACCAAAAAAACCCCATCTCTTCCCCTAGGAGATGAGCCGCTTATCTGGGAGAGGTTCCCGCCTGGAAACAGGAAAGAACCTTCAACGCTCCGGTGAGAGTCCCTTAGGATCGCTTTCCCTTCAATGGAGCTGGGGTTCACGTCAGGCGGCAATTATTTTTGCCCGAAAACGGGCTCTCTGGTATAATCCCCGCCATCGATGAGTAGCTGGCTCGGCAATCGCAAACGAATGCGGCTCGATATCGCGAAGGAGTTCTCCGCGCGATCGGGCGTCAGCGCTGCCGATTTCGTGCGTCTGTTCTACGATCCGGTTTTCCCTCCCCTGATAGGTGATTTCGACAGCCAATACATCTCGGACGGGGGCGTTCTCGAGGAGATCCTGTCGGCGCTTGGGCAGGCGACGGGTCTCGCAACGGTGAAGATCCGGTCCTATTTCTCGAGAAATGAGACGTTCGCCCAGTTCGGCGAGCACCTTCTGAGAGCCGGTGCATACACCAAGGAAACGGAATGAGACGAACGGCGGCCGCGATCTTTTTCCTTATCATCGCTTCGGCTGCCTGTCATGCGCAGGTCTCCGTCGAAGGCGCCCTTTTCTTCGACCGCGGCCACTACTGGATCGAGCTCGCGTTCCGCGACGCGGCGGGCAGAGACACGATCCCCCGCGCCGTGACCCCCGCGCAATTCGAGATAACGAAGCTCGGCGGGACTGCCGGACATTTCAGGCCCTCGAAGGTCGAGATCGTCTCCGGGGAGCGCGGAGGCCCGGTCATCGTTCTGTCCTCGGGCAGGCTCGAGGGGCGCGCGTGCTACCGGGTCACCTACCTGGTTCCGGACTCCGATCCCGTCGTCGTCGATTCCATCTGCGACCCGTTTCTCGAGCCGTCCGCCGGAAACGAATGCGGCGGCACGGCGTTCTTCAGGAAGTACGTCGCCGGGGCCTTCCGAAAGGACGGCGACGCCGTCGATCTGAATCAGTTCAAGTACGAATACGATTTCTCGGATGAGAAGGCATCTTCCAGTCTCTCGCTGGAGCCGCGCTACCGGACGCACGGCTTTTCGTTCGAGCCGCTCTTCGAGCAGAGCGCGGTCGCCTATTCTCTCGCAGGGAGAGGAAAGACGTCGACGGAGAGAAGCGCATTGGCGCTTGCCGTCTCGAAAGCCGCATGGGTGCGCGATCTGAGACTAAGCGTATCGACGAAATACCGATACGACCGCTCGGCGTTCGATCTCGCCGCGGGGGATTCCGTCGTCGCCACGCGGAGCGTGGCCGTCGAGGGGCGCGTCAGATTCGACAATCTCTTCGACCGGCTGAACCGCCACTGCCTCAGTGTTTTCAAGGGCGTCGATTGTGGATTCGGGTACGCGTGGTATCAATCGGATGGCGGCGGACTCCGGGGCGCGTCGAGATTCAACCGGACGACGCCGTTCGCGAATCTTCGCGCGACATGGACGTTCCTCGACGGGTTCCAGCTCTCGTACTCGCTGCAGACGTTCTGGCCGGCTTCGACCGGCGATGAATTCGCCGGGTTCCAGTCGGTGAGATTCAGGCTGCTCCTCAGGGACGCGCTCCCGGCGCAGGCGGGCAAGGCGTATCATCCGGACGTGGAGTTCGCCTACGATACGGGCAGAAGGCTCCCCCTCTTCGAGAAAGAGGAGAAGATCTCGATCGGCTTCACGTTCGCGCTCTATCCCTGGTAGCGATTATCCTGCCGCGTTCATGACCAGAACGCGGCAGCGTCTCGAGCGCGGCCCGTCGAACTCGCAGAAGAACACCGCCTGCCACGTTCCGAGAACGATGTCTCCGCCGCTCACCGGAAGGAACGCCGATGTTCCGACGAGCGTCGACTTGACGTGCGCGTCGGAGTTGCCCTCGGCGTGGCGGTAGCCCTCGCCCTCCGGGACCAGTTTCGAGAGCGACTCCACGATGTCCCGGGGGACGTCGGGGTCGGCCTTCTCGTTGATCGTGACCGCTGCGGTTGTATGGGGGACGAAGATGTGGCACAGCCCTTCGCTCACGCCGCTCTCGATCACCGCGGCTCGAACGTCTCCCGTGATATCGACGAGCTCGTTGCGCTTGCGCGTACGGACCGGAATCTCCCGGAGCATGGAGCCCTCCTTCATACATGAGCACTTGACCGCTTCCCGCGATGTCCCTATAATAGACGATTCTTGCGAGAGATTCAATTTCAAGGAGGTCGACCGTATGTCTTTGAGCGGCATGGAACCGAAAAACGTCTGGAAACACTTCGACAAGATCAGGAGCATCCCTCACTGCTCGGGGCACGAGGCGAGGCTTGCCGAGTATCTCATCGCGTACGCGAAGGGCAAGGAACTTGACGTCGAAAAGGACGCGACCGGCAACGTCATGATCCGGGTCCCGGCGACGCCGGGCCATGAGAATGCTCCGACAATCGTTCTCCAGGGACACATGGATATGGTGGGCGAGAAGAACTCGGACGTCGTTCACGATTTCTCGAAGGATCCGATTCAGCTCGAGTTTCAGGGGGAGTGGCTCAAGGCGAAGGGGACGACTCTCGGTTCCGATAACGGCATCGGCCTCGCCGCGGCTCTCTCGATGATCGACTCGAAGGACGCCGTCCACGGGCCCCTCGAGCTCCTCTTCACGGTGGACGAGGAGGTCGGACTCACGGGCGCCGGCAAGCTGAAGCCGGGCTTCGTGAAGGGCGGCATGATGATGAACCTCGACAGCGAGGAGCTGGGCGCCGTGTATATCGGCTGTTCGGGCGGCGGCGATACGACGCTCAAATTCCCGGTCGATTTTCTTGACGCCCCCGCCGGGACGAAGGGATTCGTCCTGCGGGTCGCCGGGCTTCGCGGCGGCCACTCCGGCATCGACATCCACGAGCAGCGCGGCAACGCGATCAAGATTCTCTCGCGGTGCCTCTGGAAGGTTTCCCGCACGCAGCCCGTTCATCTCGTGGGCCTCAAGGGGGGCAACAAGCGAAACGCCATCCCGCGCGAGGCGGAAGCGGAGCTCATGGTGCTCGAGACCGCCGTCGACGACCTTTCGGGCATCATCGGCGACGAAGCGGCGAAGATCGCCGAAGAGCTCGGACGCCGCGAGGTCAACCTCGTCGTCAAGCTCGAGCCGTCCGAGCGGACGTTCGGCCGGATCATGGATGCGAAATCGCAGAAAACGATCCTCAGCCTCCTCAGGGCGCTGCCGCACGGCGTCGAGGCGATGAGCTACGACATCCCGGGGCTCGTCGAGACGTCGAACAACCTCGCGACCATTTCGACCGGCGGGGACGAGATCGTGATCGGACTTTCGACGCGCAGCTCCATCGCGAGCGCCCTCAAGGCCCTGCGCGAGCGGATCCGCTCCACGGCGGAGCTCGCCGGAGCCTCGGTCGAGGAGAACGAGCCGTATCCCGGCTGGAAGCCGAATCTCGAGTCGAAGCTCTTGGCGGTCGTGAAGGCCGTGCATCTGAGGGAGTTCGGCACGGAGCCGCAGATGAAGGCCATCCACGCCGGCCTCGAGTGCGGCATCATCGGGGAGAAGTTCCCGGGGATGGATATGATCTCGATCGGTCCGTGGATCGAGCATCCGCATTCGCCCGACGAGCGGGTCAATATGCCGTCGGTCGAGAAGTTTTGGAAGCTCCTGAAGGCGGTCCTCGCCGAGCTCGCCGCAAAAAGGCCCGTGTAGGGCGCGTATCGCCGCTCGAACGGGGAGGATCATTCCTCCGCCATGAACGGGTAGCGGTAGTTCTCCGGCGGACAGTACGTCTCCTTGATCGTTCGCGGGCTCGTCCAGCGGATCATGTTGAGGAGGCTTCCGGCCTTGTCGTTCGTTCCGGACGCGCGGCTCCCGCCGAAGGGCTGCTGGTTGACGACGGCGCCCGTCGGCTTGTCGTTGATGTAGAAGTTGCCCGCCGCGTCGCGGAGCGCCTCGGTCATCATGACGATTGCCTGCCGGTCCTGGGCGAAGATGGCGCCCGTAAGCGCGTACGGCGAGGTCGTCGAGACGAGGCCAAGGGTCTTCTCGAGCCGGCTGTCGTTGTAGACGTAGATCGTGAGCACGGGCCCGAAGATCTCCTCGCGCATCGTCTTGAAGTCGGGCTTCTTCGCGACGATCACGGTCGGCTCGATGAAGTAGCCCTTACGGTCGCTGCAGCCGCCCCCCGCGATGATCTTCGCGTCGCTCGAGCGCTTCGCGTAGGAGATGTACCCCTTGATGCTCTCGAAGGCCGCCTTGTCGATGACGGCGGTCATGAAGTTGCGGAAATCCATCGGATCCCCCATTTTGATCGTCGCGATCTCGGCCATGAGCATCTTCTTGACACGCGGCCAAAGGCTCTTCGGAACGTAGGCGCGCGAGGCCGCCGAGCACTTCTGGCCCTGGAACTCGAAGGCGCCCCGGACCATCGCGATGACGAGAGGCTTCACGTCCGCCGTCGGGTGCGCGAAGATGAAATCCTTCCCGCCCGTCTCGCCGACGATTCTCGGGTACTGGTTGTAGCTCTTTATGTTCGAGCCGATCACTTCCCACATGTTCTGGAACACGGCGGTGCTCCCCGTGAAGTGCACGCCGGCGAGGTCGGGATGGGTGAGGACCATGTCGCCGATGACCGAGCCCTGGCCGGGGATCATGTTGATGACGCCGTCCGGGAGCCCGGCCGCCTTGAGAATCTGCATGATGAAGTGAGCCGAGTAGACCGCGCTCGAGGCGGGCTTCCAGACGCACGTGTTGCCCATGATCGCCGGCGCCGTCGGGAGATTCCCCGCGATCGAGGTGAAGTTGAACGGGGTCACGGCGAAGACGAAACCGTCGAGCGGCCGTGCCTCGCTCATGTTCCACATCCCTGGGGCCGATTCGGGCTGCTGGCCGAGGATGATCTTCATGAAATACGTGTTGAAGCGGAAGAAATCGATGAGCTCGCACGCCGAATCGACCTCCGCCTGGAACACGGTCTTCGACTGACCGAGCATCGTCGCGGCGTTGAGCGTCGCCCTGAATTCCCCGGCGAGGAGATCGGCGGCCTTCAGGAACACGGCGGCGCGGGCTTCCCACGGCAGAGCCGACCATTCCTTCTTCGCGGCCATGGCGGCCTTGATCGCGGCCTGGACCTCCTTGCGCCCCGCCTTGTGGTAGACGGCGAGCACGTGCGTGTGGTCGTGCGGGACGACGCAGAGACCCGTCTTCCCCGTGCGGACGTTTCTTCCGCCGATTACGCACGGGATGTCGATTTTCTTGCGGCTGAGCTCCCGCAGCTTCGCCTTGAGCTCGGCCTTCTCCTTCGAGCCCGCTCCGTACGGGTAGATCGGTTCGTTCTTCGGCATGTCGATCTTCGGAATACTTGTGATCACCGCGTACCTCCGTTTGTTCAGGTTGCTTCTAACGAGAACAGGGCGCGTGCCCTGCGCTTTGAGCTCTCGATGAAAAGCGGACGAAAATACGGAGTGCAATATAACACAACGGAAATCTTCGGTCAACAGCGCCGCATGCGTGTCGTGCCGCATGCGTGTCGCAAGCGTGTCGGGGCGGCTCGTTTGTGCATCCGCGCGCCGAGGCGCCCCGCATGGCCCCGAGGTGCGCTCGAGCGGGGCTAAAGCGCTTGACATCACATCGTAAATTGATAATATGAACGGAAATATCGCACGGATGTGCCGTTTCCAGGGGTGTAGCTCAATTGGCAGAGCATCGGTCTCCAAAACCGAGGGCTGCAGGTTCAAGTCCTGCCACCCCTATTTTCTTGTTCGCGAGGACGAGGTGACGCGCATGAGCAAGGGCAGGGTCACGAGCGGCATGAGGCCTACGGGGAGCATGCACCTCGGAAACCTCCATGGGGCGCTCGATAACTGGGTGAAGCTCCAGGACGACTACGAATGCTATTTCTTCATCGTCGATTGGCACGCGCTCACGACGCCGGGCGGGGGGGACGCGCTGGGGTACGAGAACGTCTCGAAGATGCGCGAGAACGTCATCGAGATGGCGATCGACTGGGTCGCCGCGGGGCTCGATCCCGGCAAGTGTTCCATATTCATCCAGTCGCATATCCCCGAGGTCGCCGAGCTCCATCTCATCTTCTCCATGATCACGCCCCTCGGCTGGCTCGAGCGGAACCCGACCTACAAGGAAATGGTCCTCGGCTACAAGATCGAGCACCCGAGCTACGGTCTCCTCGGTTATCCGACGCTCCAGGCGGCCGACATCCTCGTCTACAAGGGGAACTTCGTCCCCGTCGGCAAGGACCAGGAGGCGCACGTCAACATGACGCGCGATCTCGCGCAGCGCTTCAACAGCCTGTACGGACGCGACGTCTTCCCGATCACGCAGGTGCTCCTCACGCAGGTTCCGAAGGTTCCGGGCATCGACAGCGTCGACCGGAAGATGAGCAAGAGCGCCGGCAACTATATCGCGCTCGCATACTCGGAAGAGCGGACGGCTGAGGTGGCGCGAACGATGTTCACCGACCCCGTCAAGATGCGGAAGAATGACAAGGGGCATCCCGACGGCTGCGTCGTGTACGCGTTTCACAGGCTCTACAACAAGGCGGAGCAGCCCGTCGTGCGGCGCGAATGCGAGGAGGGGCTGCGCGGCTGCGTGGACTGCAAGAGAGAGCTCGCCGCGAGGATGAACGAAGCGCTCCGCGGGATACGGCAGCGGCGCCGGGAACTTCAGGAGAAGCCGGACCGTATCAAACAGATACTGATGGACGGCGCATCGAGGGCGCGCACCGTCGCCCGCTCGACGCTCGAAGAGGTGCGCGACGTCTTGAACCTGCCGCCGAAGGAGATCTTTTGATGCCGAACGTACTGGACTTCTTCATATCCCAGTTTCGAAGCCACCTCGACCTTCCGAACGAACCCTCCGCGTACTATCGGCCCCGTCCCTACCGCAACGCCGCCGTGCGTTTCAGGGCCTGCTCGCTCGCCGATTTCGATGAGCGCAGGCGTATTCTGATCGACGAGGCGGGGCTCAATACGTTTCTCTTCAGGGCGGACAAGATCCCCGGCTGCGATCTCCTTTCCGATTCCGGCACGACGACGATGACGATCGAGCAGTGGGCGGCGATGCTCCTCGGGGACGAGGCGTACGGCTCGAACGAAGGGTACTTCGAGCTCAAGGAGCAGGTCGGTGCGACGTTCGGGCCCGGGTGGCGGCAGAGGAGCGGCCTGGCGGTCGGCGCGCACGAGCCCCTCTTCATATTCCATCAGGGGAGGGCGGCGGAGAATGCGTTTTTCACCGTCCTCTCCCGCGAGCTCAAGCGGAAAGGCTTCCCCGCGCCGAAACCGTTCTCGAAAGATCTTCTTCCCGAGCTCCGCTCGAGGATCGAGCACCGGACGAGAGCGGTGAAGGGGGAAACGGCGGGTCCCTACGTGCCGTTCTTCATCGTTCCGAGCAACTCGCATTTCGATACGACCGAAGGGAACATCGAGGACAAGTTCATGGTGCCGCTCAATCTTCCGTGCCGCGAGCATATCGCCGGGGACGAGGGCTTCCCCTTCAGGGGCAACATGGATCTCGAAGCGCTCGAAAACCTCCTCGAGAGCGAGCCGGAGCGCGTGCCGGTCGTGTATCTCACGATCACGAACAACACGGGGGGCGGCCAGCCGGTCTCGATGGAGAATATCAGGCGCGTGCGGGACATCACGCGCAGGCACGGGGTGCCGTTCTTTTTCGACGCGTGCCGGTTCGCCGAGAACGCGTGGTTCATCCGCGAGAAGGAGGAAGGCTACGCCGGGCGCCGCATCGAGGACATCGTGCACGAGATGTTCGAGCATGCGGACGGCTTCCACATCAGCTTCAAGAAAGACGGGCTCGGCAATATCGGAGGGGCGATCTGTCTGAGGGAAGAGAGCTCTTTCACGAAGAGGTTTCCACACTTCACGAACGAGCTCACCGACTACCAGATCATGGCGGAGGGACATCCGACCTACGGCGGTCTGGCGGGACGTGACCTCAAGGCGCTCGCCGAGGGCCTGCGCACCGTGACGCGCCAGGATTACCTGAACCTCCGCATCAGGCAGGTGCAGCGTTTCGGCGAACGGCTGACCGCGCTCGGCATTCCGATCGTGCGGCCGATCGGCGGCCACGCGATTTACATCAACGTCGACGAGTTTTTCGGCGGGTCGGCCCGTGACGACGAGTTCAAGGGCATCGCCTTCACCTCCCTCCTCCTCATCGCGGGGCACCGGTTCTGCGAGCTCGGGCTCTATGCCTTCGGCATGCATGACGGTACGCAGGAGATACCGCCCGAGCCTCGCGTGAACAATATCCGTGCGGCGGTCCCGCGCCTCGCGTACGAGGACCGCGACCTCTTCGCTGCGGCCGAGGCGGTGAAGCTCCTCTACGACCATCGCGACCGGATTCCGGGTGTGCGGGTCGATTACGGGAGGGATCTCAAGTTGCGGCACTTCAAGAGCCGGTTTTCCTTCGCCCTCTAGGAACGAGCCATAACTAGCCGTCGCATCCGGGACGGCCGGATCCGGAGATAGGTCGTTCCACCCAGTGACGGCCCGTTCCCGACCTCCATCCATTTGCAATAAAATGAGTTGCGTCTCATTTTTTCGCCTTTTCCCGTGAGAAATGGAATACTTCCTGCACCCTGTTGAAATGCCTGATGCCTGATAGTCGGGGAAAAGCCGTAATGCGCCCAGGGCCGGGAGTCGATGAAACATCCGCGCTTCGATTCCCTGGAGGAGCATTGAATAGATCGTTCGAAGAGTTCGGGCCCGCTCAAGCCGTCCCCGATGCATCGGATGAGACGCGCGCGGGGACCTCGCAGCCGGCACAGGAAATCGCCGGGATGAATCCCGGCGGGGGCTCATCGTCCGCGTTCGTCTACTGCGACGTGTGCCGCGATAAGACCGACGAGGAGCGGCAGCTCGCGGCGGTTATGGAGATCGCGAACGCCATCAACTCCCGGCTCGACCTCAACCAGATACTCTCGACCATTTCGAAGGAGCTCTCGAAGGTCATCGACTATGACATCGGGTGCGTCGCTCTATACGACAGGGAACAAAACGGTCTGTTCATGCGCCACGTCTGGCGCAAGTCGGGCGAGGTATCGGGCGAAGGCCGGTACGTCCCGCTCGACGAGAGCAACCTCGTCGGATGGGTCGCGATTCACAAGAAACCCGTTGTACGCGGCGACATTCCCGCCGACGCGCGGTTCCGCGAGATCATGAAGGAGTATGCGCTCAAATCGGATATCGTCGTTCCGCTCATGGCGAAGAACGCGCTCGTCGGCACGGTGAACGTGGGAAGCTACGAGCTCAACCATTTTACCGATTTCGACCTCGACCTCGTCGTGCGGTTCAGCAAGCTCACCTCGATCGCGATCGAGAAATGCCAGATTCTCGAGGAGCTCGAGGATCTCGGCGAGAAGTACCGTCTCCTCATGCGCACGGCGAGCGAGATCATCCTGATTCTCAACGCATCGGGTGAAGTCGTCGAGTGCAACAAGACGATGTGCGATCTCACCGGCTACACGGCGGAGGAGATCATCAACCGCGAGATTTTCAACCTTACGCTCCCGGAACGTCGCGAAGAGGCGAAGAAGAGCTTGACCGGCATCCTCCGGGGGGAAATAACGAAGCTTTCGGATCTTCCCTATCTGAAAAAAAGCGGCGAGGTCTTCTACCTCGAGGTAAGCGCAAACGTCATCAGGATCAAGGACCATCCGTACATCCTCGTGCTGGGCCACGACACCACCGAGCGCAGGGCTCTCCAGGAGAAGATAACCCTTCAGAATACCGAGCTCGTCGTGATCAACAGGAAGCTGCGCGAGCTCGACGACCTCAAAAACGAGTTTCTCGGCAGAATCAGCCATGAGCTGCGCACCCCGCTCTCCGTTATCATGGCGTACACGGGCACGCTCCTCGAGGACCGGGAGCAGACGATCGATCTCGAGACGCGCTCCGAGTTCCTCCGCGTTATCGACGCGCATTCGAACAAGCTCCTCGGGCTCATCAACGACCTCCTCGACCTTTCGCGGGTCGAGGTGTCCCAGACGATGCTCCACAAGAGCGAGGCGAGCCTCAACGAAGTCATCAAGATCTCGGCGAAGATCGCGGAGCCGTTCGCGATGCAGAACCGCGTCATGCTGCACGCGGATTTGGACGAGACGATTCCCATCATGAGCTTCGATCCGCTCCGGATCAGGCAGGCGTGCGTGAATCTCCTCAACAATGCGGTAAAATTCAGCCGCGAAGGGGATTCGATCACGATCTCCTCGCGAAACGCGGAGGCTGAGGTCGTCGTTTCGGTGGAGGATCATGGCTCCGGCATCGACGAGGACAATATTTCCCAGCTTTTCGAGAAATTCACGCAGCTCGACGGCGGTGCGACGCGTGAAAAGGACGGCCTCGGCATCGGTCTCAAGCTGGTGAAGCATTATGTCGAGCTCCACGGCGGGAGGGTGTGGGTCACGAGCGAAAAGGGCGCGGGCTCGACCTTCTGGTTCTCACTTCCCACGTAATCTCAGGAAACGACAAGCTCTCCGCTCTCGATGGCGATGTTCCTCGTAATCGACGTCACGGCGAGGCCGCCGATCCGCATCTCGCCGAGCGGATTCTCGGGATCGAGGGCCTCGACGAGGGTCCGCGCAAGGCTGTCGGTCTCTTTTCCCTGCTCGAGGGTCATGTTTCCCGTTGTGGCGACGCCGTGGCGCAGGAGGTAGGAGCCGAGACCGGCCGCCGCGGTTCCCGAAGCGGGGTCTTCCCACATGCCGAGCGCAGGGGCGAAGTGCCGCATGTAGGCGATGCAGTCGGCCGTGTACGTATCGAGGGCGAAGACGTGGTTCGTGTGGATGCCGTACTTGCGGTTCATGAGGCCGAGCGTGATAAGGTCGGGATTCATGTCATGAATCGTTTCCTTGTGAAGTACGGGAATCATGAGCTGCTCGAGCCCCGTCGAGATGATCTCGAGCGGGAGACCCGTTCGCTGGATCTCGGCCACGTCGAAGCCGAGAATCTTCGCGATCTCCTGCGCGGTGATGTTCGAGGGGCGGAACATCTTGACGGATTGGTGGAGCATGATCTTCTCGAGTACGCCCGCTTCCGTGCCGTTGATCGTGATGACGGCGCCGTCTTTCGCTCCGGTGCGGGCCGCGCTGCCCCTCGTGAAATGGATGTCGAGCCGGATGATGCCCGCCTTCGTTTCGAAGAGGGCTTTCGTCACACCGTCCTCGAGCGGAATTCTCCCGTCCTCGAGGAGCGCGTAGCAGGAAGCGATCATTGCGTGGCCGCTCAAGCTCACTTCCCCGCTCGGCGTGAAGAAGCGAATCCTGAAGAGCGCGTCGTCCGCCGAGGGGAGCGTGACGAACGTCGTCTCGGAGAGGTTCATTTCCTGCGCGATCGCCAGCATCATCTCGCCCGAGAGCGAGTCGGCCTCGGTGATAACGCCCGCGGGATTTCCGCTGAACGGCTTCGTCGTGAAAACGTCAACCTGTTTCATCACTACGCTCTGCATGGCCTTCTCCTTTTTCTGTTTCCATTGCAAAAAGCCAACGGAGCGGTGCAAAGTCCACCCTTCTTACGCGTCGTCCCGCGCCGTTTCCGTTCGCATCCCGGAGTTTCTTCGTATTTGTAACTCGTTGTAATCATTGTTCATAAATCTCAGTCCGTGCCGGTTCTCTCCTGTTCGGGACGTGGCGGAACCTTCGTCCCTGTCTGGTATAGCAATTGCAAATCCGATTCCCGGCATTGACCGACGCTCTCCCTGCCAGGGTCGGTGACCGGGGAATACAGCGTATCAGGAAAAAGGGAGCGCCCCTTGATGTGGGGCGCGTTGTCACGGGTATCGGGAAACCGGAGTGATGATGGCTCTCATCGAGATGAGTCTGGGCGAGCTCCTCGCCAATCTTCAGACGAAGTTCGGAAAGGATCTTTCGAACTACCGCGTTTCGTGTCTCCGGCGCAGGGTATCGCTCAGGATGTCGGCGCTCGGGGTCGCCACGCTCGACGAATATATGGCCCGTCTCTCGGCGAATCCCGGAGAGATCGAGCAGCTTCTCGACACCGTCACGATTCACGTGACGGAATTCTTCAGGGATCGCGACGTATTCGACGCGGTCGAAAAGAGCGTCCTTCCGGCGATGATAGAGCGCAAGCTCCACACCCCCTCGCGGACGATCCGCATCTGGAGCGCCGGATGCTCGACCGGTGAAGAGGCATACAGCATAGCCATCCTCACGCTCGAGTATGTGCGCACGCACACCGTCGATCTCGCGGTCGAGGTCTACGGCACCGACATATCGAAAGAGGCGTGCGAGATCGCGCGCGCGGCCGTCTATCCGGAACGCAAGGTCGGCCGGATGCCGGCGATACTGCTTCGACGGTACTTCGAGGCCGACGGTGCGGGATATCGCGTCGCCCCGGATGTCAGGCGGCGGGTGAAATTCACCGTCCACGATCTTTTCTCGGCGTCGCCGTTCTCGGTCCTCGACTTCGTCGTGTGCAGGAACGTCCTCATCCATTTCGACAATGCCGTGCGCAACGGCGTACTCGAGCGATTCCACGAGGCGCTCGGCGACGGCGGGGTGCTCATTCTCGGCAAAAGCGAGGCCGTCATGGGGACGGCGCTCAATCTGTATGAGCTCATTGATGCGCGGAACAAGATCTACCGGAAGAACGTCCTCCGCGGCTCCTGAAGGAGGGAGACGATGAAAATCAGTCTGCATGGAAACACCATCGGCGCGAAGGTCTTTTTCGCCATGGCGACGGTCACGCTTTTCATCTTCGCCATGAACTACTTCGCGTTCATGCATTTTTCGGGGCACGTGTTCGAGCGGGCCGCGACGAGCGCCATAAAGCCGTTGAGCATGGAGGCGCAGAAAAATCAAGCGCTCAGCTATCTCCGGTGGCGCGCGATTTCGATCACCGGGCTCACGCTCCTCGGCGGATTTGCCCTCTTCTGCGTGCTTGTCCAGCTGATCCTGAAAAGGCCCATGGGGCAGCTCCTCGCGGCGAGCCGTGCGCTCGCGAACAACGCGGGGGACCTCACGACGACGGTCGACATCCGCTCCGACGACGAGCTGGGGAGGCTCGGTTTCGCCCTCAACGAGCTTTTCTCGAACATGTCGAACATCATCAAGATTATTCGGACGACCGCCGACAAGGTCAATTTCTCGGCGCAGAACCTCTCCGCGGCGACCGAGCAGATGAACTCCATCACCGAGGAGACGTCGATGACGGTGCAGAACATCGCGAAATCAACCGACGTCCAGGCGCACAGGGTCGACGACATGATCAAGGAAATCCGCAACATGGAACGCTCCGTGAAGCAGGTCGCCAACAGCGCCGAGCTCGCGGCCTCCGCCGCGACGAACGCATCGGAAACCGCGGCGAAGGGGGGGGACTCGGCCAAGGAGGCGGTCGAGAAGATCAACAAGATCTATACCGTCATCCAGGAATCGGCCGAGATCATCCGGCACCTCGGGGAGCGTTCCAACCAGATCGACGAGATCGTCGACGTGATCACCGACGTCGCCGATCAAACGAACCTCCTTGCCCTCAACGCGGCCATCGAGGCCGCGCGCGCCGGCGAGGCGGGAGCCGGTTTCGCGGTCGTCGCCGACGAGGTCCGCAAGCTCGCCGAGGGAAGCGCGCGGGCGGCGGAAGAGATCGCCGCGCTCATCCGGCAGACGCAGGAAGAGACGCGCACCGCCGTGAAGAGCATCGAGCTCGGCGCGAAAGAGGTCACGGAGGGCAAGGAAGTCATCACGCGCACGGGGCAGTCGCTCGACGAGATCGTCAACGTGCTCCGCAGCTCGAGCGACATGGCGAGACGAATCTCCGCCGCCACGAAGGAGCTTTCGCGCGGCATGAAAAACGTCACGGGCTCGATCGACGACATTTCCTCGAGCGCCGAAAAGAACGCGTCGGCGACGCAGGAGACGGCCGCCTCGATGGAGCAGATGACCTCGAGCATGGAGGACGTCGCGTCCTCCGCCCAGAAGCTGAGTGATATGGCGATACAGCTCCGCGAGCACGTGGGCAAGTTCAACGTGGGCTCGTCCGAAAAGACAGAAGAGACGGTGAAGGTCTGAGCAAAGGAATGATATCCGATGAAGCATGAACGCGTATACGACAGATCGCGAAAGGGAGCTCAGTTCATCACGTTCCGCCTCGGCGCCGAATTCTACGGCATCCCTGTCTTAAAGGTGCGGGAGATTCTGAGACCGCTCGATCTCTTCCCGGTCCCCGGCATGGGAGCGAACGTCGAGGGAGTCATCAACCTTCGCGGGGAGATCATTCCGATCGTGAAGATGCATGCGCTTCTCGATACGGGCCGCCCGGCGGACGCCGGCGCCTCCCGAAAACGCAGAGTGATTATCATCGAGGCCTCGTTCGGGAGCTTCGGCTTCTTCGTCGACGAGGTGCTCGAGGTGGCACGGATCCAGAACGAAGAAATGCAAACCGCTCCCGACCTGGGGGGGGGCGGACCGCGTTCGAACGTCGTGACCGGCCTCGTAAAAGTGTCCGGCCGAATGGTCGTTTGCCTCGACTCCGAGAAACTCATCCCCGACGACTTGATGGCAAAGGAGCTTTCGATTGGCGGTTGAGAAAAGGATCGAACCTGCGGTCAAGGTGGGGGTCGCCCAGTTTCACGTGGGGCATGCACCGGTGCAGATGATGACGATGGCTCTCGGATCGTGTCTCGGTATCGTGCTGCATGACGCCTCGGCAGGCGTCGGGGCGCTCGCGCACGCGATGCATCCGCGGCGGGAACAGGTGAAGAACAACGCGAATCGGGCGAAGTTCGTCGACACCGTGATCCCGGCCATGATCGAGCGGATGCTCACATGGGGAGCGCGGCGTGACCGGATCGCCGCCAAGCTGTTCGGGGGCGCACGGATGTTCGACGCCTTCAAGGGATGCCAGGGTGTGCTTCAGATCGGCGACGAGAACATCGTCGTGGCGAGGGAGGTCCTCGCCGAGCTCGGAATCCCCATCGCCGCCGAGTGCGTCGGCGGAACGAGCGGACGGACTATCGTTTTCAACGTCGCGGACGGGACCGTACTCGTCCGGTACGTGAACAATACCGAGGAGATTCTTTAATGGATGAGTGTCGGAGAGCAGGAACGGGGCGCACGATCAGGGTTGTGGTGGGGGAGGACTCTCCCGTCATGCAGGCGATTATCGTCAAGACGCTCGAGAGAGATCCCGGGATCAAAGTCGTCGGGAAGGGCTCGGACGGCCGGGCCGTTCTGAAGCTGGCGGCGGAGCTCAAGCCCGACTGCATCACGCTCGATCTCGAGATGCCTCACATGAACGGCCTCGAAACGCTCCGGTACCTCATGAGCGAATGGCCGACGCCGGTCGTCATCGTCAGCGGGTATACGACCGAGGGGGCCAATCTCGCCCTCATGTGCCTCGAATACGGCGCCGTCGATTTTGTCGCCAAGACGCGCGGGGGAAATCCCCTCTCCGTCGACGAGCTCATCGCGAAAGTCAAAACGGCGGCCGCGATCGACGTCCGGCGCGTGCGCTTTGCGCCGGCTGAGATCGAAATCGGCGCGAAGCCGCGGAGGGCCTTTGCATCGTCGCTCCAGTCGGTCGTCGTGATCGGGGCGAGCACGGGAGGCCCGCAGGCGCTCATGGAGATCGTTCCCCGGCTGCCGCGCGAGATGCCCGCGGGAATCGTCATCGCGCAGCATATGCCGCCCGATTTCACGCGGTATCTCGCGGAGCGGCTCGACACCCGCTCGCAGCTCGAAGTCCGCGAAGCGAAGGAAGGGGATCCGATTCTGCCGGGGCGGGCGCTCGTCGTGCCGGGCGGGATGCATCTCTTTCTCGAGGAGCAGAAGGGGAGCCCCTGCGTCATGCTCCTCAACAAGAATACGCTCCAGCGCACGGCGTGCCCCTCGATCGATTTCACGATGACGTCGTTCGCGCCGATCTACCGGGATCGCCTCGTCGGCGTCGTCCTCACGGGCATGGGACGCGACGGCACGGCGGGGAGCGCGGCGATCCGCCGCTACGGCGGCACCGTCGTCTGCCAGGACCGGGAATCGAGTCTCATATTCGGAATGCCGGGCAGCGTCATCATCGACAGACTCGCCGACGTGGTCTGTCCGCTCGATACAATCGCCGATTGCATCATTCGGAAGGTCCATGAGATGGGGAGTCGGGAGCCCGCGCATGAACGTGAATGACTATAGGGAGCTCTACCGCAGCGAAGCGGAGGATGCGCTTCAGGCGCTCGAGAACGGTCTTGTCGAGCTCGAGTCCGCTTCCGAGCCCCGCCTGCATATCGATGAGCTCTTCCGTAACGCCCATAACCTCAAGGGGAATTCGGGCGCCATGGGCTACGAGGAGATCGTCGAAGCGAGCCATGCGCTCGAAAACGTGCTCGACCATCTGCGGCGGGGCGGGGAAATCACCGTGGCCAAGATCGGCTGCATGCTCGGCGCCGTGGATATTCTGAAAAAGCTCGTCCGTACCGCGACGGACGCCGGCGTGAATCCCGGCGGGGAAACTCCAACAGAAACGAACGCGACCGGGGGAAACGCGCCGAGCGTCCGTCTGCTCAGCGAGGCGCTCGTTCTTCTCTCGAACATCGCGGAGCCGCTCGGTCAATCCGGCCCGATCACGCGGCCGGCTTCCGAGCCGGATGCCGGCGTGTGCCGGGAAGAGAAGCCCCAGGAAAGCTTGAGCCAGCATATCACCTCGACGAAGGTCGAGCTCGAGCGGCTCGACCGGATATTGGACCTCGCCGGCGAGCTCACGGTCAGCCGTATCCGCTTCAGCGCGATCGCGAGCACGCTCGGCGCGAAACCGCTCCTCGACGAGCTCGCACTCTCTTGGCGGCTCATCTCGCAGATCCAGAAAGAAGTCATGGAGGCGCGGCTCATTCCCGCGGGCCAGGTCTTCCAGCGCTTCAACCGGCTCGTGCGCGACGTTTCGCACGAGACGGGAAAGAGCGTGAAATTTGAAGTCACCGGCGTCGAAATAGGCCTCGACCGCGTCGTGCTCGAAGGTATGGTCGATCCCCTCGTCCATCTCATCCGCAATGCGATGGATCACGGGATCGAGTTTCCGGCCGAGCGGCGCGCCGCGGGAAAGAGCGAGGAGGCGCGGCTCACGTTGAGCGCCAGGCGCGAACGCAACAACGTCGTTCTCGAGGTTTCGGACGACGGGCGCGGAATCGATCTCGCGAAGGTCGCCGCTTCGGCGGCCGCGGCGGGCATCTTCAAGGGCAGAACGGCCGACCTGACCGACGATGATGTGTGCCGCATCATCACGATGCCGGGATTCAGCACGGCGGCCTCGGTTGACCGGCTCTCGGGTCGCGGCATGGGAATGAACATCGTCAAGAGGGCGGTCGACTCGCTCGGTGGCTCGATACAGATCCGGAGCAAGCCGGGGGCGGGGACGACCGTCGCGCTTCTCCTGCCGATCAACCTCTCGATCATCAAGGCCCTCCTTTTCACGGTCGGCCCCGAGGTTCACGCGATCCCGATCGAGTACATCAGCGAGACGACCCGGTTCGAGCGAGGCTCGCTCAAAACCGTCCAGGGGAACCTCGTCCTCCACGACGGCGACGGTGTCGTTTCGGTCCTCATGCCGGACGACATCTTCGGGCTGCCGCTCGACTCGACCGACGAGCGTTACGCGAAGGTCATCGTCATCGATACGGGCGCACGGCGGATCGCCGTCGTGGTCAATACGATCATCGGTCAGCAGGACATCGTGATCAAGGCATTGCCGCCGCTTTTCAGGGGCGCGCGGGGGATATCGGGCGCAACCGTTCTCGGAAGCGGCAAGGTGGCGTTCATCTGGGATCCTCACATTCTTTTCGAAGGAAGGTGCACGTATGAGTCCGATCAAAAGGCCCTCGTACTTGAGAATTGACGCCCTGAAAGAGCTCGGGAACATCGGCTCGGGGCATGCCGTCACGGGGCTCGCGAAGCTCCTCAAGAAGCGGATCGATGTCAACGTGACGAGCGTCGACCTCATTCCCGTGAAGATCATCTACAATTTCTTCAACGGCCCCGAATCGATGGTCTCCGTCGTGTATATCGAGGGGTACGGCGAGGGTTTCCGCGGGATGATGTTTCTCATATTTCCGTACCCCGAATCGATGCGGCTCGTCGAACTCGTGACGGGGAAGCGGCAGAAGGACGAGAGAATCTGGGACGAGTACTCGTTGTCGGTGCTCAAGGAGATCGGCAACATCATGTGCGGGTGTTACCTGAATGCGCTCGCATCGTTTGTGGAAAAGAAGATCATGCATTCGGTGCCGCAGGTGTCGCACGACATGCTCGGCGCCGTGATGGATTCGGTGCTCGTGGACCTCAGTATGGAGTCGGACTATGCCCTCGTCCTCGAGACCGCGTTCACCCTCGGGGCAAACGAGTGCAAGGGTTTTCTCTTTTTCGTTCCGACCGCGGAATCGTTGGAAACTATTTTTGGAGCAATCGGCGTCGACTGACAAGGAAGGAGCGCACCAGTGAAACTCAAAGTACTTATCGTGGACGATGCGATTTTCATGAGGAAGATGATCTCCGACATTCTCGTGGAGAACGGGATGGAGATCGTGGGCGAGGCGGATACCGGCGCGAAGGCCGTGGAGAAATTCATGGAGCTCCGGCCCGATCTCGTTACGATGGACATCATCATGCCCGAGATGAACGGCATCGATGCGGTTCGCAAGATCATGGAGTTCGACTCGCAGGCGAAGGTCGTTATGTGCAGCGCGCTCGGCCAGCAGGCGCTCGTCCAGGAAGCGATCACCGCCGGCGCGAAGGATTTTCTCATCAAGCCGTTCAACGCCGCCCGGGTGGTCGAGGTGATCGCCAAGGTGTTCAACCAGGTAATGACGGCGTGACGGCCCGGTGAAAGGACGGGAAATGCCCGAACTCAAGGACAACGAACGAAAGGTCCTCATGGGCTTCGCCTCCCGCGTCGAGCGGAGCGATCCCGGGGCGCTCAACAACCTCGGGGTGCTCTACTTCCGCAAGGGGATGTATTCGGAGGCGATGGAACAGTTCAAGGAGGCGCTCAAGGTCGATCCGAAGTTCGACCTCGCGCGGGAAAACCTCCGATACCTCTTCGCCGAGACGGGGGTCGAGGACGCGGACGTGAGACGGTGGCGCGACGAGGTGAAGCGGGATCCCGAGAACTTCGAAGCGCTGCTTCGGCTCGGGGTGAGCTATCAGAACATGGGGAGGTTCCGGGAAGCCGCCGACATGCTCGGCGCCGTCGTCGAGAAGCACCCCGATCACACGATGGCACGGTTCCACCTCGCGACGACGCTCAAGGCGCAGGGGCTCTACCAGCAGGCGCTCGAGCACTACATCTTCATCGGCGGGAATTTCGCCAAATCGGCCGTTTTCCACACGGACCTCGGCGAGGTGTACTACAATCTCGGCCGCACCGACGAGACGGTCGCCGAGCTCAATGCGGCGATCAAGCTCGACGCCGACTACTGGAGGTCGCACTTCCTCCTGTCGTTCGCGTACGGGGACAACGGTCAGCTTCAGGAGGCGCTCGAGGAGAGCCGTGTGGCCTCCCGCCTCAATCCCTCGTTCCAGAACACCGAGGCGAACCTGACGCTGTCGAACTACGGATCGAGTGGACCGTTTGATGGCGCCCGCGGCGCCGCGGGTAAAGAGGTCGCGAGCCTCGAGAGCACGTCCTTCACCCTCGGCATAGCCTACCGGGAGCGCGGTTTTCTGAAAGAGGCGCTCAAAGAATTCCAGAAGGCGCTCCAGGACATGACCGACACCGATCGCGTCCATATCGAGATCGGCAAGATTCACATCGCCTCGGGAAACACGAACGAAGCCGCCGAGGCGTTTCTGAAGACGCTCGAGGCGAATCCCGAGCATCCCGAGGCGTACCGGCTGCTCGGGTGCGTGTACCATCTCCAGCAGGATTTTCATGAAGCCGCGCTCTGCTACCTCCAGGCCTTCCGGCTCAACTCCGCCGACGCCGATACGATGAACAACCTCGGGGTGCTCCTGTACCAGGTGGGCCTCAAGGAAGAAGCGGAGCGGATGTTCAAGAAGGGCTTGAATCTCAAAATATACCACCTCGAGCTCAACTACAATTTCCTCAACTGCCATCTGCTCAAGGAAGAGTACATGATGGCGGAGAATCTCATTCAACGCTTCGAGGCGTTCATGGGGAAAAGCCCGCTTCTCTACGAGAAGCACGCGATTCTGAACTACAAGATGAACCGTCTGACGCTCGCGCTCTTCGACATCGAAAGCGCGCTCTCGCTCGACAAGAGCCACGGTGACGCCCTCTATCTCAAGGCCCTCATATTCCTTCGCGAGGAGGATTTCCAGGCCGCGATCGACGCTATGCTCGAGGCGGCGAAGATATCCCCCCGCTACACGGGCCTCGCCTTTTTCCTCGCGATGGGGGAACAGCAGCGCGTGAGCCCCGCGAAGGTCGGCGCGCAGGTCGCGTTCGAACCGGACGACGATCTCATCGGGCTCCTCCAGTGCGGTCTCCAGCGCAGATTCGACAAGATCAAGGACTATCTCATGTCCGTCGTCGAAAAGGGAATGAAGAAGATCGGCGAGCGCAAGGCGGCAGCTCCCGCCGCGACCGCCGCTGCTGCGCCGGCAGCCCCGGTGGAGAGCCTCGCCGGCATCTCACCGGCCGATGCCGCCGGTGCGAGCGCGTGCGATGGCACAAAGAGACCGGGATCCGCGTCTTCCGCGGGCGCTTCGCGGTCCGGAACGAGCGATGATTCCGCCGAATCGCTCCTCGAAGCCTTGTCGGAGATTGCACCCGCGGAGGATGATCTGATATGACCATTCAATCGTCGATACAAGAGCTGGGACTTTTCGATCTCATCCAGGTCCTCCATATCAACAGGAAGACGGGGCGGCTCATGATCACGGACGGCCCCGACGGCAAGGAGGCGCAGGTCATTTTCAAGAACGGCGACACGTGCTTCGGCATCATCCATGACAGGGTGCCGAGGACCGTCGAAACGCTCCTCGTCGACTGGGGCGTCATCGACGAGGCGTCTCTCGCGCGCGTCGAAAAGGCGCTCCGCCGGTACCCGACTCTCATCGATTGCCTCGAAGGGGAGGGGATCGTCTCCCGCGGCCACGTCGAGAACCTTGTCGCGAACTGCATCCGCGAGTGCGTGTACGAGATCTTCAAATGGGATTGCGGCGAATGCCGGTTCATCGAAGAGGAGATCGACGAGCGCCGCGATATCGTCGTGCCGCTCAACACGGAGAACCTTATCCTCGAGGGCGCCCGGCGCATTGACGAATGGTCGAACATCAGCGGCAAAGTGCCTTCGCGGCACTCCATCTTCCGGTTGAGCGCCGAAGCCCAGGAGGGACAGCGGCTCAACCTCAAGCCCCGTGAATGGGAGATACTTTCCCTCATCGACGGCACGCGCTCGGTCAAGGAAGTGAACGACTCGGTCGGCGGCGACCTTTTCTCGACGAGCAAGCTCATCTACGGTCTCGTTGTCATGGGCGTCATCGAGCTCCTCAACGGCGAAACCGCCTCGGTCTCGGGCTGCGGAGGAGAGGCGCGCCTCGAGGACCTGCTGCGCGGCGGCAGGGAGTACTACGGCCGGCTTAATCTCGAAACCGCCGCCGCCCAGTTCGAGAAGGCGGTCCAGATCGACCCCGAATGCCTAGAGGCGCTCCGCATGCTCGGCGAGATCTATTACAAGATGGACAAGCTGAGCGAGGCTCTCATCTACCTTACGAAGGTCCGCCTCCTCAACCCGGAAAACCAGAAGGCGATGTTCATCAAGGGCTACCTCCATGCGCGTCTCGGCGAAGTCTCGAAAGCGATCGGTGAGTGGGAGGAGCTCAAGGAGAAGAGCCCGAACCGGCAGGTCGTCGAGCTCGTCACGAAGAAGCTCGAGCTCGCCCGGCAGTGGGAAAAGGTGCTCCAGGAGTACTGATCCTTCCCCGCGCCCAAATCATCGTTGTCGAACCCCTTCCGGAGTGGTACGATGACGCCTCGTGACCTATTCGAGGCGTTTCTCTTGAAGGAGGTTCTTCCATGCATTCCAGGCTCCATGCCTGCTTGATCGCCGCAATCATCCTCGCCGTGCCCGCGATGCTCCTCGCCGAGGAAGGGATGTGGCCGATCGACCAGCTCGACAAGCTCCCCTGGAAGGATTTGCGGACAATGGGGCTACAGCTCCAGCCGAAGCAGATCTACGACGGAAACGGCGCCGGCATCGCCTATGCGATCGTGAGCCTAGGCGGAGGCACCGGATCCTTCGTCTCGTCGAACGGGCTCATTCTCACGAATCATCACGTGGCCTTCCAGGCCCTCCAGCGGACCAGCACCGCGGAACACAACTACATCGCGAACGGTTTCAACGCGGCGAGCTTCGAGGAAGAGATCCCGGCGCCCGGCTATCGCGCCTATGTGCTCCTCTCCGTCGAGGACGTGACGCGGAAGGTGCTCTCGGCCGTCGCCGACAGCATGGGCGATCTCGAGCGGTACAACGCGATAGAGAAGCGGATCAAGGAGATCGTCAAATACGGCGAAGAGGGGCGCAACGTCGAGTGCAGGGTCGCTTCCTTCTACGAAGGCATGCAGTACAAGCTCTTCACGCAGTTCGTGTGCAAGGATGTCCGGATCGTCTATGCGCCCCCCGAGACCGTCGGCAACTACGGCGGCGACATCGACAACTGGATGTGGCCGCGGCACACGGGGGATTTCTCGTTTCTCCGCGCGTACGTCGCGCCGAACGGAACCCCAACCGAGTACGCAAAGGAGAATGTCCCGTACAAGCCCGCCGTGTATCTGGCCATGTCCACGCAGGGCGTCAAGGAAAACGACTTCACCATGATCATCGGCTACCCGGGGAGAACCGGGCGCTACTCGACGTCATACACGATCGCCCAGATGCAGGATTACTCGTATCCGACGCGGATCGCCATGTTCAAGGACTGGCTCGCGATTCTCGGCGAAGAGGCGAAGCGCGGCGAGGATATCACGATAAAGGTCGCCTCGTTCGACCAGATGCTCAACAACTCGATGAAGAATTGGGAAGGGATGCTCGAGGGATTCAAGAAGGGGAGCCTGCTCGATAAGAAGATCGACACCGAGAAATCATTCACGAAATGGCTCGAGATGAGCCCTGATATGAAGAAGAAATACGGCGACGTTCTGCCCGGCATCGCCGCCCTCTACGAGCAGCAGAAGGCCTACCGCGACAAGAGCATGATCGTCGGTCAGCTGAACTTCGGCTGCCAGATGCTGCGGGCGGCGGGAACGCTCGACCACTGGACCGAGGAAAAAGTGAAGCCCGATCTCGAGCGGAGACCCGGCTACCAGGATCGCGATGTGCCGCGTCTCAAACAGTCGCTGCGGATCATCCAGATGAGCTATGATCCACAGGTCGACCGGAGGGTGCTCAGGTATTTCCTCATGCGCGCGGTCGATCTGCCCGGGAATCAGCGGATCGAGGCGGTCGACGCCGTGCTCCACGGCGCAACCGGTATCGAGGCCGAGCGGACAATCGACGCCTTTCTCGACACGCTCTACACGGGGACGAAGCTCGGCACGCCGGAAGAGCGGCTCCGCATGTTTGAACTCTCCCGCGAAGATCTGCTCAAGCAGGGGGATCCCTTCGTCGATCTTGCGGTCGCGCTGAACAGAGAGTGGAAGGTGCTCGAGGACAAGGACAAGGCCATGGCAGGCGCTCTCCAGCGGCTGAGCCCGCGCTACATGGAGGCTGTCATGCTCTGGAAGGGGGGCAGCCTCTATCCGGACGCGAACGGCACGATGCGTCTTACGTATGGGACCGTGAAGGGCTACAGCCCACGGGACGCCGTATCCTACAAATATATGACTTCGCTCACGGGGGTTGTCCAAAAGCACACGGGGGAAGATCCGTTCGACTGCCCGAAAGAGCTTCTCGCGCTCCATGAGAGCATGGAGTACGGAGCGTACGAGGACGCCGCGCTCGGCGACGTGCCGGTCGATTTCCTTTCGACGAACGACATCACGGGAGGGAACTCGGGCAGCCCGATCATGAACGGCAGGGGGGAATGCGTCGGCGCCGCGTTCGACGGGAACTACGAGAGCATTTCGTCCGATTATCTCTTTATCAAAGATACGACGCGCTCGATCAACGTCGATTCCCGTTATATCCTCTTCATCATGGACACGATGAGCGGGGCGAAGCGTCTTCTCGACGAGATGAAGATTCGATAAGCCGCATGGGAATGTTTTATGCGCTCATGACGGCGGTGATGTGGGCCGCCGCGATCATCTTCCTCAAGCGATCGGGGGAGACGATTCCTCCGTTCGCGCTCAACGTCTTCAGGGTGGGCGTCTCGAGCGTGCTGCTCGTGCCGACGGTTCTCCTCGCGGGGCAGGAGATCTTTTATCCGGCCCCGCTCGGCGATTACCTCATTCTCTTCGCGAGCGGCGTCGTCGCGATCGCGGTCTCGGACACCTTTCTCCTCATGGCGCTCAACAGGCTCGGCGCCGGTATCATGGCGATCGTCGACTGCCTCTACGCCCCCTTCATCGTGCTCTTCGCCTTCATCATGCTCGGGGAACGGCTCGGGGTGTGGCAGTGGGCGGGGATGGCGCTCGTGATCGTCGGAGTTCTTATCGCCGCGCGTCACGAGCCGCCCCGGGGGACCACGGCGAAGCAGATTCTCGTCGGGAGCCTTTGCGGCGTGATCGCGATGACGACCGTGGCGTTCGGCATCGTGCTCGCGAAGCCGGTGCTCGAGCGTTCTCCGATTCTCTGGGCGACGACGATGCGCCAGATCGGCGCGCTCATCGTCATGATCCCCGCCGCGCTCGTCATGCGCGGGCGGCGCGGGATATTCGGCCTCTTCCGGCCGGCGCGGAACTGGAAATACTCCGTCCCGGCCACGCTTCTCGGCTCGTACCTCGCGCTCATCTTCTGGATCGGGGGAATGAAATACTCGCGTGCGGGGCCCGCGGCGATCCTCAACCAGACGAGCTCGATCTACGTGCTCATCTTCGCGTCGATTTTCCTCAAGGAGCCGTTTACCGCGCGCAAGGTGATCGCCTCCGTGCTCGCGATCGCGGGCATCGCGATGGTGACGCTGGGATAACGAGCGGGATCGGCGCTTCGGCGAGGGGCGTGATGTTCGCGATGTGGGCCCTCTGGAGGTCTTTATTCCGCATCCGTCAGTCGGAGCGCGGGGCTTTTCGAGTCGAGGATCTCCTTCGATCTCATGCCGCTCAACGATAACGCGGCGAGCCCCATGAGCACTATCGGAACGACCTCGACCGCGTGGAATACGATGGCGCAGCTCAGGGCGCGCTCCGTGTCGGCCCCGAACAGGCCGAGCGCGGCGAGCATCGAGAGCTCGAAGCCCCCGAGGTTGGCCGGCGTGCTCACCGCGGCGATCCCGAGATTCACGAAGATGAGAACGACTGCGGCGGCGATAGACGGCAGATCGAAGCGGAATGCCCTGAACATCGCCGCGATCATCAGAAGGCGCAGGCCCCACGAGAGCGCCGAAAGAATGCTCGCCGGCACGAGCACGCCCGCTTTCTTCAGCGAGGCGAGCCCGAGCGTGAAACGGTGTATCCGCCCGAAAAGCCGTCCGCCGGCTTTCCCCACGAATCTGAGCCGCAGGTGCGGGCCGAATCTCGCGAGGATCGCGAGAATGACGATGGCGGCGCCCACGGCGGCCGCCGCGATGATCTCCGTCCTCCGGATCAGCGCGGAGAACTTGAAAAAGAAGCCGGTCAGGACGACCATGATGAGAAAGACGGTGACGTCCATGATCCGGTCGAGCATCACGGTTCCCAGCGAGCTCGCGACCGATATCCGCTCGCGTCTCGCGAGAAAATAGGCCCGCGCACCGTCGCCGAGGCGCAGCGGCAGGATCGTGTTTCCGACGACGCCGACGAGCATCGCGCCGAACGTATTGAGCGTATGCGTTTCCCGCTTGACCGAGGAGAGTATCAGCCGCCATCGGAACGCCTCGACCCACGTATTCAAGAGGTTCAGGGCGAAGACGCCGGCGACCCAGCCCCACATCACGCCCGCGAAGGAATGCGCGAGCTTGGCGAGGTCCACGCGCACGAGGATCACGGCGAGGAGCAGCACCGTGACCGCAATGGCCGCATAGTGTGCCCTTCTCTGCCAGCTCATTTCCGACCCGCCTCCTTCGCCATCTCCGAAAGCGTGAGAAAATGGTATCCCGCCGCGCGCGCGCCCTCGATGATCTCCGGGAGCGCCTCGACGAGCTGGCTCGAATCGGCGCCGTGCTCGGTCCCCCGCCCGTCGTGGAGGAGGATGACGGAGCCCCCCCCGAGACCCCGCAGCGTGCGCCGAACGATCTCGCGCGCGCCGGGCCGGTCCGTGTCCCATACGCCGAGTGTCCAGGCGACGGGGCGGCATCCCGCCCCTTTCGCGGCGCCGTTCACCCAGGGATTCCTCCAGCCGTGAGATGCCCTGAATAGCACGGGCCGCGCGCCCGTTGCGTTCATGATTGCGTCGTTCGTTCTCACGATCTGGTCGCGGATCCGCGCGGGAGTCTCGAGCGGCAGGACGCCGTGGTCCCAACCGTGGTTTCCGAGCTCGTGCCCTTCCGCGGCGGCGCGCCGCGCCGCATCGGGGAAGGCCTCGACGTTTTGCCCGATGAGAAAGAACGTCGCCCTGACGTCGAATTCCTTGAGGATATCGAGCACGCGGGATGTGTACGGCTCATTCGGCCCGTCGTCGAAGGTGAGGGAGACGGCGCGGAGACCGGCGGGCCCCCGCCAGAAAATCCTCCCGAAGACCGGCGCTCTTCGCTCGAAAATGCCGGTGAGGATAAGCGCCTCGAGCGCCAACATTCCCGCGACGCACGCGGCGATCCGCGCGGGGCCGAGCGTCGAGAATGCGGCGATGAGCCCGGCAGCCGGCCCGGCGGCCGCGAGCGCCAGAATCGTCACCGCGAATATGATCTTGAGTTTCATCGTCCCGCCAGGATCTCTTCATAATATGCGGTGATCTCGCGGACGACCACATCCCACGAAAACCGCAGGGCCTTCCGCCGCCCGTTCGCGCCCATCTCCCGGCGCAGCTTCTCGTCCCTGAGGAGCACGAGTATCGAGCGGGCGAACGCCGCGGGATCGTCCGGCGGCGTGAGTATTCCCACGTCCGGATCGAGCAGCTCCTGGTAGCCGCGGTTCTCCGTTGCGACGATCGGCTTGCCTGCCGCCATCGCCTCGAGGAGGGTGACCCCGAAGGAGGCCTTCATAACGGGCGAGCAGAAGACGTCGCAGCTCGCGTAGTATCGCGCCCGGGCGTCCCTGATGCGCCCCTCGAAATGGACGTCCCCCGCGTAGCGCTTCGGAACGAACCGCCGGTAGTAGCTCCTGAGCGGGCCGTCTCCTACGATGATGAGGCGAACCTCGGGGAACTCCGCCTTCACGAGCTCGAACGCTCCGAGCATGAGGCGCAGTCCGTTGCGCGGATCGAGCCTGCCGAGGAACAGGAGGTTCTTCCTGCCGTCGGCGTACTTCTCGAGCGGCGCGACGGCGGGGTTGAACTCATCCATATCGACGCCGTTGGGGATGACGCGGGCGTTCAGCTTGAAATACCGTCCGAGCGCTTCGACACACGTGCCGGAGACGGCTATTTGCCCGTCCAGCCTGTCCACCGCTCTCTGGAGACTTCCGTTCAGCGCCGAATAGATAAGGCTGCCCTCAAAATAGGTATGAAACGTCCCCACGAGAGGGGTCCCGGACCCGTGCAGCGCCATGAGCGGCAGGGTCGGCACCATGGGGGAGTGAAGGTGGAGGAGATCGAAGCGTTCCTCTTCAAAGATCGACCGCAGACGGCCTTTGAGGCCGAGGCCGAGCGTCATGTGCGCGAATGAGCCGTTCGAGTAGACGGGAACGCTTCGGCCGATCCGTATGACGCCGCGCTCGGCCCCCGCACGGCCGGTGTGCGGCCCGGGCCGCGATCCGCCGTGGGCGGACGTGATGACCCTGATTTCGTGTCCCAGCTTCTCGAGCTGCGTCCTCGTGTTGTGCACGTTTTCGCTGATTCCGCCGAGGAGCGGGTAGTAATATTCCGTCACGATGCCTATTTTCATTGCTGATGTTCCCTCTGCGGGCCGCGCCGGGCGAGCACCCGCGCCGCCTCCATGAGGAGCCAGACGCTGAGAATCATGAGAACGGAGCCGCACACTCCCGAGATGGCCGCGTCGGGAGAGGCCGGCGTGCCCGCGAGGACGGCTCTCAGCCACGGGGCGATCTGAAGCACGAGCGACCAGAGCGTCATCACAAGCATGAACGCCATCGGCACGAGGGTGAAAAGGGCGTTTCGTCCCGTTTTGATGAGCCAGACCGAAACCGCGAGCAGCGTGAGGCTCGCCAGGAGCTGGTTGCTCGTCCCGAAGATCGGCCACGCGACGAGGTACGCCTTCTCCCGCGCGAGCATGAGGAACGCGGCGGGCATGAGGAGGGTGATGAATGTCGCCGCGACCCTGCCGGGCCACGATTGCCATCCGAAGAGCTCCTGCAGGATGTAGCGGGCCAGACGGGTGCAGACGTCGAGCGTGTCGTACACGAAGGTCGAAAACGCCAGAAGCGCGAAGGCGAGCGCGAGGTTGAAATCGACGCCGACGATTTTCAGATACGTCGCGAGTCCCGTGCCGTAGATGATGTTGGGGTCGGCCTTGAGGGCGGGATCCCCTTTCGGAATGAGCATCACCGTCGCGAGAGCCAGCACGGCGACGAGCCCCTCGAGTATCATCGCGCCGTAGCCCACGACGCGCGTGTCGGACTCGCGGCAGATCTGCTTCGACGTCGTCCCCGAGGCGACGATGCCGTGAAAGCCGGAGCACGCGCCGCAGGCGACCGTGATGAAGAGAATGGGAATGAGCGATCTCCCGTTCGCGAGGCTGCGGAGCCCCTCGACGTTGAACGCCGGATACTCGATCCGGAAGCCGCCGAAGAGGGCGCCGAAGAGCGCTACGGCCATCGTAAGGTAGAGAAACCAGCCGCCGAGGTAGCCCCGCGGCTGGAGGAGAAGCCACATCGGGATGAGGGACGCGACGAAACAGTAGGCCAGCAGAATGATCTCCCACTGCTTGACGTGGACGCCGAGGAGCGCCGTGACGACCGGCTGCGGAAGGCGCGTGCCGAGCCAGATCACGAAGAGCACGAGGGGGAGGAAGATCGCCGTCGCGCGGCCGAGCCCCATTTTCATCTTGAAGAGTGCGACGCCCATGAGAAGACCGAGGAAGAGATACAGGAACGAGCTCACCGCGACCCCCGGGCCGAAGGCGCTCTCCGCTATGACCGACGTGAAGGTCTGCGCGGTGATGTCGGTGAACGCGATGATGACGTAGACGAGGGCGAGCCACACGAAGATGAGAAAGAGGATCTGCGACGTGCGCGACATGTACCGCTTCACGATCTCGCCGATCGAGGCCGCCTTGTGCCGCACCGATGCGATGAGGCTCGTGAAATCGTGCACGCCGCCGATGAAGATCGCGCCGAGGAGGATCCAGAGAAGCGCGGGCAGCCAGCCGAACCAGATTCCGGCGAGGATCGGCCCCACGATCGGACCTGCGGCGGCGATCGCCGAGAAGTGCTGGCCGAGGAGGAGCGACGCCTTGGCGGGAACGTAATCGACGCCGTCACGCATCTCGCAGGCCGGGGTCGGCCGCGAATCGTCGAGCCTGAGCCAGCGCGTCACGACGCGCCCGTACGTGAAATATCCCGCGGCGAGGACGACGATCGAAACGAGAACGACGATCGCGATCATGGACACGCATTATACATGAATGATAATCTCCCCGAAAAGTCCAATGTTCTCGGACGCTGAAAGGTCGTCATGGCATGAATATCAGAATCCCGCTTCGAGCCCTCAGCCTCGTTTTCCCCGCCGTTCTTCTTCTGCAGGCGCCGCCGGCGTTTTCCCAGCAGGATACGCTCGTCTTCAGGGAGGGGCTCGCGCTGCCCTTGCCGAAGGGCTACGCCGAGACAATCGTCGCTCCGAATCCGGTCGAGGCGGCTCTCGCTCTCGGTGCGTGGAAGGCGCCGCGAGCGGGAGAGAGCGCCGCATGGCCGGGACGCGGGGAGGAGGCATGGCGCTCGATCGCTGCCGACGGGAAGGGCTGGTTTTCGGACAGCGTGCTTGCGGGCTGCTATGCGTATTTCGCCATCGACAGGGAGAAGAGGGACGTGATGATACTTCAGGCGATGGGAGACGAGGTCGCCTACGTGAACGGCGCTCCGCGCGCGGGGAACCCGTACTGCCTCAAGGACGAGCGCGAGTCGTGGGAGCCGAATTTCGACATTTCCTTCCTGCCCGTGATGCTCGAGAAAGGGCGAAACGATTTTCTCTTCCGCTGCGTCCGCGAGCGGCTCAAGGCGAGTCTCTATCCGCCTCCAAAGCCGGTGTTCTTCAACGCGAATGACGTGACCGTTCCCGACATCGTGCTCCTGAAGAAGACCGACGCGTGGGGATCGATCGTCATCATCAACGCCACGACGGAGCCGCGGGGAGATCTCGTCATACGGGGTGCGATTTCGGGTAACGAAGCGGCCGAGACGCCGGTGCCGATCGTTCAGCCCCTCTCGGTGAGGAAGATCGGTTTCCGTCTGATCGACGCCCCGCGAGTGGAGAGAGGCTCGACGATCGTCGAGGTGACCCTGCTGCGCAAGGATCGCGGCGCAGAGGCTGTTCTCGATGCCGCGTCGATTCCGCTGCGAGTCGTCGCGCAGAGCGAGAATCGCAAGGAAACGTTCATCAGCACGATCGACGGGAGCATCCAGTACTACGGGATCAATCCCGCGTTCAGCGGCGGCGCTCGCAAACCCCTCGCGCTCTTTCTCTCGCTCCACGGCGCTTCCGTCGAGGCGGTGAACCAGTCTGGCTCATACGGTCTCAAAACGTGGGGGCACGTCGTCGCCCCGACGAACAGGCGGCCATACGGTTTCAACTGGGAGGAATGGGGGCGCCTCGACGCGCTTGAGGTGATGGACGTCGTAAGGGAGCGCTACAACATCGACGAGAGCCGGATATACCTCACGGGTCACTCGATGGGCGGGCACGGCGCGTGGCACATCGGCTCTCTTTTTCCCGATCGGTTCGCCGCGATCGGCCCGAGTGCAGGATGGATATCTTTCTGGACGTACCGGTTCCGTGGAATCGATCTCGGCGACACGTCGGCCGTGCGCAGGATGATCCGCCGTGCGACGACGTCGAGCGAGACCTTCATGCACGTTCAGAACTACGCCCAGCTCGGCGTGTACGTACTCCACGGCGCCGATGACGACAACGTGCCGGCGAGCGAGGCTCGGTCGATGGTCGAGGCGCTCGGAAAGGGCCACAGGGACTTTGTGTATCACGAGCAGCCCGGTGTCGGGCACTGGTGGGACCTCTCCGACGCGCCGGGGGTCGATTGCGTTGACTGGGCGCCGATGTTCGACTTTTTCGCGCGGCACGCGCGCCCCGGTAAGGATCGCATCCGCGAGATTAATTTCCGCACCTCGAACCCCGGCGTCTCGGCGAGGAACAACTGGCTCACGATCGACGCGCAGGAACGACAGCTCGAGATGAGCTCCGCGGATATTCATCTCGATCAGGGCGATCTCAGCGCCGGCAGGCCGGGCCGGTTCGCCGGATCGACCGAGAACGTCTCGCGGCTCGCCTTCGACCTCAATATCCTTCAGAGCCCCTGGCCGATAACGGTCGAGCTCGACGGTCAGAAGCTCGTCGATATCCCCTGGCCGGACGCGCAGGCGCAGCTCTGGTTCGAGCGAAGGGACGGCGCATGGACCGTCGCGAGCGAGCCGTCGCCGGACCTCAAGGGCTCCCATCGCTACGGCACATTCAAAGAGGCCTTCAGGAACAGGCCCATATTCGTTTTCGGCACAAAGGGGACCGCGGAAGAGA
>Ga0315291_10000173_pt1 | contig 78792 bp, 78 predicted proteins | sample YL17G12_20_MG_FD_203070 | JGI IMG/M metagenome (GOLD analysis project Ga0315291, IMG submission 203070) | Sediment microbial communities from Yellowstone Lake, YNP, Wyoming, USA - YL17G12_20 | ecosystem: Environmental > Aquatic > Freshwater > Lake > Sediment | place: USA: Wyoming | collected... | reverse complement strand
TCGGTTTCAATCCGGATGCGGGGTGGATGGATCTTGCTGAAGTTGAATTCCTGCAGCAATCGTCCTTCGTGCAGTATCCTGTGGCGAATATTCAAGGTCGGGCCAGCCAAATGGCAACGGAAATTCTTTCGGTCCTGGAAAAAAAGGTGGACCGGTTTCTGGTTCACTTTGACGTTGATGTCGTTGACTATCATGATCTTCCCGTCGGTGATGTTCCACACGAAGGAGGTTTAAGCTTACAGGAAGCAACACAGGCATTGGGAGTATTTGTTTCGAGCTCAAAATGTGGCGGATTGGTCATAACCGAGTTCAATGCACAGCGTGATGTCGACGGCGTGCACGCCAAACGGCTGATCAAGGAAATCGTGCGAATTCTTGCTGATCCTGCAATACGATGAAAGGGCACAGGCGCTAGTGGATGGGCAGAGGAGTCAAAGGATGAGAAATGTGCTCGGGCAGAACAGCAAGCCACAAAGATAAGCGAATTCGATTGAGCTTTCGCAATGCTGATCTCGCATCAGTGAATGTTGCTTGAAAGTATCGCAGAAGATGACAGAGCCCGTTCCGGATGCTCTTATGAAAAGCAGGATGATGACGTGAGGCTCTCAAAGGTGTCCGGAAAAGACCGGACGTCCAAGACAATCTGCAAGTATACCAGCCTAAGTTGTCTCTGTGTCGAGTGAGTGAAGGGTATGAATGAGATGAACAACCTGGTTGATGTGAGCCGAACCAACGTGGCAAGAAGAGAATCATGATGAGTCAGAAGGACATCGAGAATTATATCAAAGATCAATGCGATGATATCTGCAAGCTTCTCTGCGAGCTCATTGCCATTCCAACGGTGAATCCGCCAGGTCAATCGTACCGGCAGTGTGTTGACTACCTATGTAGCAAGTTGAAGGAGTACAACATCTCGCATCAGGTTATTGAGGTCTCGATCGGCGACTATCCGAGGTACTCTATCCTAGGTGGGACAAGTGCCGAACGAAGCACGCTTCATCTCCATGGTCATTATGATGTCGTGCCAGCTCAGGCGCCGGATCAATTCGTACCACGTGTTCACGGTAATCGCATCTACGGACGGGGAAGCTCGGACATGAAAGGTGGTCTTGTGGTTTTGTTATTTGCGTTGCGCATTGTCAAAGAGTGTTTCCCCGGCATTGACGGTCAAATCTCTTTCTCTCTTGTCCCAGATGAAGAGACCAGTGGACTTCTTGGAACAAAGTATTTGACAGCATCGAATATTCTTCCTACTGCGGCTTATGGTATGCTGATGCCAGAACCGACAAGCGGTGCCATTTGGCATGCGAACAAGGGGGCGCTGACCTATCGTATTACCGTTCGTGGAAAGTCAGCCCATGTTGGCTTGGTGCACCGGGGAATCAACGCGTTTGAAAGTATGATTACCGTAACACAGTCGCTTCTCGAACTCAATAAGGCGATCCAGGAGAGAAAGACAATTCTGCTTGTTCGTGAGCCTGAGGCAAGTGGGTCGGTGATGTTGCTTGGAGGAATGGCAAGCAGCGGAACAGCTTTTAACGTGGTTCCGGAGGTGTGCGCTTTTACCATCGACCGCCGGATCAATCCTGAAGAGAGCCTGCAAGAAGCTGAAGCAGAATTGATGGAGGTTTTCGAAAGTCACCGCCATAAGGGTATTCAAATAGAAGTTGAAACGCTGCAACGCGAAGGTTCATCCTATACTTCGCCCAATACGAAATTGGGAAAGACTCTTGAGCATGCTATCCAGAAGGTGACAGGGAGAGCACCGTCATTTGAAATGTGCCCCGGTGTGTTGGAAATCCGGCATTTCAACAATCGCGGTATGCCGGCCTATGCGTATGGCCCTGGCTCGCTCGATGTGTCCCACGGTCCAGAAGAATATGTGAATATCGATGATCTGTTGAATTGCTTAATGGTCTATGTTGATGTTGTCGCTCAACTCACTCGGTGAGGAAGAGACATGTTGATCGGACAGACCAAACTATACTCGAATATGCAAGGAGGATAATGCAGTGAATATGTTCCTCCGAGTTCTCAGAAGATCTGTTTTCACTTCCTAATACGCTGATGTGTCATTATTCAAACGGTGGCTGGAGCTGGTCAATTCCCTACATAGCAGCACTATATGCCCTCTGCTGTCAAGTTAAAGCGGATATCACCCCTGAGATTTTTTGGGAGGAAGCTCTTAAAACGGGCGAGACGATCGAAATCAAGAGAGAAAATAAAGCATACAGGCTCGGGAAAATCGCCAATCCTGACCGGCTGATAGAAAACCTGAAAAGCCAGAAGTGATCAAATGCCTTTATTTCGTCCGGGCTTTCCTAAATGTCGGCTGTCTGAATGCGGGAGGAATTGTTATATGAATATCATTAAATCTAAGCTTGTCTTTTGGCAATTCCTGGTTCTCATTTTGCTCATTCCTCTTATCAGCCACGTAGGTTGTAATACAGTTAGTGAGAAAAGGCATTTTGTTGGGTGTTTCATTGCTAATGATTGCGGCGAATCTCATGGAGGATTTGAGTGGGTGGGTGAATACACGGCTGACTTGGAAATCATTAACACTGAAGGAAATTTAAATTTGAGTTTATTCTCAGGACTCTCAGACCCTCTGACTAAACATCAATTTGGGGTGACCGACTTTATTGAAGCAGGAGGGAGTTTAAGTTTCAAAATTGAGGGAAGGCAAGCCGTCCTCATCATTGTTGAAACTGATAAAATCTGGGATGGCAAGTATAGCGGCTATTATGGTGCCAATAAATCTATTAATTCTTCAGAACAATTAGGACTGCTGCCTTTAGACGCATTTTCAGGGCTTGACTGGCGTCATTATCTTGATCTTCGTCTTAGGCCATTATGATTAATATTGGCCCGTCCTTAAGGAGGAAATCAACAAAAATGGAATTAAAAATACGTCAGAATTTTATTGCGCATATTCATCTTTGTTCTATTTATTTCTCCGGCATGCGTTTAAAAACTATGTTTTTAACAGAAGGCTCAAACGGCACTTCTATTCGATCAATAGCACCTTTTTCATCTGAGATGAAAAAAAACTTGAATTGGCTAAACTCCTTATCTTTTGTTTCAAAAACATCATAATAACAATGAGCGAGGGTTGATTGCAGGCTATTATGAGTTACTTTTAATTGTTCTCCTTCTTTTTCAATGGCCAAAATGCCGTAAGCCGGATGCTCATATCTGCCACAGTATTCTCCGGGGGGACGATAATGCTTTTTATCCTGTAAGTATGAATCTTCTTTTTGTGGTTTTTCGGCGGCTTCTCTACCTTTTGACATTCTCTCCTTCATCCTATCATTCCAACGAATCTCGCTTAAACCCAGCAAACGGTCAATGACAGTGTAAGTGAGGATATGGGGAAGGTAGGTTCCCTCCTTATTACATAAGACAACGCACCCGATATTGTCCCGAGGCATCAGAGAGACGTAACAGCCAAAGCCATCAAAACCACCGCTATGGCTGAGCATCAGATGATTCCGGTATGAAGTAATCCCCCACCCCATGCCGTAGCTTGAATAAAACGTTTCATCAGTTATTCCTCCCGGCAAAATGATTTGAGGAGTGTGTGTCACGCCCAGATTTACTTCTGAGACGATTTGATTTCCCTTGAATTTTCCCTTGTTCAAATGGAATAGAAGCCAATTTGCCATATCTGCAAGATTTGAATTTATGGAACCTGCGGGTCCCATTCCCATGAGATTGACATCGAAAAAAGGAATCTCTTTGATCTTGCCGTCTTCCTCGCAGTAAGGAAGCGCATAATCTGATGTTTTTTGAGAGTCAGCGACTGAAAAGTTAGAATTTTTCATCTCGAGAGGATCAAGAATTTTTTTCTGGACGAAATCTTCCCAACTCATGTCCGCCATCTGTTCAAGCACATATGCAGCTATTACATAATTGAGATTAGAGTATTGAAACCGTTCTCGGAAGCCTTTGCTAGGCTCAAGAAATCGCAATCGCTCTATGATCTCTTTTCTAGTGATATTTCTATTGAAATACATGCGATAGTGTTGGGGCAAACCAGAACGATGCGTCAGCAGGTCTCTGAGCGTAATATGATTGGATGCATATTCATCATAAAGCCATAGGGAGGGAACGTACTCTTTTATAGGTATGTCCCAGCCCAGTTTTCCCTCATCCACTAGGATTGCCAATGAAACAGCAGAAAAGGTTTTAGTGCAGGAAGCAATGGAAAAAAGAGACTGGGGAGTGACTTTTAATCCTCGCTTAATATCCCGCAAGCCAAAACCTTCAGAAAAGACGACTTCCCCTTCTTTGATAACAGCAATTCCGAGTCCGGGAACCCGCCACTCCTCCATTATCTTGGTTATAAATTCGTTGAAGCCCTGCCAGTTTATTTCTTGATTAGCTTTCTGAGCAAGCAGCGAAGGGTATAATAAAATTAAAATGAGCAAAGAAAAGAAAATGGTTTTCGCCTTATTTTTCCCCATTAGAAGCTCTCCTTTCGATTCATCTCAATTATAAAATCGCCACTTCATCAGATCCCAAGGTAATTCTCTTCGCTCCATGCTCGGTTACGATAAAAGTGTTCTCAATTCCCACCGTCCCCACGTTTGGGAAAATCACTTTCGGTTCTATGGCAATTATCATTCCAGCTTCAAGTAACATATTCTGTCCTTTTGCTAAAAACGGGTATTCATCAAGTTCGAGGCCGACTCCATGTCCAACAAAATTAATTCGATTCTTTTCAAATCCAAGAAAATTATCTGCATAGCCAAGTTCTTTTGCTAACTTGATGGCCAGATGATAAATCTCGTCGCCTGTAGTGCCTGGTTTTGCTGCTTCTGCGATCATATTTTGAATTTCAAGCGTTGCCTGATGTGCTTGGAGAAGTTTATTTGGCAAATGACCAACAGCAAAGATACGTGTCTGGTCAACTATATAACCATCTGAAATAAAAACATAATCAAACAAGACTGGCTTCCCTCGGCGGATCTTACACAAACTAGGGCCCTGGGGAAATCCTGGACTCAAACCAGTGCCTCCGGTTGGCGATTGAACATAACTCGTCAATGCTGCGCATTTTCCCGCCATTAAATGACCATAAAACAATTCGTTATTCCATAAACGGAATCTCACAAAACCCTGATGTCCCGCAGTTCGAGCCACGGCTTCTAATTTGCCCGCCAGTTCTACTTCTGTAATACCTTCATATAATAACTCATGCATTGCCTGCATCGTTCTTTCACCAATCTTGGCCGCACGGCGAAGCGCTGCGAGTTCAAACTTCGATTTCACGGCACGAATGTGGCGAATAGCAAAGGAAACGTCAACAAACTCGACATCAGGAAAAATCTCTCGAAAGCCAAGAAAGAGATTGATGGGAAGCACATCCATCTCAAGCCCTAAACGTTTAGGCAGATCATAGCTGTTTGCCTGTAAAAAACCTGGAATATCTCGCCAAGACTCTAAAGGCACAATGCAATCAAGTGCTGACTCAACACGGGCGCGGCAAAAGCTGCGGCGTGTCATTAAAATTGGCAGACCCTTACTTGGAATATAGAGATGGGATTGCTGAATAGTGCCTGCAAAATAAAAAAGATCGGCATTTTGAATAATCAATGCCCCATCAAGCTCTTTTGCTATAAGATATGATTGAAATTTCTTTATTCGGTTGTCCAGCTCTTCTTTTGGCGTATAAACCATTTCTATCGTTTTTGCAAATTATGAGTGAAATAACTGTAAAATGTAATGAAAATTTGATTAATTGATTTTATCCTTCTTAGTTTATACGTGTCTTCCGGTCCGGAGGTTGACAGGCATTTATAGATTTGTTTCACTTCTCTTAAGAAAGGTGTAAGCGTATATCTCCTAATAAGGTCTAGTATAGGGCCTTTTTCTCATTTTTGTATTGCTGCAATTTCTAAAGCCAAAAGAATTTCAGCATTTGGATCGAATCCATAAGAAGCAAGCTTGTCATAAGTCAGCTCATAATTAGGCCGCAGCACACGGCCTTTTTCTGGGTCATTTGGGAATGTTAACATATATTTAAAAGAAACCTGTCCACTAATTCCTGTATTATTGAGTTTGAACATTAACACGTCGCCAAAGCAATTCCCTGCTTGACCTGAGGGAACTCCCACCAGGATCGCTCCAAGTTTATATAGCAAATTTGCCTCCCCCTCGGATAAAGGGGTCGAGATGAGCTATCTCGAATATCTGCTCAAGTTGTTTCATATCCTGGATAAGCAAATCCCGGTTGAATTTTTTGTTTTATTGCGCATAAATTAAAAAGAAGCTTAAAATTAAAAATATTGAGATAAAGACCAAATAGTTAAAGAATTTCTTAGACATGATTTTTCCCTCCGCTTTCAATATAGCCAGTCTTATATCTAGATACCTTTTCCCAGACAGAAGTTTCAGAGAGAAAGTTCCATAAAAATTTCGTTTTTATATCGTCCCCGGAGTTTTGCCTGTTTTTTCCATATCCCGACTCTTTTAAAGCCGCGGCTTTTAAAGAACCTAAGGGCGCTTGCATTATCAGCCAAAACAAAAGTCACAATTTTTTCATACGTGCATAGCTTGGCGAATGAAAGCGTCTTCTCTGTTATTTTCTTTCCGAAGCCTTGCCTTCGATAATCTTTAAGCTCAAGATCGCCCATCATGCCAACCAAAATATGCCAACATGCTCCATCTTGTCTGACCACTTATATAGGTTGTCGATAGATTGCATCCCGACTATTTTGCCGCCAGCTTCTGCCTAAAAACGGCTTCGTGTTCCGACAAAGATTCTAAATAAGATCTCTCTTCATCTTCGCTGATTACTCTCATTGTGGTGTACTCTCGCTCTTGACTATACAGCTTATAATTTCTGAAAGCATGTTAGCATTCGCCAACGTTGTACATCTTATGACAACATCCCTTGTCTTTAGATCACCTGCCAGATCAAATTCCAATAAATAAGGAGAAGATAAATTGCATGGAATAGACCGGGAAAGCACAAATTTTTCGACTTGCTATTTATACGTCCAAGGAAAATAAGAAAAGTTTCATTTTTTGTGCTAGCATCAATAAAAATGGTCATGTTTTTTAAGCTTTCTTTATTATTGACATCTTTGTTGAAGTTTAAATATAGGGTCTTTTCATTAATTAGAGAAAAGACATAGTATTGATTTTAAAAGAAAGTATAAATATCTTTTGAAACTTTTGATCGAAAAAATCATCTAATTATATAGAATGATATGAAAGCCGAAGAATTCAATCTAATCAATAGAGCAAAAAAAGGCGAGAGAGAAGCTCTTAATGGTCTCTTTGCCCAAGAACAGAAGCATATCTTTAATCTGATGATTCAACTCACAGGAGATCCGGCTACAGCCGATGACTTAACTCAAGAAGCATTCCTATTAGCTTATCAGGACCTACACAAATTTCGTCTCCAATCAAGCTTTCGAACCTGGCTAAGCAAGATCGCTATCAATCTTTTTCGAAGGGAGTGTAGAAGAAGGCCCAAACATGTCTCGGTTTGCCTTGATGAGATTATAATCCCATCCGAAAAAGATATTCCTGAACGAACTGTCATTAAAAGAGAATTGCAATGGTGTATTCTCCACAGTTTACAACAGCATGTCCCAAAAAAGTTCAGAACGGTGATCGTTCTCAGGGATCTTCAAAATCTGAGCTATCGAGAAATTTCTGAGATATTATCCTGGAGTATGGGTAAAGTTAAAACCTGCATCCATCGTGGACGAAAGATACTCCGCGCACATTTCATCAATGGCAAGTGCAAGGCATTCGCTGAAAAGGATTATCTCTGTATTTGCGAGGGAATATTAGGGTTATGAATTGCAAAGAAGCACGATCTCTTCTCTCTGAGTTTTATGATCAAGAGCTTAATCAAGAAACAAGTAAAGCTCTGGAGAAACATTTGGCTGGCTGTTCAGAATGCCAGAAAGAAGACGATAATTTTAATAAAATTTTGAAAGTTTTGAATAAACTAAAGACATACGATATTCCGCGTGACTATTTAGAAGGCATGAAAAATACTAAAAAAGGCAAGATTCTTTTAGTTCATAAAAAGCTATCTAAGTTTATAAAAAGAATGATTGACGTAAAATAAAGATGTATGTTTTTGCCATGGATAAACGCCCGGATGATTTTAGTGTGGATTTTAGCATTTTATATTAAAAGAAGAAAAAAGAGAGAATCATTTTCTTTGAAAATATTAAGGGTTTAATAGGCAGAGAAGTCCGTTAAAAGCGGACACAGCCCCCGCTACTGTAATCAGGGACGAATCCCAGAATATGCCACTTTCAAATAGGTAGAGAGAAAAGCATGGAAGGAGGATGATCCGAAAGTCAGAAAACCTACCTTAGACCCTGCAAAACCTATCTTCGGGAGGAAGAAGGCATGTTTAATTTACTCATTTACACTCTAAAAGCAACCAAGGGAGTTGCTTTATTTCTATTCAAAAAAAGGCGGGTGCAAAACTCTATAGGAAGAACCGATGATAAAAAAAGCTTGTTTTCTAGCCCTCGCCATGGTTTGTCTTGTTCTTTTGACTTCTTCTGAAGAGACACAAAAATCAGCCTTTTCTCCTTCACTTCAATACAATATTATGGTAAGAGCTACACGCCTGGAGACACCGAAAAAGCTGGACGATCTTTATCACAGCCTGAATCCTGCTGACCTTAAGCGGCGGGTCGATCAGAAGCTGAAGAAGCTCTATACCCACTATGAGAAGAAGCGTAAGGGACCTGTTCAGGTCAATCCCTACAAAAAACTCAACCCTTCTTCGGTATCATTTTCGGTGATGCAATGACCGCCGTTTCGGTAACATGGTTATATGAGTTGACACGGCTCCCCCTAATAAAATGATATCCTTTTTCAGTAAAAACAGTAATACAGGCCGTGACGACATCGGAATCATAAAGGATCCCGCGATTATTTATTATTTCATCGAGAGCTTTTGTTATTCCGAGCGCAGGCCGATAGGGACGATGAGAAGACATCGCCTCTACAGTGTCAGCAACTCCAAGTATTCTTGCCTCTAGGAGAATGTTTTCGCCCGATAATCCTTTGGGATATCCAGTGCCATTCATTCTCTCGTGGTGCTGGAGAATGATTTCAGCAATTGGCCAGGGAAAATTAATGGTTTTTAGTATCCCATGTCCAACTGCTGGATGTGATTTAATAATGCGGGACTCATTTTCGTCTAAAGCATCGGGCTTGCTGAGAATTTCAAAGGGGATATTTATCTTGCCGATATCATGGATAATAGCAGCAAAATGAATGGCCTTGGTTTTTTCTTCTGGAAGAGTCATCTGGAGCGCAATCGAATAGGCTAAATCGGCGACCCGCTTTTGATGGCCTGCTGTATAAGGATCTCTTATCTCTACCATTCGGGCCATAGCATAGATAATGTCATCCATGACGTCTTGCATATTTTTTAAGCTTGATCTCAGCATAATCTCGGTCCGATGGCGTTCTATTGCATATCGCATGCAGCGTTCAAGTAACTGGCTGTCCACCTGGTCTTTGATTAAATAATCCTGCGCGCCTTCCCGCAAGGCTTCCATTGCTAGATTTTTGTCATTCAATCCAGTCATGACAACGATTGGAATTTCTGGCGCTTGGGCATGCACACAACGAATAGTCTCTAATCCTCGACTATCGGGAAGAGAAAGATTAAGCAATATGAGCTTAATATTTCCCTTAACTAAGCGCTGCAGCCCTTTGGAAAGGCAATTAACCCATTCTATCTTGAATAGGATTTCTTCTGTATCTGACAGAATCTCTTTTATTAATCGGGCGTCTCCGGGATTATCCTCAATCAGCAGCACGTTGATGTTATTCTTATACACTTTTTGTGTTCGTTTCTGCTATTTAAGGGTTCTTCTATTCGCTTCTGACTGATTTGAATTTTTTCTTTTATGTTTATACATCAAAGCATCTGCCTGCACGAGCAACTCTTCAATAGAAGAAGGATTATCCGGATAAAAGCGTGCTATCCCCACACTCAATGACAATCTGTAAGAATCTCCTCTTTCATTATTGTAAAATTCAATGTTTCTCTGCAATCTTTCAAGAATACTCAGCGTTATTTCAATTTCGCTCCCTGTATCGGTAACAAGTATTGCGAACTCGTCGCCACCCATACGGGCAATAATATCAGAGCTTCTGAAAGTTGCCTTTAAAATGTCGGCAACTTTTTTTAGGGCTAAATCACCTTCTTTATGGCCAAAGGTATCATTTATCCATTTCATGGAGTTCAGATCCATAAAAAAAAGATAAAAAGTTTTTTTCATCCGATAATGGATATCCCACTGCTGGTGAGCCATCGTTATGAAGCCCCGGTTATTGTATAATGCTGTAAGTTCATCATTAAACGACATTGCTTGCAGCTCTGCGTGGATATTATTTCGTTCAATAGCTAGATGTAAGGATTGTTTTAACAATTCGCTGTTCAGTCGTTCCTTGACAAGATATTCCTGGGCACCCTTTCGCACAGCCTGTCGGGCTGTAGTCACATCATCGAGTCCAGTCAAAACAATGATCGGTAAACCCTGAGATTGAGTGATTACATGTTGTAGTGTGCCGAGACCCTCGCCATCGGGTAGAAAAAGATCTATTATCACAATGTCAATTCCAGGTTTTGCGAGACGCGTCAGCCCGTCCGAAAGCTGCTGAAAACATTCTAATTCAAAGGAAAAGTCTCTTATCTCATTGAGCATTTCTTTTATCAACCGGACATCACCGGGGTTATCTTCAATCAACAAGATTTTCATCTGCTTGTTAGACATTTTTTTCGCTCGGCGGCAGCTTGACAATCGTCAACCAGAAATCTTCGATAGACTTCACAACCTGGATAAATTGATCTAGCGCTACGGGCTTTGTAATATAGCAATTAGCATGAAGATTATAGCTCTTTAAAATATCTTTCTCTGCTCTAGAACAGGTTAAGACGACGACGGGAATGCATTTGAGAGAATCATCGGACTTGATTTCAGCTAAGACCTCTCGCCCATCCTTTTTGGGCAGATTCAGATCAAGAAGGATAATGTCGGGTCGTCTGGTATCCACATACTTTCCTTCATGGCGCAAAATGGCAAGAGCCTCCACACCATCCTTGGCAACTCTCAAGCTATTAATGACCTTCCCATCCTTAAAGACTTCTAAAGTCAGGCGGACGTCGCCGGGATTGTCTTCAACCAGTAAAATCTCGACCGGTCTGGCAATATCATCGTCATTCATCATTCATGTCCCTTAGCAGGAATAGAAAAGTAAAACGTAGATCCTTTCCCGCACTCCGATTCCACCCAGATACGGCCGCCGTGCATTTCCACGATCTTCTTACAAATAGCGAGTCCAATTCCTGTGCCGCGGTATTCATTTCTGCTGTGCAGACGTTGGAAAATTAAAAATATTCTTCCAAAATATTCTGAAGATATTCCAATGCCATTATCGGAAACAGAAAAAATCCAATCTTGTCCCTTTTGTTCGGCTGAAATATGGATAAGGGGAGAACTTTCAGTCCGGAATTTGATGGCATTGCTGATAAGATTTTGAAATACCTGATAGATCTGCAGGGGATCAATCAGGACAGTCGGCAAATGGTCTCTGGTAATATTCGCTCCACTCTCTTGGATTACAGCTTTTAGGTTTTTAAGTGCATTGTCGAGGATAAGGTTGCTATTAGTCATTTCATAATTTCTTCTATGACTGCTTACCCTTGAATAGGAAAGAAGGTTATCGATAAGCATCTTCATCTGAAGAGCTCCACCCACTACAAATTCAATAAAATCATCAGCATCCGGATCAAGCTTTCCTTTATAACGTTTCTGTAAGAGCTGAGTAAAACTGGAGATCATCCTTAAAGGTTCTTGCAAATCGTGGGAGGCCACATAAGCAAATTGCTGAAGCTCAGCATTTGATCGTTTTAGCTCATCAGCTACCTGTTTCAGTTCGTCTTCAATCCGTATTCTCTCGGCAATTTCTTTTTCTAGTTGATTGTTGATTAAAGTCAAGTGATTGGTACGTTTTTTGACAAGTTCTTCTAACTTTTCTTTATATTTTTTTAATTTATCGTCAACATGTTTACGCTCGGTGATATCCGTCAGAATGCCTTCATAATATAAAACTTTTCCAAATCTATCTTTTACGGCGTGAGAGTTCTCCAGGACTGTTATCTGCTGGCCGTTTTTTCTTTTCAAATTAAGCTCTATGTTTTGCACTTCATTTTTCGTTTCTAAATCATTCATTAATAAATATCTATCTTCAGGATTAACATAAAGATCTCGGGCAATATTAGCCTTGAGAAATTCTTCGAGGGAATCATATCTTAGCATATGCAGAAGGGCGGGATTGGCGGTAAGAATCTTTCCTTTTGGAGTCGATTGGAAAACGCCAACAGGAACTTTCTCAAAAAGAGAGCTGAATTTGTCCTCTGAGGATTGACTTTTTTTTCTCATATTTTTTAACATTATAATAAAATTTTGGCCCATCCGACATTTTAATGGCTGCCAGGCCGAGATAAAATCTCGAATGGGCCATTACTACCTATATAGATACTCCTTTCCAGATAAAAGTTTCAGCAAAAATGCAAATCAAAATTCGTCGTTCATATACTTTTGAGTTTTTGGGTTATCTCTATTTTGACCGGTCTTAAAGAAACTTATTTTTAACAGCTAAGCAAACGCCATTCATCGAAATTATAAAAATGCCGAATCACCGTCTCAGCATGCCTAGGAGTTCTTTTTGACAGGGAAAGATCATTTGCCAGGTATCCTCCTATTGATGGAGATTATGATGGTCATACTTAAAGAAAAATCTCCATTAAAACTTCGTCCTTATATCCGTTGTGAATTTTCACTTGCCTTTTCAAGATACAGATTTTTCTAAGGTTCAGACTTTCATAGAAGTCGAATGCTATCTCGTTATCATCTAATTCTTTAAATGGCTCCCAAGACATCTCAATTGAATGACAGAATTCAATAGGAAACTTAAATGGATTTTATCTTCATTTACTGGGTGAAGACGCTCTAGGTTTTTAATCGAATATTCTTTTGTAACTTTTTCAATATTGGGAGGTTAATATATATATGAAAAATTACAGATATTAGGATGCAAAATGGAAAAAATCTCTTTCTTTTGTTTTTATCTCTTAATCTTTATCTTAATATTTCATCTTTTATATTCTCCAGCTTATCCATTTTCGAAAAGTAACGAAATAGAAAAAGCTATTTCTCCGATTTTCGCTTATAAACCGCCCAAGATAGATGGCGTTCTGGATGACAAAGTCTGGCAAAATCCTCCTCTCGATGGAGAATTCACTACCTATAGGCCTCGTTATGGAGAGACTTTCCCTCAAAAGACATTCGTTTGGACAGCATATGATGATAAGAATCTTTACTTCGCTTTTTATTGTTTCGATCAAGAACCGAAGAAAATCAAAACCTCCATTACCAAGCGGGACAACATTTTTAATGACGATTGGGTCGGTTTATCATTAGATACACTGGAAACTAAACAGAGTTCTTATAACCTTTTCGTCAATCCTAATGGCATCCAAGCGGATGAGCTAAATTCAGCCGTGAGCGGAGAGGATGCCTCTCCGGACTGGGTTTGGGAAAGTGCGGCAAAACTATCAAAAGATGGCTATCAGGTGGAAATCTGCCTGCCTTTAAAAAGCATTCGTTTTAAAAGTGGTTCTGAAGTTCATATGGGAATTCTATTTTGGAGAGGAATCAGCCGCCTCGGCATGAGTGGTACATGGCCAGGCGTTGAGCCGGGAAGTGGTGTCCTTACACAGCTCGTCACTATAGTCTATAAAAATTTAAAAAAATCTTTAAATCTTGAGTTTCTACCCGATGTAACTTTCGGTTCCATAAGCCAAAGAAATAACGAACAGGAATGTAGAAAAAGAGAAGATTTCCGAGATTTCGGGATAGGATTTAAATATGGAATCACAACATCTTTGACTGCCGATATTGCAATTAATCCCGATTTCAGCCAGGTGGAGAGCGACTCTTTTCAGATCGAAGTGAACCGCCGTTACCCCGTTTTTTATAACGAAAAGCGGCCGTTTTTTATGGAAGGTTCAGATATATTTAATTTTGCTACTATTTCCTATGGATTTTTACGCACTCCTATTCATACAAGAAAAATTCTTGATCCCCTTTGGGGTGCGAAATTAACAGGAACAATTGGTAAGACAGCCATTGGAATTCTAACGGCATGCGATGAATGGACACCCATTTTTGGCGATGATAGCTCGTCCAATTCCTCTGATGGCAAAAATGCGCACTTCATTATTGTCAGAGGGAAATACGGTCTTGGAAAGGATAGCTATTTAGGCAACATTTACAGTAGCCGAGTCATAGGAAGTGAATATAATCATGTTTGCGGCACGGACCTGATGCTTCGCTTTTCTAAAAATTATCAAATCAAGTCGTCTCTTCTGGCTAGCTATTCCAAGGAGAAAGAAGAAAAACCCGAATCTCCTGCTTTAGATTTCAACTTTATGTACGCCTATGAGACCAAGCACTTGGGAATTATGGCCGCTTTTGAACATATAGACACAAATTTTAGAATGGATTCTGCTTTTTTGATGCGCGCTGGCATCAGTCATGGCTGGCTCTGGATAGGTCCTAATTTTTATCCTCACATAAATAAAATTCCCTGGCTTATGCTCATCAGTCCCCAACTTACATTTCAATATATTCATGATATCAAAACAAAGATGAATGACGGGCTTCTAAGGGTTTCTTCCCAGATAAATATCACTAGACAAGGAGCTTTTAATATCGCCTATACACTTCAGACAGAGAGCTGGGCGTATAAGTCCTTTAATAAAGAAATCCTCGATTTTGAAGGCAAAATTCAACTCACCAACTGGCTTCATTTAGGCGCGGTAATCTCGACAGGCGATCAGATTTATTATTTTTCAACTTCTCCTTATTTAGGGAAAGAGCATTTAGCGAGTTTTTCCCTGACTCTACAGCCCAGCGCAAAGATGAATCTTTCCATGAATTTAGAACATGGCGGCTTTTGGAAAAGCCAAGAGAAAGTATACGAGGTTAATATTTTTTACACTCGAGCAACTTATCAATTTAGCAAATATTTCTTTGTAAGAGCTATTACCCAATACAACAGCCTTCAATCAAGAATACTTACCGACTTTCTTGCCTCTTTTATATTTATTCCAGGCACGGTTATCCACCTTGGATATGGTGGTCTTTATGAAAATAGGGAGGGCATGAACGACGACCTGGCTGTCAGTAAAAGCAATTTGATTAACACTAAGCGTAGTATTTTCTTTAAGGCCAGTTTTCTATGGCGCTTTTAGGCGATTTTTTTGAGCTTTAAATTACATCAGGACCTTTTATAGATAATTGATGATTATCAGTAGAACCCAACATTGATTCGCTAAATCTTTCCATGCTTTGCATTATAAACAGATTACTAGCGATTCGAGTCGTAATCGATTTGAACTCGATTTTATATTATTGTCACTCTTCTGTCCATCAAACAGATAGGAATGACCGATGAATACATCTTCGACGGTCTTCGCCCAGATTATGGATTTCTTGCTTTTTTGTGAGTTCCGAAAATGGGTCAAGAGGTACTGTAGCGACTACAAGATCAAAAGCTTCTCCAGTCTCGATCAGTTCCTCTGCATGGCCTTCGCTCAGCTGACTTTTCGGGAGAGCCTCCGCAAAATTGAGTCCTGCTTGCGTTTGATGAAGAATAGACTGTATCACATGGGGATCCGCGGCAACGTTGCCCGTAACACCTTGGCCCACGCCGATGAAACCCGTGACTGGCGGATTTACGCGGACTTCGCCCAAATGCTCATCCATCAAGCCCGCAATCTCTATGCCGACGATGATTTCGGTCTGGAGCTCAAGGAGACCGTCTATGCCTTCGATTCCACAATGATCCACCTCTGTCTTTCGCTTTTCCCCTGGGCCATCTTCCGCAAACACAAAGACGCCGTCAAGCTTCATACCCTTCTCGATCTGCGAGGCTCCATCCCCTCTTTTATCAAGATAACAGACGGGAAAGTGCACGATGTCCGGATCTTGGATGACCTGATTCGCGAGCCCGGCTGTTTCTACGTCCTTGACCGCGCCTATCTCGATTTTACCCGTCTCCACCTCATTCATCAGAGCCAAGTCTTCTTTGTCATCCACGCCAAATCGAATCTTAAGTGCCGCCGGCTGTATTCTCGGCCCGTCGATAAGGCGGCGGACCTGGTCAGCGACCAGACCGTTCTCCTTACGGGTTTCTATTCCAACGACGCTTTCCCCGACAAGTTGCGCCCCGTCCGGTTCTACGATCGGGAGAACGACTGCTACTTGATCTTCTTGTCCAATAATTTTATCCTTCCTCCGCTGACCATCGCCCTGCTCTATAAGCTGCGCTGGAGAATTGAGTTGTTCTTTCGCTGGATCAAACAGAACCTTCGGATCAAAACGTTCTATGGGACTTCGGAAAACGCGGTGAAAACGCAAATCTGGATTGCCATCACGGTTTACGTGCTCGTGGCCATCGTCAAGTGTCCGGCGTCAGGCGGTTTCGGACTCGCGTGTCTTGTCTTTCACGACGGTTCTTTCAGCCCCCTTTGAACCTCTCGGCCCGATGATCTGGTATTGAGCAGAATCGGGTGCCTTTTCTCCTGGCTTATAGCCTTTCTGTGGTCCCATAATAACCTCCTTGTAAATGAGAAATATTTGCAGCTACCACCGTCTATCTCTACGAGGCCGATCATCGCTCCTCCGCGAGCGTCACGCACTGGGGGCCACCCGGCCCCCGGCCTCAGTCCTTAATCGTTGCTCGTATTCTATTTATGAGCTTATCCTTCAGGTCCCCTGGCCCAGATTCCAAAAATTATCGAGTTTTTAGGACGCGATCCGTTTGAGAAGGAAACAGAAAATCTGGGAGCTAAAATTCAGGACTATCGACGGGTTCACGGGCTGACACAGAAAAAGATGGCCGGACAGTTGGGGGTCGATCAGACTACTTTGGCGGGGTGGGAAAGAGGAGCACATAGGCCGACGAAAAAGCTGCTTGATAAAATCAAATCCGCCCTTGTATTCTAATATCTCATCGACGAGGTTATGATGCGCCAGGGAAAAATTATCTGCGAACAGTGCGGGAGCGCCAAGATCGCCAGAGACAGAGAATTGGATTACGCTGAGGTGCAACAAAGGGACCCCGATACTGGCGAACTGATCGGCGATCCGAAAACATATTTTATCTTTAAATGCCTTTCCTGCGGGGAAGGGGTTTATCTGGAGAAGTTCGAAACGGCTGCCAATTAAATCGACGCTGGCCGGGTGGGAGACGGGAGAGCACCAGCCGACGAAGAGATTCCTTAACAAATTAAGTTCGTTCTTGGGTTCTTAACCTTTTGGCGGAAAAGGGTCCTTCCCATAGGCGCGCTCTTCTTCAATTATGCCATTTTTCTTATGTATAATTAGTTGACCAAGGAGCTGATTCTTTGCTATTTCTCGTCCAAAATCTACGGCCTCGTGCTTATTCTCAAAGTTCTTCGTTGGCCGTCGAGCTCCTTCCTTTTGAACTTTCCACTTTTCTTCCTTGAAGGTCACGTGATACGTTTCTCTTTTTTGCATAAATTCCTCCTTTAGAGACTAAACTATCATCCTTGTTCCTTTTTATCGTCCGTAGTATTAAATAGTTTTGTCTTCGATCTTGGCAGTAGGTGCATATTTTTTTACTGCAGCTACGCCATCTAAACAAGCTTGCTTTGTCGAATAGCCTTCGCTAGCTGCGATGATTTCTCCGTTCGGGGCGACAAGGCGAAATCGATACTGGCCGCTGGTGTCCTTAAAGATAATAAACTTCGCTTCCATGGTGCTTCCTTTGACATTAAACAGAAATAATTGGGTTGCATATTATTGATGATTCTTGTCGCGCGGCATCCTGATCTGACCACATAAGAAAAGGCAGCGGATATTTTGAGTCGCTCCCAAGCCTGGATTTACCCAAAGGCAAGAGCGAGCGACCCCGCGAGTCGTATCAACCCAGCCATCAAGTTAATGGCGTCGCTGGCATTCTGGAGGGACGCGCTCGCTTGTCTTACCTTCTTAGCCTCTGCCATGAGGTCAGTGGCGGTTTTTTCAAATAAGGCTTCGGTTTGAATGAGCGCCTTATGCAAAGAATTGAGGTACGCCAGCACCACTATATCGCGATCGGCCATTACTTTGACTCGTTCATTATTATTCGTGCATTTTGCGAGTGCCAAGGGCAAGGCATCAGTTGCAGATTGAGCAGCGGTTCTTAGGGCCATGAGGGCTTCTTCCTCCGTCAGTTTCCCATCATGGACAATGCTAGCCGGCTGTGGCTGCATCCTCTTTTTATTTCCCATTTTTGATGTCCTCCTCCTTCTTATTATTTATTAGATATGTCAGCCTTCACGTTTGAGAGCAAGACCACAATATTGCGAAGTTCAGCGGCGATCGCGTGAAGTCGGGTCAAATCAAGTGGCACCCCTTTCTCGAGCTTCTTGTGCTCCGCTATAAGGCCCGCGAGGGATGCTAAACTCGCGTCATAACTTCTTTTAATAAGGTCCGCCTTCATTTCGAGCCGCTTCGCGAGTACTTCCACGAGAGCATCTCCCAACGGAGTATTCGGCTGTATCCCTGCCGCAGCATCCTTCTTTGTTACGAGACCTGCCTCTGCGCCGAAATCATTCAGAAGTGGAGTGGGGTCGTACAATCCTTGATCCCAAAGGAGAATAAAAGATGCTTTTCTAGCGCTTGTCAGATACTCCCTGAATCCTGTCATCTGCTCACGAACAAGGCTGTTTCCGAGGAGTTCTTGAATGCCCTCGACTCTGGCTCGGATCCGGATGCTCGCTTCCCTTATTTTTTTCTTCTGAATCTCTGCCGCTACAAGTCCTCCAATCTTGGATATGACTACCGTAGTATCATTATAGATGGGTGATGTTTGATTGAGTTGCTTTGAATACTCTTCAATGGCACCTCCCAGGTCTGCCAAAGTCTTTTCAGTTTGTCCGCCTGTGTCCAAACCGGCCAACTCGCCAAACGCATCATAGAGGTCGGCAAGCTTTTCAAAAACTATCGACCGCTTTGTGAGCTCCAGATGAATGTTCTCATATATTTTAAGGATCTCAATGTACTCTTTCGAACTCGTTGTTTGTCCAAACCCGTGTAAAAGCGCTTCAGCGTCTCGAGCACGAAGATACTCCTGATCAGAAATAAAGATGTTTTGCTGCGTCTGAAGTGCTATGCTTCGGCCAGTCGCCCCGAGCGTTCGTGCGGCCTCAATTCGGATTCCAGAGCACGCGGAAAATAGCGACGATAGGGCAAGCAAAGCGATCAACATTCCAATCTTGCTTCCCAGGCTTGCCACGACTCTCCGCTTTTTAAAGATAGTCACTTGATCCTCCTTTTTTGCCAAACGGTAGAATATAGAGACAGGGGATAAATATTTTCTTTTTGAGCCATGCGCTCAAACTGCATGAAACTCAACATGGAAGCTCCCAAAAGAACTCGACGATTTTCTTTTGCCAAGGAAGCGATAAGCCGGTTGGGCACATAGAGGTTCGTCAGATCGAGCCTTCGGCAACCGGTCTCGTCATATACTTCATCCAGGGCCAGGAGCACGCTTTTCTGCACAAAATCCGAACCGTTTATGGCACCGAGCATGTGTTCTATGACTCGTCTTAGAGTGACCTTTTCCCCCAGGCTTCCCGTGATGACCAGCATGGCCAAGTAGGCAAGGCCGCTTTCGAACTTTTTCGACCAGTAGCATCCGCTCTCTTGATCGCAGGGCGCACCGATATGAAGATGGATATCAATTACATTATCAGCCGTAAATTGTCTCCGTTAACAATGCCCCTGGCAACATTCTTGCTCATTATTTATCTTGGCACCCAGCTTATTTGACTTACATTTACCTGGTACTTGCCATTTCGGGATTAGCCGATATATGCCTTATTGGACGTCTCCTTGGCCTGGTTCAAAATGTCATTCATGTCTTTTTCATCCCATATCAGCTCTCGTTGTTCCCGTTTATTATTCCAATAAACAAGTCGTATCTTGGGACCATCGATTTCAATGCATGTAATTCCGTCATGATAAATGCATCCGCCCGAATTGAAGTATCCTGGCTCGTCCAATTTGAGAGGACTGCTCTTTGCAGCTGCGAACTTATCGCTCAGCCATCTTTGTTTGTTCCGGAGCCAGAGCTGCTCGGCCTTCAAGGTTTTTTTATTTGACTTGTCCATCTGTTTTTGACTTAGGGCTCTTTCGATCTGTTTGAGCCTCTCTTCAATCCAGCCAAACATGGATCGGGATGATGAGATCGGATTGTGCGTATGACCGCACACAAGTATTTTTTGTTTTTCCCGGGCCCAATCCGCATAAATCGCGTCTTTCTCGCCGGGAAGCGCAGTAACGGTCGAGCCCTCCGAGCTGCCGATTATGTTCTCTATAAAACGGAAAAACGTCGTGCCGAAACGCACAACGTGAAGGTCTTTTTCGTATACTTCGCGCGCTTGGTGCCCGTGAGTGAGAATAATATGGTCGCCCAGCATTATTGCTTCTGAAGACGTCACCTTAGATTGGGTGAACAAGGGGTCTTCCAGCGCCCAATCGATATCATGGTTCCCAAATACCCGATAAACGCGCTCTTCAGAAAACGCACGGAGCGCTTGGTAAACGCTGCCATTATACTTCAGCATGATGGGGTATAAGGCCATTTGATGGAACTCTTCAACATCTCCCAAGAGCACAACCGAATAGTTTTTCTCGCAGTAGTATCCTAAGGCTTTGCATACCACTCTTTCGTTCTGCTTGAAATTGTCGGCATTCGATCCGTCTCCCAGGTGAAGGTCGCTTATAACGATGTATTTATAACCATTGCCGGCAGGTAACCTTCGAACGTAATTGTTCTCACCTCCCAGGAGCGTTTCCATGCGATCATAAAACATTTTCTTATCAGCCATGGTTATACCTCCATAAAGTGATCTTACTTACTTGCGTTTATTCCCTATATGGTTAGATACCCCAGGCAAACCGTTGCCACCCCTGCTCACCTTGCATTCCCAGCAATTCTTCCTTTGCAGATCACCCCTCCTCTTCAATCCCAACCGTAATATCTACGGACGATCCTGCGGACAGCGAGATTTCGGGCTTGGTCTCTTGGCTTATGACTCTGCCGACTTTCTCCCTCTTCTTGGTTGGTGCGGAATTCACTTTTCCCATGCCCAGATTCAGTTCTGCCAGTTTCGCCTCAGCTTCCTCTTTGGTCATGCCTATAAGATCAGGAACCTTAACATATTTATCTGCTTTGGCCTTGTCCTTTTTGATCTTGAATAACCTGGCGACCTGATAATCAAGCCAGATAAAAACCTTTCGTCCACCATATCCGGCCAAGATTCCTATCGTAAACATCGGAACTCCCTGCTGGACTGATTGCTCAGATGGGATAAATTCCCCGGAGAATAGCGCAATGCCGCTTCGCATAAGAAAATACACGAATATTCCAAGCGTACCCCCCAACCAAGGGGCGAATATCGCCTTCCATAAATACCGTCTTCCATAGGCCTCATGGTCGCAATGCCAAAAAAGAACGCCCCGAATTTCGTTTACGATCGCCCCCAGAGCCCCCCCAATGAAAGTATATATGCAGATCAAAGTGCTGGCTTCCGTTAAGGGTTCGGCGTCCGAGTACCCAAGCAGTTTTGCCAGAGTGAATCTTCCGACCCAGATATCAAACAGCTGCCATAGAAAAAACAGTATCGCGATAATTAGATACGCCGCGCTGATGATAGCGGCAGCAAGGTCGGCTTTGCTTTCGGGTTTAATTTCAAACACTCTTCCGGTTTGCTCCTCAATTACTACAGGCGCGGTTTTTTCTGCCATCTTACCCTCCTTCTGATAAGTTCCGTAAGGTCTAATTATTTATTTCGACCCGATATTTTCCGTCGCTTGAGGCACGCACCTGGATGGTTCGGTCCCAAGCTGTAGCATAGATTTTCTTATGGATAACGCAGTCAGCAAACTTTCTCGGACCTATCGCCACTCTTGTGGTCACCGGATCGTCTCTAGACTCTCTCAGGGCAAGGGACAGAAGGTCTATTGCTACTTTTCGCGGATGTCCATAAGCATACGTAGTGAATTGACTCCCTTTTCCTTTTCCAAAGCACCACTGTCCGACAGAAATCAAGGCAATTTCCGGAGTAACCGCAACTAATAAATCAGACGTGGTCGCATTATGGGACCCGTGATGTCCTACCCGAAGCACATCAGTATCCAGCATGCTCATTGAATTCTGGTTGGCCGGGCGATAATATTCTGCGATCTTCCTTATGGCGTCCGTTTCCAGGTCTCCGGTAAAAAAAAAAGTGGATTTCCCAAAATCGACTCTAATGACCAGACTGTGGTTATTCTTATTGCCAAACTGCTCGACGCTCCATCCGGGATTCCTCGTGAATCCTCCCGAAAGAACGGTAATTTTGGGGTCACATCGATCGCACGCTATCGGATCAATCATCGAATCGGTAAGCCCGCTCCTGTTTCCATGGTCAACGACCTTCTCAAAAGTCACACCCTCGACTTCCAGTCCGTATTTGTTCTTATTCCTGAGGACTCGGCATAATTCTCCGAGGTCCTTCGGCTTCCCCTTTCCGTTGTAGATTAATCTTTTTACCCTGAACTCCTTCACTACCTCCTCCAGCCCCTTAATGTGGTCCGGATGGTCATGTGTGATAAACACCGACTCAAGCTCTTTGCTCAGATCGCTCCTTCTGGTAAAAAACGCCTTCAAGTAATCGATGAGCTTAATTACATATCCGTTATCTTGGGCACCTGTATCAATTAATACCGCCCCGCACGGAAACTCCAGAAGCGTGGCATCTCCCTGGCCCACATCAATACAATGGGCAGTCATTTCCGGTATTTCTTGGTTAGCAAATGATAACGCGTACCGGGCTGACGCCAGGAACAGAATAAGAAAAATAGCAGAGGGTTTCTTCTTGGTTGTAGCTCCCATCGTACCCCTCCCCTAGGGGCAACTCAATTCGCTTATAAAATGGGGCCTAAATGGCATTTTGTCAAGGAAATATTTATAATCTGCCCTACAGCGGTCTTAGAATCCATCAGATTGACGCCTGTTTGACTATCCCCGTCCAGATCTGGCATTCCAACGAATCATTCTGCCAGATCACTGACCTTTATAAGGTGCGCCGGAATTATTGGCATGCACTTAGGCCGGTCTTTTTTCAAAAAACGCGGAAACCACCAGACGTACTCCGGCACCCCAGTTGCTGCTGCGGCTGAGCGGCGCACGATAAGCTAGGCTCACCTTACGCGCGGGCCAAAGGGGCACGGTTCCGCGGACTGCCATGGTCCCGATCTCTGCCCTCATATTTGAGTTAGGTGTTGCGGAAGCGGGAGAATCGAACAGGCTTCGCGTGTCAAGGAACTTCATTTGGAGAACGACGCTCTAAAGATGCTGGTAGCGGATCTTTCGTTGGATAACGCCATCCTCAAGGAGGCAAATCGGGGAAATTTCTGAGCCCGGCCAAAAAGAGCCGTATTTCGAGAACAGAATGGTTCCCCTGGCGGGCGGGACGAGCCCGAAGTGGAGCGCGGTGATCTCGTCATCGACCTGTTTTATCCGCCCCGAGAGCAGGGGTTCCTGGCCCTTGTGGATTTTGAGGGAGCGGTAATAGGTCCGTCCGTCGATCATGCGTTTGTAGTGGTAGACTCGGCCGCGAAGATAGACGCCCATGTTAAGACTGTCCTTTCTCTTGAATTGGGCCTGTGGTATGGAGGGAGAAGCGGATTCGGCGGCGGTCAGGGCCGATGCCGACGTAGGAGTCGAAGAAGTAGTAGCCGGTCTGCTTATTCCTGACGGGGCCTTCGCGGCGGCGGGGCATTACTTATTTAGTGGCCACCTGTTGACCATCTTCTTTGTCTCTAATCTTTGTGGAACTCAAGCTTTTTTTGTTCCTTTCGGGGTTCTATCTTATGGATCTTGACTACCTCATAATCAATATTGATATATGCCTTGGCGATCTCATCATATTTTTGGAGAATTTTCAGGTCCGCTTCAATGCAATCCCCATTACCAAACCTATAATCGTTCAGATGTTCGAAAAAAGCATGGTCTGTGATATATGCACTGATTATTGTATCTTGAAAAACAAATGCCCATTTTCGGTCTTCAGCAAATACAATTCTATAGACAACTAATATTGCGTTGTTAATTGTTTTCTCTTTTGCGTCCTCCAAGAGCATTTCATTCTTAGTTCGCATGCCAGGAAAATCCGTTCGATCTGCCCTAAATAGCTCTTTATCATCTTGGTCGAACAATTGAAAGCTATCAATTTTTTCTTCTTCCTCAAGGGTACGAAACATCTTATTTAGGGAATCATTAATCGGACCGCTATTCTTATATTGGTCCACTACTCTATGGTCTAGTACTAACACGTTGCCATAATTATTCTTTATTCTTATGTCGTTTCCTTCCTGGATAACCTCAACCGGCTTTTTCCCTTTTAAAAACTGCTTAAGTTTAAAAAGTTGCGTAATGACATGGATCAGATACTCAAGGCCTCCTCTTGATAAGGAGCCAACAAGTCCGCTGGCCACGCTGCTAAATAGCAACCCATAATATATTGTGAAGCTACCCGGCGCGAACGGTTTAATGTAAATTTCGAGCTTTGGACCTTTAAGGTTTTTGTTGACTTCTTGCAGGATATTCGCGGTGCTTATTAGATTAGCTATTAGTACTTCGCTATTAAGGCCCGATACGTCACCATCAAAAATTACCTTCAATCCGTTCTCATGCTGACTCATACGGGCACCTTAGTTCAATTACTTGGTTCTATATCAATAAATTCAGCCCCTTGTCAAGAAATGACCCATGTATTGATATTCTGCTTTTCACCCCTTCGGCGGGTGTGGGTCCTTCCCGTAGGTGTGTTCGGTCTGAAAGGTGCCGTCCTTCTTATGGATGACTACCTGGCCAAGATCCTGGTTCTTAGCCTTCTCCCTGCCGTAGTTTACCGCATCTTCTTTTTTCTCGAAGGTCTTTGAAGCACGTTCTGCCCCTTCTCGCTTAACCTTCCAGTCACTGCCGTCCGGCGTCACGTAGAAAACTTGTCTTTTTGACATTAATTAACCCCCTGATGGAAAATTAAAGACATTCTCTTCGTCCTTAACTATGGCTTTCAATATAGTTAACACAGACGTCTCCAAGTTGAATTCTCCCATCCTGTGTATAAACAATTCTATATCTAGGATAGGGTTCAATTTTCTTATTGGCTAAATCCATAAATTTTGTTATGGCTAGATCGGGAGTGACAATAAAGCCTATATAAAAGACTTCCATTAGGTTAATCCTGTCAATGGTTTCTGTTATTTTGTCGTCTATCTCTCGAAGGCCCCTGGAAAAACGTTGGTACTCAATCCTTTCTGATGCTGGAATGCCTACGGCTACGCCGGGTAAATCATCGATACCTATTTTGGATTGTTTTTTACGAAATAAGTCTCTCTGTTTTTTATTCGCATCTAATTCTGCTTTCAGGTTGTTTATTTTATGTTCGGTCCTATATATAACAATGTCTAAGTCGTCAAGGCATGTTTGGATATCATTCTGATTATCTATTTTTCCTATATAAGCGAAATACCCATTTGCCTCATGGCCGAAGCCTTTGAATATAGTATCTGCGATGACATCTGATAAAAACCACCTATCTCCCTTTTCTGCGAACCCGGCCAGCTCCATTTTGCGCAAAATAGCGCGTTCTAGCTGGTCTCCCCTTGCCTTCTCAGGTTCCCTGGCTTCTGAAAATTTGATCGCTTCACGAATTCCCCGCTCAAGTTCAGCATTAATATTTACGTGATTGTATTTAATCGTGTCGTGGCTTTGGATGTTAAAGGCAAGTTTCAATTTCTCTTTTTGAAGTGGAATAATATGTTTTCTTAGCGAAGTCATCAGACCGTATTCATAATAAACATTGGGATTCGGAATAAAAACGCTTTTTTTAACCGTGTCGTCCAGGATGACAATACAAAAACGGGATTCAATAATCTTTCCGCAAATCTTCGTACAGAATATATCCTGCCCATAAGCACGTTCTTTGATAGCAATAATCGGCTCGATGCCTAACTTAGTTAATTTTTCGGACATTAATGCTAACACAGTTTCTAGCTTGCTGTCGGAAGGACAAGCAATAAAGCAGGATTTAGAGGCTCCTAACATCTTGCCGCATTTATGTTCCTTGCGAATGAAACATTGCTCATTGACCATGCCTGAGCTAGAAGGGAATCCGCCGCGTTCTAAATAATATTGATGATACGGATACCTACCTAATTGCCATGACATAATGCACCTCCTCTTCTATGAGAAAATCTCTCTCTCCCCATCGTCTATCCCTATGAGGCCGATCATCGCTACCCGTCGAGGAGCGTCCTGCTGAGGGGGCCGCCCGGCCCCCGGCCTCTATGCCCCTTCTCCGGCAGATTGATGATCGGTAGGACCGGGCCGCCGTCCTCATAGATGAAGCTCTCGACCTCCAAGCTTTTCCTGTCGATGAGGAAGACGGCTTTCATTTGAATTATCTGTCAACGGAACTCGTTCTCCACCAATAAAGTAGAAGGAGGCACAAGTTCAATTACAACCGGCAGGTGATCTGAAGCTTGATAGAGTGCATTTGCGATAACGGTTCCAACAGCTGAATTCGTCCCACTATTGACTGACTTATTAAAATGTAGACCATCGTTTCCATAGGCCTTATAGGTGCCTAATTTATTAACTAAGTTGCTTCTATCAACATAAGGAATTAGAATTAGATCAAATCTATCATCGAGGCCTCCCGAAGCTCCTCCTCCGAAAGCCGTCGCTCTGCTTGATTGAGAATGATATTTTGCAAAAATGGAATTGTCGTGCCAGGAGCCAAGTTTGTTAATGGGATCCTTACATCTCCCGTCATTGTCTGTTTGACTTTCGGTGAGTTCGACGAATGAACTTTCGCTGCTTGTATATAGATTGAAATCACCGCACACTAAGAATAGGCTCGTCCCCGAAAGACTATTGAGATAGTTTCTCAATATGTTGGCTTCATATTCTCGCTGAACTTTATCGCTGGATGATGTGCCGGATTTTAAATGAACGGAACATATTCTGAATTCAGAGTTTAATCCAAGACCCGAGATAACTTTTACTTTATACACAGAAATATCTCTTAGATCCGTGGCGATCTGCTTTCGAGCTAAATATGATATTGTCGATTTCTTGTAAAACATGGCATTATCTGTATCTGGGCCATTCGTGAAACCGGCCGCGGCATACCTTCCAGGGTAGGTGTAATTCATGACCCTGCTTAGGAATTGATTAACTCCTGTTTGGCTGAGCATTTCCTGGACGACCAGGATGTCGGGATTGAGCTTATTTATCACCATTCTAAAATAAGCTTCCCGTGCAACGCCGGTAGAACCCGGAAAATTAAGGGCATTCCATGAGACGATCTTGACCGCTTCTGAGTAAATCGGAAGAATAATAAATGCTAAGAAAACGAAAAAAAGCAAATAGATTGATTTGCGTTTCATGCTGTTGACTCCGGGCGATGAACCCCTCCTCTTGACTACACCGATAATATACTTCCGACCCGGCGACGATGTCAATCTTCGTAAAAAGCGGCTTGGCGTCAGCCCTTCAGACGTTCGGCTATGGCGGCGGCAATGGTTTCTTTAGAATCAAAGCCCGAGAGGTTCAGCCCGGACCCCATCAGCCCGGCGATCAGCGGCGTCGGTCATGGTCCCGTCTAGAAGCGTACTCCCATTCTGAAGCCCAAGGACAAACCGTCGATATTGATCTTTAAATCGTCCGGCTTCCCGTCGGAATCGGTGTCCGCTTTGAACCGGAATCACTGGCCGCTTTCAACCGGAATATACAAATATAAGAATGTTCCAATTTCAGGCATTAGAATCGGCGATATATATGCTGATTTTGAATAAATAAAATTCCCTTAAATCTCATTAAAAATAATTTAGGTCAGTCTATTTTATGATCCACTTCGAAGATCAAAGCTTTTATTAATTTTATCAGCCATCTCAAAACCTTTATGAGTTACGCTAAATAATTCACGCTTATTACTCTTAGCTTCGATCAAGCCATTTTCTTCTAACTCTCTTATGGCACCTTCCCATTTTGCTTCCGTTCTAGGGTTTTTATCTGTCACAAACTCCCTTTCATTAGTTTGAATATGAATCCCTCCCACATATGGCGCCCTTAATAAAATCCCATCTTTATCTTTGGATGTTTCTATTAAAAGCTCTCTAGCTGATTCAGATAATTCATCTCTTTTGTCATTTATTACTGCACCTACGACGATTTCTTTTTCTTGTATCGCAGCGAAATGCTTATTTATGGTTTGGGCCAATTGGCGTCTGAATTTTTCTTTAAACTCTTCTATTGATTCGTAGGATTCAATTAAGCCTTGTTGCCGACATTTATTTTTGAATTCTTTTAAGGTTTGGTATTGGGATTCATCAATACTGTCAGGCCGAACAGGCGTATCTGAGAAATAAATCATGGCCGGCTTCCCCTTAGCCAAATGTTCTTCGATTTCTTCGACAGTTCCACTTGATGATTTACCAGTGGGACTTCCTATGCGTGTCCAAAAAGTAGCAATAAGAAGGTCGCAATCAGTAAGTAGTTGACGATTAATTATTTCTTGAGGTCGATCACCCATAGTAGGAAAAGAATGAGACTCCCAGCCTACCGGCATTAAAACAAGATTTTTTGATTCGGAATTAATAACATTCCACTCTTGAATAATCTCACGTATGGCTTCACGTTCTTTCTGGACATCCAAAGGGGATGCAATCATCACTTTATAAACATCAGCTTTGTAGGGCATGTTCCCCTCCTATAAATACCCTCTCCAATAAATCACCTCTTCTCCTTCATCCTCTTCATGGCCTGAAGGATTACCTGGGCCACGGCCTCCCGCTTGGCTTTCTTCTCTTCTTCTTTTGTCGCCTGATATTGGACTTTGACTTTATAGCCTTTGATCCGCTCTTCTTTGTTTTGCTCCGCGGCATCAAGCTCATCGAGATGATGGAGCAACTCCTCCGGCTGGAGAAATAAAATCTTGGCCTGGGCGGATTTGCTCAGTCTTTGTGAAACGAGAGATTTAACATTCTCAAGAGTCTTTTTCTCCGGCGAACAGAGAATGACTTTTCCAAATCCTGCGGCCAGGCATTTCTCGATATTATTCACTTCTTGTTCATCCGTCGAGGTTATTGAGATTTCGCAAGCGATTTTCTTTCCGTTTCTTTCCAGGGCTACATCGATTTTCCCTTGGCCATTCAAGGCAGGCTGCTCAATCGTGGCTTTATATCCCTTGTCTTCGGCGATCTTCCTGATTAGGTTTTGCAGATAGCGGTGTTGAGTAATCTCTTTATCTCTAGAAACCCGGATTCCCTCCTTGGGAAGTTCCGTTATAGCAAATGTCTGAGTGATCTTATCTTCCGGCCCGATCGCTTGAGCTTCGGACGGGATGATTCTCTTTTCTTCGATTATCCGTTTTGGAACCTTGGCCGTTTCTTTTATCAATCCCTGCCTTTCGGCGGCCTTTCTATTAATTTCCGCTCTGGAAACTAGATACTTCTTTCCAAATGGAATATTCTTGATAAGATTCAGGTATTCGGTCTCAGTCATTCCGGCTATATCAATAAATTCTTCCTGCGCGGTTTCAATATCCGCCGTCCGAATGGCGATTACTCCGCCCTCGATCTTATGCTTCACATAGCAGACCCTTGGAGGCAATGTCTGGAGTTCGCTTGTGTAGCGTTCCCATTCCTCTCCCAAAGACCAATAAGTAGGCCGAGAGCCGCTCACTCTTTTGACTTCATGGCCGGAATATTCAAAAGCCTCTTTGGCTAACAAAGAGGCGTCATGACGATTTATCCTGAAATAGACCTGGACTCCGGTATTGCCTAAGATAAGGCTTTTCATTTCCTCCGATATCTGGGCCAGGGTTTGATGGGCCATGATCAGAGAAAGCCCATATTTCCTGGCTTCGGATAAGACGATTGAAAACGATTCGCTGGCAAAGTTCTGGAATTCGTCAATATACAGATAAAAGGGAATCCGCTTTCTCTGAAGGATATCGGACCTAGAAAACGCAGCCATCTGGATCTTGGCCATAAGAAGGGAGCCCAAGAGATCAGCCGAGTCTTTGAGCTTCCCTTTATCGAGCTTGATCAAGAGAATCTTCTGATGATCCATGATCTCTCGGATATTGAAAGAGCTTTTCTCGGAGGAAAAGATATGCCTTATTCTATCATCCGAGAAAAAGGCACCGATCTTATTCATGATCGGTTCAATCCAAGTAACCTGGCTGCGGTCGGTCATGGTATCGAACCGCTTGAAATACTCTTGGGCCAGAGGATGACTGACCTTTTCCAGGATGCCCTGTCGAACACCCCGATTCGTTAGAAATTGGGGAAGCTCGGTGAGAGTCAATTCAGCTTCGGCCAGGGCGATTAAGGAATTCCTCATCAGGTCTTCCATCCTCACGCCCCAGGAGTCGGACCATATTTTTCTGAACGCGCTGATGAGTTCATTGGCTTGTTCCGCTATCGGAACGCCGGACACCTTTTCAAGGGGGTTGAATGTGACCGTAAAGTCAGGATCTGCCGGGTCTATAAGAATGACTCTATTCGAGATTATTTCATCATCCGGCTCGTACCGAAGAACTAGGAATCCCTTGATATCTTCAATCAAATCCCCGTGAGGATCAATGACGCCGAATCCGTTTCCTTTCTCGATATCCTGGCGGATCAAATATTCAAGAAATTTGGTTTTGCCGGTCCCAGTGGCTCCAATAACGTAGAAATGGTTTAATCTGTCGGAATCGGCGATCTTTGCAAGCTGGAACTCTTCTTTATTTTCTGACCAGTGCCACCCGAGCTCGAGAGTTTTTTCTTTGTCCCCAAAATCGGGACGTTCACTGATCGGCTCTTCCTTATCGCAGTCGGCCAGAGATGTTTCCGAAGGCGCACCTTCTTTTTTTCGTTTCCTTCTGAAAAGGGCCATTGACGATTATGAAATCCCCAAGAATCCTCGCGTCCTTCTGTCGATCTTCGACGGGTCCTGTCCCAAGCCGAGCATCAGCTTGTCCGTCGCCTCTTGAAGGCAATGGTGGACGCAGGTCACGTAAGCGGTCAGGTCCTGCTTGTCGAAAAGATTGAGATCGTCCAGGCCCGCGGCTTTTCTCGCTCCCGGAAACAATGAGGCTATGGTCTGCCAGGCGTCAGGCATGTAGGTCAGGTACCAAGAGATAAAGAGGCTGTCTCCGTAGTCGACGGCGTTGACGAAAGTCTTGAAACATCCGAGCTTGAGAGTCCTCCGGTCGGCGACGATCAAAAACTCTCTCGTCTCTCCAATCGGGGTCGGAGCCAGACTCGGCCCGACTTTCTCTACCTTCATCTCAAGGGATGGCGCTTTGAAGGCGAAGACAAGCTCCTTTGTCTTGGAAATGACCTGATCCCTTTGGCCTTGCGCTCCTTTGATCAAGATGGACCAGTTATCGTGGATTTGTGCTTTTCGCTCGGCGACCGCGATGAGGGCTATGAGTCCCGCCACTCCCAGGAACGGGACGCTTAACATGCGCGAAACAATGAAAGAAAAGAAAGCCAAGACCATGAAAAGATTAAAGAGCGCTTTCAGCATTTTTTATCCCCATGATCAGACCTTGCATAAAAATAAAAATGAGGGTATTCACCCCCGAATCGTTTCTAAAGCGAGATACGCATGCGATGGACAACAAAGCAGCTTAACCCCTATATCTTGAGATTTTATCAGAAAATTTACAGAAAAAGCAAGAAAAAATTATCCGCCGATGAGGATTTTCTTTATTCTTTCGTCTTTGATGAGCGCTTCACGGCTTCCCTCAAGAGCAATTTTTCCGATCTCAAACACGTACGCTCTCTGGCAGATTTCGAGAGCTTTCGAGGCATTCTGCTCGACCAATAGAATGGCCGTTCCGGCTTTGTTTATCTCCCGGAGCTTCTCAAATACAATGTCAACATAGTTAGGCGAAAGCCCGAGCGACGGCTCATCTAGCATGAGGAGTTTCGGCTCCAGCATCAACGCCCGGCCGATGGCCAGCATCTGCTGTTCTCCGCTGGAGAGAGTCCCGGCTTTCTGGTTTCGTCTTTCGCTAAGAATCGGGAAAAGTCCGTGGACTTTCGCCAGTCGGTCTTTAATCGAGGCTTTTTCTTTGCGGGAGACCGTAAACGCGCCCATCTCCAGGTTCTCCTGGACGGTCATAGTGGAGAAGATTCTCCGGCCTTCGGGAACAAGAGATAGGCCCTTCTTCACTAACTCGTCAGGAGACGATCCTTTGATATCATTCCCTTGAAATTGAATGCCGCCTTCCGTTGGCGGCACGAGTCCGCAGACAGCTTTCAGGACCGTGGACTTGCCAGCCCCGTTCGGTCCGATCATAACCACAATCTCGCCGGGATTGACGTAAAACGAGGCTTTTTCCAAAGCCCGGACTGTACCATAAAAGACGGTGAGATTGTTGACCTCAAGGAGTTTATTCATAAGGATTCTTTTCCAAGATAGGCTTTTAAGACTTCTTTGTTTTGCTTAATCTCCTCCGGCGCTCCTTCGGCGATCTTTTTCCCGTGGTCAAGAACAATAATCTTTTCGGCAATGTCCATCACTGAATGAAGATCATGCTCAATAAAGAGAATCGTCTTTCCGCTCTCTTTGAGCTTCCTGATTAAACCGAACATCGTTCTTTTGGTTTCGGGAAAGAGTCCGGCAATCGGCTCGTCAAGAAGGAAGATTTTCGGCTCCAAGGCAAGAATTCTCGCTAATTCGAGGAGCTTCCTCTGGCCATGGGAAAGATTTTCGGCTAAGGCATCTCTTTTCTCAGATAGCCCTGCGAATTTCAGCAGGTCTTCGGCTTTCCTTGTGTTCTCGACTTCTTCCTTCTTCATTCTTTTGCTTTGAAAGAGCGCGGACGAGAAGCGATCGCCTGTCTTGTATTTCAGGCCCAGCATCACATTATCGAGAACCGAGATTTGGGGGAAAAGACGGATATTTTGGAACGTCCTTCCGATACCTTGTCGGGCGATCTTAAACGGACTCATAGAAGAAATGTCTTTGCCATCCAGGACGACTATTCCTTTATCGGCACCTATAAACCCGCTTATGATATTAAAGACTGTTGTCTTGCCCGACCCGTTGGGGCCGACAAGGGCGGCAATGGAATTGTCTTCTATAGCAAAAGAAAGATCATCAACGGCTTTGATTCCGTCAAATTCCTTGTTAAGATTCTGAACCTGAAGCATGGTCATATTATTTGAACTTGTATTTTCCCATAAGCCCCTGAGGCCGCCAGATCATTAGAATAACCAGCAAAAGGCCATAGATCATCTGTCTCAAAGGGGCCGCGACAGAACTGGGCATTCCCAGGAACCTTAAAAGCTCGGGCAAGATCACAAGAAGAAAAGCGCCGATAAATGAGCCTCCCAAACTCGCCATTCCCCCAAAAACGACCATCAGCAGCACAGCAATGGACTCCATGATCGTGAAACTAGAAGGATCGATGAAAGTAATATAGTGGGCATAAAGGCTTCCGGCAATTCCGGCAAAGAAAGCGCCGACAACGAAAACAATGAGCTTATGTTTATTTACATTCTTCCCCATCGCTTTGGTAGCTATCTCGTCTTCTCTGATTCCGGTGAGGATTCTGCCAAAAGGTGATTTTGTTATGTTTCTGATAACAACATAGGTAATGACTACAAATATTAAAACCAAGACAAGATACGCCCAGACATTATTTATTTCATAGCCGAGTAGCTTGAACGAAGGTATTCCAGGAAGCCCCATCGGGCCTCTGGTGAATGATACCCAGTTCTTAGCTACAGAATAGACAATGACCCCTAATCCAAAAGTGGCTATAGCAAGGTAATCGCCCTTTAATCTCAATGACGGAAAACTGACAATCGCTCCCAAAACAGAAGCTAGAATAGCTCCGATCAAAAGGCCAATCCACGGAGAGACACCAAGATTCAAGGCCAAGAGACTAGACGTATAAGCCCCGACGCAGGCAAAGGCAATATGGCCCAAAGCGGCAAGGCCGGTAAAACCGACGATGAGATTAAGACTTAGCGTGAGGATGACGTAAATACCTGAGATTATTAAGATATGAATAAGATATTCCATAAACTTAGATTTTTTCTTTCTCGGTTTTTACGCCCATGATCCCTGAAGGCCGCAGGAGAAGGAACAGGATTAGGATAACAAAGGCGATGGCGTCTTTCCATCCGGCCTGGATTTGCCAGATACCTAGGTTTTCGGCCAGGCCAAGAAAAAGTCCCCCGAATAAGGCTCCGGGGATACTGCCGATGCCGCCGATGATTGAGGCGATGATTCCCTTCAAGATTGCGTTCATCCCCATTGTTGGCTCAATGTTCGTTTCAAGAGAAATAAGGATACCAGCGACTCCCGCTAAGGCTGAGCCGATGGTAAAGGCGATCATAATGATTTTTTCTGAATTAATGCCTACAACTCTTGCGCCGATTGGATCGTCTGAAACTGCGCGAATAGCTTTGCCGAGTTTCGTTTTCTGAATAAGAAGCCATGTGAAGAAGAATAAGACTATACTCGATATGACAATAAGAATCTGAGTATCTGTGATTATTGCCCCCAGGAAATGATGCCCTTCCTTGATCGATCCGGTTTTCAAGGTCAATATCTGAGCGCCGAAGATGAGTTGGAGGAGGTTTTGGAGGAAAATAAAAACGCCGAAGGAGGCGAGAAGGAAGACTAAATTTGATGTTTTGTGTTTGCGGAGGGGAAGATAGACGAATCTATCAATAGAGACTCCCAAAAGGCCAGCTATTACTATGGATAAAAAAAAACTAATGAGGGGATTTATTTTTAGAAGAATAAAGAAAGTATATGCCAAATAGGCTCCGGCAGCATAGACAACACCGTGGGCAAAGTGGAAGAACTTAATTGTCTTATATATAATACAAAAACTCAAACCAACTAAAACGTAAGCGCAGCCTACCACGATTCCATTAGTTAATAATTGATTAAACATATTTTTATCTTTGCAGAACTTTTTTCCATACTCCATATCTAGCTAAATTTATAACTTGAAGAAAAATAATTACAATTGAAGGCCAGACTATATGGACGACTGATCGAATATCCTGTTCTTTGTTTGGAATATATGGGATCCCAAAAATAGTTACACTAAGAACCAAGATGATAGATACGAAATAAAATGAGGAAGCGGTATTCTTGCCCGGCCAAGAAAGTTCTTCATATCGTTTTTTCATAACGTATGGAAGTATGCTAGACAAAAGTAATAATATTCTCAATAATAAACTAATTATAGGCTTCTTTAAGATATAAATGACAAAGAAGTTAAATACACCAAAAAAGAGAAACATAGAAAGAATCCAGTTTAATAATCCCCAACAAGTTGTAGCTTTACATAAGGTTTTTTTCGCTTCGGACTCACCATTCAAATTAACATGCAATTGAACCATGGTTGTTCCTAAAAACAGATCAAGGGCAATTACAGCAATAACTGAAGTAAAATAATTAAAAATATGTCCAACGTTATCAATCATCTCCCCCCCTAATTTATCAATTCAAGATTTTCTACTCCATAATTTTTTATTTCCGGCTGTATCGAAATGTGCGTATTAATTATCATGTCAACAATTTCTTTTAAATTTTCTTGAATATTAATTCCCAATGCTTTAGCTGACTGATTAATCCCCTTTTTTAAACGATTTATAGTAGACTTTCTTCCATCAGTTAGTATTTTAGCGTCATAATTTTTATCTATATGAAACATTATAAAATAATAAGCTCGAATATGATCAATTAGCGTTTGAATTTCAGGTTTTATCAATTCTTTCGTTATAAAATATGGACCTTTTATTTTTTCATTTACTAATTCATAAGCTTTATCTAAAACTGGTTTTAATATATCTATTTCATATATATTATTTACGCTATTTAATATCATCATTAGTCTTTCTATCCCAAACGCAATGGAACTTACTTCAGGAATTTTCAATATTTTTTGAATATTATCTTTATCTCTTTGCCCAACAATGAACTGCATAGTTGCAATCTCAATAAGTTTTGGATGAGAATCCTTTATATAATAAAATATCTCACTCCTCGGACCTACAAATGGCAATAAATCATGATTTCTATATTGTTCTACCATAGAAGCAAGAAAATTAAATCGGATAGAAGTTTGGATTATATTATTTTCTTTAATTCCTAATTTTAACCATGTTTTTATTGATTTCTCGTCGGATTGATAATAAATGTTATCAATCTTTCCTCCCGAAAATATACTAACGATAATTTTTTCAGGCGACAATCCAATTTGCCCAACAAGAAAATCATATGTCTTATTTATTAATTCTTCTTGGGTCATTATTTTATTATTAGGATTATTAACAGAAAAACACGCTATACTATGAAAAAGGGAAAGCCTATCGTCACCATATGCTACTGAGCTTACATCAAAGGCACGAAAATTAAGTCCATTTACATAAAATTTATCTCCCGCATAATCAATATCCCAAGTTGGATTTGATAATATTTTAGCGATTTTAAAATCTAATATTCCCGCTCCAATACTTGGAGTGAAAGTATTTCGAAAATACGGAGAAGTTAATAAAGTAAGGTGATTTATTTCCTTCTCGACTTTTTTAAATTTATTTTTTCTTTCCCAAAATATTTCTAGCCTTTCTATTAGTTCTCTTGTCGATATTTTTTTTATCATTATTTTTCAAGAATTGATTTATGAAATATAATATTCAAAGATATTTACTTTAATATCTTATTCATTTTCAAATCAGGATTAATGTCACCGCTTATTTGAATGTTCATATGTTCAAAAAGTCCTTCATATATGCCGATTTTTCTAATTTGGTCGCTTAATACGTCTCTGTCTAGACTATCGGTTTCTCTTAATGCTTTTGAAATTAAAGATATTGTATTGTATCCCAAGATACTAAATGGTGTTAGTTTCTTGTTAAAGTATTTAAAAAATTCTAATGATTTATTTTCAAAATTCTGATCTTCTAATCGCATATCATAAATAGGATGATATACACCGATAGCTGCGTCTCCCGCTGCATTTCTTGCACTCGGCGTAGAAAATGCTATCGTCCCGATGATGTTCCCTCTATATCCTAATTCTTTTAGACGTCTAACAATTCTACCTGGTCCCTCTTCAAAACCGGCGATGACTATAGTATCAGGTCGATCGGCTAATATTTTCGTCGTTAAGCTCGTAAAATCTTTTTCATCCTTATCAAAGTTAAATATATTTTTTAATATTTTTTTCCTGTCTCTATACCCAAAATAATTAACAATTTCCTTCTCAAACGCAACGCCATAATCATCATTCATTACAGATACAACAATATTTGATGAATTTAGCTTATCTATAGAAAATTCTCCAATTACTTTCGCCTCTTGTGATGCAGTATGAGAGTGGCGAAAAACATATTTACTCTTTCCTGTGATTTCCGGATGAGCAGCATCTGCAAATAAAATCACCTTATTATTTTCTACCAATGGTAACAAACTTAGAGCTACATTGCTTAAATTAGCTACTATTATTTTAATTTGATTTACTTTTACCAATTTCATAAAAGCATTTATTGATATTTTAGGATCGCCTTGTCCATCCTCATAGAGAAGTTTTAACTTTCTTCCGTTTATCCCTCCTTCAAAATTAACGTTAGCTACCGCAAATAGCATTCCATCTCTTATTTGCTCTCCCAAAGAGGCTGCTGATCCGGTTAGCGGCAATATAGCGCCTATTTCGATTTCTTCTTGTCTTTTAGTTTCATTCTTTATTTGGATAACTCCAAAAATCACCATCAAACCAACAACTAATAGAATCGAACAAATAGCCAATATTATTTTATAGCTGTTATTCATATTCTTATTTCTTTTATGAATATAAGTTGATATTATGCAATGTCGATAAAATAGTTCTTCCCACCTTCATCTTGTTTCATATTAACATATGGAGGAAGAAAGTCAAGAGCAGTGATATTCTCATTTAAATAATATAGTGTGAAAAAAAGGAAGTCAATGACCCCGCGGCAAGCCGCGAGGCAAGCTACAAAGGGGTTCGTCAAGAGTATTATATAACTCATCTTATTTGAACATAATTTGCAGTCAGAGCTGCCGCCTCAAAAATCCGAAAATAAAGCTCGGGACACATTTCTACCATCTCCTCGGTCAGATTCCGTTTACTCAGCTTCCCGCCCTTGATAAAGGACTTCTCGACTTCTTTAATGGAATACTGACAGACTTTAAGCCCTTTGCTCCGGGCGAAGCCTTTTATCTTATTCGTCATTCTCAAAAGATTCTCCGACCTCCGCAAAGGGTTAATATTGCATGACCGCTGACACCCAATATCAGACATATTCTGATGAAATTGTTTTTTTAGCCCTGTACGGATTCAGATTGATAAAGCTCTGGCGGATGTCTCGAGACCCTAGTTCTAGTTACTTCCTTCTCGCTAGTCGGCCCCCTACAATGAAAAACTTATAGAAGCAGGCCGCGCCTAAAGCAACGGCCTCGAACATCCTCAGATGATAGGGATTCTTATGAGCTTTCTCTTTCTCAAGCTCATGAATAAGACACGGATAATCGGACACCATCTTCTCGGCCAGAGTTTTCTTATTGTGTCTTTCGTCCGTGAGAAAGAATTCTTCAAGCTCTTTAATCGAATACTCATAAACTTTGATCTTTTTTCTTAGAGCCAGGGATCTGATTCTTGAAACCAGGAGTCTGAGATTCTTGGATGAATGTGAAGGATGGAGTTTCTTTAGCGCGATAGTGTTTAGATTATAAAGCTCGATGTATTCGGAAATAACGTCAATCGCTTTATCAATTTTCTTTTTCGACCATTTCCCCTCCAATAACTTGATTCTCCAATCGAAAAGGCTCCGGTCTTGAAAGACCGCAAGCCCCAGATATCTTGTTCCAGGATTAATTCCGATGATTCGAAGAGACTCTTTTAGCATACTTCTTGATGATATGATTAAATAGCGCGGCTCGACTTCTCTTAATGCGTTCATCCGGAACCTGTTTCACCCAGCTCAAGGCTTCTCTTATGCGGGATTCGGGAAGGCTCTTGGCATACTTGAGGTATAGAGGCAGCGATTTCAAGTCGTTTAGCGCTTGAGCCATGTCTAAAGCTAAGAGCTCTTCTCTCGTTTGAGGCTTAAATTCCTTAAAAGATTCGTCGTCCGTCGCAAAAATATTTTTACTATCGATATTATTGATATTTATTCTTGTTCTTTTATTATTGTTTATGTTGTCTGGTGATACATCCCTTGTATAACTTTTGCTACAAGGGTGTAGCGGATCTGATACATCAGGGCTTAGAAGCGAATAAAGACAGCGGTCTTTCTGCCTTTCGATCTTCAAAAGCCCGAGCAGGCTCAGCTGTCTGATTTTCCGGTTCACCGTTACCCGATGAAGCCCTATTTGGTCGGCTATCGTCTGCTGAGCCGGGAAACAAGTCTGGGTCCCCTGGTTGGCGTAGGAGGCCAGAACGTTGTAGACGGCGATCCCCGAGGATTTCAAGCGCTTCCCGTACCCGGCCAGGATTTCCTTATTTATCCAATACCATCCGTGCTGGCTTAGACTCCGTATTTGGTTTTTCTCATTTTCACTCATAATTTAAGAGTTTTTTTGTTAGCTTGCTTTGGCATATCTTTCTTTTAATAATCCTTCCTCCTTTTTTAGAAGCTCCCTCCTGAGAATAGTCGTCAGGTTAGGAAACAAAGCGTCGGCCATTGTCCGGTACAAGGCGGCCAGCTTGAAAACGTTAAGAGCGCTCGGGAGGCTTGGTCCTTTCTCCCAGCGCGAGATCATGGTTGTGTTTCTAATGCCAAGAATCCCCGCGGCCTGCTTCTGATTCAAGCCTCGGGCCTTGCGGTATCTGCGCAGCAGATTTGGAATTTTCTGACCAGCGGTGTATTTCATCGACTTTTTACCGTTATTTGCCGTTCGCCCTAATCTTAAAAAATGCTTGGGAGAATATAAGGGGGGAGAATTCGACTATTTAGGTTAATTTTGGAGAAAATAGCAGCCAGGATGTGGATAAACGGTATTAAAAGGCTTCCAATTAGAAAACTGGAAGCCTATTATCCTGTGAGCTTGTTTATAACATATTTTCCAATTTTGTCAATATGCCTGGGATTGGAAGCTGCTCTGCGGTTTTTGCTTTCGCAGTCTCCTAAGTCCCTGCTTCCGGCAAAACGGCACGCCTCTAAATCGACAGCCAATTCGGATTCGGAGCAACTTTTTCGCAGGCGGCAACCCAGACGCAAACTTTTCAATTAATTGGCTCGTGGCCCGACTAAATTTAAATTAGGCATTTTTAACCGCTTTTATATAAATAGTTTGCGGCAATTCCTGAACCCGTGTAACCTATTCGCAGAAATGGAAGCCAGGCGGTTCGGGTGCGTTAATAACAATTCTGTTAAACCCACGGTTTCGTCTGCGAAGGGGAAAACCAATGGGAACTCGAAACATCTATCGTTATATCGTCGAGCAGGTTCCGGACGGCGTCTATATCATCTCCAGAGAAGATTTCAGCTACGTTAATGAAGCCTTTGAAAAACTGACGGGGGTCAGTCGCAAAGACCTCCCTGCCCCAATCATCGATTTTCTAGACACGATCCATCCCGCCGACCGCGAGGTGCTCAGGGAAAGGCGCGAAACGGCAAAAACAGGGGGAAAGCTTCGGGCCCGTTTTCAGATCAGGGTGATATCCGAAGACGGAACCGTCAGACACCTGGAATTCAATACGGCTCTGGTCTCAGGCCTGCCTCACACGGTTATCGGGATCGTCCGCGACATCACCGAGGCCAAAACCAGGGAGGCCGCCCGCAAGCGTCAGGAAAGGCATTTCCGGGCCGTCATAGAGGCCGCGGAAGAGCCGATGGCGATCATTCAGGACAGCATCATCAGATACGTCAATCCGGCGCTCGCCAAATTGTCGGGTTTCTCCCGGAAGCGGCTTGCAGGCAAGCCCTTTCAGGACTTCATCGCGCCTGACGAGTCAAAAAGAGTCGAAGATTACGACATCCGGCGAAAGACCGGAAAATCCGCCCCGTTCTTCTACGAAACGGTCGGTAAAAACAAGAAGGGGCAAAGGCTCAACATCCAGGTCAGCATCAGCCAGATAAGCTATCACGGAAAATCGGCGTTCCTTGTCGTAGCCCAGGACGTCACGAAATACAAGCAGGCCGAATCCGAGCTCAGCGGGGCCCTTGAAAAAGTGAGGGTCGCCCTGGGGGCGACGGTCCAGGCGATCATAGAGATCGTCGAGCAGAGGGACCCCTACACAGCCGGTCATCAGCGCCGGGTAGCGGACCTCGGAGTCGCCATCGCGTCCGAATTGGAATATCCTGCGGACCAAATCGAAGGAATCCGGATGGCCGGGCTCCTTCATGATCTCGGGAAGATTTCCATCCCGGCGGAGATTCTGACCAAGCCGCAAAAGCTTTCGGAAGCCGAATACGATCTAATCAAAGCCCATCCCAAAACCGCGTATGACATCCTGAGAAAAATCGTTTTTCCCTGGCCCGTCGCCGATATCATCCATCAGCATCACGAGAGGATGAACGGATCGGGCTACCCGCAGGGCCTGAAAGACGGCGAGATTGTCGCCGAAGCCAGGATCCTGGCGGTCGCCGACGTAGTCGAAGCCATGACCACGCACAGGCCCTATCGCGAGGCGAAGCGTTTAGAGGATGCCCTCGATGAAATCAATCAAAACAAGGGGGTTTTATACGATTCCGAGGCGGTTGACGGCTGCATTAGGGCGTTTCGTTCCGGAGACTTTGAGTTCAAATCCCTGAATTTTTCCAAAGTTCACGAATAGACTAAGGACGGATGTTATGAAGTACCTCGTTATTCAAGACCTTATGACTGGAAAGACACGCTTCATCCGGAAAGAAGAAGAAAGGCCGGGTCGGCCGACGGCTGATCCCAAGACCCCTGGCCAGAAGGAGGACGAAAAGAAAGCGAAGGAGGCGGACGAGAGGATGAAAGGACATAAAGAAAGCGGGTTGTTAGAAGCAAGCTAACCGCGCTTCGGAGCAGCATCGGCTTTACAGCAAAGGAGAATTGATGAAGAAGCACCATGACATCTACAGGTATATCGTCGAAAGGGCTCTTGACGCGATCTATATCGTTTCTCAGGACAGGCTCGAATACGTAAACGCTGCTTTTGAAAAAATGACCGGCATAAGCCGGAACGAAATTCATGCACTGGGCCTGGATTTTCTTAAGCTCATCCATCCCGAGGACCAGAAAATGCTCCTTGAATGCAGGAAGGCACGCAAAGAAGACCGGTGGATTCCGTCCACATACGAGATCAGGGGGAAATCACAGGACGGCACACCCAGGTATCTCGAGTTCAACACAACGCCCGTTCCCGGCCACCCGGACTTCGTTCTCGGCATAATCCGGGACATTACCGAACGGAAGCTTGCGGAAAACACAAGAGAAGCTCTGAAAGAAAGCGAAGCGCGCTGGGAAACGATCATCGAGACGACCAATGACGGCATCGTGATTGTTCAGGACGACATCGTTGCCTTCGCCAATCTCTACCTTTTGAAAAACTCGGGATATACAAAAGAAGAGCTTATCGGCAAGCCGTTTCGCAATTTCATTGCCACGGACTATCTGGACCAGATCCTCGACATCAATCAGCGTCGCAAAGCCGGAGAGGCAACGGCATCATCTTATGAAGCTATCCTTAGAGTAAAAAGCGGGCAAAGGGTTTTCGTTGAGATTAACGTTAGCGAGATCATGTACCACGGGAAACCGGGTTTCTTCACGGTTATACATAACATCACGAAACACAAAGAGGTGGAAACCGAGCTCAGGGACACCCTGGCGAAGATCAGGGAAGCGATGAACGCCACGACCCAGGCGATTGCTATGATCGCCGAGTACAAAGATCCCTATACCGCCGGCCATCAGCGCCGGGTCGCGGATCTCGGCCGGGCCATAGCCACTGAAATGGGCCTTTCCCAGGAGCAGATCGACACTGTCCGCATGGCCGGCCTGCTTCACGATATCGGAAAGATTTCCATACCGGCCGAGATTCTCACAAAGCCCACCAGGCTCACGGAAGCGGAGTTCAAGATCATCATGGAGCACCCCCGAGTCGCTTTTGATATTCTGAGGTCCATCGTTTTTCCCTGGCCTGTGGCCGAAATCATTTACCAGCATCATGAAAGGATCAACGGCTCCGGTTATCCCCGGCACCTGAAAGTCGAGGATATTCTGATCGAAGCGAAAGTGCTGGGCGTCGCGGATGTCGTGGAAGCCATGATCACCCACCGCCCTTATCGGGAAGCCCGGAAACTTGAGGAAGCTATCCAGGAAATCTCCTCGAAAAAGGGAATTCTCTATGATCCGGAAGTGGTCGAGGCATGCATGAGAGCGCTTCTCGAAAAGGGATTTTCATTCAGGTCCGCTCCCCCGAAAATCGATGCTGCCGGCTAAAAGCCGAACGGGACGGCGGATCAGATCCGAAACTAAGAAGCCTTTAAGCCGAAAGACGAGGATTTCCGTTTCACTTTAGATTTTCCGATATGGACGTATGATCTATGGATTTAAAACGAATAGCTGGCATATAATTAGCTTCGTAATTAATAACGACGAGAAAAAGGGGATATGAATTCATGGAAAAGTATGAGGTTTCTATTAAATGGGATGATGAAGAAAGCTGCTTCATGGCAATAATTCCAAGACGTTGCCGTTTGCGCGCCTACGGCGAAACTCGCGCTGAAGCGCTTAAAAATCTGAATATCGAAGCGGCAAGACATCCCGAGTATGTCGAAGGATTAACGGATTCGCTTGGACCGGCAAAAGAAACGCCTTCTTATAATGGCCAGATTGATTTGAAGGTGCCGAGAAGTCTCCATAAAAGCCTTTCTCAGGCCGCGACAAAAAGGGGAATATCGCTTAATGCCTATATTGTCACTTCATTGCCTAAGCCGAGACCGCGAAAAGCCTCAAAAAAGAAATCCCGGGAATAGTATTTATTGGATGGAAATGCTCAACGGCTGGAAGGCGGCGCGACCAGGCGATATTGATTAGGAACGTCTTTATCGTGTCCTGGCTGTATTAACCGTTTTTATCAAATTCCACCCGCTGCTGGATTCTTAATGATTCTTCCTGGGTTAAAGTCGAAAGATACCGCAGGACCATTGAAATCGAAGAGTGCCCAAGATGGTGCTGGAGCGCCTTGGGATTTCCCGTTTGCCTCAGTCTTTCTATGGCGTCCGAGTGCCTTAGAAGATGCGGGAATATTCTTTTTGAAAACCCTGCGTTCCTGGCCGCGTCCTTAATGATCTGCCAGCCCCGGATTCTGTTGAAGGGAAAGAACCGGCACTGGGAATCAAGCCTCTTTTTATGCGCAAAAGCCGACAGCCTTTCGGCGAGATTCACCGGGCAGGAAACGGTCCTCGGCTTATTCCCCTTGCCGATGATGTGAAGGACAGGTTTGCCGTCGAAGCGATCGATCTTGGCCGGTGTCAAAGACAGCCCCTCGGAGATTCTGAGGCCGGTCTGATAGAGTACCAGGATAAAAAGGGAGTTCCGCTCTCCGTTTCTTCCTTTTCTCGCCTCCTCGGCGAGCCTCTGGACTTCCTCCGGCAAGAGATAAGAGACGATCCTGGTCGAATCCGCAAACGACCCGTTTCTATGGTTTGTTTTCCTAATTTTCCTGGGCATAAAATTTGCTTGACTTCCACTCGGATTAAGAGTAAATATTTTATAAGTGAACAAAAGTATTCCTTTTGTTCAATTTTGGTATTTCGCTAAAGTGGGGCCGTTATTAAGAAAGAATGTGTGGCCTATCTTGCTTGCTTATTTTTTAGTCTAAATTGATAAAATAAAACTGTCAAACTTCCCGGCCAAATTGGTATTCATCAATCTGAGGTTAAAAAAGCCCTTCGCGGTATGCCTATTCATCTCGTAAATTTACGAGCCGCTTGACAAGTCATCATTAAAATTTTTGAACACCTAAAATTTGAAAGAGATTCCCATTCCTAACAAATCGATTCCAGCTCCATAACCTGCTTCGCCAAATAATCCAATATTAGGTGTGAAAAAGTATCTGATTCCACCCCCTGCTCCATAAGTTAAGAAGCTTGTCTTCTCTTCTGTAGTGACAAGACCAAATGTAGATGCTGAGACTATACAATATCCTGCAGAAAGAACGCCGTAGGTATCTATTTTTTTACTTCCAAAAAAATCAACATGGTAGACAGCTCGTGCCGCTATGGAGGTATATCCGTACTCAAAGCCTGTTTCTTCCCAAAAAGGAGGAAAAGCCTCAAGTAAAACATCTCTACTTGAGTGTCTTCCAAAGTATATCCCTACCGAGATCTCCCTTGAGATCGCGTAATCAAATGACAGAGATAAAGGAAGACCCTGGGTCGTTCCAAATAAGCCGAGAGCCGAAAATCCAATGCCGCCCTGCAATACAAACTTTTTTTCTTCAGATGCGCTCTGCGTATATGCACTGCATGCTAAAAGCGCCGACATAATTAATAACGATACAACCTTTTTCATTTAGAGCCTCCTTTTACTCTTTTATCCTTTTTTGAAAATTATAGCTTTTAACTTTGGCTTGTTTGTCGAACGTGATAGCCAATTCATCGCAAATTTCTTCTGATTGCGTTTTGCCCACATATCCTGCGTAAATTCCTTTGCCCTTTGTTACGCAATATTTATAAATATAAATAGTTGAGTCCTCCATAGGAGTTGCTGTGGTGGGGGCACCGAACCATGCAATAATATCATCAACAGTAGTTTGACCCTTCGCGATCAAAGGTAGCTTAGATTCATCGATAGGTCTTCCGGTTTTGGTAGCCATGGTCATACACGAACTTGAAATAAGCACCAGAGAAATGCTCATGATTATGAGCATTAAAAGCTTAAATTTTTTCATTTCAAACCTCCTCTCATTTCTAGACCTTCACAAAAACCGTTTTAAAGCTTGTTTTTTAGTGTTTTTTCGTCTATAACTGCCTCCTTGTTGAACAAAAGGAATACTTTTGTTCAATTTAGTGGGTATTGATAGAAAGGACCTGGTGGAACTATAAGCTCTTGATAATAAAGCCCCCACGTGGGTGGAAAGCCATTACATAACAGATATATTTGTAAATACCAATACGCTTATTTTTCGGATTCATTAAAAAGATTTCAAACCAACTTCATTATATGCAAAATGTAAATATTTATCGCTGCAAAGAATAATTGGCCGGCTAAGAAAGCAGATTATTGAATAGATCGGTATTAATATACCCAAAATGCTTTTTAAGATTGTTATACAATATATTATTTACGTTAATGATATTTTCAGGCTTCTTGTTATTATATCCGATCATATATAGCAGAGCCGCCGATAAGCTGTGCCTGATATTCATTACCAACAGCTTTTCCATAATACTTTTATCTTGAGTTTCATAATAGGCGTTCTGCATTTTTGTCATGGAGGAAGAGATCTCCGGCTGTGACACATCCAGATTACATTCAAAAGATACATCCACGAGCCGCCTGCTCTTTCCCTTTAAGAGGTGGCCAATATCATATCTGGTGTCAAAGACACGCACGTTATCAAGATTCGGAGTTTTTCGAATATGCCAATAGTGTTTCAATTTAGAAATATTATCAAGATGTTGGCTATGCTTTTCCCCTGTTACCTTAGCAATGCTTATATCACTTGAGAGCTGATGCCCGACAATAATGGATTTTTTGGCAAAGAATTCCTCTAATAGTTTATCTGCTTCCTTAACTAATTTAGGAATTTCAGCTTTTATATCAATATAATATGCAATAAAAGAAAACTCTATTTTTTCGTTGGGCTCAGAATCATTAAGTTCATTGTTTATCAATACAAAAGAAAAGCAAAAGGGTTCATTCCCATATTTGATTTTATAGTTCTTAGTCCACTCAAGATCAAAGCTTACCAAATATGGGCGAGTCTCTCCTATTTTATTAAAGTATCTCATTTATACATTATCGCTATAGTTTTTATTACGTAGCATAAATCGCTTTCCCAAGATGAGGTGGACCCCATACTCTGGACAGTTGAGAAGCCTTCTCAAGGTGCATTGAAGACCTGCCTGTCGTGACCATTTTATCCATTTTGAAGGCTGAAAGCCATTTTAACTTGAACCCTGAAAAAACGGCTTCGCCAGAAGCCGCAGGAGCCACGATCTCGAACCCGCCCATGTCAAACCACGGCCTCCGAAGCCGGTGCCAACGCCGCCCGCGTCCCAAAATAGACTTCGTGCGGCGTCAGATAGCCCAGCGTCTCATGAAACCGCTCTTCATTGTAGAACCGAAAATAGGCCGAAAGGCTGTCGCGGGCTTCTGCGATCGTCCGGTATTCGTGAAGATAAACCTCCTCGTATTTCACGGTCCTCCAGAATCGTTCAACGAAAATATTGTCGTACACCCGGCCCCGCCCGTCCCTGCTGATTTTGATGCCTTCGCTCTCCAAACGTGCAGTGAACTCGTCGCTCGTATACTGCGGGCCCTGGTCGGTATTGAAAATCCCGGGCTTGGAGATCCGAAGCGCCCGCTCCAGCGCAGCCACACAAAACGTCTTGTCCAACGTCGTCGAGAGCTCCCAAGAGAGAACATAACGGGAGTGCCAGTCCATGATCACCGTCAGGAAGACGAAGCCGCGGGCCAGACGGATGTAGGTGATGTCCGACGACCAAGCTTCATCCGGCGCTTGGACCATGATCCCTTTCAACAGATAGGGATAAACGTTATGGTCCGGCCCGTTGGCCGATAGCCGCGGCTTCGGATAGACCGCCACAAGCCCCATCAACCGCATCAGCCGGCTGACCCGCTTGCGATTCACCCAGCACCCCTGCGCTCGGAGCCAGGCTTTCATCCGCCGCGCTCCGTAGAACGGATGTCTCGTGAACTCCTCGTCGATTAGACGCATGAGCGTCAGGTTATATTCGTCCTCACCCCCGGGGCAGTAATAGAACGATGAGCGCGACATATCGAGAAGCTCACATTGACGAACGACGGAGATCATCGAATGTTCCGGATCGACCTCTTCGCGCTTCGCTACGACAGGAGCGACTGAGATTTTTTTTTAAGCCATTCCAACTCGACCTTGAGCTGGCCGATCTGCCGGTAGAGTTCCGCCACCATCTCGTCCCGCGCCTTCTCCTGCTGCGGCCGGCGGTTCGAAAATACCTCGGGAAGGACCTCCAAAAGATGCTGCCGCCATTGCCGGATCTGGTTGGGATGAACGCCAGACTCCGAAGCTATCTGGGCGATCGTCTTCTCCCCCTTGAGCGCTTCCAACGCCACTTTGGCCTTGAAGGCCGCCTCGTACTGTTTCCTCATGCCGATCATCATACCATACCTCCTTGTGAAGATATGGCAGGCTAAAATGCACCTTAACCCCCTGTCCAGTTTTTGGGGACCAGCTCAAGATATTTATTAATATTATTAAGCTTAAAAGGATACCGTCTCCAGATTTCGCTAATCGGTTCATCAATGACATTTCCGAGGAACTCTAATTTATCATTTTTATCATATACGGGCCACGCATAAGTCTTTCCGTTAGGATGGATTAGAATAGAATAGCCCTCGACTTCCGGTGTCCATGCGGTTATGGTTATTATTGGACTCCATCCGTAAATTTTCTTGGCTCGCCGGATTTGCTGATAAAGATTGGATGCGTCTCGTTTCGTTAAATATTCTTGTCTTGGTATTTTCAATGCCCGGCCTTTTGGAACCGGTGAAATCATTTTTAACTTAAGTGCGCCAATCGCGTCTGCTATTTGACACGTATATAACATCGCCGACATTGTACTTCTGATCACCACTGCGGTAAGCGAAATGTTAATTCCCGCTCGGACTAATTTATTTATTCCCTGCATTATTAGGTCATAATCTCCTCTTAGCCTCTTCGTAATATTTCTTGGTCCATCCAGGCCCACATTAACAAATGCAATCTTCTTCTTGATTATTGGAATTAGATTATTAGGAATGAGGGCATTTGTAGGAAGGCCTATGATGAATGAATCATGAAAGAGATCAATTATTCTTGGCAAATCCTTACGGATAGCCGGTTCTCCTCCAGAAAGGAATATCCGAGGAGTCCCCTTCAGGTTAGCTCTTATTCTAACCAGGTCCCTATAGTTTGTATCTCGTATATAATCATTTTCACTACAAAAAAGGCACTTCATATTACATCTTCTCGTTATTTGAAGAATAACGGATAAGGGACCACTGAGCGAGTTAATGATCTTACCCGCACGATACTCGTCCGTCGTCTCAAAACGTGAAGTCTCCTCGTTAAAGTAGATCCCTGCTTCTATTAAAGCTCGTTTGAACGGGAACCTCTCTTGATACATACGATCCCCCCGCAAGTTCTTAGTTCCATAGCCTCGGTTAAATTATATGTAATTAACTGCCGAAATCAACACTCCGGCAAGGAGACCATATTTAGGAGAACAACCCAATATATCTGATTCGCGTGGGCGAATGTTTTCATTTAATTTTATTAATCCACCTGAGCCACTTCCTCACGCTACGCGCTACTTAATAATACTCTCGTCTAGATGCAAGACCATAAGCGCCATGCCGTGGCAGATTATGACAAATCCATTCATCAATCCAGCCTCGGAACACTTGACGGCCAACAAGATTACAGATTGCATGTTCATGGAGGAATAGCGTTGCGCTAGTAATCCTACAAAACGCTTCTCGAATATTACGGGAGGATAAATTATCCTCCGGCCCGTCGCTAAACATATTCGAATCTGTATAATTTGTTTTAATGCGAAGCCTATAAAAGTAATCCATAATATTATAAGAACGGAGACGCCTATTGATCTCTCTTTTTTCAGCGTCTGTCAATTTCGGCAAGGCAGCCCGTGGCGACTTCCTCGCTCTTTTGCCAAGAACCAACCGGCTTCTTTCATTATCCTGCCATACCTTCAGGTATTCCTTTCTTTTGGTCTCTCTTCGTTCACGATATCTTACTTCTAAGATCTCCCTCCTCGTTGTCATCAGAGCCTTTATGGCAAGATTCCATACATTGCTACCTGCACAGGCTACCCATGGATGAACGGATGGATCTGGGACGATTCCTGGAGGCATATTAATTGCTCCGTCCGCTCCATAAGCAAGAGTCCAAGGAGGCAGAACGATAGATCTTGAAGCCCAATAGTCATTAAATATCTTCTGTGTGATCTGATGCTTTTCGGGCCTCTGTGGATGCCCCTTTGCCAAATGGAGTGCTTGGGTACAATAATAAAAAATGTAATAGACCTGGATTGAAGACCAATTATTAGATAGCCGCAGAAGTTCTTCTTCTTCAATAATTCGTCTCGTCATGCTTAGAAGAGCTTCAGTTCCCCATGCTGAATGGAGAATTATTTGAACTCTTTCTAAATCGATACCTGCAATACTAGCTGTTGGCAAGATGTTTGGTCCAGCAATACGACGCCTTAGATATCGATATAAATTTGGTTCTCCCGAGGACGCTGGATCATGCGTAAGCAAATCAAAAGCTCGAATGTAGTTAGAATGTGTTTTAAAGGATTCTATCGGATTGTTTGGCATAACCGACATTCTGTTTTTTATTTTACAAAGTTACCTCATCCGTTGCAACCTGCCTATTAAAGAAAGCCCCGCCCAAATACTTGTTCTGATAGACTTGCCTTTCGAGCTCCCCGCCATTTCTTGAAAAACCGCTCGCCCATAAATAAAAAGATAGTGGAAAAGCGGACGAAAATGGAGTTTAGGGATTATTTAAAGAAATGCGTGAAGTTTGTTGAATCAATGAGCGATCGCGGCATTCTGGCCGGTATGGGGGAACTCATTGACGCCAAGCAAAAGGCCTGGGTCAAAGCCAATCTCAAGAAAGATACGACATTCCTGTTAAAGGTTCGGCTAGAGCAAGAGAAATAATATTTATATTTTCCGACGGCAATCGATACGCTCCTTCCCTTTGCCTCAAGTTAATTCCTAATTACCGGAACATGCGAAATAATCCAGGGAGAATTTCTTTATAAAGGCAAATTCTCCTGCCTTTTTATTGCAGGTTTATTGATTAATCTTGATAATATGGCGCTAAGCGAAAAAGCAATAAAGGAATTCAAAGAGATTTACTTCAAAGAATACAATGTAATGCTTTCCGATGTTGAGGCTCAGGATAAAGCACAACGAGTTTTAACGTTTTTTAAAATCGTCTATCGTCCGATTCCAGACGATGAACCGAGTATTGAATCAAAGCAATAACGTCTTCTCGATAGCCCGAGAGGGCTTTGACAATTAATTGTGAGGAGTTAAAATCAATAATCAGATTTAACGGGCTTAAGAAGAATGGTTAGCGCGGTTTTGTCTCTATCCCTATCCAGATTCCTGAGCCCCCATATCTATGCTTCGATATTACATTTACTGCCGAAAATCATCAGAATCCGAGGATCGGCAAGTCCTGTCGATTGAATCTCAATTAATTGAATTGAAACGGCTAGCTGAAAGCCAAAACCTTTCAGTAGTCGATATCTTTACCGAATCCAAGTCCGCCAAATCACCCGGCCGGCCGCTTTTTGATGAGATGCTAAAAAGACTCAATGCGCGGAAAGCCGATGGAATTATCTGTTGGAAGCTGGACCGTTTGGCCAGGAATCCGATTGACGGGGGGCAGATCAGTTGGATGCTTCAAAAGGGAATTATTAAGCATATACAGACCGATGATCGAAGCTATAATCCTGAGGATAATGTTCTGTTGATGAATGTCGAATTCGGAATGGCCAACCAATATGTCTTGGATTTAAGCAAAAACGTTAAACGCGGCCTAAAAACTAAAGCGGAGAAAGGCTGGCTCCCGGCAATGGCTCCGCTCGGGTATTTAAATGATAGCGCCGCAGAAAAAGGAAAAAGAGAAATACACATAGATCCGAAGAGATTTGATCTTGTAAGAAATATGTGGGAATTGATGCTAACAGGAAGGGCCACTCCTTCTAAAATAGCGAACATCGCTAATAATGAATGGGAGTTACGGAGCCTTAAAGGCGGACCTCTTGCAAAAAGCACAATCTACCAGCTTTTCGGCAATTCCTTCTATACAGGCTGGTATGAATATCCGGCAGGAAGCGGGAACTGGCATAAAGGGAGCCATAAGCCGATGATAACCCAAGAAGAATATGATAGAGTCCAGATCCTTCTGGGGAGAAAAGGGAAATCAAGAATAAAAAAGCACGTATTCGCATTTACGGGACTCATCAGGTGCGGAGAATGCGGGGTCATGGTGACGGCAGAGGAAAAAAATCAAATCATCTGTTCTGAATGCAACTACAAATTCTCTTCGAATAACCGAGAAGAATGTCCGAAATGCGGGATTGGGATTGATAAGATGAATAATCCGGTAATCCTCCGTTATGTCTATTACCATTGCACAAAAAAGATAAATCTGAATTGTTCTCAAGGATCAGTCGAGATTAAGGCTCTTGAAAGACAGATCGTTCAACTCTTATCAAGCATCACTATCTCTGACAATTTTAAAACCTGGGCTTTGGAGTATCTTAAAGAGGAGAACGAAAAGGAAGCTTCCTCAAGAGAATTGATCTTTGCGTCCCAGAGAAAAGCTTATGATATTTGCATCAAGAAACTCGATAATCTCTTTAATCTTAAAATTTCACCATCCAATAGTGACGGGAGTCTGCTTTCCGATGAAGAATACGGAAAAGAAAAGACCGAACTTATGAAAGAAAAGATTCGGTTGGAAGGGGTTCTTAATGATACCGAAAAAAGAGTGGAACGATTCCTGAAGACGCAGGAAAAGGTATTTAACTATGCCCGCTATGCTCAATACTGGTTTGCCCAGGGTTCTCCCCAGGAAAAAGCCGACCTATTGCAGACTTTGGGTTCGAACATAGTTTTAAGCATGAAAAAGCTAGAGCTAGAGCTCGTAACTCCCTTTAAGGTCATTGGAGAGATCGTAAAAGAAGTGCCGCAGGTAAGCGGGCGGTTCGAACCTGAATATAATGGCTTGAATAAAGAACAATTGGACGATATCTATCTCCGTTTTCCAAGCGTGTGCCGCGGACTGGACAAAGTTCGAACCTGGATTTGGAGCCATCTCGAGGATTGCTCGATCCCGTCGTTTGGGAAAGAGTCCGGATGGGCACCCCGGTCCTCTCATCTTCATTCAGTTTAAATGTTGTTCAGAGAAAAACAAGTAGGGAGAATTTGTTTATTTAGGCAAATTTGGCAGACTCATTAAGCTCCCACTGGAATCAAATACTGGAAACTCTCAAATTTTGGTAAGGAGTGTTATAACCAGTCTCTAATCCACTTTAATTTATTATATCAACGTTTTAAGTATTTGGCTGCTTTGGCGTTAATTCTTCCATGCGCTTCAAAATCCGTGAGCGGATAAGATCCTTAGATTGAGCCAGGTATGGTTTACTTAAAGCGTCATCAACGATTTTATCCAGTGCTATTAAATCATCATGAGCACCGCTTTGAGTTGCTGTTTTCCATATAACAGCAAGATGTGAAGTAATCGGATTTAGTTGTTCTTGTAGTGCTGCTATATCCACCTCGCTTATTTTCTTGCCCTGCAGGGGCATAAATCTATCGTCAATGATTTTTGTAATTATGTTTGTAAGGAACTTGACCCAGTTGACCTTTTCTTCTGGTAGTGAGCCAGTACGCCAGAATAAGTTAATGAATTGAGCAAAAACTCTCGTAAAACTCTCGATGTTTGAACCTGGCAAGAAAACTTCCTTTACCAGGTGGTAACTTCGTAGGGTAATTTTCCCCTTGTCCTCAAGGACAATTTCAAAAAGGTCTTCGCCTCGGTATGACAGGAAAATGTAGAACCGTTCAGCGAGGTCACCAATAGCACGGGAAAACATTTTTTCATCAATTAGCTTTTGTTCAAGCCAGTACTTCAAAAACGGTGTTATATTGAGAGGTCTTATTTCTTCTGACTTCAAAAATCGGTATAGTCGGAAGTCGTCAGTTACCAAGGTTGCATTTTCTGCTTTTGCATATTTGATTGTTTCAACAAGCCATTCGTCAAACAAGTCAGCTAACCTTTCTGACTTTAGTTTGACATCAACTTTATCTCTAATGATTTGAACGACTTTACTTTTACGTAAAAAATTCCAGAGCGTTCGCAGTTCATCAATCTCATTTTGCAAAAGTTCTTCTTGCGCCTTTTGAAACAACTTTTCATGTACAAAAATGGGCTTTCCGAGCTTTTCTAAGAAGCCGAGAAAATCCATCTTAGCCAAATTAAGGAGGGAAAGATAATCAAAGATAAATGCCGTAGATTTAATAAAGTTTTTATTAAGTTCGTCTAATGTAGCAGAGTCTACTCCAGTAAACTCGATGACAAATTCAGGATCGTTCCTAAAAGCTATCTCGCTAGCAAAAGTACGATGAAATGTTTTTTCAAGATAGTATATTGGTATGGGATTCTTTATGAAAGTTTCTCTGATGTTTTCATAACGCTCCTTCATTGAGGTGAACATATCTTTTATTTCAGTGGTAAGTTGCCCTTGTTTATCTAGAGCTTTAATAAGGGTGATGCTTTTTTCTTCTGGGAACTCCTGGTGGAATTCCATCATCCCTTGAACCAAACGACCAGTCTCGCTATTTTCTCCATCTTCAGGCTTGCTGTAATGATAATTAACTGCGTTGTAATGAGACAGTGCTGTTTTGCGCAACTCACTATCCATTTCCTCGCTGAGGTTTTTTGCTTTTGTCGCTGCGCTAATAGCTTCCTGTTGCTTCCCCAACAAAACACAAGAAGCACTTAGGTCAAACCAGTAGTAAACGTCCTTTGCCTGTTCTGCCTCCAGCGCAATTTCGTCAAAGAGTAATTTCGCTTGCTCTGGTGCTCCGTTCAAGAGAAAAATTCTACCAATACGCCTTTTCTCCCTATAACTAAGCTTTGAGTAACTGTCGCTACTTGTAAGAGTTTGATATGCCGTTTCAAAATCCCGATTATGTAGGTGTCCTGCAAAATCAAGAACATTCACTTGATGAGCAAATAGTTCTGGTAAATCAGGAATGGTCCGTAACTGTTTTAACTTGTGCTTTGATTCGTCATACTTACCAAGCCACATCAAACAAGTACTTATGCCGTAGCGTATTTCTGCCAGCAAGTACGGTTTATTTTGAGCCTCTGCTGTTTTTTCTGCCCTTGTGAACAATTCCAATGCTTCTTTTACGTCCTTGTAGTCTTTGAATCGTGGAACAATGTCAAACTCTGAAGGGATTTGATTGTTTTGCTGCGCTCTTATTAAAAGACCACGAGCTTTCATTCCTACAAATTCAGGTTCATTTGGAGATTTAGCGAGAGCCTTCTCTACATAATTTAGGGATTCCTCAAACTTTCCAGATTCAAGATAAAGCACAGCAAGTAAATTCAACAAGGTATCTTTGATCTCAATCAACTGTTCAGTGTCTTTTGCTTCAGATTTAATAAACTTAAAGACTTCTTCTGAACCAGATGATTTGTAAATGCCCCACAGTAGTATTTGAAGAATCTCTGGACTCTTTTCAGTAGCCCATAGGGCTTTAATCAATTCGTAGCCCTTTTTAATAGACTCAGTGGTATCCTTATTCAGATAGGCTGAGGCTACATTCATTTTTGCCTTCACAAAAGAGATGTCCTTTTCTAATGCAGCATCAAAATACTCAATCGCTTTATCGTAATCACCCTCAGGTTTAGGGCGATTGTAGACAACACCTAAATTGTTGTAGATGCGAGTTTGTTCCTTAACAAACACTTCCCTATTTTTTATTTCTCCCAAGGAGGTCAGTAACAAAGTGCGAGCCTCATCAAGTCTTTCCAAGTTCAAAAGCGCAACAGCTTCATCAATGCGTTTGTTTACTTCTTTTTTATTATCTTCGGTTATGTCCAAAACAATAGGCTCGCTTAAACTGCTCGGCAGTAAAGAGGCGGGTTGCCGAAGCTGTGCAATAGATTGCCCTCCACGTTCAAGTAGCTCTGGAAGTTTATCTGAGGAAACGATTATCTGTTGAACTTGGATATATTGATGCTGTTCTACTTTTTCAACATATGTTCCCGCTTCTATGTGCCTTTTATCTATGGGCGAATGTTCACGATGAAACCACCCCTTAAACCATCCCGAAAGGTTCAGATTGCGAATTAGATTTTCAATTTTTAGCCACGGTGGTAATAAATTCATAACAGGTTTATTTCTTACCTTTACGCTTGAGTTTAGTATTCATTTGGGAGTTAATAAGCCGCTCCAGGTCTTTCTCTTGGATGCACCACTTTCCAATTGAATATACACTTGCTTATTATAATCCGCTATAGCACCGATGTCCAAAATAAATTATATGCTTTATGTCCTAAATTTTATTTAGAATTTCTTTTTTTGCTTTTTGCATGTTTAGATCACAGCAGTTTTAAAACAAGGCAGGGGAATTTGCCTAATTGGGCAATATACTTTTGCTCGCTTATTATTTTAACTATTGATGACTGTAAAATAAATGTCCCATTCAGTTATAGTTCTTATAGGCGGAATAAGGGAAAGCAATAGGACATTGTTTATACCGTCATCAATAATATCGTGGACCAGATTAGCACTTAATATGTTTTCCTCTTTTTTCTTTCAAGACCTAAATGATATTGATGATAATCGTCCCCATCGCATTCATTATCAAGTTGCATGGCATTAAAAGCTCTCCCTCTCCGATAAGGCCCAAATAATCTAGCATATTCTCCCTTAAAACGATGGAAAGTGTGCCAATCTTCACTGACAGCTTGGTCTCCTCCTCTATATCCTGCTTCCCAAGGACGGCGTCCGTATTCATCATGCGCAGATGTGCTTCCATCTGCATAACCCATAATTATTTGCCCTCCATATGTTACAGATCGCGGATCTGGCATCAACAGATATCCATGACCATATCGATACCAATCCGACTTAGATACATATTTTTCAGGGAATAACCATTCTTCTTTAGCTGCTCCGATATAACGATAAGCCCGACTCTTAATAATGAAGTTAATCTCACGAACTTCCTGTTCGCTGAGATGACGAAGCGTTTGTATATCAGTAAATTTAAATATTGCGTCACGAAATAGGTTAGGATTTGGACGTAGATCAACCTCTGATTGATATGGATTTCTTACCCATGACAAATTTGTAAGTATGAGAATTTTATCCAACGACAACGGAAATATCGTATGTGTTCCATGAAATCGAATATCCGGGTCGTTTGTGTCACGACACCATTGTGAACGCGGCCCACACCTACGATTGTATACGGTAATTGGATGGTCCGAAAGAATAAATTTCGTTGCTGATAATGATGCGTCCGCAATGAGCCAGACACTTTCAGTCCAAATCGCGCAGTGAAGCTGCCGAAGTTCTAACATTAACCGTAATATTTGATGTCGATCAGTGGTCCCCGCCTTATTACTCAGCCATCCAAGGCCTTTGGGTGTACGTAGTTTCTGGGTGCTTATATACATTAATATATTTTCAAAAGCTTCGCCGTCGGCTGATGGGTGCTTAAAATCCGTAAAATATTCCACGCCGCGTTTGCCTTTCTCATCAATTTGGCCAAAAAATAATTCCTCAATTTTTGTTGACTCTTCTTGGCCGAACTTTGTAGTATAAAGGTCCTTCTCAGCAAAGCAGAGTCTAGGACCCCATCTATGTATCCCTTTCATAGCGTGAATCACGCCTCGCGGATCTGTGAATGTCTTTGGTTTAAGGTTTAGATAGAAGAGCTCATTATCCCGACATCCGGCAAGAAAGAACCTTTTTTGATACCATATTGGAACGTAATGATTGTTACGATACTCGCTTGACATAAATAAATAATAACACTCCTCTTTTACTTCAAAGTTCGTGAGGTAAAATCAGTTTTTTTATCAAGGACCATGTTTTTATAGTTGGAAATGGACAGGGAAAGGATAGCATATGCCTCCCTGGTTATTTCCTTTGCCTTTTTGGCATCGAGTCTGGCCATCTTTATCCGGGCAGGATAAAAAGATTTATCGCGCAGTAGGCATCCTATTATAGGATAAGACTTCTTGGAATCCGGATCTCTAGATAAGAAGGCCCCTATTCGTAATCCATGTTTATAGGAATTATAAAGATCCAAATTTTCATAATAATATTTTGCTATTGATATTAATTTTCTTTTTCCCTCAACACAAGACGTCCTTACTATTCTCTTGCCCTTCATACTCGTCACCATATAGGGGTGGGGGTAACTAAGTATTTTAGCTATATAGCTAATCGACCGATTGGGGATTTTTTCATAGAAATCTTTCACATCATCAATTTTATAATTCATAAACGCCCGTTGTACTGCCTTTCCATGTTTTTCAAAAGCAAGCAAATATGAACCCAGTGTTTCTGCGTAATGAACCGCGTTTATAACCATCTCTAAATCAAGCAAAGATTTCAGCTGCTTTTTTGAATTATTAGTTAATCTTTTCTTGGGAGGATTAGGGAACTTCCCTTTTAAAGATCTTAAATATTCTGATTTTATTAAAGGCCAATAAAATATTCCATAATCGAGAAGGTATTCTCCCGCAGCATTAACATCTCTTCTTGGCATTGGAGATAAACACCTCAGTCTTACAAATATCTTTGCTGTTACGGCCCCTCGATGCTTACATTAAGAAGGACTTCATTGGATTCTCCAAATACTCGGCCTCCAATAAGTCATTTTCTGATTGACGATTCACCCATCCTCTTTTTTCGCCTATATTACCTTAACCTAAATTATGCTAATTCTGCAAGTTCTCTTAGTCAAGCTGGACAGCTCATGAAGCGCGGAATTCTTAATTATTTTCGCATGTTTAAAAGACGGCAAATAGAAGAAGATTGACCTGGTTTAAAAAGAATGCAGATGAATTATGATAAAATAGTCATGATATAGATCTTATGGGAGAATTAGAACGTGGATAAATGCAAAAAATGTAAGTACGGTGTTTATGCTCCTTTGCCGGACGAACAAATAGGGCACGAAGGAAGGTCTATACCTAATTGGGATTGTGACCATCCTGATGATTTGATAAAAAAGCAGGCTGGACAAATAGGATTTACTCAAAATTGTCCTTATTTTGAAGCAAACTGAAAAACCATTTTTCAATTGAATTATTTACGGTAATTGAGAAGGGCCGAAAGGGAAAGCATTTTAAATCTAAAAAAAGCTTAGACTTTTATTATCCGAGAGCGAAATAATATAATATTATCTGTTTCCCGAGACTATAAATTTCTTTGCGTAATAGAAAAAGGAAGCAGGTTTTCCTGCTTCCTTGTTTTGTTGGGAGGAACCGTTAGTTGCCCGGCCAGTTCTGGCACTGCTCCGCGTACTCGCAGTCTTTGCACCAGAAGCTAGGTCTGGGGAAGCAAATTTTAAGGTTGATTCCCTTGAGAACTTGGGCAGCAATCCCATAAAGCCTCTGGTAGCTCGCTGCGTCCCGCCTGGTTTCAAGCGTAATCAGCTTGGGCTTCCTGGACTTTACGAAATCGATCAACTTTAGGGCCTTAGGGGGCCTCTGGTGCAGCTTCTCGAAGGCGTAGCTGTAGATTGTCAGCTGAAGGGACTCGTCGGCGTCTTTGGAGTCCATCATCTGGGCCGACGTCTTGAACTCGGTGATGACATCGTCCTCTTCGACGAGGTCGATGATGCCTTCGATGTCAATGAGAGGGTTCCTGCCGTTTCCAGGCTCGATCAAGGGAACTGAAAAAGAGACGTCGGTGCCTTTGGCTTTCTTCGGCGGAAGCCCGCAGTACATAGCCAGCATTTCTTTGGCCATGACTGCGAGCTTTGTCTCGTCCTCGCCGTTTTTGTACCGGATTTCTGCGTCCGCCCTCTGACTGTACCAGTCCGCGTCAAAAATCTTGTAGAGCCTTCCGAGCGTCACTCCACCGTTGGTCATGGATTCCCGATGAAGCCAGGACAGAGCCGAATGAAGAGCACTCCCGAAAGCCAATCCCGAAGGCTTGAAGGGCCTGGGAAGAAGATCGACGTACTGGAACTTGTACTTGAGACTGCACTGGGAGTAGAGGCTGATCTGAGAGTTAGAAAGGTGTTCCATCTGCGCCTCCTTTCCCTTCGGAGAGAAGGCTCTCGATCGCTCGGCTCGCCTCAAGCTTGGTAATCTCTTTCAGAGTATCGACCTGGAAGAGCTCTTTCAGGCGCTCGTAGGCTTTATCGCCTTCGATGCCCCGCTCAGCCAGGATTCTGAAGAGATACCGCTTCTGGGCGTCCGTCATCATGGATTCTTTGTCCTGAGGATTGCCGGTTTTAGGCTTTTCCTTTTTGGCCTCAGGCTTTTCCTGGTTATCTTCCAAATCTATCTCTTTGTCGTAGAGATAGAGAACTAAGATAACCTTCCCGTCAACAGTTCTCAGATCGACGCACTTCACCTTTGCTTTCATGGTTTTCCTCCGTTAAAAAGATTTTAAGGTGCCGGATTAAGTCTAGCTCTTCGGAGGAATCCGATAAGGCGGGAGATATTGCCGGAACAGGTCAATTCTCCCCGCTTATTTTCTCTTTTCCGGAGATCTATCATCAAAGATATGAACGAATATGAGAATGGAAACGACCCGATCACCCCCCTGGCCATAACCGACTACCGGGATATCCGCAAAGTCTTCGGCATCAGGCAGAAGAACCGGCGGTCCCATATGTACGTCATCGGAAAGACCGGGACCGGGAAATCGACGCTCATCGAGAATATGGCCGTCTCGGACATCAAGATGGGCTATGGCGTAAGCGTCATTGATCCTCATGGAGACCTGGCCGAACACATCCTTGATCGCATCCCGGAAAACAGGATCGAAGACGTTGTCTATTTCAACCCTTCGGATCTGGAGTTCCCCATTGCCTTCAATCCCCTGGAGAAGGTCCCTCCGGACTATCATCACCTTGTCGTCTCCGGACTGATCTCGGTTCTGAAGAAAATCTGGTTTGATTTCTGGGGGCCAAGGCTGGAGCATATCCTGAGGCATTCCCTGCTTACGCTCCTCGAGTACCCTCAAAGCACTCTCTTGGACCTGCCCAAGCTTTTAACAAATAAAGAATTCCGGACTGGGGTTCTAGGCTACGTTACTCAACCCCAGGTCCGGGAATTCTGGCTCTCGGAATTCGAGAAATATTCGGCTTGGCTTAAGTCTGAGGCCATAAGCCCGATTCTCAATAAAATCGGTCAGTTTCTAACAAGCCTTCCTTTAAGAAACGTCGTGGGCCAGAAAGAAAACACCTTCGATCTCCGAAAAGTGATGGACGAGGGCAAGATCCTGATCGTCAACCTGGCCAAAGGCCGGATCGGAGAGGACAACTGCGCCCTCCTGGGAGCCATGATCGTTACTAAGCTCCAATTGGCCGCCTTGAGCCGGACGGATATTCCGGAAGACGAAAGAAAGAGCTTTTATCTTTACGTGGACGAGATCCACAATTTTCTCACCCTGTCGTTCGCCGATATTCTGTCTGAGGCCAGAAAATACGGATTAAGCCTGATTCTCTCTCACCAATACATCGAACAGCTTGAGGATGAGATAAGGGCCGCGGTCTTCGGCAATGTCGGCACAATCATTTCCTTTAGGGTCGGAGCGGAAGACGCCAAGTATCTGGCCAAAGAGTTTTCGCCTGTCTTTGACGAGTCCGACCTGATTAATCTGCCGAACTACCACATCTATTTGAAGCTCATGATCGACGGCGTCACGTCCAAGCCCTTCAGCGCCGTAACGCTTCTCCCCGAAAGTACCAGCGCCTCCTGTAAAGAGTCGGCCATAGCTCTCTCCCGGCGGAAATACGCCAGACCTAGAGCGTTCGTCGAACAGGGCCTCCTGCGTCAGCCCTATCATTTATCAAACGACCATGAACAAAAACATCTTTTCTAATACATTCAGTTTTCTTTTAAACGATGAAATGCTCATCCTCCGGGTCAACCCTCACTGGCTCTTTCTGGCACTGCCCCTCGCCGGAATATCGTTTTTCTTTCTTTTCTACCTCGTCTTCGCCTGCCCGTTTATAGGCGCGATGGTTTCAAGCTTCGAACTCTCCTGTTACATCCTTATCTTCCTCGTGCTCTTTTTCTTCAGCCTCGTCCTTTGCCTGGACTGGAAATTCAACCGGCTCTATCTCACAAATCTCAGGCTCATCCAGGAGCGGGGAATAATCGGCAAGCGGCGAATGTCCGTAAGACTCGAGAATATCCAGGATATAGTCTGCGAATTCGGAATAACCGGCAAGATCTTCAACTTCGGGAGCCTCGTCATCGAGTCTGCGGGAAAAGAAGGAAAGATGGTATTCCAGGGAATACCGTCTCCAATGGTAATCAAGAGGATGATCGATAACGAAATCCATAAAAAGGATCCCGCTCGATCATTCCCTTCAACATAAATCCTCTCTGCCAATCTTTAATGCTCTTTAAAAATCCAATAACGGAGGTCTACATGAAACTTGAAAGTCTTATCCGAGAATTGGAAAGACAAAAGTCCTTAAAATGGGATAAGAAACTGAGATCATCAGAAATCGAGATGGGCCTGGATGAGAGCTTGCCCTTCCTCCACATTCAAGGCAAGAAAGCTGTCCTGATTACGAAGCCCTGCCATGACCAGATCGCCGAGAAGCTCGAGATTCCGCTCAAGTACTACCACAAGATGGAAGAAGAGACGCCGGAGCTTCTGACCGAAAACGTGAACACCTGGCTCCGGAGAAACAACAAAAATGTCTTCCTCCGCGCGCTGGACGAATCCGCCAGAGCCTTTCTCAGCGATCGCTACCGCGTGATCGACCATTTAGACGTCCTCATGTGCGCTCTGAACGAGCTTCAGGCCCATGAAGCCGAGATTGAAGACTGCTATCTTTCCGAGACCGAGATGAATATCAAGGTCAAAAGCCAGACGCTCAGGGATTTCGTCAGGCACAAGGATGATTTGATGATCGGCGGGATATTCCTCACAAATTCCGAAACCGGCCACAGGGCGCTCCGGGTCGAGCCCCGGCTTTTCCGCGTCAAATGCTCCAACGGCCTGATCATCGAAGAGATGGTCACCAGAGAGATCCACATCGGAAACGAAGATGAAGCGTTCGACGAGATCATCTACCTGTCTCTCCGCCGGTCAATCCGGGAGCTCTTCAGCAAGTTCGGCGAGATCATCCAGGTTCTTCGGGAAAGCTCGGAGATCAAGATCAAGAATCCCCAGAAGATGATTAATAACGTCGTCGAGCACTACCGGCTGAGCGATTCCCAGAGGGACAATATCCTTATGGCCTTCGGTGCGGAGCCGGAATACGACAAGTACGGGATCGCCAATGCCTTGACCCTGGCCGCCCAGAAAGAAGAAACCTGGGAGAGGTCCGTGGAATTGGAGCGGATCGCCGGTCATCTGATTACTCTTCCGGTTGAAGAGTTTAAGGCCATGGACGAAGCGTGATCTAGTTCCTTAACAAGCCTAACCTTAAAATAAAAGGCAGAGAGGAAAAGGAGATGCTAAAAGCGTCTCCTTTTTGTTAAGTGAAAATCGTTTATACTCTTAACCGTCTCTATTTTCTTAGGCGATAACCCGCAAAAAGCGTCCTTTTCACTTTCGGGGAGCCCGGACCCCGAGGGGGCCGGCTTCCGCTCGCCTCAATCATCCATGTCACAAAATCCGACATCGACAGCACGAAGGTCCTGCGCGGCTGAGAGTCTTTCAACAGCTGGTACTGGTACGCAACTGAGAAATCTGGCGAGCAGCTCAGCGACTTCGGCGATGGAAAGGGAGTACCGGATACGATTTATTACGGCCTGGTCCAGGGCTTCGAGGAAGAATGGGGCTATTTTTCCCAGGCGGAAATTGAACGATTGAAGCCGAAAACGTGGAAAATCCCCAAAAAGAATCTACCGTATTCGGGGAGACGCTATTGAGAGCGCAAATGAATTATTAAATTGGACCTTTGCTGTTTCTCTTAACGAATTTAAGTTGAAAATTGTTTTAATATAAAGTATAAATTCTATAGAAGAAATGGGAGGTATCGCTCATGACGGAAAAAGATAAAAAATCAGTTGATATACAAACATCCTCAAAGTGGCAAGATCTACCTATTGGCAAGATTTCAACAGAAAAATGGAATGTCAGGACATTAGATAAGGGGAAAGGTATTGAAGAACTTGCAGAAAGCATTCTTAAACATGATTTACTTCAACCTATCGTGGTTCTTAAAGAAAATGACAAATTAGAACTAGTAATAGGACAGCGTAGACTATTGGCTTTTAGAGAACTTAAAAAGAGGGGATATTCCAAATTTAACAACATTCCTTCGCGAGTTTTATCTGGGAAACCTGACGAAGAAACTTTAAAGATTTTATCACTAAGCGAAAATATTCAGAGGACTGAATTAAATAGGGTAGATATTGTTGAAGTCATTAGCTATCTCTATAACAAGCACAATAAATCTGCCAAAACAGTTGCCAAAATATTGGGGAAAAGTGTTCCTTACGTATATGATCATCTCAAAATTCAGGATGCACCTCAGGAAGTTAAGCAGATGTTATCCAAAAAAGAGCTTACCAAAGAAGATGTAAAAAGGGTCATGGAAATCGCAGGAGATAATAAAGACACTATGATATCTTTAGCAAAAGAGATGAAAAAGCTTAACCCTTATGAAAGAAAAAGATTAGCAGAAATTGGCAAAATAGAAGCTAAGGAAAAAACACAAATCACGGAGGCAAAAGTAAAGGAATTAGTTACCAAATCAAAAAAGCCACACATAGAAGAAAGGATCGTTGTCCCATTAACAATTGAATTAATGAAAGCATTGGATTCTGCAGTGAAAGATATTGGATTAACAAGAGAGGAAATTGCTAGAAAAGCCTTAGAGGAATGGCTTGGCAATAAAGGATATTATAAAGAATAATTATGAATATTAAACGACTGGCAAAAATCGGCAGAGGTACTGGAAGAAAAAAGAGGGAGATTAATCTGCTTGAATTAGCCGAAGAAATAAAATCTCTTTACAACGAGAACAAATCTTTGGCAAAAATCGCAAGGACTATAAAGCTCTCATCTGAAATGGTTAGACAATTTCTTAAAATAAACTCCTTGGAAGAAAGCACCAAAGATTTAATTAGAAAAGGTCTTATCCAGAGCGTAGATGCCTGCTATAGATTATCAAAAATTGAAGGAGATGAGCAGACTATTCTAGCAAAACAGATAATAGACAAATCTCTAAACTCAGATGATGTGAGGGCCATTATCAAATATAAAATAAATAACCCAAAACTCCCAATGCTAAAATTAGTAGAAAAATTAATTCGGTCTAAAGATAGAAAAATTTATGTGGCCTATCTTGGAATCGAAAAAAATACATTCGAGAGATTTTCCTCAAAAATACCTAACAAAATGGCTAGAGCAAAAGAGATTAGAAGCATGTTCTATAACGTTGTACCCTCAAAATTTATTTCATCTTTCGAACTTAATGGAAGAGTGGTTATCTTAAAGGTTCATCCGGCAGGAGCAAATATTATCAGAAATAAAGCAAAAGAATTGAAGGTTCCTCTTGCCAAATTGGCGGAAGCACTGGTTAACGAATATTTATTGGGTAGTAAATTATGAAATTGACTAGGGTCAACGCTGCTTTTACCCAGGAACTAGACATATTAATAGCCAAATCCACTCCATGGGCTTTATCAAGCCCCTCGCTAGGAAATCCTACTATTCACGATTTTGTTAAAGGCCTGATTCTTTCTACAAACGTATTGGATGTCATAGACGGATATCTTCCAAATGGACTATGTGCTAACTGGGGACAAGTGATTGATGACAAAGATGAGAATACTCTCTCCAAAGAATGTGACGTAATAATCTATAAGGGAAAACCCTTAAAAACGATCAAAAATAAGCGCATCCATTATGTCTTAGTTGGCAAAGATAATACAAAGATAGTAATCCAGGTTCGCAGTGGTATTCAAAGCGTAACGACTGAAATAAAGGATTATTTTAAAGAATTAAAAAGATTCGTTCCAAAAGTTTGGTTTGTTACTGAATGCTGCTGGGCAAAAAGCAAAAACAGAGCTGAGGTTATTAGGTGCGAGCTCAAGAATGCAGGCTATGATCAATTTTTTTATTTTTATCTAAGGGATTACGATTCGCTTCAAAGAATCCCTGCCTATCATTCATTCGTTAAATTTATCCAATTAATAAGAAAAATTAAGTAGGGAAAGTGTATGAAGAAGAATAATCAAATAACCAAAATTGAAAATGATAGGCGTGTGCAATGGTGGAAACCTATAGAAAAATCTCTCCACGGAGTTAACATAAAAGGGCTTAAAGTGAAGTGTCCAAAATGTAGAACTATTGGGCTCATTACTACCAAATGGATCAAAGGCCCGTCTTTAAAACCAGTTTTCGTCCTTCATATTAGCAGGGGAAAGATCAAAAAGGCATGTGAACTCACTAAAGAACAAGCCGAGAAAATACATAATAAAAACTTTTTGTTGAGAAGCGATCTAAAACGACTTCTTGATTCCAGAAAATCTTTTATTCTTTTCAGCGGAGGGAAAGATAGCCTAGCTACTCTAGCTTATTTAAAAAGCTTGACAAACGGTTCAGGAAAAAATATTACAGCACTTTATGTGGATACAACTGCCGGACTCCCAGAAAATACAGTATATATAAATAAAGTTTGTCGCTATTTGAAAGTTAAGCTCAAAATTGTAAGGCCTAAGGTTGATTATTTTACGCTTGTAAAAAAATGGGGTATTCCAAGTTTCGGATATAGATGGTGTTGTCGTGAACTAAAAATCAAGCCAATCGAAAAATACTTGAATAGAATAAGAGGGCCAAAAGTCGTTTTTGATGGAATAAGAGCTGTAGAATCAAGGATAAGAAAGCAATACATTCCAATATGGTATCATCCTAGTTTTAAGTGCCTATCAGTGAGCCCCATATTTTATTGGTCTGACCAAGATGTAATTTCTTACATAAATAGTAACGGCATTCCCAAAACTATGTTACATTCCCTTGGTTCTTCTACTGAATGTTGGTGTGGAGCTTACAAAACTGAGACGGACTTTAGGAATTTATATGATTTGAATAAGGAAATGTTTGAAAAATTAGCCAGGGTTGAAAAAGAGAATAAAGGCCGATATACATTTCTTTATAAAAAGGGTCGAAAAATCCCTCTTAGAATTTTAGAAAAAAAGATTCTTCGCGAAAAAAGCCAAGAAGCAATCTAGCCTTTCCCCAAAATCAGCGGCAATCCCCAATCGTCCGACTAAATCATCCCAAAATGTCTAAAAGCGTCCTTTATTGCATAAAATTTATCTTCTGGACATGGTCTAACTCTTTTATCGGGGTCTATTCTATTCGGAGCCTGTCCTATCAGGAGTCCGCATTTCTCTTTGGCATGCGCTATCCAACATGGCTCTGGTACAAAACCATAGTTTTGTTTTACATAAAGTTGAATTTCTTTATAAGATGTCATTTACTTACTGCCCAAAACCAGCGGCAATCCCCTTTTTATGGAATATATTTTTAATCGCGTGTAAGTCCTCGGGTGATTATCATTTCTTCAATAATGACTTTATAAATATTGCACAATTCATCTCTTGTCACAGGAATTCCCAAGGCTTTACAGACATTCAAATCAAAATCTATTCTCACCTTCGATGGACTGACTTGCTGCTTTAAAGAAAAAAGAGATTTTTGTCCCTTTTTTATTTCATCCCAAAATGCGCTATATCTTTGGTCAAAATTTTGATCTAGTTGTTCTCTTAAAGAAGGAAAGTCTTTTCGTGAGAATCTATCAAAAATATTCACTAGGGTTTTTATTTTATCTTTCTTTGGAAAAATATTCATTTCATAATAATCATAGGTCCTGATATCAAGATATCGTCCCGTCGTATCTTCTTTTAAAAGGAAAAATTGTGCTAAAAACATTATAGAATTAAGAACCACACAAAAGGCTTTAGCCGTGTTCATATCCTCTTCTGCTACTACCTTAAAAAGATCGGTAGGCAAAAATGCTTTTTCAGAAAAAAAGGATATGAGATAAGTATTCGGCGAGTACGGATTGATTCTACGGACCCCTACGAGCTTGGTCCTTATCTTATTTATTTCTCTATTGACATTTTCCCAATGCTTTTTCCAATCAAAATTCTCGGGTTTTACAAATTTACTTGCCTTTAATACTTTGTCCAACTCTCTGTAGGGAGTATTCGCAATAAAGTCCAATTTGCCTTTCAGATGGAGTGTATTAATTCCAACTCCGGTGCGTAGGCTTGGGGATAGTGCAGATTTTTCTATGCGGTAATCAACTCCCATCATTGATTTTGCCTTGACAAAATCTGGAGTTTCCGAGTCAAAGTGCAAAAACGCTTCCTCTGTTCGAGAATCTTCTAGCCTTCTTGTTAAAAACATAAAAGAGGACATGCCATGCGTTAACCTGTAGCCTTCTCTCAAATAGTTCTCTGGCAAATGTGCAAAGCTGTCCTCGAATCTGCTTGTAAAAGAAACCAGCATATCACGATTATCAAAGCTACTTGCGCCACAGAACCACATAAGGTTCATGAACCTTTTGCTGATTTCCTCAATTGTGAAAGATTCTATATCTATCTCGCTGCTTCGCAAATTGTCTTTTATCTCTATTTGGTTTGCTATATGGGAGAGATCAGACTTCGTAAGTTCCCTAAGGTCCTTTTTTAATAAAACGAACTTCATTAGATGACCTTTAGGAGCTTTGCCTTTTCGATTTATGAGAAGAATATCTCTGTATTCAGACCACTCGGAAAACCCATAGTTAAAAGTCGACTTTATGATATATAGCGGCGTCCAATTTGAAAATATGAAATCCCGTATTTTTTGGCTCTCTCTTCCGCGCAAAATACTAATTGGAATAACTCCTCCGAAAATTCCGTCATCATTTAAAAATTCATCCGCAAATGCAATGAAATGTCCCCATAAGCCGACTTCGTTTCCACAGACGCTTCCGAATTTCTCCATATCCACATATTCTCTAATCCCCCTTTCGACCTTCGTAAAAGGAGGATTCATAAGAATGACATCGACTTTATCCAACTTGACTTCGTGCGTTTCGCCCTTCGTGGTATATCCCTTGCGTGCTTTTGGAAACAGGGTTAACTGAACGCCGTTTTTATACGAACGTCCCTTAGAAAGCTCAAGGGTATCGCCCTGGATTATCTGCGTCCTATCGATGGTAGTTGCGGGGTCCATAGAAGCAAGATTAGCTCCCGTTAGATGGACGGCAAACGGCATTATGTCTGAGCCAAATATTTCTTCCTCACAAAATCGCTTGTGTGGATTCCCAGAATGTCCTTCCTCGCGAAATAACTCATTCTTTCTCTTATATCCGGCAATAAGAATCGTCCCGGAACCACACGCCGGATCAAATAACGTCTGCCCGCTCTTGTTTATGGTAAGCCTGGCAAGTAAATCCGCTGCCTGGGGCCTCGTATAGAAAGCTGCCAACATCTTTCTTATGGTCTTTGGCATTAATTCGTGGAATATTCGGCCAGGCAGCTCGTGCTTTACTCTCTCAATTTCCAGTCCCCATATCAGATCAAACGTATCTTGGACATATGCCTCCGGAATTGCATCCAGAACATCTAAATCGTAAATCGGCCGGTAATTAATATCTCGTATTTTACGAAATGCCAAACGCAACCAATGATAAGATATCTTCCCTTCCCTCTTGGGCAGTATGTCTTTTCGCGTTCGAGAGAATAAACGCAAAAACATTATCTGGCTCAAAACAATGTAAGCCGCCAAGAATCGAGAAGTCTCAACTGCTTCTTTATCCTTAAGATGACCTATCTCGGAAAGAAGCTTTTTATCCGTAATGATGCGCAGCATATCTTCATCACTGAGCGCCGCGTTTTTCATTAGATCTGAAACGTGTTGCTGGAGCAATGAGATTACCGTATTTAGAGGAAATGCTTTTTGCTCTTTACGAATTAATTTGGGCGTTATATCCTGTTCGATTTGTAAAAGGATCTGTGGAAACGTAATTCTCCGTAGTTCCTCTTTTATATCTGGCGTATCAATCAGACACGCGCATCTGCTTCTCTGAACGTTATCCAACAAGATGCTTTCTTCAGGTATGCATGTGCGAATCGCATCCGGAAAGAATAAAATAATGCCATGATCTATTTTGCTTTCATCTTTGTGCCTCTGATATTGAATGAAAGCTTGCTTGAGGACGGGAATCGTCTCGCCAATCTTAACGCTTAAAAGCCATTTTCTATCCTGATAGTCAAAAATGATATCAGGTTCTGAATTGAATTTTATCTCAGAAACTCCCGTCCCCCCGTGCTCTTTAATAACTTGTATTAAAATCGGATATAATGATCTTTCCGTTATTTCTCCCATCTTCCCCGCCTAATTTTGTATTTCATCTTGTGTTTTAATAAGACTTTATCAGAACGCCTTAAATCTCTCAAGCAGTATGATTTTGAGAAAATGGCCAATCTTTTGCGTCTATCTAAATGAGGCGCAAACTTCGGCTTTGCCGTCTATTTCGAGAACAGGGAGGCCAGAGGAAATCCGGCCTCCACTCGCCTCATTTCCAGCCCAAACAAAGAAGAATTTTCGCTCCTATTTCGCTTCTGCGCGTCTTTTCCCTGCCTATCTGAAGGCCGCGTCCCATCAGAAGCCCGGAATATCCCGGTTTTTTGGTCCATCCCTAGAAAATCGAGGCCCTAGAATACCCGTAGAGCGATTTTCTCAAAGGGGTTAGGTGTTTTCCCTTTGCCATTTTGCCTTATTTTTTATCTCTTCTCGTTTTTATTCACGTACCTTTAGAGTAACCCTGCTTCTGATAATTCGGAACCTTGCAGTATATGATAAAATATATGTAACTCTCTTTAGCCGGCTGGGGAGAGTTCCCACCTTTATGGTTCCCATCATCAACCCCTTTTGCTGACAACAGCCGGCAGATAAGTGTGCCCAAACCGTGCCCAAAATCCAAAATTTGTCAGTTTATTTCCTTGAAGCTCTGTGGTAAACTTTTATAAAATTGATTGACTGAATCTTTAGCGGGAAGTGATGGAGCATGGAGAACGGTAAGCCCGTCGGCATCTGGATTCGGGTCTCGACCGAAGACCAGGCCAGGGGGGAAAGTCCGGAGCACCACGAGAAGCGCGCCCGGTACTATGCCGAATCCAAGGGCTGGCAAGTAAAAGAAGTCTATCACCTTGAGGCGGTCTCGGGTAAATCCGTCATGGGTCATCCCGAGACCCAGAAAATGCTCGATCATATCAAGTCCGGCTATATCACCGGACTCATTTTTTCCAAGCTGGCTCGGCTTGCCAGAAATACCAGAGAATTACTTGAATTCGGTGATATTTTTAGAAAGCACAACGCTGACCTGATTTCCCTCCAAGAAGCTATCGACACCTCTTCCCCTGCCGGACGGCTTTTCTACACCATGATCGCGGCTATGGCCCAGTGGGAAAGAGAAGAAATTTCGGAACGGGTCGCGGCATCCGTCCCGATCAGAGCCAAATTAGGAAAACCGACAGGCGGACAAGCCGCTCTCGGCTATCAATGGTTAGACAGAAAATTGGTGCCTGATCCCAAGGAAGCGCCAATAAGGAAGCTCATCTATGAGCTATTCCTTGAGCACCAGAGAAAAAAGACCGTGGCTCGGCTCCTAAATGAAGCCGGATACCGCACCAGAAACGGCTCCAAATTCTCAGACACGACCGTAGGAAGGCTTTTAAGGGATACCACGGCAAAAGGATTGCACCGGGCCAATTGGACGAAAGGGCCGCCTGAAAAGAACCAGAAACGCATTATTAAGCCCAAGGATGAATGGGTCTACGGCCGGATCGAGCCTATTGTCTCTGAAGAACTCTGGGATAAGTGCAACGCGATCCTGGACGAGCAGGAGAGGAAGAACAAGCGACCTGCCCGAAAGACCGTTCAACTCTTCGCCGGATATGTTTTCTGCCATTGCGACTATAAGATGTACGTTCCATCGAACTCTCCAAAGTACATCTGCTACAAGTGCCGGAATAAGATCGGAACAACAGACCTGGAAGACATCTTCCATCACCAGCTTAAGGATTTCTTCTTCTCGCCGATAGAGATAACGAATTATTTGAACCAGGCTGATCAGGTTATCAAAGAGAAAGAAGACCTTCTAAAGACTATAAGGGACGAGAAACGGAAAACCGAACAGGAGATGGAAAAGATATATCGGGCCTACATCAATGAAGAGATTACGATGGAAGGCTTTGGACGGCATTACAAGCCCCTTGAAGAAAGACTGAAACAGATTGACGGCCAAATACCAGAAGTCCAGGGAGGGATCGACTTCTTGAAGATTCAATATATCTCCTCAGACCAGATTTTCAATGAAGCAAAAGATCTTTATTCCCGCTGGCCTCAGCTTATGCCTGAAGAGAAGCGCAAAATCATAGAAAACATTACTGAAAAGATCACAATCGGAAACGAAGACGTTACCATCAACCTCACCTATCTTCCCTCATCCTTCGAATTGATGGCATCTGGGCAACGCAACCACAGGGATTCATGGCGGCGACCAGCATGAAGGACGCCGGGAAGGTGGCGCTCGAAAAGCACCGGGAGACCGTGATGCGGCCGTCCTCCAGGGGCTGACGGAGGTCCTCGAGCACCTTCCGGCGGAACTCCGGAAGCTCATCCAGGAAGAGGACCCCATGATGGGCCAGGCTCACTTCGCCCGGCCTTGGCACCAGTCCTCCGCCGGCGAGCCCGGCGTCGGTGATCGTGTGATGCGGCGACCGGAACGGACGTTGGCTCACGGCCCCGGTCCCCTGGAGGAGCCCGGCCGCGCTATAGACCCGGGTGACGTCGATCATCTCGTCGAAGGTCATGACCGGGAGGATCGTCGGGAGTCTCCGGGCCAGCATCGTCTTGCCGGCGCCCGGCGGACCGATGAGGAGGACGTTGTGTCCTCCCGCCGCGGCCACTTCAAGGGCCCTCTTGACGTGCTGCTGGCCTTTCACCTCCTGGAAATCGACGTTGTAGATCGGAGCCGCAAAGAGGTCCTCCGGCGAGACCGAGGACGGCCGGATGGCCGACGATCCGTTCAGGAATTCGACGACCTGGACAAGATTATCCAAGGCGAAGACGCTGAGGTCCGGCACGAGGACGGCCTCCCGCTCGTTGGCCTTGGGCACGACGATGCCGTGGAAGCCCTTCTTCTTGACGAGGAGGGCGATCGGCAGGACCCCCGGGACCGGCTTGAGCCTCCCGTCCAGGGCCAGCTCGCCGACGAACAGGTAATCGCGCAGCCTCTCGGAGGGGAAGATCTCGAGGTCGGCCAGAAAGCCCAGCGAGATGGGCAGGTCGAAAGCGGAGCCCTCCTTCCTCCGGTCCGCGGGTGCCAGGTTGATGGTGATCTTCCGCGACATGACGTCATAACCGCAATTCTTGAGGGCGGCCCTGACGCGTTCCTTGCTCTCCCGGACGGCCGGATCAGGCAGGCCGACGGTGATGAATTGGGGAAAACCCAAGCGGATGTCCACCTCCACCTCGACGGTGTAGGCCTCGATCCCTCTGAGCGACGCACTGAAAATCTTGAAAAGCATCCGTCTTCACTATAAAGACGGACGCGGGAAGGTTATTGTATCACTCCCAAAATCGCCGATGGAATTCCGGTCCACGTCCTATCGGCAATTTTAGGTCACTTCTCCTTCATCCCGAATTCCTTGGAGAGCTTCTCCAGCTCCTCCTCGATCTCTTTTTGCGACTTCATCTTGATCTTCGTCAACTGGAATGGGGCGGCCCGGCCGGGCGGGACGAACTCGATGTCCTCCTTCGGCTTTTCCGCCCTTTCCGGCTCCGGGAGGAACTCGTCCTTGAACTCGCCCTTGGGGATCGCCTTCCTCTTTTCTCCAAAGAGCCTCTCGCGGACCATGGGAACGGTCAGCTTGGCGATCTCCCGAAGGGCCTCAAAGACGCCGACGCCGTTGATGGCGGCCGCTTCGACGAAGGGCAGCCCCCGCGGGTTCAAGAGGTTGTTGAAGGTCTCGACGGGTATGAGGTAGTTCAGGTCCCGCTTGTTGTACTGGAATACGAACGGGATCTGGTTGAGGTCGATGTTGTGTTCCAGACAGTTGCGGCGCAAGCCGTCGAAGTTCTCCAGGTTGGCGTCGAGGAGCGGGATCTGGGAGTCGCCGACGAAGATGATGCCGTCGGCCCCTTTCAGGACACTCTTCCGGGAGGCCTCGTAGAAAGCCTGGCCGGGAACGGTCATCAGCTGGAAGTGGACCCTGAATTCGCCGATGATGCCGGCCTTGATGGGGAGGAGGTCGAAGAAGAAGGTCCGTTCGGTCTCGGTCTCCAGGCAGATGAGGTCGCCCCGGAAGGCGGAATCCAGCTTAAAGTATATATAACGGAGGTTGGTCGTCTTGCCGCTCAGGCCGGGGCCGTAGTAGACGATCTTAATGGCCAGGTTCTTCGTCGCGTAATTGACAAAAGCCATTAAAACGCCACCCTTCTTGTATGTCCATCCTTAACACATAAGCTGATCCAAGTCAATTCGCCCCGGGGGACTCGTGGGGTCCCAGGCCGGCCATATGCTCGAAGAGCTTTTCGTATTTTTCGATGATCAGGGGCCAGGTGTAATTCCGGGCGACATAATCAAAACCGTTGCCCCCGAGGGCCCGTCGCAGCCGCTCGTCCCTTAAAAGGAGGTCCAAGCCCTCTTCGAACTCCGGATAATTCGAGTAGAACAGGCCACACCTCCCTTTGAGGCAGTGCTGTTTGAGCGGATCGGCCCCTTCCTGGGCCAGGATGGGCGTCCGGACGGACAGGGACTCGAGGGCCGCCATGCATAGGCTCTCGAAGTGGGAGGGATGGACCGTCGCCAGCGCTGAAGCCATGGCATCGTTCTTGTCCTCGGGGGACACAAAACCCAGATAGCGCACCTTGGGATGGGCCGGAAGGTCCATGAGAAGGTCCCCGATGAGCACGAGCTCGAGGCCGGGGACTTTGCGACTGTATCTTAGATAGTTTTCGAGAAGTTCCCCGCAGCCCTTTCCGGGCTCGATCCGCCCGGCATAAAGGATATAGGGTGAATGGAGGCCGTATTTCCGTCGGAAACCGGGATCTCCCGGCCCCGCCGGAAGGTCGACGCCGACGCCGACCACGTCGCCATACTTGCCCTCGAAGGAAAAATAGCGGCCCAGCATCTCCCTTTCGGAATCCGTGTTGAAAACGAAGGCCCGGGGAAGGGCAAAGACCTCCTTCATGAGGTCGAGTCTCAGGGCGGGCTCGTCGTGGCCGGTGGGGACGAGCACTCTGTTCTCCCCCTTGACCGCCTGGAGACCCCAGTAGGTGTTGTAATAGAGATACGTGAAGAAAATGAACAGGTCCTGGTCGGTCTCCTCCCTGGAGAGGGCCTCAATGAGGCCGGGCGAATAAGGTCCCTGCCGTTCCATCCACATCTTTTCGTCGTCCGGGCCGTGCGGATGATGAAAAATCCAGTCCGAAAATTCGTTGAAGGTGGCGATGTCCCTTTCCTTTTTTACCCGGAAACGCTTGATGGCGACGCCGTTGAGGATGGTCGTCCCTTCCGGGTACTCGTTCTTCCAGGTCACGTAGTCCGTGGCGGTCGTGGTGTAGACCGTGACGGCATAGCCGGCGCCGGCCAGACGTTCAGCGATGAGGCGGCAGAGGAGCTCGGAACCGCCCATGACCTCCTTGCCGTACCGTTGGACGACGAACGCGATCTTCCTGATCATGGCACAAGCTCCTTGATCTTCTCCAGGAGGAAGCTCCGGAGGTCTAATTTCCGGAACCTCTCGAGCCTAGCGCGCTGACCTTCGATGATCCGCCGCCTGAGCTCCCCTTCATGGGCCGCCCGGTCCACGAGCTCTCCCACCATGTCCAGCCTCTTGGAGTTGATGAGGACACCGGCCCCCTCCAAGGTGAACGGAACGGCCGTGCTGTTGTAGGCGATGATCGGAAGGTCGAAAATCATGCTCTCGACGAGCGGCAGGCAGAAGCCTTCGTGTTCGCTCATGGACAGGAAGACGTCGGACGCCCGGTACAAGGCGAACATCTCTTCGTCCGGGACGTGCCCGGTAAAGACGATCTCCTCGGGCCTGAGGAAGAACTCATCGGCCATCCGGACGAGGCCCCCGTAATACCTGGGGAGGGAAGCGGTCTTTCCGACGACGATGAGCCGGACGAGGGGCGAGATGTACCGCTTGAAGTAGAACGTCGTCCGGATGAGGTCCTCGATCCTCTTGTTCGGGGCGACGCGGCCGACGAAGAGGATGTTGGTCCGGTCGTCACGGTAGAGGCCGTGGACGAAGGAGCTCATGGGCCCGGCGTACTTGTCAAAATCGATGAAAAGGGGAAGGACGCCCGTCTTCCGGTAGCCCAGGTCCGTGAGCTCCCTGCGGTTGTACTCCGAATCCGCCAGGGCGATGTCGACGATCGGCGACAGAAAGGCCAGCTCTTCGCGTCCCAGCCGGCAGATCCGGGCCATCTCCGGGTTGAACGGAGTAAAGAAGTCCTCAGGCGTGATGTTGTGGTAGACAAGGACCTTCCGGCTCTTGAGCCGGGCGAATCCTTGAGTCAGGGGGGAGGGCAGGGCAAAATGGAGGAACGTCACATCGCCCGGTCCGGGCGCCTGGAATTCCGCGAACGGCTCAGCCTCAAGACCCCTATCGCGGTCCAGGCAGTAGATCCCGGAAGCGAGCCCCTGCGACCGGAAGAAATCCCTCATATGGGACGCGGTGTCCCCGATGGCGTCTCCGCGGTGATAGGCCGGGACGAGTTGGTCGACCCTCATTGCGCCGACACCCTTTTCACGTGGTCCAGAAGGATCCTTGAAACGTTCCCGGCCGCGTATTTTTCAAGGGCCCGGAGCTGGCCGTCCACGACCTGCCCCCGGAACGAAAGGTCCTTATCCAGGCGGTCGATAAAGGCCGCCGTCGCCGGGAGGTTCTTCTCTCTGAGAAGAAGGCCGCCTCCGTTCATGGTCTCCTCGACCGCCCCCGCCGCGAACCCGATGACCGGGACGCGCATGTGGAACGCTTCGATGATGGGGACGCCGAATCCCTCGTGCTCACTCATGCTCAGATAACAGCTTGCCGTGCGGTAGCAGGACACGAGCTCCGGGAAATCCACGTGGCCGGTGAAATGGACGTCCGTAAGGGCCAGCCGGCCGACGAGCTCCCGGAGGGCGGCATGATAACGCTCCATGCCCCGGTAGTCCCCGGCCAGGATGAGCTGGGAGTCCGGATTGAAATATCTCTTGTAAAAATAAAAGGTCTTGATGACGTCCTCGAACTTCTTGTTGGGGATGACCCGCCCCACGAAGAGAATGGTCGTTTTGCGGTTGGCATAGATGTCGCGAAAGACGGGGTCGCCCGGGACATCGAACTTGGCGAGGTCCATGAGGATGGGCAGGACGCCCGTCGGGGCATACCCGGAGCGCTCAAGTTCCAGCCGGTTGAACTCCGAGTCCCCGAGGGCCAGGTCGACCTTGCCCGCGAAGAGGCGGATCTCCAGTCGGCCCTTGTAACATTCCCGGGTCAGGATCTTGTGGGTGTCCAGGAAGAACTCGTGGGGCGTGATGTTGTGGTAGATCATGATCTTCCGGTCCGGGATGCGCAGGAACATCTTGGAAACGGGCGATCCGATCGAAAAGTGGAAGATGACGACGTTCCCGGTGGAACTGAACTTCCTGTATTCCCGGTAGTCGTGGATGAGACCGGCGAGGCGCGGGTCATAAAGCCGGATGAAGATCTCCGATCCGTAACCTCTGGCCCGAAGGGCCTTCTGGATCTCGAGCATCTCATCGGAGATGGCGTCCCCGTAGGTCAGCGCGGTGGCGAACTGATGGACGTCCACGGACTCACGTCCCTTCCAGCCCGCGGATGAGGGCCAGGTACTTACTCTCGATGTTTTCCCAGGTGTAATGGGCGTCATAATACTTCCGGCCGTTCCCACCCATGGCCCGGCGCAGCCCTTCGGAGCCCAGAAGGAGCGCCAAGCTTTCCCTGAACTCTTCGTAGTTATCGTAGAACAGCCCGGCATTCGACCGCAGGCACTGGCCCTTGAGGACCTCGCAGCGGGCATTGGCCAGGACGGGCTTTCTCATCGCCCAGGCCTCGAGGGTGACCATGGACAAGCTCTCATAAAGGGACGGCATGACGAGCAGGCGGGCCCCCTCCAGGGCGTCGAACTTGTCCTCCTCGGGCAGGAAGCCGAGGGGAACGAGATCGGGATGGAAAGGGATCTTGAGGACGGTATTTCCGATGAGGATGAGCTTGACAGGAGAACCGGTTTCCGTCTTGAACCTCAGAAAGTGTTCGAAAAGCCGGTGGCAGCCCTTGTTCTCGTCGATCCTGCCGATGTAGAGAATGTAATCACCCTCGATCCCGTGCCTGCCGCGGAATCTCTCCCCGGAAGAAACGGGCGGGACGTCGATCCCGACGCCGACGACGTCCCCGGGGATGTGGCCGTTCCGGGAGATGCCCTCGATCATCCGTCTCTCCTCGACCGAGTTGTAAACGAACGCCCGGGGCACATTGAACAGATCCTTGAAGATCTTGAGATGGATGACCGCGTCGTGCTCGGCGGTGGGAACCAGGACGCTTTTCTCCGGGACGGCCTGAACCCCGAAAAAGGAGTGGTAATACCGGTAGCTGAAAAAGATGAAATGGTCGTAGTCGGCCGC
>Ga0315291_10000172_pt1 | contig 78793 bp, 57 predicted proteins | sample YL17G12_20_MG_FD_203070 | JGI IMG/M metagenome (GOLD analysis project Ga0315291, IMG submission 203070) | Sediment microbial communities from Yellowstone Lake, YNP, Wyoming, USA - YL17G12_20 | ecosystem: Environmental > Aquatic > Freshwater > Lake > Sediment | place: USA: Wyoming | collected... | reverse complement strand
TATTGGACCTAAAGCACTGGAGACCGTTGCGTTTTTATTTACAGTTAGATTATTGTATTGATTGGCTTCTGATATCAGCTCTCCGCCCGTGAATACAAAATTGTTGTCAGCAACAATGTTAGTTCCTAAATAGATATAACCGCCAGTGCTTAAGTTCAGATTATAGAATGATGATGCTGAATCTATTGTGATGTGTGAATCTGTGAATACAAATGTTCCATTATTGTGATTTAATGTTCCTGGCGCATACATTGCTGCGCCCTGCGCATAATATTTTCCATATCCGCCATTTATTGTTGTAATTCCTGACGTTGCATTGTAAACTCCGCCCGCATTGATTGTCAGGCTTCTGAAACTATGATTTGCAGTTCCGCCTTTCAGAGTTGCTCCGGAATTAATTACCACATCCCCGTCTACATTCAATGAATAACCATCAGACATTGTCAATATACAGCCGTTGTCCAGCGTCATATTTCCGCCAACATAGGTTATATTTGTTAGAGTAGTGATATTAGCGCATCTGAAATTTTCAAGAGCGGTAACATTAGCTCCTGGCAGCATAGTCAAGTTACCAGTTTCTGTTATGTTTACATTTCCAAATACCGCATTTGTTGCATCTAGAATCAAAGTGCCGTATATCTTGAATACGGCGTCTGCTAATTGCCTGAATATTGAATTTATGAATTTCAAAATCACATTTTGGTAAACAGTCCAATCTCCTGCGGATGTAACTCTGACTGAAGTCAGAGTTGAAGATGCGTTCCACGTTGCATTCACATAGGATATGTTGACATATGTGAAATTGGTTATTGCTCCTGACTCGACTGTCAATAACCAGTTTCCAGAATCTGCATCCCTTCTGGTCATTGTTGCATAATTATCTGATGCACCAATCACTGAAATGTTTCCAGTGTCCTGTATTTTCAAACCAGTGTCAGCAGTTGAAATCTTGAACGTGCTTCCCTGTCCTGCTGTGTACAAACCTCCACCCTGCACTAGAGCAGCGCCGTTAATCAAACTCGTACCAGATGTTGCGCTGTAAGTTCCGCCAGAGCCGATAGTTAAACTGCCCATCGTAACATTTGGCAGCACCCATGTTGCGCTATTAATGGTGCCATTATTATTAGATCCGGATTCATCTGCAGTTGCGGTTCCGTAACCTTCTGAGAATCTCCATTTTCCTACTAGACCCGTTTCATTAGAATAGATATTTCTATACTGCTCTTTGACTTCTGAAGCTGAGAGACTTCGATTATAGATGCGGACTTCATCTATTGTTCCATTAAATACTCTATCTCCGCTACCAGCAACCCACTCACCAATTCTGAAAAGCTGTGTTGTTGTAGCAATATCCGCTGAAACTGTTACGGTTGCTCCTTGTTTTACGCCATTTAGATAATGATCTAGATTTGTTCCGGATTTGACGGTTACAAAGTGCTGCCAGACATTTGCTGTTAGCTGTGTTGTTTTTGCAGTTCCAGACCAGCCAGTGCCATCCCAGAATCCGAAATAAAATAGGTTGGCATTGCTTGAATCCTGCTGGATAACAAAATTAGTAACTGCGCCATGATTGTTATCAAATATATCTGCATACTGGACTTGTGTTGAACTTGGTTTTACCCATACTTCGAAAGTAACATCGTTACTTGAACCCAATAGATTAACAGCTGAATTAGACTGGACATAATCATTCACGCCATCAAAGCTCAATGCATTCTGCTTGCTATCAAGCAGTCCATTTACTGTGACGTCGGAATTGGCAATGAAGCCTTCAGCCATGTGGCTGACATTCTTACCGTTGTCTATTTTCAGTTTGTTGAATGAGCTTGCAAAGCCAATGAAGTATGAGTGGTTTGCCATCTCAACAGTTCCTGAATTCGGCAGGAATGTTCCCCAGTTGATGAGATTGCCGTTCGTGACATTTGTGAAGCCAGATGTTGCATTGCAGATACCACTGGAGTTGATTGTTAATGAACCAAAGTTGTGATTTGCATTTCCGCCGGTCAGATTTCCATAAACATACGCATCTTTTGCAACATTAATGCTATTTCCAGTAATTGCATTCATAGCGGCAACATTTCTTATTGTCAGATAATCTGCGTTTGCTGCTTCATCCGCATTGAAAGCTCCTGTGTAAACCGTAACATTGTCTGCAGAGCCGAAATCATAATAGATTTGCTGTGATTTGTTCAATGCATAGCCATTTGTCCAAATTGCGTAGTCATTAAGCACGTTATTGTGATTCTTTGACACAACAGAGTGCAGCGAGCCTCCTCCGCCAATTATCTTGTTTACGTCAAATGTTGAATTTACTGCTTCTATCCTGTAATCTCCGCCGCAGCAGTCCCAGCCTATGTGGTTTGCATAATCGCCAACAATCGTAGCATTTTCGAAATTAAATATTCCGGAATAGACAACTATTGCTGTTCCAGAGCCACCGTAACTTGTTGAGAAGTAATTGTTCTTGAACTGAGATGGTGCCCATATGAACTCTAACTGATTTGATGAGTTCAGGAAGTTGCAATTGTTTATGGCTATTCCTGAAGCGCGCGGTATTATTGTACTATAACTTACGAAGTCTGTGTACTGTGCATTTAGATTTCCGCCGCCGCCAAAGTAATTTGCCCAGAAAGTCCAGCGGTTTGTTGGATTTGGCGCATTTGCTGAAGTTACAGTAATTCTATTCCCAGATTCGCCATTGAAATTGAAAGTTCCCAAGGTAGTTTCAGCAGAATTACCAAAGCCAGCTCCTGAAGCGTCATCAAATGTGATTGTTTTTCCAGCAGTTATATTTACGGTATTGCCAGAAGTCACATTCATCTTTTTCAAAGCGGCATTTTCATCAATGGTGTAAGTTCCAGATCTTACTGTAACAAAATCTCCAGATGCAAAATCGTTTGTAACTACGGATTTGTTCAAAGTAGTTGCCAGGATGTAGTAATCATTAATGACATCATTGTGATTGTCACTAATGACATTACCGCCGCTAACTAATTGCACTTTAGCTGCATTGAAGCTTGAATTTATGAATTCTTGTCTGCCTCCGCAGCAACCGTCATAGTAGTCCATGCCGGTGCCTTGGTCATAGATTGTTATGTTGTTGAAATAATTGGTAAGCCCGGAAACATAAAGTGCATATGCAGAGCCGCTCTTGTAGAATTCTGTATTGTTCATTGGCGAGCCGCCTACATTATAGATGTATAATCCATAGTTTGTGAAGTTTCTGAACACTACGTTGTTGAAGTATCCCGTGCTCTGCGACCATAAACCATAATTCCCGTTATATTCTATGGTTGCGTAGTTCGCTCTCGTGTTTATTGTTGTTCCTCCACCATAATTGTTTACGCCCCAGTAATTTGTTGGTGGTTTGTTTGCTGACGTAAGGTAAATACGGTTCGTAGAATTTCCATTCAGATTTAATGTTCCTGAATATGGACTTGATGGTGCTGCAATGCCTGCTCCAGCAGTGTCATCAAATGTTACGTTAAGGCCTGCACTTACATTTACTAGGCTATCTCTGCTTACATTTAGTATGTGCAGATTTGCATTCTCATCCACCAGTAACGTGCCTTGGTATGTTGTTACTTTGTCTCCCGATGCAAAGTCGTCAGTTATTGAAGATTTCTTTAGATTGTCGCCACTCCATATCCAGTATTCACCTGAAACATCATTGTGATTTCTTGATACCACGCCGGTATTATTGAATCCGCCAGAAAGCACAGTTACAGCAAAGTTTGAATTATTGAATTCAAGTCGCGCATTGTTCAAATATGGATATATGAAACCAGAACTGATAACTACGTTATTCAGTCCTGTTATTTGGTCTGATGTTCCCAGAGCGCCGTTCGGATGGTTTGCCATGTCTATGTTATTGAACGCTCTGACAGGTGCTGACAACCAAGCGCCGTATTCTCCGGCACCACCGTGAGTATCACTTAGCCTTACGTTAGTCATGTTTACATTGTAAAACAAGCCATTAGCGTAGTATGTGAAATTTGCATACACCGCATCAATTTTCATTGCACCTGCATTTTCAAAACTCCAGTAGTTTGTTGGAGCTCCTGCAGCACTCGTTGTTACAAGCACTCTGTTTGTACTGTTTCCATTTGCTGTGAAAGTTGTTGAAGCTGGATTCAATCTTACAAATCCTGCTCCCGCAGCATCAGCAAATTTCATGTAAAGCGGTTTTCCAGCAGAAACCGCATCTGCTTTGTAAGTTGTGTTTGCAGTCATATTCAGTTTCAGCAAAGTTACATTTTCATCTTGTGTGAACGTTGTGTTGAAAGCAGTTGAGTATGCATCTGCGTTCAATAAAGTAACATTTGTTGAGGTTGTCCAGTCCGAACCTTTGTATCCGCTGTCTGGAGCAGAGCTGCTTACTATTCCCCATATTCTCCAGTCTCCAGAGATTTTGTTATGGTCCTTTGATATGAGCCAGCCGCCCGTTCCGCCCGTCAGGGCTACAGTTGGTACCGTGCTATTGCCTGATTCGAGTTTGGCATTGTTATCAACGCATACTGAATATTTGTAGTAAGCTGAGTGATCACCGTCTGCCAGAGTGCAGTTTGATATCTTGATTGTGTTTGTTGGAGCACCTACTCTTATTGCACCAAAGCCATTTCCTGAAACTGTATTGTTGTCAAATACAACATTAACAGTTCCCGCAGTATAGCCGAAAATGATAGCATTATCTCCCTGGCCCGCTGATGTTATGTTGCTGTTTTTGATGCTGCCGGCGGAGTTGCCATAGAAGCCCATCCATCTATAACCCGTCCACTTTGCACCATCTGAATTCAGAGTTCCGTAAACTGGAATTGCTTTTGCTGCATCTCCAGTTACAGTAATTCCAGGGGTTGCATTTAACGTGTCTCCTGCTGAAATGGCAAAGCTATCAATAGTCATGTCGCCGTTAAAGTTAATCGTGACTCCTGCACCACCAGTTGTGGCATCAATCCGGTAATCTAAGAATGAAACATTTACTTTGGAACCAGAACCGCCACCGTCCCAATTCAGGTCATTTCCGCTGACAACGCCCAGGTATGCAGAACTATTGCCTCTCAAGGTAGAAGCAGATGCCGTATTTCCATTGAGATTTGTTATGCCACTGTTATACAGCAATCCTGCCTGTGAGCTGTTGCCGAGTATGACTGTTACTGGTCCATTGCCACTGTTTATTGATAATGTCTTGGCGCTTGTGACATTAAGGTTGTTTTCAACAACTATGGTTTGTGCACCGGATGTGGTTCCTAAATTAGTCGTCCAATACGAATTTACAATTAAATTGAAGAATTTTATATTTCCTTCTACATACTGGTCTGTATCGGTACTCTTGCTGTCTGTAATGACCGTGCCTGAATCAGGATTAAATGTTCCGTAATTAATCAGGTTTCCACTCAAATTAAATGTGCCAGCTGCATTCGGCGCATTCAGTGTTCCGCCTGAATTGATTGTTATGCTGGTTAAGTCCAGACCATATGCAGAATTGCTGCCGATGACCGCACCAGAGTTAATTGTTGTTGTGCCGTTTACAGTTAGGGTTTTGCCGTCAGAGATTGTTATGTTGCATCCAGAGTACGCAACAAGATTTCCATAAACTGCTGTATCGTTAGTCAGAGTAGTCTGATTGTAACAATCAAAATTATTCTGAACTGTAACATTAGCGCCTGGCAGCATTGTGAAATTGCCAGTAGTTGTTATGTTTAGATTTCCAAATACCGCATTTGTTGCGTCTAGAATCAGGGTTCCAAATAGTTTGAATATTGCTCCGGGCAGCTGTGAGAATATTGAATTAACCAGTTTCAATACACTGCCTGCATAAACCGTCCAGTCACCTGCCGATGTAACTCTGACTGAAGTCAGAGTTGAAGATGCATTCCACGTTGCATTCACATAAGACATGTTGACATATGTGAAATTGGTTATTGCTCCTGACTCGACTGTCAATAACCAGTTTCCAGAATCTGCGTCTCTTCTGGTCATTGTCGCATAATTTCCAGACGTTCCAATTATTGAAATATTTCCGCCGTTTTGGATTCTCAAGCCCGATGAAGCGGTGCTGATCTTTGTAGTGCTTACACCAGCAGAATATTTTCCAGCTACATACGCAGGACCGTTAATTTGGGTTAGCCCTGTTGTTGCAACATATAATCCGCCGCTACTTATATTCAAAGTGCCGAAATAGTAATTGCCATTTGCGCTTCCGTTCAAAACACCATTTGCATTACGTACTGTAACCGTGTCTGTAACGTTGACGAATCCGTTGGCATTTGGTAAGTACAGGGTTCCGCCAGACAAACCATCCACTGTTACATTGCTAACCTTCAGGGTCCAATTCGCATTTGGAGTGCCCACAATCGAAGTGCCAACGCCCGAATATCCATAACCTATGGCCAGCAAAGGAACAATGATGGCGCTTCCATTTGGAGTCAGCACTTGTTGCGTGTTGCCGCCACCATAGAACTGATCCACCATTACGTAACCAGATGGTGTAGTTATTGCATAACCATTCAAATCGAATACATTGTTATTAGCATACTGTAAGAATATGTTAGAGCCAACAAGCGTGACATTAGACAATAGTTTCAAAGTATTATTGCCATTTATGTAGAAATATGCGTTGATTGGCAAAGTTGTGTTGAAATACTGGAGCGCATTATTAGTGCCTCTTGCCTGCCATGCACCACCTGTGCCTGTGTCTCCACCAGTTATTGTGAAGTTGCCCCAATACGACAACCAATTAGGATCTAATGTTCCGCTAGATAAATACACATTTAACATACAAACATACGCGCCAATCGGGTCATACAGAGTTCCGCCAGTTTGCGTGTAATTCATCTGTGGGCTTCCAATATCACAGTCGTTAACAGCCCTTGTGTACAGCGTACCATTAGCCAACAGCATGTTTGTTGCATTGAATTTGTATGCTGTGATGGAATATGCGCTGCTATCATTGAATTCTACTCTGTTGAATTCCGGCCCGCCATCAAGTATGGCATTTGCACTTAATCCTGTAAAGCGGACTGTTCCGCTATTGTTCAGGAACGTACCAGCTGTACTATTCCAGCTTCCTTTGACTGTTGTTATAGCGGATGTTGCATTATAGGTTCCACCAGAGTTTACGGTCAATGAACCAAGAGTATCTGTGCCTGTTCCACCAATGAAAGTTCCATTAGCGCTGATTGTAACGGCACCAGAATTTAATGTCCAAGCAGAATTTGAGCCGAAGTAAACTGTGTGGGATGAACCTATTGTCATTGCCCCGTTGGTTACCCAAGTCCCCGTCGTAAAAGTTACATTTGTTGTAGAACCCGCGCTTACAGTTGTACCAATTAGCACAGCGCCATTCGCAGTAACCTTACTGCTACCTACATTTAGTGTAAAGGTATTAGCAGGCGCTCCGCCTGCATATGCGTAGAGAATTCCATTTACTGTTATGTTCCCTGTTATACTAAGTGTTCTCGATGTTCCCGAAGTGAACATATACGTGTTTGTTGAGTTGAAGTTATCGAATGCCGGAATGCTTGCTGCGCCGCTCGGATAAAATGCTAGTGTTCCCGTTCCCGTTACTAAAGAATTTGCATTTGCAGTGAATACTTGTCCTGACCCAGTTAAATAAACTGTTCCTGTTGCATTTAAAGTTGCGGGCCCCGTTGGTCCTATCGTTACATTTTCGAGGTCCATATTATTCATTTTTATTTGCAGGCTATCGTTTATTATTACGTTTCTGAGTTCACCCGTACCTCTCCCGGTCCAGGTTGCATTAGCAGTTGCATAAACCCATTGTCCCGCAGCTCTTTGCATTGTCGCTGTCGGTGTTATTGTTAAGTTTCCTCCCTGGTACCAATAGCCCGTTGAATTAGGAGTCCACATTGTTCCGTTTATTGTCAGTGGCGCAGTCACGTTGAGAATCCAACCAGTGTTCCCGCCTAGAGTTCCGCCACTGTTAACTGTTACAGGACCATTGAAAGTCATTGTATTATAGCTACTAGACGCTGTAAGTGCACCGGTTATGGATGTTATACCATTAACTATAATTCCCGCACCCGCTGCGGTAGCGTAGTCAGTCATTGTGCCTGCTATTATTGTTAGATTTCCCGCGAACGTTTGGACGTCAGAGTTATAGTAAGGACACCTGAAATAATTACCTGAAGAATTATATAAGAGGTTGTTGAAAGTCATTGGATTTATACCGCAGTAAGAATATCCTCCTGCGATGTTCACAATATTTCCTCCGCCATGTGAAAACGTAGACGCTGAATTATCTTTGTAAATCATATAATCGCCAGTTGCGCTGTTAATAGTAGTTGTACCTGAAGTTAGTGTACAATTCGCGGTCGCCGAGCTAATCCAAATCGCGCCTATCGTATGATTTCCAGAACCTCCAATAAACGTCCCTCCTGCGCCCACCTTCAGTGAATTCTGCCAAATTTGTCCGCTGCCTAAATTAAGTGTGCTTGAATGTGCGTTGAGGGTTCCTGTAATTGTAGTTAAACCAACAACCCTTAGGTTTCTATCGGCAGTTCCATCATTTGTATTAAGAGTTCCAGAAGTAATTGTTAATGCGCCCGTAACGTTGAGGTCATTGCTTTGGATTGCTATCCCTCCTCCATTAATGACGAGATTATAGGCCTGTCCTTTTGTACCAACTCTAAACTTTCTGTCTGCCCCGGCCGCTGAAACTACGATTGTCCCTCCATTTGCATTAAGGTTTGTAGTCCCTGCCCCGCCTTCGTCCATCCTAAAGACGTACAACGAGTCGTCGTAATCAGTTATATTGGTAGTTCCGCTTGTTAGCGTTATGTTTGAATTTGTTGAAAGGATACTTCCACCGATAGTATGATTTCCAGTCCCACCATTAAAGACTCCTCCCGAAGGGACATATAATCCAACAAAAATCGAATCTCCCGCGGCTGCTAACGCCAAAGTTCCAGAACCCGCGTTAAAAGTCCCTGAAACGCTTGTTGCACCAGTTACATTCGTAAGCCCGGTAGTTGCTATGTAAGTTCCACCGCTATTGATTGTCAGGCCTCCAAATTTGTATGTTCCCGTTCCTGCATTGTTGAGGGTTGCCCCACTAGAAATCCGCGTAATACCTACTACGGTAAGAGCATCATTTGCGGAATAAGGATATAGTTGTCCAGTAGTTATGTTCAAATCACCGTTTACATAAAGAGCATTGAAATAAACTGCACCTCCTGACTGCTCCGCGCTGATCATATTGTAAAATCCTGTTGCTGATGTCGTTGCGCCAACGATGTACTGGCTTCCGCTTATTGAATTGAAAACAACAGTTCCGTTGTTGTGATTGAAAGTTCCGCTATTGTAGAATGCAAAGTTGTCTCCTCTCTGGCCCGTGATTGTAGTTGTTCCAGAAGTTGCATTGTAAACTCCGCCCGCATTGATTGTCAGGCTTCTGAAACTATGATTTGCAGTTCCGCCTTTCAGAGTTGCTCCGGAATTAATTACCACATCGCCTGCAACTGTAAGAGCATAGCCATCAGCCATCGTTAAAGTACAGCCAGAATATGCTGTCAGGTTACCAGCCACATAAGTGTGATTTGTCAAAGTAGTTGAATTGTAACAATCAAAATTATTCTGAACTGTGACATTGGCTCCTGGCAACATAGTCAAATTACCAGTAGTTGTTATGTTTAGATTTCCAAATATCGCGTCTGTTGCATCTAGAATCAGGGTCCCCCAGATTTTGAATGTCGCATTTACTAATTGTCTGAATATTGAATTCACAAATTTCAAAATGACATTTTGATAGACTGTCCAGTCACCAGCATTCCATATCTGTACTGATGTCAAAGTCGATGAGGCATTCCAGGTTGCATTCACATAAGATATGTTAACATATGTGAAATTCGTATTTGCTCCGGACTCCACTGTCAGCAACCAGTTTCCAGAATCCGCATCTCTGCGAGTCATGGTCACATAATTGCTGCTGTTTCCAATTACCGAAATATTTCCTGTGTTTTGTACTCGCAGACCTGTTGATACTGTGGAAATCTTGAACGTGCTTGCGGGGCCCCCAATATACTTGCCTCCGCCTTGCACTAATGCTGCACCGTTAATCGTAGTAGTATTGCTGGTCGCATTGTAAATGCTGCCGGATGCAACAATCAAAGAGCCCCAAACATCTCTGCTTGTTCCGCCAGTGAAGTTTCCGTTTATCGTAACATTTCCAGTGACACTTATGTTGCTAGCATCAAGGTTCAAGCTGCCTGCGCTGGCAACAGTCATATTTGCAGCTTCTGTGAAATTTCCTGCATAGGTGTCTGATACCGTAAGTGGGACAATCTGCCGTATGCTTGAATTCACAGTAGTGCCATCAGCAATACCATCGCTTGGCGTGGCCTGGCACATCCAAATATCTCCTTCATTTGTTTCATCAGAATCGATTATGGAATTATTTAGTTTGTTCAAGCCCATCTGATAATCTTTGTTAATCTGATCCGCGGATAGTGCGCGGTTGTAAATCTTGACTTCATCAACAGTGCCGTTTGTTTCAGAACCCCAAGATACATACAGTGTTGCTCCGCCATAACTGATGGTACCAGATGCTGTCTGACATTCAGACTGATTGCCATCTATGTAAGTACATTGCAATTTCGTGGTGTTGTCAAAAGTACCAACAAGCTGATGCCACTGCCCAAAAGATATTGTTTTTGTTCCAAAGTACTGACTCGGCAAGCCGTTCAGGCCCCACTTGAATGTGCCGTCTGAATTAACTTCGGTGGTGTAGCCAGTCCATTTTGTTACCATCACATGCCTCGTGCCATCGCTGTTTAGCTTGGCCCAGAATTCAACGGTTATTGAGGCTGGTTCGAGCATTGATTTGTGCGGAATTGCTACCGTATCTCCGGAACCATCGCCACGGAAGGTATAAGCGCCACCAAGCACCCCACTAGATGTCCAAGTAGTGCCGCCAGACCACGTACCGTTGTTGTTATTTCCAGAATAATCCTTTACCGCGTCAGTTGCATTTGTAACATTCGTATTAAACGGCATATACAGCACTGCATCTGGTGCACTATTCTTGTACCAATTAAATATCGGCCAGGCAACATCTCCATCCCCATCAGTTATCGTTGCAGAGCAATTCAAATCGTCAAGAGTGAAATTATTTTTTGCTGATAGGGTAACATTTGTGGCATTCGAAGCATAGTTCGCATCCAATGGAACAAATATGCTGAATGAAGTCGCATTGCCCCACACATAATTATTTGCTGTGTTAACGCCCGTGGTTTCAACTTTGTACCAGCTTCCGTTGTACTTCCATAATTCTAGCTGGCTTTCGTTTGTTGTTCCCAAGTCTCCATGCACGTATGAGATGTTAATGAAAGCATTTGGCGATGTGCCCGCACTTGATATGTTTGAATACTTACCAATTGCTTTGTCGCCATAGTTTAATGTTGGTGTAGACAAAACGTTTGCGACCTGCACATTCTTCCCGACAATTGTCTGCTTTGTACTGTAGCCGTCTGCAAGAGTCAAGTTTGTCCATGTACCGTTTATGACAAATATCTTTCCGGAATTATTCAGATATGAGTTAGATAGCGTAGTCAGAGAACCGCCAGTTAAGTTCAGGATTGAGCTCGCATTAATATTCATTAAATTTGCTGTGGCAACTTCATTTACAACAGCGTTTGTATTGAAAGCAGTTGAGTATGCATCTGCATTCAACAAAGTAATATTGACGTTTGAAGTCCAATCGCTAGCTCTGAATCCTGAATCTGCTGCACCTGTGTCGAGTATACCATAATATTTCCAGTCATTTGTAACATTGTTGTGATTTTTGCTAATGAACCAACCCGGTGAAGTCTGAAGTCCTACGTAATTGAGAGTACAATTTTCGCACTCTAATTTGCCGTTTGTATATACTGACACATCGGCAGAAGTCCATGCAGTATCTTGACCATACAATTTGGAATTTGTGACTTTCCTTACGGCGGAATCTGTAATTGGTATCGCGGCGCCAACACCACCAGCACTTGTTTGCGTTGAAATGTTTAGATTATCTGCTAACGGCGCGGCACCTCCTCCAAAGTGCAATCCGTAATTTCTGCCCACCAAGTTTACATATTGCAAGTAAGCATTACCTGCTGCCAGTCTTAATCTTTCAGGAGCGGTCGTAGTACCTATTTGCACATAATTGTCCTGTGTTCCGAGTATGTTCAATGTTCCAGAATTGCTGATCTCTTTTGCATTGTTTCCTGTGACCACTATCCCTGGTGTTGTGATATTCAAAGTATCACCTGAAGAAACAGCGAAGCCGTCAATAGTCATGTTTCCGCTAAATATGACTGTGACTCCTCCGCCGCCTGTTGTTGCATCAATTTGATAGTCGAGCCACCTTAATGTCCAAACACCATTAAAGCTGCCATAATTCCAGTCCCAGTCTGCCCCAGTGCATATTGCGGGATAGGCAGATGAATTTGCACTAATTATAACATTCGATCCTGTTGCAAAATTGTTAGCATTGAAAATTGTTCCTGCGCTGTTTGGAGTTCCAATGGTAAGAGTAAGTGGGGCTGCAAAATAGAAATGATTACCACCAGCATCATTTCCCAATCTATTTAGGACATTAAATGATTTGTAGAAATAAATAGTTCCCCCAACCCTGCTCAAATTCCAAAGTGTTGTTATCGATGATGCGCCATTGTTGAAGCTTTTCTCCGCACCATCAAGAGTTAATGTTCCATTATTATGTACAAAATTACCGTTGTCAAGGAAATTTCCATTTAAAGTAAAGTTTCCAGTACCATTTGGTGCATTTAAAATTCCACCAGAGTTTATTGTCAATGCGCCGTTCAGGTCAAGCTTGTATGCAGAGTTGCTGCCTAAAACTGCGCCATTATTGATTGTTGTTGTGCCGCTTACGGTCAAGGTTTTACCATCGGATATTGTCAAGGTACATCCTGTGTCGGCAATCAAATCACCACCAACATAAGTATCATTAATCAAAGTGGTTGCATTTGAACAATAGAAATTGTTCAGCACAGTCACGTTAGCACCTGGCACCATCGTCATATTTCCTGTAACGTTAAGGTGCCCGAAGATTGCATCAGAACCTTGAATTACGAGAGTTCCAAGTACGTGGAAGATTGCGCCAGCAATCTGTCTGAATATTGAATTCACAAATTTCAATACTACATTTGTATAAACTGTCCAAGTTCCTGCACTTGTTATCGTTGAATATGAAATTGTTGATGACGCGTTCCATGTTGCGTTCACATATGTCATGTTTACATATGTGAAATTTGTATTTGCTCCTGATTCTACTGTCAACTGCCAGTTATTAGAATCTGCATCTCTTCTCGTCATTACAGCATAATTGCTGCTGTTTCCAATTACAGAGATATTTCCGTTTGCTCTTATCCTCAGGCCCGAGGATGCTGTGCTCATCTTCAACGTGCTGATAGAAGCATTGTAGACACCGTCAATCGTTGCTGTGCCATTTACCTGCGTCACACCAGATGTTGCCTGATACGCTCCGCCAGAATTTACTGTTAATGAGCCAAAAGTATGATTTCCCGTGCGTCCATAAAATATGCCTGAAACAATTGCTGCTCCTGTTATTTCTGTGTTCCAATTATCTGCGCCATCAAATGTCTCAAGATTTCCTGATATTACTTTCAAATCGCCTGTTGTATACAGAGGCGTCCTGAGCATCACTTGATTGTTTGTATTCAAATTAAGGTTGTGCAGCTTATCATTTGCATTGTTGCGAGTAAGTATTCTTGTTGCATCTGGTGTTGTTATATTGAAGGTGCCGCTGTTCGCAATATACCTTCCATTCCAGTCACACTGGAATGCATAGTTATCGCTGCTTTCACTCGTTATTGCTGTTGTCCCAGATGTTGCATTAAACAATCCGGATGAATAAATTGTAAGCGAATCCATGCTTACAGACGATGCCCTTCCCTGGAAAGTTCCATTAACAGTAACATGGTCTGATGTCAGGGCATAGTTATTTGTTGAGTTTGTATCCAAGGTTGCATTATATTTGATTGTAACATTCTTTACATTTTGCAGATTTGTTCCAAGCACATAATTAGTGTTGAAGTAAGTTGAATATGCATCTGCTTGTTGTGTCGTCAGATTGCCAGTAATATCTGCTGCTCTGTAGCCAGAGTCTGGAGATTCGCTGTTCGTTGCACCCCATACGCGCCATTCTCCTGCTACTTTGTTATGATTCTTGGAAACGAGCCAGCCAGTTGGGCCTTCCATACCTAATTGCGTGAAAGTGCAGTTATCAAACTGGAATTTGTTTCCGTTTCTTACTGTAACATCCCTATCCCAATATATCGCTCCCGCATTCGAACCTGAAAATGTTGAATTTGTTATCGTGATCGGATTTGTTATTGTTGAACCCCATCCGCCAACTATTATTGCGCCCAAGGCCGAGTTGCGTATGTAACAATTATCAAATTTGTTTACAGTTACTGCTCCGTTTTGTCCGCTTAATCCAAATAATACTGCATTATAGCCTGCAGTTCCGCCTGTGAAATTAACATATTGCAGATTTATTGTTGAGCCCGTGGAAATCTGATATGACTGGAATGGTGTTATCTTTATCATATTTCCAGCAGCACCAAGATGATTTGCAGTTCCTATAATTACAATATCTTTTGCTGAGTTTCCTGTAACTATAGTTCCGGGAGTTGTAATATTCAAAACATCGTTTGCAGAAACAGCAAAGGCGTCAATAATCATGTTACCTATGAATTTGACTGTTGTTCCGCCGCCGCCAGTTGTTGCATCTATCTGATAATCCAAATCTCGGATATTCCAGACTGTGCTAGCCCATCTGTCCCACTCAAAGTCATCTCCTACAACAACGGCAGGATAGCTTGGACTTGCAGCTTTGACAGTCACTACCGCACTTGCTGCACTTGGTGCTAGCCAGTAGCTCGTGAAATTTATCTTTCCGGCAGAACTGCTCGTGCCGACCGTGAGTGACTTGCCATCAGACAGCCAGCCAGCCATACTCGACAAGAAGTTGCTTTCAACAGTTATGTTTTGGGTAATGTACCTACTGCTGCCAGTTCCAGAGAATGTCAGATTGTTGAAAGTAATTGGAACAGTTCCAGAGATAGATCCTTCGCTAATATCAAAATTGGCTGTGCCGTTATCATGATTGAACGTGCCTCCGTTATTTGCGAGACCGTATAGTGTAAATATTCCGCTTCCATTTGGAGCATTCAATGTTACGTTTGAGCTTAATGTCATAGCTCCGTTGACATCAAAGTTCCAGGCAGAGTTTGAACCAAAGTTAGTGCTGCCTGAACCTCCTAGCGTTAATGTACCCTCGCTGGCCCATTTGCCGGTTGTAAATGTAACGTTGACCACTTCATTTGATGGCCCATCAACACCGACACGTGCATTTCCAATAGCTTTTACAGAATATTGGCTTACATTGAGAACTATTGAACCTGCATTACTATACAAATACAGGGCTCCTCCCACGCTAACATTTCCCTTCAGATTTTTGAGAGAAGTGCCATCATTGCTGTAGAAATAAGTACTGGTGGAATTGAAATTTTCAAATCCTGCAATATTCTGGTTACCCGCAGGCCCGAAAGCAAATACTGAGCTGCCATTAATGACTGAATTTGCATTCGGGTAAAATACATCGCCGCTACCTGTCAAGTAAGTAGGACTATCACATGTCAGAGTAGCTGCTGAAGTTGTGCCAAGAGTTAGATTGTTCAGCATTATGTTTGCTGTTCTCAAAGTAATTCCGCTATTAACAACAACATTATTCAATTCATTATCAGTGATACCAATAAATTTAGCATTGCCATCAACGGTTACTGTACCGCTATCGTGATTTGGTTTTTTGTTCAAAGTTAAGTTTGCACTTTGCGTCCAAGTACCTGCGGCACTTGGAGCATTCAGAGTTCCATTTGCTGTCAAAGGAGCGTTTACATCTAAATTGTATGCAGCGTTTGCTCCCAATACGGATGCGTTATAGACTATAATATCGCTGTTGAAAGTTATGTAAGAGCTAGAGCTCGGAGATATATTTCCAATTAAGGTGCCGTCTGTTCTTCCTATATTTGCTGCTCCTGTTGCTGTCAGATTTGAACTTGCTGGCAGCAATATTACTCCGTTTGCTACTAGATCTCCGACGTTCAGGCCGGAGGTTGCCAGAATTTTACCATTCATATCGAGAGTCTGCCAGACTCTTGTCAGACTTGGCGTGGCTCTGAAATTTGTCAGCAATTTCATAGTAGAGCCAAGTCTGATTTCTACTGTTGATACCGTCCAGTCAATTGATGAATTAAACTGAGTATCTCCAAATTGCACTTTCAGTGCATTCATTGTTCCGTTTTCAAAAGTTGCATTTCCATAAATTGCAAGAACTCTGTCAGCAGCACCTGTTGTGTTGAAAACTCCGCCATCTGTCAATGTATAGTTTCTGTTGCTGAGGCTTGCGGTCTGTGTAGAATTTGATTCTAAGGTTACAATTCCTCTTTGTATTGTTGAACTGTCAGCATCAACTGCTGATATGTAAGAAGCAGGTCTTATCCAGACGCCTGCATTCTTTGCAATCTCAAGATTATGTGCACCGGACCATGTTCCTGAAACATTTGTGTAGCCATTGATTCTGTCAAATACTAATTTACCGGAATTTGATGTGAAAGTTCCTGAAACTGTAGCAGAAGAACCAGACATATTGAAGAGTCCTGTTGAATTTGGAGCTGAAAGTGTTCCAGCTAATGTAAGGTCATTATTTATATCTAAAGTATAACCTGCGTTGTTTCCAAGAACTCCGCCTGAATTTATGACCACCGGACCGTCAAATTCTGCATTACTATAGAGACCGCCAAGAGTTCCTGAAACATTGGTTGTTCCAGTTACATTCAAATTGTATCCGCCTGTTGCAGATGCGTGTCTTACATTGAAGGTCTTGCTGGCATCTACTGTTAGATTTCCTAAAACATTTAGTTTGTAAGTTCCGCTCCAGCCCTGCACTGAATTTGCAACCCTCAGATTATTGAAAGTGGTATCTTTGTATAGTTCATACAAAATTGCCGAGCCGTTGAATATGAAAGTTCCTCCGTTGGCACTGAATGAACATTGGGCTCCGCTGCACAGATAGAACTGATCTCCGCCACCTGTTGCTGCTGCCGTAATTTCTGTAACACCTGAGGTTGCAGTAACCTTTCCGGTATTGTAAATTATTAATGCGCTGAATTCATTCTTTCCGGAACCGCCCACTAATACTCCTTCAACCCAAGGAGAGCCCGATGGCCAGCCTTGTTTATTTCCAAAGTACAGATTGCCTGAACCCATTGTCAGGTTTCCGTAGAGCATAACTTCCTGCTTGGCAGTCATGTCTCCTGCCCAGCTTGGGCTTCCAACAGCGCTGTTGCTGTTGATGACTGTTCTTCCGCCAATCCAGAGATTAGTTGTAGATTGTACTGTCATAGTTCCAGAAATCGTCATATTATTCGTGATATTTGTAGTTCCTGAGGTTGCATTGTAAGTTCCGCCAGAGTTTACAGTCAATGAGCCAAATTTATTGTCTGTATTTCCTCCGTTGATTGTAGCTCCCGAATTAATTACAACGTCACCAGCAACTGTTAATGATCTGCTGGCAGACATTGTTATTGTACAGCCAGAATATGCTGTGAGATTTCCGGCAACATACGTGCTGTTTGTTAATGTCGTAACATTATAACAATCAAAATTATTTTGGATTGTTACATTGGAACCTGGAAGCATTGTAAGATTTCCAGACGATGTGAGATTTAGATATCCGAACATTGCATCTGTTGCATCTAAAACCAGGGTTCCGAATATCTTGAAAATAGCTCCGGGCAATTGCCTAAATATTGAATTAACCAGTTTCAATACACTGCCTGCATAAACTGTCCAGTCACCTGCTGATGTAATTCTAACTGATGTCAAAGTTGAGGATGCGTTCCACGTTGCGTTTACGTATGATATATTGACGTATGTGAAATTTGTATTTGCTCCGGACTCCACTGTCAGCAGCCAGTTACCAGAATCAGCATCTCTGCGAGTCATAGTCGCGTAGTTGTTTGATGCACCAATCACAGAAATATTTCCGGTGTTTTGTACTCGCAAACCTGTTGATGCAGTAGAAATCTTGAATGTGCTTGCAGCACCAGCAGTATATTTGCCTCCGCCGACAACAAGAGCCGCACCATTTAGCAGTGTGGTGCCATTAGTTGCATAATATGCTCCACCTGAGTTTATTGTTAGCGCTCCAAGGCTTATGTTTGCATTCATTGAGCTCGCGCCCAATGTTCCGCTGACCAGCGCATTTCCAGTTACAGTCAAAGCGTCCGCGTTATAGAATCCCTGCGCGCTTGCTCCCGCATCTACTGTCAGGTTACTATCGATGTAAGTAGTTGTTGCACCATTTCCTCCGTACCACTTGTGCCCTGTTGCCCCGCTGAGTTCCAAATTGTAAACATGCTGTCCGTTCAGTATGAAAGGCGGGTTTCCGCTTGATGTTGTTATATTGATTATTCCGTTATTGTGCGTTATCGTTCCAGCATTGTCTATTGTTCTTGAATTTGAATTTACTGAAGTAATTACAGTATTGCCGGAAGTTGCATCATAAGTTCCGCCTGAATTTACAGTAAGTGAACCGAAAGTATAGCTTCCTGTATGCATAGTTGTATATCCAGTCGTTCCCAGGAAGCCAGATATGTTGACTGCACCAGTAACAGTCAGAACTCCTGTCTGCAAGCCACCGCCCCACGTAAAGAATCCTTGCCTGACAGTCAAATCATTATTGATTGTCGGGTTCAGAGTCTGCTGATAAATGCCAGTAGTCTTGTTTGCAATAACATTATACAATTCCGTGCCGAAGTAAGCACTCTGACCAGTTCCACCATTCTGGAAAATAAATGTTCCAGAGTTTGCATTTACAGTACCGCTGTTTATGTAAGTCGTTACAGAATTTGCGCTGCTCGTTATAGCTGTTGTTCCAGTGGTTGCATCATATTTTCCTCCTGAGTTTATTGTTAATGTGCCAAAGCTGTGGTCTGCACTACCGCCCGTTAAATTACCTGAAACTACTGCGTTGTTTGTAACTGTAATTGCATTTGTTGCAGTTGCTGCTGCAACATTTCTTATTGTCAAGTTATCCGCCGCAGCTGCTTCATCAATTGTAAACAGGCCTTGGTAAACCGTTACATTATCAGCTGCTGCGAAATCATATGTTATTACAGACTTGCTTAAACCGCCTGAGCCTGCCCAAATCACATAATTATTAGGGGATATGTGATTCCTTGAAATAACGTGACTTGAACCGCTATAGAGGTAAACTTTATCCAGAGCAAAGTTGCTTCTGTTAAACTCTGCTCTAACATTATTTGTGCCAACAGCATAATTATCCGTATTTGATATTGTAATGTTATCAAACTTGTCAGAGAAAACCGGCATGTAAATTCCATATGAGGCTGCTGTCAAGACATTGTTCGTGAATGAAATCGGTGTTACAGTAGTTCCCCAGAGTATTGAGCCTGATGGATGTCCATAAGCATTTGTGAAGATACAATTGTCTACGTCGGATTCTCCAACATACAATCTTCCATATTTCTCAAATGTTGTGTAGTCAGCAGTAACTTCAAGGTTTGTCACATCCCAGTTCGCTATCCATCTGTTAGTTGGATTGCCTGAAGCTGTTGACGTTACTGTAACTCTGTTTGTTGCATTTCCTATGCTGCGCAGCCAGCCCCAGCTGCTTGAAGTTATTCCGTTGCCGACCTGGTCCAAGAACTTCAAATACAAACTCTTGCCTGCAGATACAGCGTCAATTGTGAAAATGCTATAGCTCTGAATTTCAAGGCCATATGTCGTGACATTGTCACGCACGGTTACATTTCCGCCCGAAATCATTTTCAGGAAGTTATTGGTGGACATGTTCAGGGCGGAAGTCAAAGTCAAACTGCCCGCGGTGTCCGCAGATACATTTCCGTTTTCATTGTAAGGACCTGATGAATATGTTGCTGTTGTATTCAGAGGTAAAATTCTGACTGAGCTTGAGTTTGCGGGAATGCCAACATAAGTACCGTCAGATGGATTATACTGGCATTTGTAATAATAATATTCTTTCGTATAGTCTGAATCCAGCGGTCTTGTTGGCGGCGCCAGCAGGGTCCAAGTGCTATTGTCAGGGCTCTCGTACCAGTTAAACGTGCTATTAGCTTCTGCTCCATCAGAGTAATTGCCAGTGCAATTCAAGTCATCAAATGTGAAATTTCTTGTTGATGTAATTGTGACATTTGAAACACTTGGTACATGTCTCAGTACTCTTGTGTCTGTGCAGTTTGTCTGCGATGCCGAGTCCGTAGCACACCCATAGTAAGTATAAGCGCCCGTTGTCAAATTAGTTTGATTTGTGTAGAATTGCCATTGGTTTGTATTATACTTTGCAAGATTTGAAAGGTATTCCCGCTTGACTTCGTCTGAAGTCATTCCTCTACTGAAAACTCTGACTTCATCAACTCCGCCGGAATAAAATGCATTGTTCATCGTATCATGAGCAACGTAAAGATTCGTCATGCCTGCTGCCGAAATTGTGCCTGCTTTTGGATTTGCGCTTGTGCCATTCAGGCTGCCATCCACATAAATCTCAAGGTTATTGCCAGCACCTTTCCAGGTTCCAATAACCTGATGCCAAGTGTTAGCGGATAATGATGTATTGCCTACTGCTTCATCAAAACCGCCTCCGTTGCCAAGGTAGAAACGAACTACTGAATTGTTAAGCCAGAGGCTGTAACCGCCATTTACGGGTGGCGAAGCTCTTCTGTCAACTACGGGGCCCGTGGTATAAGTTGTTGTATATATCCAGGCTTCAATTGTAATTGCATCTGGGATCTCAAGGCTCGACGCTAGCCCAGATACCTGCACATTTGCAGGCGATCCGCTGAAGTTCAGGGCATTTCCGTACACGCCAGTCACATAACTTGCTGTTGTGATTGTACCATTATTGCCGTATTTGGAAACATCTTTAGCTACGCTATTACTTTCGCCGATTGCTGAAATATTGTTGAAACCAAACATCAGCACAAGGCTGTCATTATACGGCGTATAGTTTGTTCCGTTCCAATTCCAGATGAATTTGTTCAGGTCCAAGTCTGTTACATTTATTTTGATTTCAGCAGATGTGTTTGATGTATTTGTATCATTGTCTGGAGTCGGTGGCACAAAGAATATTTGCGGTACATAATTTAGTTGTACTGTATAATTCGCATCTGCCCAGTCAGGTTGACCTATATTGTCATAACCAAGACAATTCCAGCTGAAAGTATCTTCATAAGGCAGAGTATACGCATAGCTTGAGCTGTTCGAAACCCCGCTCAACACAGATGTGTTTGTATACAAGTTGCTGCCTGTGCCGTTCCAGATATAGAATGTAAGATTTTTTACCTGGACATCGTCTGTAATGTTACAGCTGAAAGTCTGTGATTGTATCTTTGTTACATTACCATTGGCAGGCGAAATTAAATTTACAACTGGCGAATTATCAGCATAAGTTACGGTGTAATTATTTTCAATGCTCCAATTGGATTGACTCTTATTATCATAACCAAGGCAGTTCCACTTGAACGTGCCCTCGTAAGGCCAGGTATAGCTCCATGAAGTTTGATTGCTTACTCCAGAAAGTGCCGTAGTATTATTGTAAACCTGAGATGTTGAATTCCAGAGGTAAAGTGTTAGGTTTGAAATTCGAATATCATCAGTAATATTACAAGTAAATGTCTGGCTGGGCTGGTTTGTTGTTGTTGCATTTGCAGGAGAGACAAGATGGACATCAGGAGGATAATCGCTTATTTTTCCAAACGCATAGATCAGCTTGTCATTAGAGCCGACATAAACTGTTCCGTCAGGACCAATGGCTGGTGAAGATAGTACGGAGCTGCCCGTAGTATAATTCCATATTTTGCTGCCTGTAGTTGCATTCAACGCATATACATTCTTAGTATACCCTCCGAAAAATACTATTCCGCCAGCTATCGCGGGCGAGGAGTATATGCTGTTGCCCGTAGTGTAATTCCAAATCTGCGCGCCCGTTGTTGCGTTCATAGCAAAAAGCGTGCCTGTCCAGGACCCGGCATATACTATGTTATTTGCTATGGCTGGTGAAGATGCATCGAACGTATGTCCCGAAATCACAGTATTCCAGAGAGTACTTCCATTATTTGCGTACAACGCAGATATGGAACCGTTACAAGGAGTTATGTATACTATATTATTAACTATGGCTGGCGACGAACGCACACCTCCACATCCTCCAGAAGATGCGATATCCTTATTCCATATTTGTGCGCCTGTTGTTGCGTTGAGAGCATAAAGTACGCCAGAATCTGATGCCGCATATACAACGCCATTTGAAACTGCTGGAGATGAACTTGTGATTGGAGTAGCGGTTGAGACATTCCAAAGTTGAGCGCCTGTGCTCGCACTCAAGGCATATATGTAATTGCTTGATGACACATAAACTCTGCCATCATAAATTGCTGGTGAAGGAGTGCCTCCAAGAGTCACATTCCATATGTGAGTACCAGTTGTTGCGTTTAGGGCATACATTTTAGAATCTGAATCAAAATATACGATGCCCTTGTAAACTGCAGGTGATGAAGCCACAGAACTGTCAGCAGTATAGTTCCAGATTTGTGTGCCGTTGGTTGCGTTCAACGCATAGAAATCCGGACTTGCTGAACTTGTTCCAATGTACAATATTCCATTTGCAATTGCAGGCGATGAGCCTACAGTCCCGCTCGTATTGAAGCTCCAGATGATATTAGCCACACTTGATAAATTGGTCGCGTTAGAATAACCAAAGTGTTCCGGTGTCTGGTGGAACATCGGCCAATCAACACCAAATGTTATTGTCAGGTTATTGTTAGTTTCATTTGATTCCGTAATTTGGCCTGCTGAATCTGCAAAAACCTCGATATCGCGCAATCCAGATGTCGCTGTCCAGGTGAATGCAGTCGTGGTACTTGCACCTACATTCAAGCTCGCGATGTTATTCTGAGCTTGATAGACATCATCAACATACAGGCTTACATTAAATGAGCCTGCATTCACGATTCCTTGGTTCTTGATTGTTGCATTGATTGTTGCGCTTGTTCCTGTGATAGGACCATACGGGGAGTAAGTTATATTCAATGGCAACAAATCCGCAACACCAAGTATTGTCAGATTAGTTGAATTTAGGGTTGTGCCATCCTGAAGTCCGTTACTTGGAGTAACTTGGCACATCCAGATGTCATTCGCTGTCAATTCTGACGATACTATAGTCTCGCTGGATGAATAGCCGTCTTTTGTGTCCAAGTATAATTGATTAACTTGCGATGCGGATAGTGAGCGGTTATATAACTGAACCTCATCAATCGTGCCGTTGAAATAGCGCGTCGTCAACCACCAATAGCTGTTTCCTATCCAGAGTGGGTTTGTATTGGTAGCTACAGTTGCGCTCAGTGCGGTGGTAGATTTGGTCTGACTTCCATTTATGTAAAACGTGAGTGCAGTCCCGCTCTTTACTATGACAAACTGCTGCCAGGCACTTGCTGTGAGTTGAGTCGTCGTTGCTGAATAGTTGTTCCAGGCTGTGCCGTTCCCGTAAACGAAAATGTACCAATTTCCCGTGCCGTTTTGCTCAATTGCCCAGCCAGTATAATCAGTGTAATGTGACTTGTCTATTATATCGGCGTATTGTGCTTGGCCTGCACCAGGCTTCACCCATAATGCAATTGTGAAATTCTGTAAATTGAACACAGAATTATGAGGAATAGTTATGTAGCCACTTGATCCGTCAAGGGCATAGGCTCCGCTAACCTTTCCTGAGGCTGTCCAGGTAACACCGCCGCTCTTGGTTCCGTTATTCCCATAGCCAGAATAATCCATGGTTTTTCCTAAACCAGCGGAATTATCTGAATCAAAGGGCATGTTCAAAACTGTTAGGGACGTACCATTCCTGTACCAATTGTAGATATTTGTTACGTTATCCCCCACGGGAGCTGATGTTGACTGATTGTAACAAGTTATGTTATCAACAGTTGTGTTGTAGACCGATGTTGCATTCAATTTCGGATTATCTTGAGTTGGAACATAATGCGCTCCCAATGGCGCAAAAATGTTATTACCTTCAAGAGTTGTTATGTTGGCATAGACATAATTATTAGTTGAGTCGTTGCCTGAGCTGCTTGCAAATGTTGTTGGGTCCGTGTACCATGAGCCATTGTTCTTTGACATTCGCAAAGTGCTCTTATTCACAGTTGCAGCATCAGTATCTGTATAGGATATGTTAAGGAATGCCCACGGAGTTCCTGAGAGCGGCGATAAAACTACATATTTACCAATATTCGTGAAATTTGTTGGGTCTACTGGCGCCGGTGACGTTGCAGCCTTAACACCAAGAGATCCTGTAGCACTGGGGCCCCAAGTAAGACTGATTTTTGTAGGGTAGGGGCCATCGATGAGCGTATCTTTAACAACATTGCCTGCGCCCGTGGAGACAAGATAAATATCCTGCGTAGAAGTATTACGCACTGTATTGTTTATGATAGTCGTATTAGCAGTTGAGCCAGACAGATAAATTCCGTATGAACTTATTTGAAGACCAGCATTGAACTGATATGCGGTGCTGTTTTGTATTGTATTATTTGTACCAGTTACACTTACAAAGGCTATTTGCGCGGTAGAGTAATCTCGTACATTACAATTTCTTACGGTGATTCCCGCAGTGCCCGCTCCCGCATAAATTCCATAAAGCTGACTCACACCACTGGCATTAGCAGATACATTATACCCGTGGCAATCTATGACGGTGTTATTCGCTGTTGTTCTAAGGCACCATTGGTTAGCACCGTCCTGTCCATTCAAATTCTGATTAAGATTGTATATTGTGTTTGCTGCAGCCAGGGTTTGGCAAGCGCCTATATTAACTGAAGCAATTAAAGATAGATTAGTTGAATTTAGGGTTGTGCCATCCTGTGTGCCATCACTTGGAGTTACCTGGCACATCCAGACACCGCCATCTGAAAGTTCATTCGAAACTACGGTTTCGCTAGATGAATAGCCATCTTTTGTATCTAGATATAATTGGTAAATTTGGGAGGCAGATAATGCACTTCCGTAAATCCTGACGCCATCCATTGTCCCGTATAAATAACTGCTTGGGTTCGTCGCCCGGCCTATTTCCACGGGTATCGTGGTGTCCGAAAACACCGTAGGCGGCGTGCCGGCCGTGGTTTTAGTAGAGGCTACCTCCGTGCCGTTGACGTAAATGTCTATGTTTTGAGCTGAGAGGTTGAAGACCACTGCGACATGGGCCCACGCGTTCTGGGTGAGGAACACACTGTTAGTGTCGAAGAAAACGTAATTTTGTGTGTCACCGTCCTGGTATGCGACCCCTCTTAATATTCCGTTAGTATGCATCTGAACGAGAAAAGTCCTGTGCAAGGGGGATGTGGCCCCGTTGTATTTTCCTACGATCACTTGCCCTGCAGAGAGATTTGTGTCTTTTATCCAGAAGGCTACCGTCAATTTTGTGTTTGCGCCGTTGAAATAACTCATATCATTAGTGGTTATGTAATCACTGGTGCCATCAAAAGTATATGCGCCACCAACTTTTCCTGCAGAAGTCCATGTAGGCTCTGCTGCGTCATTGTTTGTGGACGCGCCAAGCTGGCCGTTGTTTCCATTGCCAGAATAATCTTTTGTTGTGTTTGTGCCGCCGGAATCATCCGAATCAAAAGGCATATTCAGAAGCATAAGTGAAGTACCGTTCTTGTACCAGTTGTAAATATTCGTGACATTTCTTCCAAGAGGCGAGTATGTTGATTGATTGTAACAAGTTATATTGTCTGTCGAAAGATTATTGCCTGATGTTGAATTTAGAATAGGATTAGTATGTGTTGGCAAATCCGTATTAAACGGGCCTAATACGCTAATAGCATCAGAATAGCGTCCGATGCCCGCCCAGTCAACATAAACATGTATGTTACTAGTTAGCCCTGTTGCTGCACGGTAGCTTGCTACGGCGCCGAATCCGCCCAAAAAGTCTTTTGGGTAATATGGAATAGTGCTATTGTCTACTTTCTTAGTTGTGTTTGCCCAAAACACACCTCTTTTATTGTTGGTCTGTATGCATACGGTGCGCCAAGTAGCGTCAGGGAAAAATTCCAATGTCGCTGAACTGTAAAGGAATGAATAACTAGTATCATTTCCGTCTATAAAGTTTGAAAAATTAGTTGCATCCCATGCGCCAGAATATACATAAGTTCTGTTAACAAAGGATTCGTATCTAAATCCTCCATATATTCCATACTGCTTATTCATTGGCGAGCTGTAGTCAAATGATACATTCGCGCACATTGTCAGATTATTGAAATTAGAGTAAGTAGTATGATTAAGTATGAATTGCCAAGTATTTGAGGCCTCGTTTCCTGTCAAACCAGAAACATAAATATCTAAGAGTCCTCCGCTGACAGTGAAGCTCTCTGCACCATTGGCGCCTCCCGGCATTTCATGGGTTTCCCAGCGCGTTGCATTATAGCTAGTTCCGGCAAATGGGTCGTATATATTCCATGTTGCGTTGGGATTACTCTCATCTATAGCGCCATCGTTACCATAATACATGTACACTGTTGTGTTGCTTGATGCCGCGATGCTTGGCACGCGCAACGCAAACATACCAGTAATTGAATTATCAACATAGAGTTTTTGATAATACATCTCCAGTTGATTAGTTCCGTTGTAATAAGTGAACCTTACATCATCGAAATCGTCCTGCATGCCCGCTATGTAGCTTATGTTTGTAACCACCGCGTAATTTGTCAGCGCCGACCCCGTATTGGATATATTAATAATTTTTCTTTGTGCCCAACTGCTATTCCACCAATCAGTACCATTAACTATGCTTGGCGACATCGCATATATTTGCGAAAGTTCTTCTGTTGGCACTTCAGGAGCCGTTACATTTTCTTGTGGCTGCTCTGTCGGAACTTCAACTGGCACTTCTTCTGGAGTTTCCTCCGCCAGAGGAATTTCTTCTGCGGGCTGTTCCTGCACCAAACCGTAATAAACATCATAAGTTGCTGACTTTGAAACAAAAGTTGTCAGAACATTTTCTTCTGTTTCAGGCACTGGCGCTTCATATATGCTATTTTTAATTATGATGTCTGTTTCTGCGCAGATGCCGTCAACATAAGTTGGATTTTCAACTGCGAAAGGTATTGTTTCTCCATTTGTTTCAACGTAAATTCCATTTTCACAAAGAGTTGGTTTTGCATCACCAAACACTATGTGTGTTCTTACAAACTCAAGAGTGTTGTCAGCTGATAACTCAAGTTTGTTTTCCCATTCTGCTCCGCCCGCCGTAAAAGCGCCTGTTAGCGGAGAATAGAACATAATACTCATGAAGCCTGCTACCAATACAATTACGCTGATAAGAAGGAATAATCTGCCGTCAAGTCTCGCCTCTTTTGGCAAATAGCTGTCTATGGACTCTAGATGCCAGCCACTCTCCAAAAGAACTTTCCTGACTTCCGTAGGGGAGTGTCCTCTTGCCAAAGCTGTCCTTATGTAAAGCTCAAGCCTGCGGTTAGACATTTTCGAGAACCTCCTTAACCGCAATAGGGATTTTCATTTCCTGGAAAATCTTCAGGAAGTGCTGTGCATATTGTGATGGAACTGAAATACAGCCTTTACCTAATTTTTCAGCAGAATATTTCTGTACGAGTCCGAGGTAAGACTTGCCGAATTGAATGTAACCGAACAATCTTTTATTCAATAAAACACGTTTTGAGTCCGGTTTGATAACTTCCCATGATATCAAAGTTTTTGGAACGCCAGTTTTCATTTGCGTCTTGAGTTGCGAGTAAAGAACGAATGCCTGTGTCGTCAACTTTTTCAGCGCCTCGAGCTTTCCAGTTTCGAACTCCAAGGGGTAAGCAAATTGCTTTGCCACTTCGGTAATTCTACTGCTGATTTCAGTATCAGCAGTGTCAACAAAAACTTTTGTGTCAAAAAGCAGAATTTGCTTGATCTCTTCTCTTTCTTTTTCGGATAGGTTCAACAAAAGGAACGAAACAAAATTAAGAGCGCTAGCCAGTTTTTTATTCTGGCTAGCCGTTGTATTTGCCATTTACCCCCTTATTTCATATGGAACTAAGTATGATAGCCAAAAGTTTCAATCGTAACTATAAAAACTTATTGGTATTTGCTAAGGTACATTTCATGTGGAATTTAGCAACTTTTATAAGTCACAGCGAATTTGACTGCACATCAGATGAAAACATACATCAACCGCAAGCCGTTGACGCTTGGTCGCATTGCTCAGCAATGCAACATAAGGTGAGCAATGAAGACATACATTAGCCAGTTGCAATTGCGAGGCTTCAAATCCTTTAATCGGAAGACTGACCTGGTGTTCGGGCCGGGATTAAATTGCATTATTGGTTCTAATGGTTCAGGCAAATCTAACGTAGTAGATGGCCTTTGTTTTATCTTTGGACGAATGTCCTCGAAGGACCTGAGGGCCGAAAATTTCCTGGACTTATTATTCCGAAGAAAGACAAACGTTGCTGCCGAAGGCGAAATATCAATTTTGCTTGATAACAGCACGAAAGTTTTCCCATTCGATACAAAACAAGTTGAACTAAAAAGAAAAATCAAGAAAAAAGGACAAACTCAATACAAACTAAACGGCAGGAATGCCACGAGGCAGCAGGTTCTTGAATTATTAGCTCCGCAGAGAGTCTATCCTGACGGTCATAACATAATTCTGCAGGGAGATATCGCAAGATTTGTTGACATGCGCCCTCTTGAGAGAAGGCAGATCATTGATGAAGTCGCTGGAATTGCAATCTATGAGGAAAGGAAAAACAAAGCTTTGTCAGAACTTGCAAAAGTTGAAGAACGATTGAAAGAGGCAAGCATAGTTCTTAAGGAAAAAGAAAATTACATGATTAATTTGGAGCAGGAAAAGAAAGGCGCGGAACAATACCGCGAACTGCAAAACACCTTGAAATCAGCTCAAGCCACTGAAATTAAATTACGCGTGAATCTTGCTGACACAAAAAAATCAAAGACCCAGAGTGAGATTGAAAAACGAGAGCAAACAATCCAGAATTTGAAACTAGATATTGAGATTTCTGCGAAGAAAATTGAACAATACAAACAGCAGATATCAAAATTAGATAAAGATATTCAGAAAAAAGGCGGAGAGGAATCCGTCGAATTACAGAAGAGCATTGAAAATATCCGCATAGAATTAGAAAAAGCCCGCACCCTTGTCGCGAGCTCTCTTAATGAAATTGAAAGAATCAAAACAAGAAAGTCTGACTTGGAAAAAAATCTTGCGGATATAGAAACAAAGACTTCTGAAAAGCAAAAAGAGGCAGCAGAATTGGACAAGGAAGCGGAGAGACTTTCAAAAGAAGAAACCGCTCTGGCAAAGAAGTCTGATATTTCTGATTTGAAACAGCTGGAAAATGAAAGCGAGAAATTTGACAAGGAAATAGAAAGTTTACAGGCAAATTTGCACGGCTTACAGGCCGACATCACAATTTCTGAGCATGAATTAAGCTCACTAGATGAAAAAATCTCTCAGCTAACTGAAAGGGAAAAGCGCTTTGGAAGCGTAAAGGAAGCAAAAACAAGACTGAAGAAAATCATTGAAGACATCAGCAAAATCGCAAATCAGGATTCTAAATTAGCACTTGGTCTAGGAGAATTAAAGAAAGACCTGATAAAAAAAGAGGAAGAGTTTGCAAAAGCTCAGGCAGTTTCTAATTCGGTAAGAGATTCGTTGCTGCATGACGCTGCCTTGAATGAACTTTTGGGCAAAAAACGCATGTCAGGAGTTCTTGGCTCCGTAGCAGAGCTGGGAAAAGTCGATCCCGAATATTCTGCAGCATTATCTATTGCGGCTGGCAACAGAATGCGCCAAATCGTAGTCGAGGATGTTGACACCGCAATAAAATGTTTGAATTCCCTGAAAGGTTCCAAAGCAGGAATAGCAACTTTCCTGCCTCTTGATAAGTTAAGAACGCCTGAAGAACCAAACACAAAAGATATTCTGAACAAATCTGGCGTAATTGGACTGGCTTCTGAGCTGATAACTTGCGAATCAAAATACAAGAGCCTGTTCAGGTATGTTTTCCGAGGAACTTTAATTGTAAAAGATGTGGCTATTGCGAAATCCATCGGCATTTCTAAATACCGCATGGTAACTTTAGATGGGGATTTATTCGAGCAGACTGGTGCAATAACCGGCGGTTTCAGAGGTAAAGGCTCAGGCATCAGATTTGAGCAGACTGATATGCGCGGCGCCATTGTAAAAGTTGAAGCTGACCTTGAAAATCTCAATTCTGAAGTAAGATCAAAAGTTGAAGAGCGCTCGACTATCGAAAAAGAATTGGAAGATCTCAGGAAAGAAAAGGCAGAATTAGAAGGCAAGGCTGAAATCGCAAAGGAATTTGACTTTGATATTATTGAAAAATTCGAAAAAGCTTCTGAGCAGACCAAGGAAAAATTGGAAAAGAAGAAAAAAGAATATGCTGATTTGGGAAAAGAGATTTCTGGAAAGGTTGCTGAGAGAAATGCTCTGAAGATGCGCGTTCACCAGCTAAGAATCGGTGACCGAGTTGAGCTTGATGAATTATTGCAGAAAAAGAGCCAGACCGAAGCCGCTCTTGCAGCTGCAAAAGCTACTCTGGAAAACGCTTTGTTGCCTGAAAAGGAAAATATCGCGAAAGTTCTCCGGGAATTAGAAAAAGAAAAGAAGACCTTTGAGAAGCAAATCACTCAGGAAGAATCAAAAATCAAGATTGTTGAAAAAGAAATGGAGAAAAAAGAGCAGGAACAGGAAGCTTTCTCCGGCAAGCTAAAGAGTTTGTTTGAACAACAGACAGCGCTCGGAGTCAAATTAAGAGATGAGGAAAGCAACCAAAACAAGATTCTATTAGGAACAAGCCAGGCAGAGCAGGAAAAAAACAATTTCGCAGTTGAAAAGGCCCAATACGACGCTGAAATTACAACAATGCAGTCTGAATTGGAACCCTTGAAGGACATTCCTATTCTTGAAAATATCAAATCAATTGAGGCTGCTAAGAACAAAATCCGAGAATTTAATTCAAAACTGACTGCGTTGGGCAACGTTAACATGCGTGCTCTTGAGATTTTTGAATCTGTCCAGAAAGAATACGGTGATCTTGCATCAAGAGTTAACACGCTGCAGTCAGAGAAAGGAGATGTTCTATCAATTATTGATGAGGTTGAAAAGAAGAAGTCTGAAGCATTCATGAAAACTTACAATGAAATTGCAACAAACTTTGCTGAAACCCACCAGAAGGTTGCTGACAAGAACTATGCGTGCTTGGAATTGGAGACTCCTGAAAAGCCATTTGAAGGCGGTGTTCTCGTCCGTGTTACAGACTTGAAGGGCAAGAAAGCATCTCTTGCCGGGCTTTCAGGCGGAGAAAAAGTCCTTGTTGCATTGTCATTCATATTCGCCATCCAAGAGCATGACCCTGCTCCATTCTATTTGATGGATGAGATTGACGCTGCTCTTGACAAAGTAAATTCAGAAAAAGTTGCGAAGCTTCTGAAAGAATACAGCAGTAAAGCACAAATCATAGTCATTAGCCACAACGATGCCGTAATTTCAGAATCTGACAACCTCTACGGCGTCAGCATGACAAAAGAAGGTGAAAGCACTGTTGTCAGCATGAAGATTTAGATGAAATATAACTTCCATTTTTCAGCTGAAGAAATTCCACAAATAGCTGGCGCTTTGTTCGCAATAGCATTTTCATTTGAATTTGTTTTATTCAGGGATGAAATTTTCAAGCAGGGAGCTTTATTCAATCTGCCAGCTATGCTCATATTTTTTGTGCAGGCTTTGATTGCTGTTGGTGTGGGATTTGTTTTGCACGAGCTCGGGCACAAATATGTTGCACAGAAAAAAGGTCTATGGGCAGAATTCAGGGCATGGCCTGCCGGCCTGTTGTTAGCGGTTGGCATGGCTTTAATCAGCAGAGGAGGCTTTGTATTTGCAGCTCCCGGTGCTGTTGTAATAAGCCCTATGAAAAAGGCAAAGACTGGTTTTGCTTTAAAGAAGTTGAAGAAAGAAGATATCGGCCACATAGGCATTATTGGCGCCGTAATAAACATAAGCATAGCAGGCATTGCCATAGTAATTGCGGCGTTAACAGGACTACAGCTTGCAACTTTAACAGCGCAGGTTAATAGCTGGCTCGCAATCTTCAATATGATTCCTCTATCAGTATTAGACGGTGCAAAAGTCTGGTACTGGTCCAAATCAGTCTGGTTTGGCTTTACGGCCCTATGCGTTGCAGTGTTTGTGTTGACAGTATTACTATGAAACCTGAAGATAAAGAAACCGAAGCAGCAGAAGACTTGATTCTTCCGACAGTTGAAATTAAGTCAGAAGCTGATATCTATAATCTAATTTTTCAGGAAGACGACATAACATGGCAGGCAGTTATCTATGAACTCGCAAGGACGAGAAAGATAGACCCCTGGGACATCGATATTTCAGTTTTGACGCAGGAATTCCTGCAGACGCTAAAGAAACTGAAGGAAATGAACTTCCGCTTGTCAGGCAAAGTAATACTTGCAGCAGCCATACTTTTGAAATTAAAGAGTGAACGCCTCGGCCTGGAACAATTATTGATGCTGACAAACCCAGAACAATTTCCGGAACTGGATGACGATTCTGACTTGATTGATATTGAAACAGAAAAACACTTTACAAAAGCCGGCCTTCGGCCAAGAATACCTGGAGTCAGAAAAAGAAAAGTCACTGTGTTCGAGCTTGTTGAAGCTCTTAAGAAAGCTCTTGACACTGATGAAAAACGCAGAATACGTCAATCGGCACCAAGAGAATTAATAAGACCGCTGCCAGAAATCAGAAGAGTTGATATTTTTGCAAAAATCGAATCTGTTTTCTCCCGGTTGAAAGACTTTGTCAAGAAATTCAAGAAGACAACTGTCGAATTTGAGGAAATTCTTCCGAGCAAACAGAAAATGGACATTATCTGGACATTCATACCTCTATTGCATTTAGCAAACCAGGACAAAATCATATTAAGACAGGACGAACCCTTTGGAAAGATTTATGTTGATATAAAGGAAGCAGAGCTTGCGAAAGGTTTGACGCGAACTTCGGATTCGAGTTCGCGAAATGGAAAAATTGTCCGCAAAAATTTAAATGACAATTTTTTCATGAAAAGAACTGACATTGGGAAACCAGAAGTGAAAGAAGAAAAATTAACTGACAATGGAAAAGGAAAATCTAGACGAATTAAAGAAAAAACTTGAGGCAATCCTATTCTGCATACCGGAAGGAGTTAGTGTCCAGAATCTTGCTCACAGAGTAAATCTGGGTTTTACTAGTACTGTAAAGAATGCCCTTGAAGCGCTTCAGAAGGATTACGAAGCTCGCGGCTCTAGCTTAAACTTATTGAACGAAGGCGATACCTGGAGATTGAAAGTCAAAGACGAGTTTGTTCCCATTGTTACAGAAGCTGCTGAGCCTGAATTTGACAGAGCGGTTCTAGAGACTTTAGCATATATTGCCTGGCGTGGCGGCTCAAGACAATGTGATGTTGTCAGAGTCAGGGGCAATAAAGCGTATGACCACATCAAACTTTTGAGAGAAAAAGGGCTTGTAGAAGCTCACCGTTCAGGATTGAGCAAATGGCTTGAATTGACAAAGAAATTCTATGAGTATTTCAACATGAAGCAGGGAGAGAAACTGCCGGCTCCTGAAGTCAAACCTGAGGAGCAGCCGGCACAAGTGCCAGCCGAACTAATTCAAGAAGCCCCGCAAGTCCAAAAGCAAGCTCCACTAAACAATCCCGACAACGAGTAATTTACACAAAGCGCGAAAGCGTCACGAGTATTTCAAGGAATGTTTCATAATCTTGCTCGAAAAATGCCTCCTCAAGTCTATCCAAAAGCTCTTCAGTTCGTATTTGACATTCGTTTATAATTTTACATCACCCCTTATATCAATAGAGTTGTAGAAAACTTATCTATTTCCAACAATTTTTTATACAAGGTGTTGTATCTATATCATATGCTTAATCCTGAGTTTATCAAGAAAATCAATGAGTCTGTTTATTCAAAGCCAAGAACCATACAAGAAATTGCTTTGCTTCTAAATGTAAATTGGCGCACTGCAGACAATTATGTTGAAAAGATTGCCAAAGAGCTTGGCACCCTTTCTGTTAGAACATTCCGTGAAGGCACTCGAGGTGCACTAAAAATTGTTTTTTGGAATAATATAGAAAGGATGCACGTTTCCGAAGCGCAGGAAAGACTGTTCAGATTAATTGAGTCGGGAAGAAAGAAAGAAGACTTCAGCCCGTCTGAAATTTTCCAGTATGTGGATACTAAAGCCCGCAGATTAAAGATATTAAATATGGCCGAATACGGGCTTGAGGAAAATTTCAATGATTTTGCGAATCTTCTGAAATCTGCAAAAAGTCAGATACTCTTTTTTTCCGGAAATATGACTTTCAGTAATCGTGAGGCGCACGATATAAAAATACAAAATATTCTGGAGGATCTTGCAAAACAGAAAATCACTTCGAAAGTGCTGACAAGAGTTGAACTCGCAGGTCTGAAAAACGTGCAGAATGCACTCGCAATAAATCAGAGAATTGGCTGGAATGCTCTGGAAATCAGACATTGCTTCCAGCCGCTGCGTGCTACGATTATTGATGGTGACGTGGCAGTTTTCAAAGAAATTTTGGACCCAAAAGACTTTGCAGAAGGTGAACTAAAGGAGAAAACCTATCTGCTGTATTATATTTACGACCCTGACTGGATTAGCTGGCTGCAAAAAGTATTCTGGCACTTATTTAGGCCTGCTGTTGACGCTAAAACCAGAATTACCATGCTAGAACCGTTCAAAAGCCCCCAGTTCTGTAACAAGGGAGCAGTAATAACGCAGACTTAAAATAAACAGCTCATTTAGAAATAAATATGGCGTGGCCATTTTCAAAGCAGGTACAGCCAGAACCACCGCCAAGACCTTCAAGACCCAAACCCAAGAAAGTTGCGAAAGTTTTGGACGGGCAGAAAGACACTACAAAGTTAGCAAAAGGTTTTGATACATTGAACAAGGATTTTGATATTTTCAGAAAGGAAACTGACGTTGAATTCAAGTCACTTAACAAGGATTTTGCTCCTATTTTAGACAAGAGCACTGAGCAGGAAGCTGAGATTAAAGAACTGAGAATCTCCATACAAAAATTAACTAAATCAGTTGAGAACGTAAGAAAGACTGTTGAGTCCCTGCACGCTGAAGTTCATGATGAATTGAAGCCCGTAAGCAAGAATCTCGCCGCTGTTTTGGATAAAAATGCTGAACAAGACAGTAAGATAAAGGACCTGGAAGCTATCGATGAGAAAATGCTTAACACAATCGATAGTTTCACTAGAACAATAAACGGCATGAGGGACATAGTCAAAGACGTCGAAGCAACATTCAGCACTGAAGCCCTAAACAAATTATCTGAAAACCTGAAAGATTTTGGCAAAACTTTGAACACAATGGAAGAAGATGATGATGAACTTGTCAAAAATCTGAACAAAGTTGACAAACGCATAGGAAATGTTGAAAAGAAAGCTGCGGACGTGGAAGTCGCAAGCCAGGAAGCCAGGGATACTGCACTGGAGCTCGCGAAACACGCCGAGGATTTCAAGAATATTGTTAACACGCACACCGAAAACATGGTTGCTTTGAGCTCTAAAGTCAATGCAGCTTTGAATGAATATGCTGATGTCGAACAGATGACCGTAGATTTACAAAACAGGATGAGGACTGTCGAAAGCCATCTTCAGGCCTTAAATCAAAACGCGATGATGCTTTCAGAGCTGGTAAAGAAAGTAAACTACCTGGAAAAAACCACTGCAAAAACTTTTATCGTTGACTAAAATCTCTTAATTCGTAGCCTGTTGCAAATCTCTGCATCAAGGATTCTCTTTTTTTGCCTTCCTTTCCCTTTTTGATATTCAAAGCTATCAGGAATATAATTATGATTGCCATTGTCCAGACTATGAGCATTGTCGGTGAAAACAAAACTGTTTTTGTACAATCCTGCGGACAGTTTGTCAAGGTCTCTGTTTGCTCACAAATATTGTTGCCGCATAAAACTACTAGTTTGCATTTGTTTGAGACACAAGTCAAATCATTAGCGCAACCCGTATCTATGCAACAGTTTCCTGAATTTTCTCCTGGCTCAACTACTCCGTTGCCGCAATCTGGCGCTAAAACCGGAATTGGTGTTACCGCCTGCTCTTTTCCTCCAATCAAAAATACTGAAAGGCCTGGACTCTGTGCTTTGTAATATGTGTAGTCGCTACCTTCTTCTGTTAATTGTGTCTGCAACGCCTGCCAGGAAGGTACTGCCCTGAAAAGCTTTATTGAAAATTTGTCAATGTTTTTTTCATCAAACCATTTTTCAGGGACTCTGAAATAAATAGTAGCATTCACTATCTGTTCCTCTTCCAAGCCTTCGTGTTTTATTTCAAATAACTGGTATATTTCGTAATCTTCTTTGAATGCCCTCTCTGCAGTCACGTTAGGCTCTATGCTTATTCGGACATTTGAAACATGGTTCACAAATTCATCTTCATTCGTTTCTATTTTGATATCTCCTGTTGTAAAAGAAAACTTTGTGATTGGAACTTTTGAACTGGAAAATTCTTCTGTTATTGTTTCGTGTTCATGGATTGAAGTGAAAAAGAAAGACGTACTTATTGCTGAGGGCGCGTATTGTGTGCACGTGCAGTCGGATGTGCAAAAATCTGGACAGGCCTCATCAGCACTGTATTCGCATTCTTCATCGTCCTCTAAAACAAGATTGCCACAGACATTGCTTGCGCACGTGCAGTCAGGCAGGCAGGATTTTACCAGACATATTTCATAATGTGCTTCGTTGAGGTTCTCTTCTGAACATAAATCGCAGATTATAGAGTCAGGACCATCGCATTCCTCATCGTTTTCTGAAATATTATTGCCGCATATACCGTCTTCATGCGGCGTAGCTCCGGTAAGTAGCTTTGTGGCAGATGGCACTATTGCTAGCACAATTATAATTATTGCCGCAATAGTGGCCCATAATATCTGATTACGCATGCTATTATTTACAGAACTTGATTTATATTATTTTAGTGGGCCCTGCAGGAATTGAACCTGCCCAGAACCGCAGGGGCTCTGCCCCTTCAGTTTGATGTTCTTCCTGATTCCCCGAAAGCCATCTTCGATGGCAAAATGGGCCCTGCAGGAATTGAACCTGCGATCTTCTCCCTTTTCTCTTAGGGAATCAAAGCATCTTTCTTTGGATTCCCGGGAACCTTTCTTTCTGCAAAGAAAGAAAGGGTGCCGTGTGAAGGAGATGTCGTACCACTGGACCAAGAGCCCCTCTGGAAAAGATTAAGAACCGCTGTTTTTTAAGTTTAAGTTATGGAAAAATGCTTGCATTTTTATATTCCAACGAAATCGCTTTGCAATTTCGTGGACCCACAAAAGTTTCGACTTTTGTTGGTTCCAAAAACTGCTAAAGTTTGCAAGGAGCAGTTTTTGTTATGAGCAAAAAAGTTCTTGAGCAGGCGAAAAGGCTTGTTGTACCAACTAAATCTGAAGATCAAAAAGTTGCTGGAATTGTTGATGAAGTAATTACAAAAGTAAGTTCGCAAATCGCAAAGTCAAAATTGAATGCTAGCTTATTTGTCGGTGGCTCTGTTGCAAAAGGGACCTGGCTTCCAGGCATTTCTGACATTGATTTTTTCCTGAAGTTTAATTATGATGAGTTTTCAGACAGGTCCCCCGAGTTAGCGGACTTCGCTGAAAAAGTTTTGAAAGGCGCTTTCAAGGTACAAAGACTGCACGGAAGCAGAGATTATTTTTCTGCTATTTACAAAGGCTTTTACATAGAAATCGTTCCAGTGCTTGAGATAAAAAACTTGAAACAAGCCAAGAACATAACTGATTATTCTCCGCTGCATGTTGGCTGGATTGCGAGCCGCGTAAAGAAGGACAAAAAACTGCAGACCGAAATAAGATTGGCAAAGAAATTCTTCAAAGCTTCAGGAGTTTATGGTGCAGAATCTTATGTTGGTGGATTAAGCGGGCATGCTATTGAAATTCTGACAATTTACTATGGGAATTTCACAAACCTTGTGAAATCAGTTGCACGCTGGCATGAAAATGATGTAATTGACGTCAAGAGATACTACAAGCCCTCGGAAGTTTTTGAAAAATTAAACCCCTCAAAACTTCAGAGTCCCGTAATTATAATTGACCCGATAGAAAAAGACAGGAATGCTGCTGCGGCCTTGGGAAAAGAGAAGTTCCTTTTGGCAAAAGCTGTTAGCACAAAGTTCTTGGCCAAGCCGAATCTGGAATTTTTCAGGGAAAAGAAAATATCAGTAACGGATTTGGAGAAAAAGAAGAAGGGTTTCAAATTAATTGTTATTGAATCTAAACCTGAGCGAGGCAAGCCGGATGTTATAGGGGCAAAATTACTGAAAAAATTTGAAGCTCTTGGTAAAATTCTGGCTGAGAATGATTTTATTGAGCAGGATTCCGGCTGGTGGTGGCCAGAATCAGGCCCTGCGCTATACTGGTTTTATTTTGATAAGAAACCTCTGCCTACTATAAGAGAACACATTGGGCCTCCCGTAAAATTAGGAAAATACGCGAAAGATTTCAAGAGAAAGTGGAAGAAAGTAAAAATAAAGGATGGAAAGCTTGTTGCATATATCCGAAGAAAATTTGTAAGGCCTGAAGACCTGCTAAAGTCAATTGTAAAAAAAGATAAAAATCTGAAAATTCTGAAGATAGGATGATACAACAAATAATATTTCTCGATCAAACTATTAATTCAAGTATAGCACCATTTAGAAACATGCTTGCCAATCAATTCTTTATTGTTGTGAGTTTTTCGATCTTTATTCTAATAGCATTGTCAATGTTTGTTTACTTTAGGAAAAAAAATTCTCTTGTGCTCTCACAAATCCTTCTGGGACTAGCAACTGTATATGTGATTTCAGAAATTTTGAAAGATGTTATTCTAAGGTTAAGACCTGACGCTTCAGATTTGTTTTCATTTCCATCAAGACACGCGGCACTTGCGTTTTTCATGGTGGTAATTCTTCCCGTAAACGTCAGGTATAGGTTTGCTCTTTTCGCGTGGGCACTTTTAATCAGTTTCAGCAGAATCTGGCTTAGCCTGCATTGGTTTTCAGACGTTATCGCAGGAGCTATAATAGGACTACTAACTGCCTATTTGTTTAAACAAGAATTTATAGAAAATAAAATAAAGAAAATCCTAAAGCATATCTGGCGTTAGGATTCTTGTGCTTCTGCTTCTTGCAGAAGAGCTATGTGCAATAATGTACTTGATATCCTTGTCTTCAGCAACTTTTACCAAGTTCATGTCAGCAATTCCGTCCATTACGACCGCGAAGACGCCTTCTGTCATGTTGCGCAAAGTGTCCTCAAGTTCTTTTACGGGAACTCTGCCCAGAACATTCAGATTTTTATCAAGCACAAATGCGCCTCTCGTTCCAAGAAGCTCTTCAGCCATCGTCTTCATTTGTTTTAGTTCGCCGGGCGCTTTTGTAATTTCGGTCCTAGATTGTTCAAAGCTCCTTTGAGGGCGGACAACCGAGACAGCTACTGCAGGTTCCTCTACCTCGGTTTCTGCTTCAACTCTTGGCATGGAAATAGGTTCTCCGCTCTTTATTTCGCCTTTTACCTGCTCCCATGTTACTTTCAGTCTTAGTGCTTTCATGATTTCTTTTTGCGTAAGCTCTTCGACTTCCTTTCCGTCTGGAGCTTTTGTAACATAGTCCAAGTCTGTCAGGCTTGCGAGATTTTTTATGATCAGGTCTCCGCCTCTGTCTCCGTCTACAAACAAAGTCGTGATTTTTTTCTTTGTCAGTTCAATTATAGTGTCAGATGCTCTTGCGCCTTTCAAGGCAACAACGTTCCTGATGCCATATCTCAACAAATTTATAACATCTGCCCTGCCTTCAACAATAATTATTTCTTCACTTTCATCTACTGCTGGGCCCGCTGGCAACCTGTCTTTTCCGTATTCTGTAACTTCCATTGTTCTGACGTTTTGTGCCAACAGATTCGTGAATGCCTGACTGTCTGGCAATTCCGTAACAAGTTTTGTCAAAAGTTCCTTTGCTCTTTCCAAGACAAAGGTTCTCTTTGAGATTCTTACATCTTCGATGTTTGTGATTTTGATTTTTGCATCGCAAGGGCCAACTCGCTCAATTGTTTCAAGAGCTGCTGCAATTATTGCAGTTTCTGTCTTACCCATGCTCGAAGGCAATAGAATTTCTCCTGTTGTCTTGCCTGCTTTTGATTCTAATCTAACGTCTATTCTGCCAATTCTTCCGGACTTCTGCAATTCGCGAAGTTCTAAATCAGAACCAAGCAAACCTTCTGTCTGTCCGAAAATTGCACCGATTATGTCTGGTCTCTCAGCAATACCGCTGAGCTCCATGCTTGCATGTACTATGTACTTTATTGATACTGGACTAATTTTTCCCATTTTTTTCTCCTTTTTGGGAAGCTTACAATTCTAAAAGACGCAGATTCTCTACATTACGACAGTGAACTAGCTTTAACAGCTTGTTTTCAACGTGCACTCGCACGCCATTCTGTTGTAAATATGATTTCATTTTTTCTGTCAGCTCAATGCCCTTTTTGTCGGCATCGAGCATAAGCACCGCTTCTTTGTATTTTGAAGCGATGTTTTCTGCGCTTTCGTATAAGCTTCGTTTATTGTGATTGAGCAAGAAGAAATCAGCGTCAACTAGGCGCTTTAAAGCTACTAGGTCATTTTTGCCTTCAACGACAAAAACGGCTGTCGCAGCCTTGCTGTTGAGCTTCTCTACAATGCCTTTCAAGGCATCTCGAGTCGATTTTGTGACGAAAACGGTCATGTTTTCGGCCTGGAAAAACCTCGTTTTTCCATGATCATTATTGAGCTTAATAGCACCTATGCTGTCTTCTTGTCTGCTTTAAAAGAACTCCTTAGCTTTTTAAATCTAACCGTATTTATAAAGGTTCAAAAACGCCTTTATCTCGTTATAGAAGTCCCAGCCTTGTTTCCAAAGCTCTTTTTTCATCCTGTCTATGCTTCCTTTGTACAGGTACTTCTCATAAAAGGCCTTAAGGAAGAAAAAATGCGGTTTTGCAGCCCAGAAATCCTGCCTGTCTGTAAAGATAGATGACGTAACTTCGAGATTTACTTCGCCCTTTTGCATCTTTACTTTTGCACTGTCTTTCTGTACTTCAACATCGTTTATATCGCGCAGTCTCCATTTGATTTCGTGCGTGAATTTTGAGTATTCATCAATGTCCCGGTTTACTTCCCATTCGATTTCGATTTCTTTGCCCGTGGCCTTCATTTTTTCCTTGTATTTTTTCTCTGAAACATCAAGTTTGCGCCAGGTGAACCACTGATAGGCGTGCTTGTATAATTCGCCAAGGTCGAAAACTCCTTCATAGGTTATTTTTTCCGCATTTAAAAGCGTAATTTTACCGGCCATGGGAAAATTTAGAACATGTACAATAAAAGCTTTTTGTGACGTTGCAAAAGACTTTTATTCCGTAAAACTCAGACTAAATGGATATGGAAATAATCAAACAGGCCAAGATTACAAAACCAGATATGATTGAAGCCTCGCTCATAGTAATTCTAGCTATGTGGATAATTTCTGTCCTGTGGCTATTAGACAAGGCTATGAACTTTGAAGTCCAGACTCTGTTGACGTGGCAGTCTTTGACAACATTTTTTGCAGCCTTTGCAAGCATTGCAGTTCTCGTAATAGCAATTCTTGTAGCTGATATCAGGAAAGAAGTAAAGGACATGTATCAGTAACAGCTTCACAAACCTGGGATGTGGTCGCCAATCGGTACTGAAGGTACCGTAAACTCCGGATTTTTGAATCCGAGATTCGCAAATAGCTGAATCGCATTCAGCTATCCCGCTAACCTTCGGTTAGCGTAATCTGGAGTGCGTCGTATTCAACTGAATACAACCAACTGTTTAGTAAGACTTTTAAGATTAACCTACCGTCTTAATTGGACTTATGAGGTGTTAAAATGAATAATCAATTACAGCCAATATTTATTCTGCCGGAAGGCGCGATGCGCAATACTGGCAAATCAGCACAAAAAGCAAACATAGCAGCAGCTAAGGCTGTTGCTGATACTATCCGAACTACATTAGGCCCAAAAGGCATGGATAAAATGCTCGTGGATTCTATGGGTGACGTCATAATCTCAAATGACGGCGTAACAATTCTCAGCGAAATGGAGATTGAACATCCTGCAGCAAAAATGATGGTCGAAATCGCGAAGGTGCAGGAAGACGAAGTCGGCGACGGCACAACAACCGCAGTAATTTTGGGCGGGGAGTTGCTGAAATGCGCTGAAATCCTGATTGACAAGAATATTCATCCCACTGTTATAGCCAGAGGATATAAAGAGGCTGCAGAGCAGGCTCAGAAAATTTTGAGGGAGCTTGGCAAAGATATTTCTGTCAAAGACAGAGATACTTTATTAAAAATAGCAACAACCGCAATGACTGGCAAAAATGTTGAACTTGCCCGTATAAACCTGGCAAATATTGCTGTTGATGCTGTCCTCAGGGTTCTTGATGGAAATAAAATTGATACTGATAACATAAAAATAGAAAAGAAGGAAGGCAGCAGCATTGACGACTCTATTTTAGTTGACGGTATTGTCATTGACAAAGAGAGAGTCCATTCTGACATGCCAACATCTGTAAAGGGAGCGAAGATCGCCCTGATTGACTGCGCTCTGGAAATAAAAGAAACCGAGACAGAAGCCAAAATCCAGATTACTGACCCTCAGCAACTGCACTCGTTCCTGGCAACAGAAGAAAAAATGCTTCGCGACATGGCTGACAAAGTCGTAGCATCTGGTGCAAATGTCGTAATATGCCAAAAAGGAATTGATGATTTAGCTCAGCACTTTTTAGCAAAAAAAGGAATCTATGCCATCAGAAGGGTAAAACAATCTGACATAGTTGCTCTGGCAAAAGCAACAGGTGCCAGAATTGTATCAAACTTTGATGATTTGAGACCAACAGACCTTGGGTTTGCAGGCCTTGTTGAAGAAAGAAAAATACACAAAGAGAGCTTCACATTTATTGAACAGTGCAAAAACCCAAAAGCCGTTTCTATAATACTCAGAGGCGGAACTGAACATGTTGTTGCAGAAGTTGAAAGAGCAATGACTGATGCTATTGGTGATTTGGCTGCCGCTATTACTGTAGGCAAGTGTGTTGCGGGCGGCGGTGCAGTTGAAGTCGAGCTCGCAAAAAGATTACGAGTGTATGCTGATACACTCAACGGCCGCGAGCAATTAGCAGTTCAGGCTTTTGCTGACAGTCTTGAAATTATACCGAGAACACTGGCAGAAAATGCGGGTATTGACCCGATTGATGCTTTGACCGCACTGAAAGCAGAGCACGACAGAGGCGGCGTTTCCGCTGGCTTGAATGTAAACACGGGCAAGGCTGAAGACATGTGGATAAAAGGCGTAATTGAACCCTTAAAGATAAAGACTCAGGCCATATCCTCTGCATCTGAAGTTGCCATAATGCTTTTGCGCATAGATGATATTATATCTGCAAGCAAGCTTGGCAAGGGTGGCGGCATGCCACGGATGCCTCCTGGCGCCGAAGGCATGGGCGACTACTAGAAACTTTTACCAAAAGCGCAATCTGAAAAATATCAGATGCGCCTTCGCCGAACAATAGTTCGGCTACGGATTTCATCAAAAAGTAGGTCTCGCTATGCTCGAGCCTACTGATTAACATCATAGATGCTACAAATGCCAGCTGTTTGCAGCTGAACATAACCTTTTTATTATCCCATATTCAGAGTTAATCATTGGGGGAGGTATGGCTGAAGAATTCATAATAAATCATAGTCCGCTTCACAGCATAAAGCGCGACATTAAATCGCTAAGAGAGAACAGCGCTGATGCTGAGCTTTTGAGGACTTTGATCGACAGCAACATAGGTACCCAGCACAACATCTCGCAAGTGATGTCTGGTCTGACAGAACTCCTTTCAATTTTAAAGGGCGTTGACGGCAAGCAAGACCCTGAAATCACAAAACTGGAAGAAAAGATGAACAAGGTCTTAGACCAAAACTACCAACTCATTAATGCTCTCAATGAATTAACAACTCACCTGAAGAATCAGAGGAATCGCGTATGAATCTCTTACGTAACAAAAAGGGTATAACTCCAATTATAGCAATAATCTTATTGTTAATGATGACTGTTGCAGTAGCCGGAGCTGCTTTCTTCTGGCTTACGAGAATCCAGGGACAATTACAAGGTGGTGTTGAAAGCTATCAGGGAAGAATTTTCGAAACCATGGCTTCGAGTGTTGACGTTGTTGATGCAGATTACGATTCCAGCGATAACGATCTAACGCTTTGGCTCCACAACACAGGAAATACTGAAATTCCTGTCGATGACGACAATGAATTTCCTACGTCGACATGGATATTGCGAGACTCCCAGCAGGTTTCTCTCTGCTCTACTGACTGGAGCGGAGTTGGCAGTGGAACAAATGGAAGTGTAGACTGTGTAGAAGGCTGCGGCAGTGATGAAATAATATCTGTCGGTGAAATCAAGAAAGTAAAATTGGATCTGGACGGCTCTGCTTGTGAGGATGCCGAAGACAAACCGGGTGGCACTGTTTTCAGCTTTGTTATAGATTTCAGCGGCGTAACAACAACTGCTGGCAGTTTCATAAAAAGAGACTAAAAGTTAAATACTCTGTTCTTATTTCAACTAATATGCTTGGCCGCCGCGGTATCACTCCAATAATTGCTACAATATTAGTGGTAATGATGACTGTTGCAGCCGCGGGAGCAATGTTTTTCTGGCTGACTAGACTTCAGGGCACTGGACAAGGCGCCGTAGAAGAATCCCAGACAACTCTTTTAGAAAGAATGGCTGCATGTGTAACAATTCCTTCTTTTTCATATAACACATATGACAACACTTCAGATATTTCAATGCAGAACTGCGGAAACACAGTACTGGAAATAGGCGATGGAGATGATAATGTTCTTGTTGCAAGTAATGCCTGCTCTTTTGCACTAGATTGCGATATGATTGTGGAAGACTGCCCAATTACTGTCGGCCCTGGCGCATATGATACCTTTACTATTGACGCTGAAGAAGCAGACTGTTCTGGCGGCGGAAACATAACTCTCGCAGATGTCATGGCCAGTGAAGAAGGAATTCAACATCAATTTATATTAACAGTCGGTACTAGAAGTCTTGCTGTTACAACAACTGCAAGAAGTTTTGTACCAAGATATTCAGCACCTGCTTCGATACCACCGGCACCTGTCTGCGGCGTAAGCATAGGTTCACTAATTGCGCCTGTTCAGGGGGGACCTAGAACGGTTTGTTTCCCATATGAACTAAATAATACTGGCGGGACAACAGAAACTTATAATGTAAGTATCACCGGTATCAGTGGTACATGCACTGCCGCATTATTTAATGGTTCGCTATCTTGCAGCGGGCCCAATGCAACAAGCTTCATCACTGGAAGCGTATCTTCCGGGGGCAACATAACCTTCAGCTTGAATCACATGCCACCCGCGGGCACGCCGTGTACAGTAACAGTTCAGGCAGTTTCAACAACAAACTCAAGCTGTTTGGACGCAGATAATACAACTACTCTGACCTAAAATGAAAACCGCACAATCATCAATCATTGGCTTTCTCTTAATTACTGCTATCGCACTAGTGATTGTTGGCATGACTTTCTTTTTTGCTGTTCCGACTATTGACAAAACAAGGAATCAGGATGAAGTTGTCAGAATTGAAAACAGGCTGATTGAAACTCATGCTGCAATCAAGAAAGTTGCTAATGAGCAGACGCAGATGACTGTTTCGTTTAACATCGAAAAAGGAATTCTAACTTTAGATAACGATAATACTTTGATTTACGAGGCAAATATGCGCCTGCCAAACACATTCAATCCACACTTGCTCATAGGAAATGACACTGACGAAATCGGAACTCTCGGACTTGATGAACCTGGCTACTTGCTTGAACAAGGCGCTGTTGAGATGCGCCTTCACTATGTTTTGTTAATGGATAGTGCAGGCAACTGCTACGGAGTACAGCTAAGAGCTTTGGGCCAGGTAGCTGCTGGTGCAGGAAACCATTTTGTGTTCTTCAAATGGGCTGGTGAGAACACCTCCGTACTTTCAGGCTGCACAACAACGACAAGACAGATAGTTGATGTGAGCATCACATGAGAAAGGCGCAATACAATACGATCTACCTGCTGATTTTAATTTCAATAACTCTGATTATTGCCATCGGAACGTTTCTTCTTGCGGTCTCATTCCAAAGGACAAGCAGCAAAGAGCTTGGTAATTACTTGCTGGAGGACGTCCGATTAGAAATCGAGAAAGGCCTGCTTGACCTGAAAGCAATGTCCGAGCTGAGTTACGGTAATATTAGTTTGGAAGTGAAAATACCTGAACGGATTGGCGACCAGGAATATATCGCCAGCGGTTCAAATCAGACTTTGAGAATCCGAACTCAGGGCAAACCTTCTTTGGTTTCCGAATCTGAGATGCTCTTCTGGCAGACAGACTTGCAGGGAGCTGTTTTCTCGCCTTTGGGCAGGGTGGTTTTACTGTATTTACCTGCTGAGAATAAGGTAGTGCTTAAATAGATTCAAATATTCCAGTTTTGCATGGCGTTAAGGAGGATTCGCGCCCTGATGAGAAAAGCAAAACAACCAGAGCTAGTGCTAGAACCCCCCGAAAATTTTGCTGCTGAACCAGTCTTGCCAATACCAAAGCCTTCTGAAGAGTTTGAACCTGACCTGACACCCAAAAGAGTGAAAACTGATGAAGAAAGAATTCCATTGCCACAGGTTTTTGAAAAACCCACTTTAGCGCGCGAGGATATGAGCGCAAGATTGCGTGAAGTTTCTGAAACCTATCCTTTGATTACAACAAACTGGAAAGGCGCTAAGTACGTTTTGGCAACAGCCAAAATTCAGTTTAATCCCCAAACAAACCAGTTGAATTATAGTATCATAGAACCTGAACTCAATCAAAGATTGCAGTCCGTTATCGACAAAACAATCGAGTTGCTGAAAGAAAGGCTTGAAATTGATTTCTCAAAATTGAAGGCAAAGAAGGAAGTCTATGTTTATGTTGACAGGCAGGTTGACGAAATCTGGAATTACCTGAATGTTAATTTGAGTGACGAAGATATTCTCAAAGTAAAATACTATATTTTCAGGGACACCATCGGTTTGGGAAAAATAGAGGCACTGATGCGCGACCCGAATCTGGAAGATATAGGCTGCGACGGTATTGGAATTTCTGTTTTTATTTTCCACAGAAATCCAGTGTATGGTTCTATGTCAACAAACATATCATTTCAGACAAAAGAGGAACTGGATTCTTTTGTTATGCGATTGGCGCAAAAAGCAGGCCGGACAGTTTCTGTTGCTGCACCGCTTTTAGATGCGAGCCTGCCCGATGGGAGCAGACTCCAGGTAACCTTTGGAACGGACATCGCAAGAAAAGGCAGTAATTTTTCAATCAGAAAGTTCTTCAGGATTCCTTTAACTGTCATTGACCTCTTAAATTATGCTACTGCAGACCCGCTGATTTTGGCTTACCTGTGGTTTGCGATTGAAGAACAGCAGTCAATTCTGATTTCAGGTACTACCGCTTCAGGTAAGACCACTTTCCTAAATTCAATAGCACAGTTTATTCCTCCTACTTTGAAAATTGTTTCAATTGAAGATACATCTGAACTGCAGCTGGTGCATACAAACTGGACGCCCGTAGTTGCGAGAGCTGGCTACGGCCTCAAAAAGTATGGTGAAGTCAGCATGTTCGACCTGCTGAAATCAGCATTAAGACAGCGTCCTGATTATATTATAGTTGGTGAAGTAAGAGGCAGGGAAGCTGATGTTATGTTTTCAGCAATGGCAACTGGACACCCGTCTCTCAGCACTTTGCATGCCGATAATGTTGAAGCTGTTATCGACAGGTTAACGACAAGACCCATTAATTTGCCGCTTGCTGTTTTAGAAAACTTGGACATGATAGTATTTTTGGAAAAAACAAAGCAGGGCGGACGCTTTTTAAGAAAAGTCGGGCAGATAATTGAGATTGAAGGCTATGACCGGGATGCAAACAAATTGAAAACGAGCGAATCCTTCAAGTGGCAACCTACCGAAGATGTTTTCGCCGCAAAAGAAAGTTACATTTTGGCGAGAATTGCGAAACGACTCGGCTGGAATTCTGAAGACGTCAAGCAGGAGATTTTGCGCAGGGCCGCAGTCCTGAAATGGCTGCAGGAAAAGAACGTTAGCGGCTTCAAAGACGTCGCTCAAATAATAAATCTCTATTATGTTGATCCTGTAAGACTTGCAAAGCTCATGGAGGGATAGCCTTGCCCAACGATATTTACGAATACTCTCTGCAAATTTTCAAACCAATTGTTAGAAACTATGAATCTGCCTTTCCAAAATTAACAGACGACTTGAAACGCGCTCATATGCTGATTCCGGTAGAGCAATGGTTTGCATTCTCGCTTTTTATGACTGTTGTGACATTTGTTGTTACTCTGGTCATAGCGATGCTATTCTCTTTTCTTTTGATAAAATCAGCAATCCTTGCTTTCATAGTTGCGGTGGTTTTCACATTCGCGGTAACTGCCTGCGCAGGTCTGCTGACATTTAAGTATCCTTCTCTTGTTGCTGATGAAAGAAAAAAGCGAATTGAAAATGCTCTTCCCTTTGCTACACTTTACATGGCAACAATTGCCCGTTCCGGTTTTCCCCCGCAGGATATTTTCAGACTACTTTCAGGATTCAAGGAATACGGCGAAATTTCAAAAGAGGCTGGCAAAATTACCAATGACGTAGAAGCTCTTGGCCTGGATATTTTATCGTCGCTTACGAGAGCGCTAAAACGTTCTGCAAGTCCCGAGTGGACTGAATTGCTTGCGGGTTTGAGGACGGCAATTTCCGTTGGCGGTGATTTGCCAAAATATCTGGATGAAAAAGCCTCTGGTTTTGTTGCTGAATACAAAAGAAGGCTTGGAGATTTCAGCAACATGCTTTCATTGCTAATAGAAATCTACATTACTCTTGTGATAGTTGGGGCAATATTCTTCATAGTCACTACATCGGTAATGATTGCCGTGGGTGGAGTACCTGTCGAGCTTGTGAAAGCTGTCAATTTGCTGATAGTTGTCGTAGGAATACCGCTGCTGACTGCCGCATTCATATTAATTGTAAAAGGCGTATCGCCTCTGGAGGACTAATGGGCCTTAAAGAATTCGAAAAGGATGTTGAGAAGGACCTGCTTGGTGTAAAAGCACACAAGCTCAAAGTTCTTTTACTTGGCATGCCCATTCCCTTTATTCTTGCAATAGCTGCTTTCATGTTTGGAGCCGCTTCAACTGTGATACTCGCCATAATTTCTTTGGGTATAATTGGAATTTTCACGCCGTATTTGATATTCGGATATTTTGAATTCAAGGAAATCAGGGATGCGGAAGAAGGTTACCCCTCCTTCCTACGGGACTTGACTCAGGCCGTAAATTCGGGAATGACAATCCCGCAGGCAGTTGCAACGGCCTCCCAGACGAGATATGGCATACTATCAAAATATGTTTCGAAATTAAACGTCTGGCTTTCCTGGGGAACGCCATTCCCGGAAGCCTGGAAAAGATTCACGCACGCTCTTGAAAAATCTGACCTTATAAAAAGAATAAATGGCATTGTTATGGAAGCTTTCCACACCGGCGGCGACATAGGTGATGTTCTCAATTCTTTGGCAGATGATGTTACTTTGCTGAAAAGGCTGGAAGCCGACAAGAAATCCATGATGCAGCAGCACATAATGGTAATGTACATCGTGTTTTTTATTTTCATAGGCATAATCGTAATTTTATTCAAAATCTTGATTCCAATCCTGTACATACAGAAGCTGGGCGTATTCGGAGGCATGGCCTTAAGACCTTCTGAACAATTAACTGTTGACTATTTCAAGAACTTGTTTTTCCTCCTGACCATAATACAGGCTGGCTGTATGGGCTTGATTGCAGGCCAGATAACCGAGGAAAAACTGATTGCCGGCGTGAAGCACCTGGCAATAATGGTTTCAATCGGAGCTTTTGCATTCTTCGCATTTATTTTCCCTTCATTTTTGACTTTGGAAGTAAATGTATTCCCGGAAACGCCTGGCTTAAACCAGAAAATTACAATTACGGGCTCAGTTTATTTCGAAGCACAGCCGGCTGCCGGGGCTAAAATTGAAATAATAACGCCGCAGAAAGAAGTAATTGCCATATTTACGGACGGGCTTGGCGAGTTTAACACTTTCATCACCGCTCCAACGCAGCCAGGGCCCTACAATATTTTTGTAACTGCAACATATCGCAGCGAAAGTCAAACATTCAGTAAAGCAATAAATGTTGGTTAAAAATGAAAGCGCAATCCCCTGCTGAATTCATAATTGTGATTTTTGCTTTTTTCATAATAGTAATTTTCATTTTCACGTCAGATTTGATCAATACAAAGCCCGAAGCTGAAAAAATAAAGGAGCAGGGAGCATGCATTGCTGCACAAGGCTTGGCTACTTCTCTGTTAAAAGAACCCGGCAGGCCTGTAACCTGGAACCCAGGCAATTTACAAATCCTTGGACTAACTAATGGCACAAGGGATTTTATTCTGCTGACAAAATGGCTTGATGCCCAAAGCATTGGCTTTGGAGCTTTGCAAAACAGAACTTTCCCCGAAGCAAGTTGGCTTGTTACCTACAATGTTTATGCTTTCAAGCTGAAGACTGAAAGCTGCCCTTCAGCTAATGGCAGTACTGTGATTTGTAGGGGATTGAATTTTCTAAACATAACTGCAAATTCTACTGTTAACTCAGTCTTAGAATTAGATTTATTTTTCCCTTTTACTTCGGTTTCTATAAATGCTTCAAATGAGCCTGATGATTCTGCAACGCCTACATCTGGTGCTAACGGCACTCTGGTGCAATTAATTCTGCACACTAACTCTTCAGACGAAGACAAAGTTGACATCAGCATATTATCTGCGCCTGACCTCGTTTTCATAAAGAAATCATCTTGTCTTACTGAAGGAAATGCTGATTTGCCAATTTATCTAAATGATACAAAAATCACTGACAGTATTGGCTCTGGAGGCGCAGTTTCAGGCCTGAATAATTACTGCAATTATCAGCAGCAGGCATTGCTTGTGAAACCAGATGAGAACTTACTTGCTAAGTTTGAGGTGCTGGCGTGGTGAACAAGAAAGGCAGCGCGAAGGCTTCGCTTCGCTGGTCCCAAGCTGAACGGGGTTCAGCTGGATCCAGAAAATCGCGTAGCAATTTTCTTGGTTTTTTTCCAAAAGGAAAAAAAGGCTATTTTTATTTCATAGAAATCATTTTCATAGTAATACTTATGGCCACAGTCATATTATCTTTCCCCCGAGCGGAAACTAGCCACGTAAGATTAACGGAGCAAAGCAATCTCAAAGCAATTGGCTTTACAACATTGAAAAACCTTGACGAGTCAGGAATTTTTTCAAAATATATTGACCCTTATACGTTCACCAACTCAAATTTCACTGCTATCAATACTTACGTAAAGCAGGGTTTGCCTTCAACCATCGGTACAAAAATACAATATGAATTAATTTCAAACTGTTATTCAGAATCCGGAGCTTCTGAAAACTGCGGTCTGAACATCACTGGAAACCAGGATGCCACGTTATCAGAATATATTTTCAGCAAAAGACCCGTGCCTGTTACAATAAGATTATTTTCGTGGAGGCTTCTATGAAAAAGGGGCAATTCATGCTGATTGCCGTAATTTTAGTGGCTATCTCATTTTCCATCATCTTTACTTATGTCAGAAGTGCTGATACGTCTGCAGTCATATTTTTTGAGCCAAATTCGAGAGCTGATTTCATAAACCTGCAAAATTCAGTAACAACAAGGAACTCATGGCTTGATTCATATTGGTTTGATTTAAACTGGCAGAACCGCTCAACAATTTCAGTTGGCGCAGGTCTTGTTCAGGTTGACCCGCAGATTCCTGCAGGATATGACTGTTTCAAGGAAGTCAGAGTTACAGACTCGAATAATAATGAAATTCCATCAGATGTTACAAACACAACGCCTTGCAACGTTGAATTCGGAGCTTCAGCCGGAACATATCAAGTTTATTGGAATAATCCTTCGGCAATAGCTCCATTCTATAGGGGTGTTGTACCTCTTGTAGCTCCAACTGGCGCTTTAATCAGAAAAGAAGGTGCTCCGACAAACCTGCTTTGCCCTCATCTCATCAATGCATACAAAGGCCTTGCAGATATCAATTGTGCAGTACAGAACATCTACAGTAACAATCAAATCAACTACTCAGTAAATTTCCAATCCCTTGACGTAAGTTTTGAAGGTTTCTTAAACTAGAGATTTAACAAATGGGGCAGCGCTTGACTGCGTCAGCTGGTCCCATTTTACGGCGAAATTTAAGAAGTAAAATGGGGCTGCCCAGATTTGAACTGGGGTCTCGCAGTTTTTCTGCATAGGGCATCAAGCAAAGCGAGATGCTCTGCGTCTTTTCCAACAAAATCCAAAGGATTTTGCTGGCCCCGCAAAATCTTCGAGATTTTGCTAGGGCTTTGGATGCCCAGGAGCCTTTCTTTCCGCAAAGAAAGAACGGCTGCTGTCCCGAACCACGGATCCTACCAAACTAGACTACAGCCCCGTAAAAAAACTAAATATGTTCTTATTAAAAATCTTGGGATTCAAGGATATATTCCCAACCTGGCTGCCAGGCTTTCTTTAGCCTCCAGTCTTCCTTCATGGCTTGCTGCCAACTTTTGCCTTTAATTATCACATCAAGTGCTAACTGTGGTGCTCTATGGGCAACAATTGCAATATGCTTTCCTGAATAATTTTTACCTAAATCTTTTAGAAAACTTCGGATTCTTTTTTCCACATCTCTGTAGCTTTCGCCATTTGGAAAAGGCTCGTTTACATACTTTTTCATTAGTTTATCAACTTTTTTTGAATCTGAACCGCTTAAGTTTCCATAATTGCATTCTCTCAAACGCTCATCTCGCACTATTCGAACTGCATTTCCCCACGTTAGCTTAGCAGACTCAACGGCTCTTTTCAAATCCGAACAAAAGACTACGTCAAACTTCTTACCCTTGACTTTTTCTTTTAATTCTGTTGCCTGTTTTATTCCAAGTTCTGACAACTCCGTATCTGACCAACCAGAAGATATTCCTTTTTCGTTATCTATAGTGGTCCCATGCACGAAGTATGTGATGTAAACTCTCATATCTTTCTCGCAAATACCAAAAATGCTGTGTGTCCAAGGATCTGGTGCTCTGGCCTTGCCACTTTGTCATGAATCATCCAAGGCCTTTCAATTGTTTCTGAAACCTTTACTAATTTCAGCTTTGTTTTCTGAATTTCTTTAGCTAATTGAATAACCTGGGTAATCTGGGGACAATATGCAACAAAATAACCGCCCGCTGCAAGAGATTTTTCTGCGTGCTTGACTGTTTTCCAGGACTCTTGCAGGTCAATTGTGATTAAATCAAGATTTTTTTCTGAAATACCTCTGTAAATATCCTTTACTTTCAACTTTATGTTCTCAAAACCAGCTTTTGCAAAGTTCTCTTTTGCAATCTTTGCAAATTCTTTTCTATTTTCATAAGTAAAAACTTTGCCATCAGGCCCGACAACATTTGCTAGCTGCATGGCAAGCCAGCCCGAGCCAGTGCCTGCATCAACAACTTTCCAGCCCGCACCAACTCCAGTATTTGCAGCTATTGCTCCAAAGTCTTTTCCGAGAATGACTGCGGGTCCTCTTTTGGCTTTCCTGAGGAAATCTAAGAGCTTGATTTTCATAGCTAAGCTTCCTCTGCGGAACATTTAAAACTTATTGCCTTTAGGCAAGGCCATGGCTGAAGAAACCAAAGAGCAAAAGCCTTCTGTTTTTGCAAACGTAATCAATTTTTACGATAAAAATCAGAAAAAGTTAATGATAATCACTTTCGTAATGCTCATTTTGTTTTTGGGCATTTTAGCGCATTCAAAATTAACAACTGGCGAATTTATTGGTAAAGATATCACGCTTTCAGGCGGTTTATTGATAACAGTGAGAACTGACCAGACTTTTGACACCCAGACTCTAGCGCAGCAGCTGGAATCTGAACTTGGTGTCAGTGCAAATGTAAAGGAGCTGAGGGCTCTATCTGGCGGCTCTATAGGCTATGCAATAGAACTGGAAAAGGTTTCTGGCCAAGACGCTTTAAATGCGATTGAGAAAACCACGGGTTCGCAGTTGGAAGAAGGAAGCTACACTATTGAAGACCAAAGCGCGGGTTTCGGAAGTTCATTCTGGAATTCAGCTGTCAAAGCAATATTACTGGCATTTTTATTTATGTCAATAGTTGTGTTTCTTTATTTCAGAGTTCCTATTCCTTCTGCTGCAATCATACTTTGCGGCTTTTCTGATGTACTAGGAACGGTAGCAATAATGAATTTGCTTGGCATGAAATTATCGACCGGCGGGATTGCCGCGCTTCTAATGTTGATAGGTTACTCTGTTGATACAGATATTTTGCTGTCAGCAAAACTATTGAAACAAAAAGATAAAGACATAAATGAACAAATTCATGCATCAATTAAAACTGGTTTGACAATGCAAACAACAGCAATAGCTGCTTTAGCTGCATTGTGGATTTTAACTCCTGCAACAATTCTGAAGCAAATCGCTTCAATTCTAATAATTGGACTTTTCATGGATATAGCCTTTACTTGGATTCAAAATGTAGGAATACTGCGCTGGTATTTGGAAAGAAAAGAGAAACATGGGTAAGTTCAAAGATATTTTCACATCCTGGCAGGTAATTATTCTGATATTAGTTATTCTTGGCTCTGTCTTGGCAATTAATCCGCACCAAGCAAACGGAGTTCAAATCACATCTGTAGAAACAAACAGCAGCGCTGAATTGAATGGAGTGCAGAAAGGCTTCATTATCACGGGACTGAATGACCAAATCGTGAAAACCACTGAAGACTTTACTGCCGCAGTAAATCAGCTGCAAGCTGGTAAAATCGCAAAAGTACAGACAGATAAAGGGCAATTTAGTTTTGTTGTCGAAGAGAAAAATAATGCTACTTTTACTGGCATTGAAGTCAAGGACAGGCCAACTTCAAATTTAAAGCAGGGTCTAGACTTAGTTGGTGGAGTCAGAGTTTTATTGCAGCCTGAAGAACAGCTGGCGCAATCACAGTTGGATGATGTTGTTGCGATTACTCAAAGAAGACTGAACACGTTTGGTCTTGCTGATGTCAATGTCCGCGAAGTTTCAGATTTTGATGGAAATACATTCATTCTTGTTGAAATGGCTGGCACAACCCAGCAGGAGCTTGTTGATTTAATATCGCAACAGGGAAAATTCGAAGCTAAAATAGGCAATGAAACGGTATTTTTAGGCCCCGATATTAAATCAGTCTGCCGTTCTGCAGATTGTGCAGGAATCATGTCCTGCGACCAGACTTCTGATGGTGAGTGGGCTTGCAGGTACCAATTTAGGGTTGACGTCAGCTCAGAATCTGCAAAAAAGCATGCTGAAATCACCAATAAATTAACGGTAGTTAATGTGGGCGGGGAATCTTACCTGAGTGAAAAGCTTGATTTGTACTTGGATGACGAACTAACAGACAGCCTATACATATCATCGGATCTCCAAGGACAGGAATCAACTTCTTTTGTAATTGCTGGACCTGGAGTTGGCTCCACTAAAGAAGCTGCTATGACTACTGCACTTGACAGCATGAAGAGATTCCAGACTTTATTGATTACTGGTTCCTTGCCTGTAAAACTAAACGTTGTCAGGATGGATGTTGTCTCTGCAACGCTTGGACAGCAATTCCTAAAATCAGCACTTATAGCTTTGTTTGTTGCTATCGGTGCTGTTGGTGTAATAATATTTGCAAGATACAGAAGTCTGAAAATAGCCGCACCTATTCTAATAACAAGTCTATCTGAAGTCTTGATTATTTTTGGTATAGCAGCTTTGATAAAATGGAACATTGACTTGGCTGCTATTGCAGGTATTCTGGCAACTGTCGGAACTGGTGTTGATGCACAAATTATAATTACAGATGAGGTTCTAGAAGGCAAGAAAGCAACTTTTACAAATTGGAAAGAACGGCTGAAAAGAGCCCTCTTCATCATATTTGGCTCTTACGCAACTATAGTCGCCGCAATGATTCCGCTATGGGGTATTGGCGCTGGTTTGCTCAAAGGCTTCGCTATTGTGACCATAATTGGAGCCACAATCGGAGTATTTATAACCAGACAAGCTTATGCAAAAATAATAGAAGCACTTACCAAGTAAGAGGCCACTTTACGCATGGTATTAGAAGACATAGTCACAGCCAGCTCTGCAGAGCAGAAGCCTTTGAACCTGCTTCCAATAACTTTCTTGTACGCAACTCTCTCAATATTTCTCGCTTTGTGGATATTTCCATCGCATGCGGCCATTGTTTCAGTGTTTCTGATAACGCTTGCCTGCGCACCCTTAATGCTGAACATATTCTTGTTTGAAAAACAAAAGGAAGAGGCATCTCCAAATTATCTGAAGGACCTTCTTTATTCATTGTTCCCGCAGGTTAAAGGCCAGAAAACCCAGGACAAATTGATTTCACTGTTTGTCTATGTGTTTTTGGGTTTGTCTCTTGCTGTAACATTCTGGTTTGTTGTGTTGCCACAAAATATGTTACATGACTTATTCTATTTGCAATTAAATACCATTAGAGAAATTAATCTGTCTTTATCTGGGGGAGCTGTTTTCACAAGTTTTTACTCCGCAATTTTGGCAAATAATTTGAAAGTCCTTGCTTTTTCAGTGTTGTTTTCATTTGTCTATGGCGCTGGCGCTATCTTCATAATAGCCTGGAATGCTTCCGTAATTGGCGTAGCAATGGGTGACACTATCAAAAGAGGCCTAGTCTCCGTAGGCTCGGCAGTTGGTTTTGACTCTGTTGCCGGCTATTCCTCAGCGATTTCTGCAGGTTTATTGAGGTACTTGATGCACGGGATTCCTGAAATTCTTGCTTATTTTGTAGGAGCGCTTGCAGGAGCTATGCTTTCAATAGCTGTCCTACATCACGAATATGATTCCCCGCAGTTCCAGAAGACAATTCAGGCAACCATGAGCCTAATCGGCTTTGCAGTTGTTTTGCTTATATTCGCAGGTCTGATAGAAGTAGGCGTAAGCCCGTTGATTCGTTGAACTTAGAACAAGAAATTTAAAACTATCTAATTAATTTGCCTTAATGACAATTAAAGATTCATTAAAAAAATTCTTTATTGAAGAGCCTAAAGTTGGAACTGTTTCTGAATCCAAAGAAATCGACATAAAATTGCCTAACATAAGCTTACCTAAAATTAGTGTTGAGAACAAAAACTTGTTTTACTGGCTAGGCCTTATTCCTGTGTTTTTCATTACCCTTTATGTAAGAACAAGAAATCTTCCTCTATTGCAAGGAAAATATTTGATAGAGCTAGACAGTTATTTCTTCTTTCGCTACGCGAAAATGCTACTAGAGCAAGGTTCACTACCTGCTATCGACTTTATGCGTTATTCGCCACTCGGATATTCAACGGTGCAATTCAAATTTTTCCCGCTTACACTCGTCTATTTATATAAAATTGCGCACTCGTTCTTTCCAAACTTAAGTCAAATAGAATGGCACGTAATCTATCCCCCTGTCATCACGGTAATTAGCCTTGTGTTCTTCTTTCTATTTGTCAAAGAGCTTTTGGGCCATAGAACTGCGTTTATAGCTACTGCTTTTTTAGCAGTTATTCCTGCCTATTTGCAAAGAACTATGGCAGGCTTTGCAGACCACGAAGCTGTTGCCATGCTTTGGATGTTTATTTCCCTCTGGCTATTTGTATTAGCCTGGAAATCTGAAAATTGGAAGAAGCTTATTCCACTATCGGCTATGTCTGGTTTGTTTGCTGGTGCTATGGCTGCTACTTGGGGTGGTTATACTTTCCTAACACTAAGTGTAACACTTTTCCTTGCATGCTATGCCCTTCTAACAAATCACTCCGTAAAGCCTACAAAACTAGCGTTGCCTTGGTCTTTAGCTTATTTAATTGGTGGTATGATTTTCATAGGCAAAGGACTGGATTTTATAAAAACATTACCTAACGCCTTACTGCTGTTCGTACTCTTTTTTTTGGTGTTATACTTAGTACTCAACAAAAAACTAAAGTCAACAAAAATGCCTTCCTCATTGGTTGCCGCGGGCATCTCCGCGGTAACAGGTCTTGTGGCTAATTTCTTCCTAAAAATTGTGGATTTCAGTAGTTTAATATCAAACTTAACAAAACAAGATATGGCTAGGCATTTTTATACCGTCTCCGAAAATGCGCAACCCTATTTCTTTAACGATTGGTGGGGCGGCTTTGGATTTATTTTCTTTTTGGCATTTATTGGTGCGTCTCTGTATTTTTATAGACTTTTTGAAAACGAAGGCAAATCCAAATCTAAGTTTGGCTGGCTTGCCTTAGCAGCCTATGTTATTTTCTTTTTAGCATTTATTTTTGGACGTTTATCGCCATCCAGCTCTTCACTAGTTAGTTTTTTCTCAAATACTTATCTTTACTGGCTTATCGGTTTTGTATTATCAATTTTTAGTATATACTTACTAGCGCGATATAAAGAAAAAACTCTAAATCTAGAAGATAAGTGGGTGTGGATTTTGCTTTCAACCTTATTACTCACCGCACTGTTAGCTGCTAGGGGTCAGGTCAGACTAATATTTGCGACCGTACCACCGATGGCTATAGCCGCCGGATATTTTGTATCCGCGTTTATAGATACCGCAAAAAAGCAAGAAAGGGCCTTAAAAATCATTGCCGTAGCTGCCCTAATTTTTGTTTCTTTATTTGTTTTTGTTGCGGATGCAAAAACCACATTGACTCAAAATCAGTATTCTGGTTCTATGACTCCAGGCCAATGGGGCAATGCTATGGCTTGGATTAGAGAGAGCACACCGGAAGATTCTGTATTTGCGCATTGGTGGGATTATGGTTACTTAACAATTGCAGTTGGTGAAAGAGCATCTGTTACAGATGGTGGTAATTCTATGGGTTGGAATTATCAGTCCGGTAGATACTTCTTAACAGGTAAAGATGAGAACTCAACACTAACCTACCTTAAAACACACAACGTTACGCACATTTTGATTTCCGAGGAAGAAATTCCAAAATATCATGCTTTCTCTTACATAGGTTCTGATGAAAACCTAGATATGGAGAGCACAATAGGAACGTTTGTCTTACAAAGCACAAAAGAAGTTCGTAATGGCACCTTGCTGATTTATGGTGGTGGCTGGGGATTAGACAAAGATTACCTAATAGACGACCTCATCTTGCCAGAAGGTCAGGCGGGCATCTTCGGATTTAACGTACCTTCGGATTTAAGTTCCCAAGTACCACAAGCCTTTGTTTCTTACAAAAACCAGCAGTTTACTTTCGATGTTCCGTGTTTATGGATGCAAGGTAAACGCTATGATTTTGACACCAATGAAAATTCTACACTTAAGGGCTGCTTAGTGCTCATACCATATGTACAAGACCAGGATAACAGCGATCCTGTTGGCGGAGCATTGTGGGCTTCAGAGAAAGTATGGGACACAAATTTTGCAAGACTCTATATGTATGGCGAAGACGATCCTAATTTCAAGTTAGTTTATCAGGACGAAATTCCTTTGGTCTATTATCAAGGCAGGCTAATTGGCCCAATTAAGATATGGAGTGTCGAGTATCCAACGACCATAAAATCCGATTCATACTACTTAGAGTGGAGCAAATATGGTTGAAATCGACTACATTTTAGCAGGCATTTGTATAGTGTTAAGTTTTTTCGTGACACTCTTTTTGACTAAATTTTGGATACGTATTGCTAAAAAAGTTGGTTTAACCGGGAAGGATATGAATAAGATCAAAAACAGGCAAATTCCAGAAGCTGGAGGCATAGCAGTTATTTTTGGTTTTGTATTTGGTCTATTTACCTACATCTTTTTCAAGATATTTTATCTTAGTAGTCAGACACATCTCATACTCGTGTTCGCCACTATTTGTTCTGTACTGCTGGCTTGCTTTCTAGGCTTTATCGATAATATTCTCGGCTGGAAAAAAGGACTTAGACAATGGCAAAAGCCCTTACTAACCATTCCTATTGCAATTCCTTTAATGATAATAAATGCAGGACACTCTACATTATCAATACCCTTATTAGGACCGGTAGATTTTGGCTTGTTTTATCCTCTGCTAATAGTTCCAATAGGCATAATAGGTGCAGCGAACGGCTTTAACATTTTGGCTGGCTTCAATGGTTTAGAAGCGGGTATGGGTGCAGTGATTCTCTCGTTTTTGGGCGTCGTTGCTTGGTTTAATCAACTTCCTTGGATTACACTTATTGCTTTCTGCGCTGTCATGGCTCTTCTCGGTTTTTTAGCGTTTAACTGGTATCCTGCGAGGGTTTTCCCGGGAGACTCGTTGACGTATGCCATCGGTACGTTAATTGCAATTTTAGCCATACTTGGTGCCATGGAAAAGCTGGCAATTATTCTCTTTATTCCTTACTTTATAGAACTTATTTTTGACCTTAAGACAAAGTTCAAAAAAGAATGCTGGGGAACTCCGCAAAAGGATGGTTCATTAAAGCCACCTGAAAAAGCCAACTCGTTAGCGCATGTGTTGATGAAATTCTTTAAAACGGAGAAGAGCATTGTTGCAGCTTTGTTGTCAATTGAGGTACTTTTAGGCGTAGGGGCTTTAGCAATATTTTATTTGTAAAGTATTATGGAAAACCGGCTCGTTAGTAGTCTAAAAACATTATTGCCTTTTGTTGGAATAACTATCTTTATTTACATTTTATTAAGAATTGGATTAACTAACATATGGGCTAGTATTAAACTTGCTAATTTTTTTTATTTATTTCTAGCGTTATTATTTTTAATACCTATATATTTGTTAACTGGCTTCAAGTGGAATTATTTAATAAAAAAACAAGGTCTTAAAGTGAGTAATCTCTTTTTAATGAAAGCAATACTCATGGGAGAATTTTATGGTGTTATCACTCCAGGCAAACTAGGAACATTAACGAGAATTAAATATTTATCTGAAAAAGTCGGTAAATCTCTTAGTATATGCGCTCCAAGTGTTGTAATAGACAGAGTTATGGATTTTTTGGGTGTGCTGATTGTGTCCTTATTTGGTGTTCTTACTCTATACCGCTATTTTTCTCAATACGCAATACTGATAAGTATTTCATTGATTATTTTTATAATTTTATTTATAGTAATGTTCAACAAAAAGGTTAATCTTATTGTTAATTTTATAGTTCCTTTTTCAAGGAATATGGGCTTCTTAAAATTTATTGATAATTTTTATAGTAACTTACCAAAATTCAAAACGATGATAATCGCTGTGATTCTTGCCATTATATATTGGTTGGTGATATATATCCAAGAATATTTTGTATTGCTAGCGGTTCATGTATCCTTGCCTTTTGGATTTTTCATAGTTAGTCAGGCGATTGCCACAATTATCTTGTTAATACCTATTACAATAAATGGTTTAGGTACTAGAGATGTAACCCTAATATCTATGTTTTCTTTATTTAATATACCTGCTAGTGCTACTTTAGCCTATTCGATATTAAGCATGTTGATGCTTGCATTCATACCGTGGATATTTGGATTAATGATACTATTAAAGAGGCGTGTCAAGAAACAATAAAATCAAAATTTTTTAATATTATAGCCTACTACGCTTGCCAAATTAAAAAATTTATGTGGAATATATTTTGCAAAAGTATGCTTTAGTTCAAAATATCTATCTATAGATTTGATAGAAAAAGTATTTATGTGATCTACGATCTTAATCGGGAAACGCAATAATAATGCTCTACAAATCATCCAGAGCAGCTCATTAGGAAAAGATACAAAGACTATTCCGTTTTCCTTACAGACTCTTTTTATTTCGTTTATAACTTGTAAAGGATTTTGAACGTGCTCCAAAACATCGGTGCAAACTATTATATCAAAAAAATTCTTTTTGAAAGGCATCTTCTCGGCAACACATTGAAAAAGTGTAGCTCTTGATTTTTTTGCTGCTCTTTCTATTCTTTTTTTTGAGATGTCTATACCATAAACCTCTAAATCTATATCCTTTATTTTATCAAGAAAAAAACCGTCGCCACAACCTACATCTAATAATTTTAAATGCTTTTTTGTCGCAATTAAATTGTATATTATTTCAAATCTCTTTTCAAAAAGCCATTTAATCAAAGGATTATTACTGCAATATATTTCAGAATGTATATCATCATGTGCTATTTCTTCCTGAACATTTGCCCATGTCCTGCCTTCAAACTCGTATACTTTCTTATAAACCATATATTTTCACTTCTCTCGCATTATTTGTTTTTATAATTCGCTTCAATTAAGCGCCTATTTGATTGCGTAGCCAAGGTCCGATAAGTTTTGTAATAATCAACGGTAACTTTTTCCATCTTTCTATGTTTTTGTTATATTTATCCATGCGCGGATCTACAACTGCTGATTTATTTAAAAAGAAATAATATCTCGGTGAATTCACTATTGTAGTCCCCCATCTTTTTTTAAAATCAAAATTTCCAGAAGGCTCGCGGGAATCTCCAAAATCAAATAACGTACAATGGTTTTCCTTTGCCCATTTAATAGCATTCCAGAGAAGGAAACTTATTGGGTTTAATGTTTTATATTTTAAAGGACAAAAACCATCTAGCCAAATAATACAATTATTATTTTTTATAAAAGAAACTGCTGATATTTTTTCATTTTTAAACTCTGCAAATAATATTTTAAAATTACTACCATATATATTAGCAACATTATAATAAAAGGATTTTTTATGAGGTGGTGTTCCAAGCTCCCTCATAACTCTAAGATGCAGTTTGTATAATTCATCGATTGTTCCCGAAACAATCTTGAGTCCAGTATTCTCTGCTCTTTTAATACTGTTTCTGACCTGCTTATGAAATGATAACCAAACATCCTCTTCCGATTTTGAGATATCCAAAAAAAAGTTTGAATATTTTAGCTTAGAAACATAACCTATATTTTCTAAAATTTTAATAATATCTTTTGGAGGGTCGCGTATTTCTACAAATTTTACATCGGTCTGCTCTGCGATTTCTAATATTTTTCCATGAAATTCTCGTAGAACCTGTTCATGATTTTTTGAAATAATCGGCCCACAGCCGTAACCTGTAAAAGGAAGAGAAATTAACCTATTACCAAAAATTTTGCTTTTAACTAATACAATTGGGAATGCGCCAATAATTTTTGAATCATCTACCGCTAGTAAATAATGGGACCTAAATTTGTATGTATTGCAAATTACGTTGTACCAGTTGGATAACTTAAACAAAGAGTATCCCGGATAACAATTTTGATTTACAAAATTATCCCATGTAGAATCTGGTTCTACCATTAAATCAATTTTCATTTTTAGGGTCGTATTTGTATATTATAACCGCTAGCTGGCCTTTGCCATCTTTTGTTGACGCATATGCTTGTACCGGTGTCCATGTATCATTATGCTTAGCAGGATATTCAAACATCCAAGGAAGGTGTTGCTCAAATGCAGCAAGAACCATATATTTTGGATGTAAATCTTTAATTTTATTTTCAAATTCTGTTTCTGTTTCTTCTAATGGAATTCGCTCTATCTGCCTCTCAGAATAGAGTACGAGTTGAGGATGTGACTGCGAGATTATAATATCATCTTCTGCCGTATTCTCTTTTAGCCAAAGTCCGGCTTCTTTTATCTGCCATTGGCTATCTAATTTTGTCTTGACCAAATTGTCTGCTTTGTTCAGATTTACATAACCGACGCTTAATACTACAAAAATAATGAATATGAGTGCTATGATTTTATTTGTATGTTTTTTAATATATTCCGAGAGCTTTATTATTCCATTCGCAGCAATGATATATGCGGCCGGAAAAATAATCATAATATATCTTGGATCATAAAGTGTATAAATAAATCCAAAAAAAAGAAGTGGCACTAATATATACAAGAAAAGGAAAAATTTATTGTTTAGATATTTGTTTTCTTGCTTCCAAATTAAACCGAGCCCTAAAAATATGTCAAGCAAAAATACTAAGCCGATAAGAAATACTATCATTAATGGCCAAACAAAATAATCTGGCATAAGTTTCCAATAAACAAGTGTACCAAGTGGATCAACTAAAATAACTGGTTTTTGCCCAAACATTACATTTGTCATGCTGTGGTATCTGGAAATAATTTGGAATAAAGGATTTCCATATTGAAGTTGATTATAGATAAAATATGGAATTGAAGTAATTGCGCCAAATAAAATGGAATAATAAACGTCTTTATTCTTTAGAAAATTCTTTTTTTCAATAATAATCCAATAGATAAGAATGATGGCAAGGAATAAAATATTAATTTCTCGTGCCATTACAGCTATAATTAAAACGGGGAAAAAAAACCAGCCATAATATTTGTGTTCTTTTTTAACAAAACCCTTAACAAATAAATAAGTTGCCAGTGTTACGAAGAATAATGACATTGCATCTGGAAATATTCGCGTAATAACGTAAAAGTCTACCCACATAACCGATGCGAAAATAGATGCTAATAATCCGGTTTTTTTATCAAAAAGCTCCTTTCCAAGTAAAAATACAAGAAATATCGTGCCAACTGAAAGAAGAACCGAAGGTAACCTAAAAAAAGTTTCAGTTAATCCGAGTTTATAAAAAAAAGCCAATATTAAGGAATAAAGCGGAGATCTTGCGGGATTAAATGCTTGCCCAACAATTCCAGGAATATGTTGTAAATAATACGGAAAAGCCAATGATTTTGCTTTTATCAAATAAGCTGCTTCATCCCACCAAACTGTTTGTGTCCGAGTCATAAAATAATAGTATAGCCTTATAAAAAATGAAAACAAAAGAGTTAACACGAGTGCGATATTGATTTTGTTAAGCGTAATGGTTTCTTTTTTGACCAGATCTTCTTCCGTCATACAATACAGTAGAGCGAACGTTTTTTAATCCTTTTCCAAAAACAAGGCCTATGACCCTATCATTAATTATTCCTGCGCATAATGAAGAAAAAAGGATTCTGACCAGCCTTTCTGAGCTCACCCAACTATCAGAAAATAGAGATTATGAAATAATAGTGGTATGTAACGGCTGTACAGATAAGACCGCGGATATCGTGAGGAAAAAATATGCTAAGAATAATAAAATAAAAATTTGTGAACTCCAGAAACCGGAAAAAGGTGGGGCCATACTCTATGGTTTTGAGAAAGCTCATGGGGAAATACTTGGATTTGTTGATGCTGACAATCCTTTTGGCGTAAATGCTATTGAAAAACTCGTATCAGAGATAAAAAATGGACTGGCGGATTGCACGATAGTTAGTAAATGGTATCTCGGTAGCAGATTTTCAAATACGCCTGAATCTTTCCGGAGAAAATTAGGTAGTTTAGCCTGGAATTTATTAGTAAGATTACTATTGGGATTAAAAGTACATGACACGCAGGGCGGAACTAAATTTATGTCTAAGGCGGCTTTTGATGCCATTGATAAAAATTTTATATGTAAAGGCTTTGAATTTGATGTGGAATTATTATCTAAGTTAAAACAAAAAGGATTCAGGATAAAAGAAATACATACGCCACTTAGAAAGCCGGAGAGCACAACATTTCGTGCGTCACGTATACCTGCGATGTTTCTTAATCTGATAAGGTTATGGTTAAAATCAATTTAACATTTGATGTAGAAGAGCAGGAAGGCGGCAATCCTTTTAGCAAAGGATGTGATGGCGTCCTGAATATTTTGAGATTATTAAAGAGACGTAATATTAAGGCTATATTTTTTATAACTGCAGTTTATGCCGAAAACTTTCCTGAGTTAATCAAACGAATAAGTGCAGATGGTCATGAAATAGGTTGCCATGGATATGATCATAAAAGTGAATATGACGAGCTTTCTGATGTTATTGCGCTACGCAAGCTTTCTTCCGCCAGAAAATTATTAATGGAACTTTCATGCCAAAAAGTTTTAAGCTTCAGGGCTCCGAGAATGCTTCCACCAAAATTAAATATAATAAAAAAAGCTGGGTTTCGCTACGATTATTCGCTTCACCCTGCTTGGGTGCCTGGTAGGTATTTTAATTTGTTAAAATCGCGTAAATGTCAGATTAAAAATGGCGTAAAAATAATTCCTGCAACAGTTACGCCTATTTTTAGATTGCCTTTGTCTTGGATATGGTTTAAATTTTATCCCTTACCTATTCTGAAAATTCTAACTCGTTTGGCCCTCATAAACCAAGATAAAATTACGCTTTACTTTCATAACTGGGAATTTGACGACGCAAACAAACTAAAAAAGCTTGAAAAGTATATCAAATTTCTTAAAGAACTAAACTAGTACGCCTTCTGTTGTGCCGGCGCAGTTCGCGCACATCGGAATTTTTGATTTATTTTTTAAAATAGCTCTTCTAAAATTTACATATCTGCTGTTATTCCAGATCTTACTAAAGGGCTCTTTAAGCAAGTTTCCACATACAAAACTATTATGCATATCATAACAACAAGGTACAACCGATCCATCCCAATTCACGATGGTTTCCTCATAAATCATATTGCACATGTTTCTATTAGTTTTTATTTTGGCTTCTTTGGTATATTTTGCATACCTATCTGATGGAAGGTATTCTTTGACTTTATCTTTCATTGACGGGTCCATTATACCAACTTTCTTAAGTGCCAAGAAATCAACTTGGAGCTGCTTTGCTAACTCTTTAATTTTTGGAATTTCGTGTTCGTTATGCTTCATTACAATAAATTGTAGATGAATCTTAGGTGTTTTGGAGTTTTGCTTCTTTTTTTCTTTGACTAGTACATCTATAGCGTCAACTGCATTTTTGAAACTGCCTTGCATCCTGTATTTAGTATATGTTTCCTCACTTGCACCATCAAGAGAAATTATTATACTATCTAAACCTGATGAGACTAATTTCTTAGCTAAATCTTCTGTTAAAAAGAAACTATTTGTACTCGTATTGATATACCAGCGATACCTTCTTGCATACTTAATCATTTCTATAAAATCCTTGTTCAGCAGAGGTTCGCCCCAATTCCATAGTCTCAGATGCAGGGAGTAATCACCAAATTGACCTACGATTTTTTTAAAATCTTCAAGCGATAAAAATCCCTTTGGCCGCCTTAGCAGACCTTGGCCTGTTGGACAAAGCGGACACTTTAAATTACACATATTTGTTGGTTCCACCATTACAGTTAGCGGATAGCCTAAAACCCTCTTTAATCTGAAAAATTTTGAGAATTTAACAAGTATGAGATTTAGTATTTTTAGGGGTTTTGGTGCCGCATATTTAAGGAAATATGAAATTTTTTGATTAAGCATCATAACTGAGCTTTTGCGGGTAGTTTTTTATTACTTTTGCTTAAGTGGTTGAAATGCAATTAATGATTGTCTTAGGTATGGGCGGGCATACAGAACAGATGATCCGGCTTGTCGGTGCGCTAGGTAAAAAATACAAATACGAATATGTCATTGCTGAAGATGATAAGATTTCTGAAAAAAAGATAAAGTTTCCTGGTAAAATACATAAAATAAAACGAACGCGGGGTGCTCATGAATCTTTATTTTCATCTATTTTTAGAAATGTCGTGCGCAGTTTTGAATTAATGCCTTTAATAGCCAAGTCTAAGTCATCGACTATAATCGCTTGTGGACCAGATATAGCGGCTACTGTTTGTTTTGTTGGTAAGTTGTTCGGTAAAAAAGTAGTATTTTTAGAAAGCTGGAGTCGTGTTTATTCAAAATCTTATTCTGGGCGTTTTGTCTACTTGTTTGCAGATAAATTTTTCGTACAATGGCCTCAAATGAAAAAGTTTTATAAGAAAGCCACATACGCAGGGCGATTTTTATGATTCTCGTTGTCACGGGAACAATCGGCTTTTCTGACCTTGTAAAGAAAGTTGATGAACTTTTAGAGCAAGGAAAAATAAAAGATAACATTATAATCCAAATAGGCAATAGTGACTATATTCCTAAAAATTGCGCGTATTTCAAGTTTAAACCAAGTCTCGAGCCATACTATAAAAAAGCTGACCTCGTAATTTCGCACGGTGGAGCTGCCACCACGTTCGAGGTCATTTGTAAGGGCATTAAACTAATAAGTATAAATAATCCGCACAGAATTGATAAACATCAAGAAGATTTGCTAACGGTATTATCTAAAAATAAAAATTTGCTTTGGTGTAGGAATCTAGCTGAGCTTGACAAGTACCTTGCTAAAGCAGAAAAATTCAAATTTAAGAAATACATTAAACCAACGTGTGAAATATACGAGGAAATAGTAAGATTTTTAGATAAAATTTAGATATATTTTTTCCAGCCTACTGGCCAGCTTATTCCACGTTCTTTTTTCAGCGAACCTCTTCGCATTTTTAATCATACTCCTGTATTTGTCGTAATCTTCAATCCCGCATTTCAATTTTGCAATTAAGTCCGCTTTATTGCCCTTCCTGAACAGAAGCCCCCTATCGTCACCGATTATTTCTTTTGCTCCTTTGTTATCCGCGCTTATTACCAAAAGTCCTGCTGCCATCGCCTCAAGAAGTGTTTGTGGCGAGCCTTCTCTATTGCTTGACGTTAGGTAAATTTTACTTTTGCTGAATTCCTTTAGCTCCTCTTTTAAATTGTATTTTTTGTTTACTAATTCTACATTTGGAGGAATTTCGGGAAGTTTGTATTCGGAGTCTACTGGTCCAATTATTTTTATTTTGACGTTGGGCATTTCCTTGACTGCTTCAATTAAAAGCTGAATATTTTTGATCTGAGATATTCGCCCTGCATAAATAATTTGGCTACCTATTGGTTTTATTTTTAAAAAAATATCTAAAATTCCTGTCGGGATAACTTCAACATTTTCTTTTTTACATCCTAATCCATATAAATGGGGTAGCTCCCACTCAGTTATTGCTATTACTTTTGTAAAGTGATTTAGTGTTTGTTTTTTTAATAAGTCGTATAAGTAAGCACTGATATTTTGAATTGGGTTTCTTAATTCGCTTTCCACAAAGGGCGCGTGTGTTGTTAAAAAGCAAGGAATTTTGAGCTTTTTTGCTACTTTTAAAGCAGATAAAGTCTCTGGGTGCCGATACGTATTACAATGTATTACGTCTGGTTTTAATTTTATTAATTCTTTATATGGATTCCAAATACTCACATTTCCGCTAAACTTCAATTTAACTGGAAATCTATGCAAGTGCACTCCTTCAAATAATTCGTAGCCTGAACTTGTTTTATCTGTTCCTGCCACCATATTAGATGAAAACACGTGAACTTCGTGCTCTTTCTTTAGTAATTCTTTTGCTACGTTATAGACATAATTCCAGACACCACTTGCGCTTGGATAGCTGTAAGTACTTGTGAATGCGATTTTCATTTTAACTCAGACATCCTAACAAAGGACTCTTTGTCAAATAATCTGATAAACTTTTCCAATCTGGCTAATACTCTTTTATCTTCGAAATCCCATGAATGTGAAAGAAAAACTATTTCATTCCGTAATATTGAGGAAAGCATAACTAGCAATCTAAAAATAAATTGAGGAAAATATCTGATGCTGAACGTGCTCACTGGAAAAATAAAGGATGATACTGGAATTTCTTTAAGCCCGTTGGCGTGATAATAAATTTTGTTTGGAGAAAAAATTAATCTAGATAGTTGTAAAATTTTATTGGGAAAAAACAGTATTTGGGCAAATGATCCCGGAGCATATGACGAATCATACTTAAGATTGTATTCTTTAAGAATATCTAATGTTTCTTTGTCTATGCTAAACTGCGGAGCTCTAAATCCATAAACCTTAAGTTTATTTTTATGTGACAACATTAAAAAATCTCTAATTTCCCAAACTTTGTCATATGTTGGCAGTTCGTCGAATCTCTTATGCGAATAGCCATGGCAGCCAATTTCGTGACCCTCGCGCCGTATTTTTGAAATAATGCTTGGATTTTTCTCTAATATGATTCCTGTTACGAAGAACGTTGCTTTAATATCATATTTGTATAATAAATCTAGCAGCGGTTTTGGTGAACTACTATCTTCTACATCAAAGGTCAGGCATATTCTTTTCATAAAGTGTAGCCAGTAGTAAGTTTTTAATAAGTATCTCTTAAAACCCCGGTGAATGAGATGCGTTAGAGTTTTATTTGCAGGCAATTTTGGCATGAATCGCGATTATGGTGCGCAAGGCCTCGTTTTACCTTTAATGGACAAATTAAGTAGGCGATTCGATGCAAAGTACACTGTGTTGGTATCAGAACGGCTTTATCATGAAAATATAGATTTCGCGAAAGAGCACAATTTTGAGATCGTACCATACCCCTATCCTTTATTTTTTCTAAAAAATAAGAGTTTGGCTGAACAGATCAAAACTAACGATGTTATAATCGATGCCGACGGCATCGAGTTTATCGGTAACAGAAACATCATTAGCAGGTGGTTTCATTATTTTGCCGCAGCCCATATTCAAGGTCTAGCTGAAAAATATGGGAAGGTGTATCTAAAGTCCACTAAATCTTATGGCCCTTTCCCCCATAGGATATACCGTTATTTTGTTAAAAAAAGTTTAAACAAATTACCTTTTGTTTTTATTAGGGGTAAAAAAAATAGTAAACTAATTAAAAAATTGAAACTAACGGTCCCTACCTACACATTTCCTGATGTATCCTTGGCGTTAAGTGCATCCGATCGAACTTGGGCTAAAGAATATCTATCAAAATTAAAAATAAATACATCAAAACAAATCATAGGGTTATCTCCGAGTACCGTAATAAGCAATGATAACTTATTTCATGCAAATAGGCACAATTCATGCGGATCAAATCACATAAAGCTATGCCAAAAAATAATTAAATATTTTCAATCCCAAAATAAACAAATCTTACTAATACCCCATGCGCTAGGAGATGGCGTTAATTTAGAATCTTGCGATTTAGCCTTATGCAAGAAAATATTTATTGCCTTGGAAAACAAAAAAAATGTATTTTTGCTTGAAGATACTTATTTAGATTATAAGCAAATGCGAGCCATAGTTGGGTGCTTAAATTTCTATATTTCTGCTAGGTATCACGCTATAGCTTCAGCAATTTGTATGTGCGTACCTGTGATAGCATTAGCGTGGCACATAAAATACGAAGATCTGCTATCCTTATTTTCAAATAAATTCCCCGTCATCAATTGTCAACAGCAAAATGTTGATGAAGCGTTGGCACTAATCAGAGAACGTTACTTAAACAAAGGATGGTTTGATGACGCCAGAATTAAAAAAGATATGTTAACAATAAACAAGCAAATTGACAACAGCGCAGATATTATGGTTAATGAAATTGAAAAGTTTCTAAGGAAGATGTCAAATGAGTAAGTTTAGTAAAGACCTGATGGCGCTTATCAAATATAGAAGAAGCGTTAGATTATTTAATGGTCAAAAGATTCCCGAAGCAGGTATTAAATCGATTATCGACGCAGGGATTTGGGCCCCTTCAGGGTGTAACAATCAAGAATTAAAGTTTCTAATTTTGGATAGGGATGAAGATATAGCTAATATAACCAAATTCAAACCATTTTTAACAGGTGCGTCTCACTTTATTTTGATATTTTATGATATGGCTCTGCCAAGAAGCAAAGAGATGTATAAAAATAAACATCAGAAAATGCTACCCTATGTAGATGCAGGATTGGCTTTATCCAATATGCTACTATGTGCTAAAAGCAAAGGTATAGATAGCTGCGTTCTTAATTTTTCTGACTATTACTTCGCACCCGGACAAAAGCCGTTAAAAAAAGCTACAAATAAAGTTTTGGCTGTTTTAGGCCTGAATAAATTCTCGAGAAGTTCTTTCAAGCAATTTTTAATGAAGGACTTGAAAGTCCCAAAGCATCTCGAGATTGTTTGTGGCGTGGTTTTTGGATACGGGCGTAGGTACCCTGATATTAACACGGAGATGCATAGCGGTGATAAAGTCATGCGAAAAGATGTCAGTTACTATGTAATAAAACGAAATGGGTGAAGATATTAATACGCTAACGTATCGTAGTTCCAAGGCAATCGAGCACTATAGTAAAAATACATATATAACCGGCATAGAAAAAAAAATTATCAAAAAGTATTTTCGTGGAAAAATATTAGACCTTGGCTGCGGCTGTGGAAGGACGACTAAATATATATCTGATCAAAAATTCGATGTTGTTGGAGTTGATATAACCACTGAATTAATCTGCAAAGGAAAAGAACTTTATCCAGAATTAGATTTGAGGGCGGGTGATGCTGTCCGGTTAGAGTTTGATAGCAAAACATTTGATATTGTTTTCTTTTCATTTAATGGATTAGATTATATTTACCCTGAAGAGAGGAGACTTCTCGCTCTACGCGAGATGGCAAGAGTTACAAAGAAAGAAGGTTTTGTAATATTCAGTTCACACAATATCAAAACAATAATTCTCAGACCAAAATTTATATTAAGAAATTTAATTAAAAGAAAATTATTTTCGAAGTATAAGTCTTGTGCGGTTAGTTTTGGTGAATTAAATACGCATTACGACTCTCCAAAAAATATCGTAAAGTCTGTTTTAGAAAATACTAATTTAAAATTTGTTGAGTTAGCCCGCACAGGATTATTTGACCCTTATCCGCATTTCATTTTCCAAAGTATCTAAAATGAAAGATATTAACGCAACAATAATAGCTGATTTAAGACCGCTAGAGGCTGATCTATTTAATAATCTGCACAAAGACGCGCGTTGGGGCATTAAAAAAGCAATTAAGTCTGGTTTGATTGTTGAAGAAAGCACCGAGTGGGATGCGTTCTATAAAATCTACAAACAAACAGTAATTAGTGGTGGTTCAATCGCTTATCCGTTAGACGTTATAAAATCCCAATCCGCCATTCTATTTGTCTGCAAATACAACGGTAAAATAATTGGAGGCATTACAATTGGTTTTAGGGAAGATAAGTATGATAAGAATATTCCGAGCCTTTCTAAGTTGGCTTCCGAAAAAGAATTTCAATTTTTACAGCCGAATGATTTACTTGTTTGGGAGTGCATTAAATGGTCTAAAAGAAATGGCTACAAACAATTTGATATGGGTGGTTGGCAGATAAATGCTAAGGGGCATTTAAAAGGCATAAATAAGTTCAAGGAAAAATTTGGCAACATAGTATATTATTACAAGGATTACCCCCTTCACATGGCAATCGGAAGAAAATTAATAAGAAATATTGGTTTTTTTTGGTGGTTAAATAATAAATTAAAAGGTAAAGGTTAGTCTCATCAAATGTGATTTTTATTTTTCGGCAACTATTAACAAATCTCCGCTCCCTCTTTTTTTAATTCTACCCAATAACCTAACTAATACTGAAGCAAGGCTAAATGGTAACTTATAGGACATTGAAAATCCATATGCATAATTAAACTTATTTAATTTAATTTTAAATTTATTCCTAACTAATAAGGTGTCAATTGTTGTAAAATTCCAAGCAAAAAGATGCTGAGATGGATGCTCTATTATTTTCTTTATCGGCAAAAGTTCGTGTTTTTCTGCAGGTAATACGAGCAAGAATATTCCGCTTTTTTTTAAAATTCTATAGATTTCACGTATAACTTTGTTTGGGTCGTCTACGTGCTCTAGAGAATGTATAGAGAGAACTGCATTTATGCTTTTGTTTTTGATTTCCTTAAAACGTCCTACCGTTCTGATTCCTCTTTTGCGGCACTCATCTCTAGCGAATTTGCTAATGTCTAAGCCAATACTGGCTTTTGCGTGCAGGAAAATGTTTTGACCTATACCGCTGCCAAACTCAAGAAATGGTCCGGCTTTAGGCAAATATTGCCAATAAACTTTTTCTGCATATTTCGCTCTAAATAAATAATATGTGGGATTCTCTAACAAACGGTTGTGAAGATTTGCGTGATATTTCTGCTCATAACTACTGTTCATTTTTTATTACTCTGCTGCATTTTTTGTTTGAAAAATTCAAACTCGTTTTGTAAAGAACAAAGAGTAAATAACTTATTCATTCTCTGATCTAATTCGCTAATATCTATGCCCTTTTCTTTTAATTCATTTAACATTTTTGCGCATTGAAATGCTTCGGGTATCATCGCAGGGTTTCTATTTGGCATCAGAATTTTGGAGCTTTCTATTTGCCAGAGTTTGAGTTTTGTATCTACAAATCCTATTAAAAACATAGCCAATAAGACAATCAATATGCCCGCGACTAGAAACAGCTTTCTGTTAGGAAATATTTGCTGTATTATGCCGTAGTCCCAAAGGGTAGTATTTAGAAAAATCAGGCATATCATTAAAAAATTAAAAATTGACAAATAGGAATACGTACGGACGTAATACAATTTAGCTTCTACAAACCAATCGCGCAATTTCCTCAAATGCATAAAATAAAGGATAAAAGAAATGTTAAAAGTCTTTCTTACGCTTAGATTATGTCTTCTTCAGCTATAACGACAAAATCTCCGCTTGCTATTAGCGAGCTGAATGGCACCATTATGTCGCCATCTTTTGTCTTTTCAAGATCAAGAGTCATGGCATAAGCTGTTGGCTGCTTAATTACAAAGTAGATTAGTTCGCCTGTCCTGATTTCAAACATCAGGTCGCCTATAATCCCAAATTTCTTGCCAGCTTTTGAAACAACGGTTTTTCCTACGAGAGTTCTTGAGTATTTTTTGTCTTCAGCCATGAATATTCACCACCGATGTCTGATTATCAAAACAGCAAGAATAAATAGTTTTCGTAAAAAGCTTATAAAATCTTGTATTTGAAAGCTAATTTTGACAATATTTCAAGTTAGGTGTTTTAGAATACCATCTGTTTGCTTCTTTACTGATGCGATGTTTTGATTGCCGTCAATATAGTGATTTGAGCTTGCGATTAAATCTCCTACTCCAATTCTGAGTTCCTCTCTATCCCGCATCCTGAACTCAAGCTTTGTCAGCGGTCCGAAACGGGCGCGTGCTTGCATCCGCTTTAATCTTACAGCTGGCGATGCCAACACAGCGATAACGTGAAAGTCATTTCCAAATTTCAGTTGGAAAATTCTTGCTTCTTCCACGGTTCTCAAAGAATCTATGATTATCAGTTTCTTGTTTTTGGCTTTCTTGATTTGATTAATTGCCCATTGAGCTATTGGCATGTCTCCGTATTCTGCCCAAAGATACAGGCTTGCCATCAGACCTGTTTCTTCAGAGGGTTTAACGCCCCTGCGTTTTAACCAATCCCAGACAAAATCTCCCAGATGAATTCTCATTGCTCCCGGTTTTCTTGCAAGATGTTCTGCAACAACAGTTTTCCCAGAAGCTGGCATGCCGACTATGCCAATAATTGTGACCATAACACAAAATAGGGATTTTAGGTTTTAAGTCTTTCTAGCCGAACAAGGAAGGTATGCCTTTAATCACAAGGATGAAAACAAGAATCCATTTAAGTTTGCCAATAATTGGTATGTCTAGAAGTGCTATAAGGGCTGCAGCTAGAAGGTCTGCTATTCCATAAATTTTGACTAACATAAATTAATTTAAATAGTAAGTCATAAAACCCTTTTTATGAGAGCCTTCATTGCGATTGAGATTCCTGAGGACTTGAGGACTGAGACCAAAAAATTTCAGTCTGAATTGCAAAAACAGGACTTTGTTGCTGCAAACTGGACTTCTGACTACCATTTGACTTTAAAATTTCTGGGAGACATTGATGAATTAAAGCAGAAGAAAATTGAGAAAGTTCTTTCTGACATTGCTGAAAAAACAAAAAGCTTTGAATTAGAATTGAAAGGTGTAGGAGCTTTTCCTTCGCAGGATTATGTCAGAGTTTTGTGGATGGGTGCTGGCTACGGCGATGACGAAGCGAAATTCCTGCAGAAAGAAATTGATGAGGCCCTTGAAGAATTGGATTTTGAAAGAGAAGCAAATTATGTCAATCATTTGACTTTAGCTCGCGTTAAAGCAATAAAAGATAAGATAAAATTGAAAAAGTTCTTTGAAACCAAGAAAAGTTTTGGCAAATTCAAGGTTTCTGAAATAAAATTGATCAAATCTGAATTAACAAAAGAAGGTCCTGTTTACAAAACTCTGAAGGAATTCCATTTACTGCAGTAACTCAAATATTATATTCTAGAACGTCTTAAAAAAACCATGAAGGATCGCAAGCTTCTTGTGATTGCTCTGGTCTGGAGCCTTATTGGAATATTTCTTCTGATTTTAGCTGCTCTTTTTTCAGAGCCTGAAAAGGTTTTGATTTCAAACTTAGAGGAAAACCTTGGTAAGACCGTTATTGTTAACGGTGAAATTACGAGCGCAACGTACAGAGAAAACGTTGCTTTTATCGATTTGAAGGATGAAACTGGAGAAATTACTGTTGTTTTGTTCAAAGAGCCCGCTTATCAGGTAACAACGGGAGATTTGATAGCCGTAAAAGGCAAGGTTCAAACATATCAGGACGAACTCGAGTTAGTAGCTGATGAAATTATTTGCATAGCGTGCGGCAATGGGTGATATTTTTGGAATTCTACTTGCGTTATTATTGGGATGCTTGGCAGGAATAGTAACCGGCCTGACTCCAGGCATACATACAAACACAGTTGCAGCTCTTGTTCTTGCAGGATTGCCTTTCTTGTCTGCACATTTTTCTTTGATTGCCTTAGGCGTTTTCCTCACAGTAATGGTTATTGTTCATTCATTTCTTGATTTTATTCCCTCAATTTTCCTTGGAGCGCCAGACGAAGGCGAAACTTCCCTTTCTGTTTTGCCTGGACACAAATTATTGCTGGAAGGGCAAGGCTACAAAGCTTTGAAATTGACTGTTGTTGGTGGGGTTGGAGCGTTTTTAGTTGGTTTAATCACATTGCCGCTGTTCTTTGTTCTGGTAAAATATGGATATCAATACCTCTCTATTGCTATTGCTCCAATCATAATGATATTTTCAGCATTTTTCATTCTGATTGAGAAAAGTTTAAAGCGCAAAGTCTGGGCCTTGATTATATTTCTGATGTCTGGCGTTTTAGGTCTGCTTTGTTTAAACACGTTGTCAATAAAAGAGCCTCTGTTTCCCCTTTTGGCTGGCTTGTTCGGAATTTCAACAATGGTCATCAGTATGGAAAGCCACACAAGAATTGTTGAACAGAAAATTGACAGATCTGTTTCAATAGGCGGAAGACAAAATCTCCTTAGTTATATCAAAGCAACATTATGCTCGTCATTAATGTCTGTTTTACCTGCTCTCGGAGGAGCGCAGGCAACAATTCTTGCCCAGGCTTTGACAAAAAAGAAATCTGGCGAGGAATTTTTAGTTATTGTTGGCGGTATAAATACGGTTTCATCTTTATTTGTGCTGACAACTTTGTTTTTAATTGGGAGAGCGAGAACTGGAGTAATTGCGGTCATGAAACAATTTCTGCAATTAGATTTTAGTGGCTTTGCTATATTACTGGCAGCAAGCATTGCTGCTGTTGGTATTTCTGTGATTCTGACGTTATATCTAGGAAGATTTTTTGCAAACAGGATTTCAAAAATCAATTACCGAAAACTGTCATTGGCAATAATTGCTTTCATATGCATTCTAGTAGGCTTGTTTTCAGGTCCTCTCGGCTTGTTCGTGCTTTCAATCTCAACAGCTATTGGAATATTAGCACCAAAGGTAGGCATCAAGAGAATTCATGCAATGGGCTGCCTTGTGATTCCGGTGGTTTTATACTTTATCTAGAGGTAATTTTAATAATCCCCGCTAATCTTTTTTGTCTAAATATTGATATAATTCTTCTAAGTTACTAACTTTATCTTCTAAAACAGATATATAAATATTATAGGGAACACCATGAACTTTTTTACCCTTTTTATAAAAATAATATTTCAATTTTAAAATATCTCTTTTCTTTTTTGGAGTTATTTTATCTTTTATTTTCTTGCCTAGTTTATTATAAGCTCTAAAGTCGTTAGTTGAAACAAAAATATCAATTCCCCATAAATCTTTGCCGTGATAATAAAAGTGTAATGATTTACCATTTAAACCAAACTTCCTTCTATCCACTATTTTCTTTAAACTAATATTTTTTATCTCTTTGGAAACGCCTATTATCTCTTTTATTGTCCTATCAATTTCAGAATTTTTTCTAACTCTTAAGGCAAAATCAATATCGGGTTTGATCATTAAGTCTAAAAAGTAACTCCCAATCAATTTAACTTTGCCAAATTTTTTTAATCGATTAAACAAATTAGTTTCTTTCAAAATTCTATCCGCTTCTAATTTCCTCTTTTTTGAAAGCCTTAAGTAATCCATAAATAGTTTAATCTTTGTTTGCATTTAAATATGATGCGGGCAACTCTTGAATTTCCCCTTGGCAATTGAGCAAAACAGACTTTTAGCGAAATTCAAGATAAGATATAAGAGCTGAGTTTTGTGAACCCACTAAACCTGCACGTTCATGC
>Ga0315291_10000169_pt1 | contig 79305 bp, 50 predicted proteins | sample YL17G12_20_MG_FD_203070 | JGI IMG/M metagenome (GOLD analysis project Ga0315291, IMG submission 203070) | Sediment microbial communities from Yellowstone Lake, YNP, Wyoming, USA - YL17G12_20 | ecosystem: Environmental > Aquatic > Freshwater > Lake > Sediment | place: USA: Wyoming | collected... | reverse complement strand
CTGAAGGACTCCCAGGTCCTGAACCGCACGGCCACGGCGCCTTACAGCCTCCCGGCCGGCCAGAACATCACCGTGACAGCTTCGTTCCAGCTCCCCGCCACCGCCTTTCCGGCCAGCAGCCGGCTGGGCTTCCAGGTCCGGGCCCGGGTGGGCAGCGCGGGATTGAACCTCCTGTATGGCGGGGCCTCGTTCCCTTCCCAGTTCGGCACCACGTTGTTCGACCCGCCCCAGCTGCCGCCGGCCGTCTCGGCCGGCCCCGACCTCTCCGCCAGGGCGGGCGATTCCGTCCGCCTGGACGGCCGGGGCTTCGACCCGGAAGGCACCTCCCTCATCTACGAATGGGATTTCGACGGCGACGGCAGGTTCGACCTCTCCGGGAACACCGGGCAGGTGGACCACGTCTATCCCGCCGCGGGAGCCTTCACGGCCGTCCTCCGGGCCCGCGACGGGGCCGGGATGACCGCCGAGGACACTGTCGGCGTGACCATCCGGGAGCGCAACCGGGCGCCGCTCATACAGGCCGGATCCCCAACGGGGAGCGTCGTGGTGCCGGAGGGCGGTTCCCAGCTTTTCAGCGTCCAGGCCTCGGACCCCGACAGCGACGCGCTCGCTTACAGCTGGTACCTGGACGGCGCGCCGGTCAGCGGGGCTGGCTCCGAAAGCTACCTGTTCCGGGCAACGCGCGAGAGCGTCGGCTCCAGGGGATTGCGTGTTTCCGTTTCCGACGGGCTGGCCCAGAACGCCTACTCGTGGAGCTTCACGGTCGAGCGGCAGAACCACCCGCCCGCCATAGGTTCCAGCGAGCCGGCCGAGGACACGGTCGAGGTGAAGGAGGAGGACCAGGCCCGGTTCTCCGTTGCCGCCACTGACCCCGACGGGGACCGGCTGGCCTACGGGTGGCTGCTGGACGGCTCCCGCGTGAGCTCCGGGGCGGACTTCCTGTATGCGCCCGACAGCTCGTCGGCCGGCAGCCACGCGCTCGCCGTGACCGTGACTGACGGTAAGGCCAACGCCAGCCTTTCGTGGACGATACGGGTCCTCGATGTCAACCGGGCGCCGAGGGTCACGCTGCTGAGCCCGGCGGACGGGGACACCTTCTCGAGCGGGGCAGAGACATTCTTCGAGTGCCGGGCCACCGACGCCGACAACGACCGCCTGGACTTTCGCTGGAGCTCGGACCGCTCCGGCGCCATCGGCTCGTCGAGCTCGTTCTCGAAGAGCCTGCCGTCGGGCGTGCACCGGATGAAGCTCCTGGTCTCGGACGGGAAGGCGGATACTGCCATCGAGTTCACCATCACCGTCAGGGCAAAGCCCCCGGCGGGCGGCCAGGCGCCCGGCTTCGGGGCGGCCCTGCTCGTCGCGGCATTGGCGGCAGTGATGCTAATCGCGGGGAAAAGGAGGTTTGGACAATGAGCGGGAGGAAACGGATACGGGATGGACTGAAGGAAACCGTGGACGAGGCGGTCCGGCTCATCGACAAGGGCGCGGACCGGGCCGGGGAGCTCATCGACCGGGGAATGCGCAAGGTCGAGGAGGGCGCCCGCCAGGAGGGCCGGCTGATGCCGCCCGCGCCGCCGAGAAGGAAGCCCATCGTGGAGGATGTCGTCGACGACACGGCCGTGGCCTTGGGCCGGGCCGGGAAGAAGGTCGCCACCGTCGCCGACCGCGGCATCAGGAGGGTCGGCCGGGCCGTGGACAGCGACCCGGACCTGAGGCACGTCGTTGACAGGGGCGTGCAGGCCATGGACAGGGTCGTCGAGAAGGGCGTGGAGATCGCCCGCAAGGGTATCCGGAAGACGGAAGAGATAATAGACGACCGGAAGAAGCGGCGCGAACGGTGAAGGGTGGAAGGGGAGTAGGGTAAAAGGGGAGAAAGGGAGGGTGAAAGGGTGGAAGGGTAACAGGGTGGAAGGGTGGAATGGGACGAAGAGTTTCCCGACCCTTTTACCCTTCCACCCTCCCACCCTTTCTCCCTTCCCTTTCACCCTTCCACCCTTCCACCCTTCCACCCTTGCCAAATGGTGAAGCATAGATGAAGCTCATCGCCGTGGCCACCGAGGATTTCGGGGTGTACTACGAGCTGGTCCGGGTGCTGCGGGAGCGCAAGCGTCCTTTTCTGAGCATCCACCCGGCCGACGAGGTGCCGTCGAACGCCGGGGTCGTGATAACGACCGCAAACGAGCAATCAGCCATCCACTTCCGGCCCAAGATAGTGGTACCGGGACCGGACGAGCGCTCGGTCCGGATGAGCGTCACGCTGGCCGAGGAGGCGCTGATGGGCAAGGGCGAGTACGCCCGGCTGACGTTCGGCATCGACCCGGGCAAGCGCTCCGGGATGGCGGTGCTGGGCGACGGCACGGTGATCCACACGGCGGAGCTGGATTCGCCCGCCGAGCTACAGCAGGAGGTGCGCAGCATCCTGCGCACGCACCCCGCCCGTGACGTGCGCTTCCGGGTGGGCCACGGCGACCCGCCCAACCGCAACCGGATAGTCAACGCGCTCATGGGGCTCGGCTATCCCATCGAGATAATCAACGAGCGGTCGACCTCGCGAGGTTTCGACCGGCCGCACGTCCAGGCGGCGATGGATATTGCCCTGCACAGCGGCCCGGTGGTTAGAAAACTGCTGGAAACAGTCCCCACGCGAGGCGAGCTCCGGGAGATCAAGCGACGCAGCCGCCTGGCCAGCGGCGGGATGGTGACCATATCGGACGGCCTGGCCGGGCGGGTCGTGCGGGGGGAGCTCGACATCGACGAGGCGGTCAAAAAGCAGAGGAAGCGGAAAAGGGCGAGGAAGGTGGTGTGAGATGGAGGCTGGGAAGGTCATAGCGCTCGGCGTCATGCTGCTCATGCTGTTGCCTCCGGTATCCCTGGCGCAGGAGCCACCGACAAGGAGCACGGGCAGCGAGACCTGGGAACTCCTGGACGAGCTTCAAAAGGAGGTCCGGATAGCGCCCGGAGGGTCCTATTGCGCCTGGTACGACAATTCCACGAGGCAGATCGCCGACAACGACGTCTACTCCAACCTGACGGCGAAAGCGAATGCGGCGCTCGAGAAGGTCCCCGCCTGGCTGGAATCCGACCTGGCCCTCAAGTTCTGCGAAATCGGGTCTGGCATGGATGTCTATGCCAACCTCATACTCAATGCCGCAGACCCAAGATATGTCGACGAGATAGCCTTCGCCGTGGCCCACACCTCGCCGGAGATCCTGAAATCGCCTTCGTTCGACGCCTATGTGTTCTCGGACAACGCCGCATCGATCTACGACGCTGACCGGTACCTCGATTACGTGAACATCACCGAGAAGGCCGACTATACGACGGCCACATACACGAACGCCGCCGGCGCGAAGGTCGAGCTGCCCCGAGAAATCTACTACTGGTACATCGTGCACCCGAAAATAACCGACGAGACGCCGCAATACATCAATCCCTCCAACGGGGCGGTCAACGTCCCGCCGTCAGGCAAGTTCTGGCGCGACTACCTGCTCAATCACAACGATGCCGGGTATCCTCTGCTTCGCGACGCTCTGGCCGGGGTACCCACGCTCTGGAACGGAATCAAGAACAGCTGCACGGACAACGGAGCCGTCGGCGTGATCACGAAGTGGATACTGGACGTGATGGATTTCGGCTCCGGGGCCGAGAGGCCGACCCAGCCGGTCAGGATATACGCCCTGCATCTTGGCAGATGCGGCGAGCACGAGGACATCACGGCCGCAGCGGCCAGGGCGGCGCTCATCCCCTGCATAGGCGCCGAGGACATCGCCGAGGACCACGTCTGGAACGAGTTCTGGTACGACGGGGCCTGGCACCAGTGGGAGCCCGTCAACGTCTATGTGGATTTCCCGGAAAGCTACGGCGGCTGGGGTAAGAAGTTCCCGGCGGTCAACGGCTGGAGGGGCGACGATTACATGTGGACCGAGACAGCGATGTACACCCAGACGGCCACGCTCCGCATCGCTGTCAAGGACAAGAACGGTCTTCCGATCGACGGTGCCACGGTCTGGATAGGCAGCGAGTATCCGGGGAACGCGGCCTACCGCATGATGGCGAGCTGGAACTCCACGAATGAAACTGGCGTGACTGAATTTCTGGTCGGCAAGGGCAACAACATCTACGCACGGGTCGACACCGGGAAGGCGGGCGGGGCGCCCACCGCCTCGCCCTCGAGCACCGGGGCCAATCCATATGTACTTTTCGCGATGGACACCTCGCTGGTGGTGACCAATGCCTCGGCCATGACATACAATTACACTTTCTCGACGAGCGGCGCGCTGGCGCCCAGGAAGCTGATGGCCGACGGACAGCCCCTGCTCAACGGAAGCTACATGATGGAAATATCTGCCCGGGTAACAGGCTCGGAGGTCAAGGGCCGGAGTGCGCTCGGGGCGCACTATTTCATGCCGGCCGTTGAATTGCCGGCCTACTCGTTCATCACGGACTTCAGGCAGTATTCGAGCTACACGGAGGGCCGGGGATTCACCAGCTATTCGCTGGATGAGGGCACGGACGTGCAAAGCGCCGCCACGATGCCCAAGGCCGGGGAGATGGTCGCCGTAGTCGGCAACGACGCCGCCGCCACCATAAAGACGGTGATGCTGACCGTGAAGTGCTATGTTTCGCCGTACATCGGCATCGACGAGCCGAGGGGGGGCGCGCTCATTTCCGGGGGCGGCCTGGTCCGCATTTCGGGCCGCGCCGACGGCGTGAACATCACCTCCGTGAAGGTCAATACCGGCGGGCCGGACCGGTGGCTCGACGGCGTTCACAGGGCCGGGGACAGGCAATGGTCCTTCGAGTGGAACACCTCGGGCCTCCCGAGCGGGAACTACACCCTGACGGCCCGGCTGGACGACGGGCTCGGAGCGACCGATTCGGCCCCGGTGACGGTCTTCCTCGATGCCGACGACCCTTCCGTGACCGTGGCCGCCGGCGGCATCCTGAGGGGCGGGACGGATGTGGAGCTGTCCGGAACGGCCCGCGACAACCTGGGAGTGACGAAGGCCGAGCTGGAGATATGGGGCCCGGGAGAGACGGGAGCCCGCCGGCCGGCCATTCTAGACGCGGATGCTGGCACCTGGAGCTTCGTATGGCCCACGTCGGGGCTGGGCTCCGGAGAGTTCGTTGTGTCCGTCTTTGCCACGGACATCGCCGGCCGGACTGCGGCCGTTTCCGGCAACATCACGCTCGACTTCGAGGCGCCCGAATTGTCGCTTGGGACGGCCGGCCTGTTTCGGGGGGGTGAGCCCGTGCGCCTCGAAGGGATGGCCCGGGACGACGTGAAGCTTTGGTCCGTGACCGTCTTCGAAGGCGGGCGCGCCCACGCTGCCACCCTGGCGGGAGATAGATGGTCCTTCGACTGGGACACGACCGGCCTGGCATCTGGCAGGTACACCATAACGGCCCTGGCCGAGGACTTTGCCGGCTGGAACGCCAGCGCCGCCTCGACCATAGAGCTGGACGCGGACGCGCCCGGCATCGAGCTGGAAGTGCCTGAAAGCGCCGAATCCGGCGCCGCCGTCACGCTGGCCGGGACCCTCCGGGACAAGAACACCGTGGCATCGGCCGAGCTGAGCACGGACGGCGGGAACTGGACGGAGCTTGCGCCCGACGGGAACGGGGATTTTACGTTTTCCTGGGACACCTCGGCCCTGATGCCGGGGAACTTCACCGTGTCCGTCCGGGCCTACGACACCCTGGGCAACAACGTGACGGTCTCAAGGACCGTAAGGCTCGTGGACACGACCGCGCCGCAAATATCGATGGATATTCCCCGGGATGCGCAGGCCGGCGAAACGATCACGCTGAATGCGAAGCTCGTCGAGAGGACCGGCATCGAAAGGGTCGAGTACAGCACCGACGGCAATGAATGGTCCGGCATGACACCGGGCGCCAAGGGCTATTCGGTCCAGCTGGACACCCGGACGCTGGCATTGGGCAAGAACCGGATACGGGTCCGGGCCTTCGACCTGGCCGGGAACTTGGGCGAATCGTCGAAGGACGTGACCGTCACCGACGATCTGGCGCCGGCGCTGGCCATCTGGGACCTTCGGGTCGAAAAATCCACTCTCACCGCCCGCGGGAACGCCTCGGACAACTACCGCCTGCGGGCGGTCGAATACACTGTCGACGGCATCCGGTGGAAGGCGCTCGAGCCGGCCAACGGCTCCTGGAATTTGTCGCTTGCCGGTCTCAAGGCCGGAAAATATACCTTGAAGGTCAGGGCGACCGACCAGGCCGGCAAGACCGCCGAAACGGCGAGGGATTTCAATATCGAGGGGACCAAGACCTCCGGCAAGGGGTTCATCCCCGGCTTCGACGCCGGTCTGCTCGCTGCCGCGCTGATGGCCGGCACCGTGGCCCTGACGAGAAAGAGGAAGCGCCGGTAGTGAAACGGGCAATCCGGGCGATCTTGGCAATTTTTGAAACGGGCAATCCGGGCAATGCGGGAACGGATGCCGTCGTCGTCCCCCGTATTGCCCGTATTCCCTCGTCGTCCCCGTATCCGGGAGCGACCGGGGTCGCTCACGGAGAGGAGGACCATGCAACGATGGCCCCGAGGTCCTCCGATTGCCCGTGATTGCCTGTTATTGCCCGTATTGCCCGCCGGAGTGTGGAAAAGATTAATCCATTTCATGCCGATTACCTGCCGGGAGAAGCGAAGGATGGCCGACAGCATCGTCTTGAGGGTGGCGCCGACCAACCAGCAGGAGGACGTCGGCGCCGGCCGGGCCCGGCTGGACACGGCCAGCCGGCTTTCCATAGGCATCTCGCCGGGGGACATCGTGGAGATACGCGGCCGGAAAACGACCTGCGCCGTGGCCTGGCGCATGGTCCAGGCCCAGGACGAGAACAAGGGCACGCTCCGGATAGACGGGCTCACGCGGAAGAATGCGGGCCTGTCCATCGGCGACAAGGTCATCGTCGCCCGGGCCGAAACGAAGCCGGCGCGCAAGCTGACCATCGCGCCGGTGCTCGAGGGCCCGAACAAGATAAAGTTCGGTCAGGGCTTCGAGGCCGTGGTCAAGCGGGGCCTGCTCAAGCGGCCGATGACCAAGGAGGACATAGTATTCATACCCGGCATGGCGTTCATGGGCGGCACCATACCATTTTTGGTGGTGAGCACCTATCCGGCCGGCATAGTCCAGATGGCCGAGGAAACGGAGCTTTCCATCCTCGAGGCGGCGAAACCGGAAACAGGCGTCACGGTGGCCGCCGTGAGCTACGAGGACGTGGGCGGGCTCAAGGAGGAGCTCCGCCGGGTCCGCGAGATGATAGAGCTCCCGCTCAAGCACCCGGAGCTCTTCGAGAGGCTGGGCGTCGACGCGCCCAAAGGTGTGCTGCTCCACGGCCCTCCCGGCACGGGCAAGACCATGATCGCCCGGGCGGTGGCAAGCGAATCCGGGGCCAACTTCTTCTCCATCCAGGGCCCCGAGATAATGGACAAGTACTACGGCGCCTCCGAAGAGCACCTGCGCAAGCGTTTCGAGGAAGCGATAAAGGCATCGCCATCGATACTTTTCATCGACGAGCTGGATTCCATCGCGCCCCGGCGCAGCGACGTCCACGGCGAGGTGGAGCGGCGCGTGGTGGCGCAGATGCTGACCCTCATGGACGGCCTCTCCGGCCGGGGAAAGCTCGTCGTGATCGCGGCGACCAACCGGGTGGACGCCATAGACCCGGCCCTGCGCCGGCCGGGCAGGTTCGACCGCGAAATAGAGATCGGCGTCCCGGACCGCGAGGGCCGGCTCGAGATACTGCAGGTGCATACCCGCGGGATGCCCCTGGAGAAGGACGTGGACCTGGAAAAGCTCGCCGAGGTCACGCACGGCTTCGTCGGGGCGGACCTGGCGGCGCTCTGCAAGGAAGCGGCCATGCGCAGCCTGCGGCGCATCCTGCCCGAGCTCTTTTTGGACAAGGCCGTCCCGGCCGAGTCCCTCGAGAAGATAAAGGTCACCGCCGACGACTTCCGGGAGGCGCTCAAGGAGATAGAGCCCAGCGCTTTGCGGGACCTTTTGACGGAGATACCGGCCGTGCGGTGGTCCGAGGTGGGCGGCCTGGAGGAGGTCAAGGACCGCCTCAAGGAAATGGTCGAGTGGCCCCTCAAGCGCCCCGAATCCTTCAAGCGGCTGGGCGTGCACGCACCTAGGGGAATTTTGCTCTACGGGCCGCCCGGCACGGGCAAGACGTTGCTGGCCAAGGCCGTGGCAACGGAATCGGCGGCCAATTTCATATCGATAAAGGGCCCGGAGGTGTTCTCCAAGTGGGTGGGCGAGTCGGAGAAGGCCATCCGGGAGATATTCAAGAAGGCAAAACAGTCTTCGCCGTCCATCGTGTTCCTCGACGAGCTGGACGCGTTGGCGCCTAGGCGCGGCGCGGCGGGTGATGCGGGTTCCGCAGAACGGGTCGTCAACCAGCTTCTCACCTCGCTCGACGGCCTGGAGCGTATGGAGCAGGTGGTCGTTCTGGCGGCGACGAACCGCCCGGACATGATAGACCCGGCGCTCCTGCGGCCCGGCCGGTTCGACCGGATGCTCCTGGTCCCGGCGCCGGACAAGGCGGCGCGGCTGGCCATCCTGAAGGTGCACACCAAAGAGGTGCCGCTCGAAGGGGTGGACCTCGAGGCCCTGGCAGGGAAGATGGAAGGCTACGTCGGCGCCGACATCGAGGCCGTGGTGCGCGAGGCGGCGCTGGCGGCGATGCGCGAGGACCCCGAGGCGAAAAAGGTGCTGTCCGGGCACTTCGACAAGGCCCTGGCCTCCATCAGGGGCTCGGCGGACGAAAAGACCATGAAGTACTACGCCGACCTCGGAAAGGAGTTGTCGGGCGGGCTGCGGCGGGTGAGGGACGAGGTGGCGGGGTACAGGTGACCAGGGTCCGGGGGACAGGTAGCGAAGGATTGCGGAATCGTTAAGTATCCCCTACCTTAATTCGGCACCATGGTGCGTGCCATGCCGCGTCGTCGCCGATTGTTGTGCCTGGCCGTAGTCATTCTCATGTCCATACCATTGCCGGGGGCGTTCTCGGAATGGAAGCCTGCGGACATCACGCCCTCGGCCGTCTTCACCTTTCCTCCGGGGGGAGGCACCTGCTCGACGGGCCTGCGCGTGCCGGCGGACGGGCTGGTGAAGGGCGCTGTCTTGAACGTGACCGGGGCGCCCACCTATCTCAATCACAGCTGGTCTGCCAACGATACGGAAATCTGGGCGGGGGCACTTGACAAAAGCAATCTCACGCTCTCGCAGGAAGGCGTCGGCCTCGGGGGGTTCGGGGGCTGGTGGGAGGAAACGGCGGTGGAGGCGTGGGGGACGGGAAAATGCCAGAACCTGAGTCTGGGATTTGATGATCTCGGATTGGCCACGGGGAACCGCTCGGGTTGGCTTTTATCCCCAGCTTTGAATGTTTCCGCCCACTCCCGGATCATGGTCCAAGGCGACTTTCCAAACGGCACAAACTATGCTGTCGACATCCTGGACCCGGCCGCGGACAATTTGACGCTCCAGAGCGGGCTGCGCAATGGGGACGAGCTCGATCTGTCGCTCTGGGCGGAGAGGGAGGCGCCCTACAGGGAGCTGGTGATGAGGCTCAATCTGAACACGAGCGACCTCAATGTCACGCCTTCGATCAGGAAGTGGGGGGTCGGAACTGGAGAAAGGATCTGCGATGATTCCGGTAACCTGTCCCGCAACAACGTGACATCGAACGAGGGCCGGATCACCCTGAGACCTCTCTTGGACCAAGTGAAATGGGTGAAGAGCCCTTTCAATCCCATTCTCGAACAGGGTGCTGATGGCACGTGGGAATCCGGGGAAGAGCTATTTCCAAGGGTGATCGAGGACCTTGGCATCTACAAGATGTGGTACTCGGCTGGTCGGGGCAGTAATTCTAGAATCGGTCTTGCCACTTCATTGGATGGCGTTGCTTGGACAAGGTACGGGGGCAATCCTGTCCTGGATCTTGGGACCAGCGGCGCATGGGATAGCGTGATGCTTTGCACCCCGTCGGTCATCAAGGACGGGAAAACCTACAAGATGTGGTATACCGGTGCCGCCGGACCATCCCCCAACGGCATGGGATACGCCACTTCGCCCGACGGCATTTCCTGGACCAAGCATCCGAACAACCCCGTGCTGAGCAGTGTCCCGGGTGGGTCCTGGGAAAGGGACGTTGTTCAACACTGCGCGGTCATCAAGGATGGAACCGTCTACAAGATGTGGTATTCCGGATATGAAGGCTCAAATTCTCGCATCGGCCTTGCAACATCAAATGATGGTGTCACCTGGACCAAACACGCAGGCAATCCGGTTTTAGATCTTGGACCGGCCGGGCAGTGGGATGCTACCAATGTAGGCGGACCCGCTGTCATTAAACATGAGGGACAGTATTACATGTGGTATTTTGGCCGGAATGGTTTCCCCGCAAGTATAGGATTGGCAACATCTCCAGACGGAATTACATGGACTAGATTGGTAAATAATCCAGTTCTTGATGTCGGACCACGCGCCTGGGATGGAACCCTCGTGTATCATCCGGATGTTGTTTGGGATGGCAAGAGAATCCAAATGTGGTACATCGGCTACGGCGGTTCGGGCCACCAGATCGGCCAGGCCTCGGGGACCAATTTATATCCATCGAAGGGATGGGCGACCTCAGATCTTCTGGAACCTTTCCACCACACGTACGGCAACCTCTTCGTCAACGCGACCACGCCTGCGAACACCGGGTATTGGATCAATGTCACCGACGGGAGCAACAACACACTCCTTTCCTATCTCAAGAACGGGGACCCGATTCTTGTGAATGCCACAAAATATCCAAATATACGGTTGAACCTGACACTGTGGACGGATGACAGGTCTGTTTCGTCTTTAGTGCACGAGTGGGGGTACGGAACAAGAGTGAGCCCTTTTACCGAGTTCAGATCAAAACCTCTGTTTGAGGCCGTGAGCGGAAACTGGACACGGGCCGGGGACAAATGGAAGGAACATTTTGACCAAAGGGATCTGAACGGCGACGGTTATCTGGATATAGTGGTTTCCAACCACTATAATCCATCATATACTATCAATTCCTATGTTTTTTGGGGGTCTGCGAGCGGTTATTCGAGTGAGAGCAAAACCGAACTGCCCACGATGGGTGCGATGGGAAGTTCAACAGCCGATTTGAACGACGACGGCTACCCGGATATTGTCTTTTCAAATTTCCAAAAGGACGATACAACGTATAGCATCGATTCCTATATTTACTGGGGGTCTGCGAGCGGCTACTCGTCAGCGAGCAGAACCGGGTTGCCCACGCACGGGGCGTATGCAAATTCAATAGCTGATTTGAACGGCGACGGTTACCTGGACATCGTGTTTTCTAATGGTAATGATGGTTCATCATGTAATATCAATTCCTATATTTACTGGGGGTCTGCGAGCGGTTACTCGTCTGCGAGCAGAGCCGAGCTGCCCACGCATGGGACGTCTGGAAATTCAATAGCTGATCTGAACGGCGACGGATACCTGGACATCGTGTTTTCTAATGGTTATAATGGTATATCATTCAATATCAATTCCTATGTTTACTGGGGTTCTGCGAGCGGCTTCTCGTCTGAAAGCAAAACCGAGCTACCCACGCACGGTGCGCATGGCAATTCTATAGCCGATTTGAACGATGACAGTTACCTGGACATCGTGTTTTCGAATTCATTTGATGGTTCATCAGTCAGTATTAATTCCTATATTTACTGGGGTTCTGCGAACGGTTTCTCGTCTGCGAACAAAACCGAGTTGCCCACTGTGGGTGTGGATGGAAATTCAATAGCTGATCTGAACAACGACGGTTATCCCGACATCGTATTTTCCAATTATTATAGTTATGAAGGATATATTTACTGGGGTTCTGCGAGCGGATATTCGGCTGCGAACAGAACCAATCTGGACACCCGGAGCCCGAAGGGAAATGCAATAGCTGACCTGAACGGTGACGGTTTTCTGGATATTGTTTTTTCAAATCATTACGCGTCATCGCATAATACCGATACCTATGTCTATTGGGGTTCTTCGACCGGTTTCTCTTCTGGAAGAAGAACCGATTTGGCCACGCACGGAGCGTATGGCATTTCCATCGGATCCGGTACAGTTCCCTCTGGCGCAAACGCTTTTGGTTCCTCGCCCCTGTATCCACCCTCCATCCTGCTTTTGCCCTCTTCATTGGATGATTCGTCCATATCCATTGATGTCCGGTTCACCGGCAATCCAAAGTATATGGATGGCATGGCAGGAGTTCTGTTCGGCTACCAGAACTCGAGCCAGTATTATTACGTAGTTCTGAAGAACTATGGCAACAAAATCGAGGTCTGGGAAAAAATGTGGAACAGAACCGCGCCCATCAGGCTTGCCAACTGCGATTTTACCGTTGATGAAAATATAACTTACAAGTTGGCCGTGGAGGTGGGCAAGACCGCAATCAACGTTTCTGTGAACGGTACAAAGTACTTGGGAGTCAACGCAACCGTGGAAAATGGACGCATCGGATTTATGACATCCTATGCGAATGCGGAGTTTTGCAACCTGAACCCGATGGCGTCATTTTCATCCTCGTCCCAGCTCGCTGTAGTTCCTGCCTCCTTGTCCATCGGTCCGAATGGCAAAACACCATTGATCCGCCTCCGGCTTTCCCCTGACAACGCCACCTGGTCCTCCTGGCTCAACGTGACCTCTAACAGAACCTATAGCCCCTCCGACTTCAATTTGTGGGGACCCTACCTCCAGTACAACATCACGCTCAACACCTCCGACCCCAACATCACGCAGGAACTCTCCGACTTCCGCATCGACTACTGCCCGTATCTTGTGGGCGGGACGATTACGGGGCGGGCGCTCGGGGTTCCCGAGGGGACCCTGGTTTCGGCGGAGGCTGTCGTGACAGCGCGGGTGCCCGCCGGGGCGTCCCTGGAGCTCTACCTCTCGGCCGATGGCGGCACGCATTGGCAGAGGTTCATGAACGGCACCGACTCCGGTTTCCTTGTGAAAGGGGCCGAACTGCGATGGATGATGCTCTTTTTAGGTGACGGCAACGGCTCCGCCCTGCTGGAGGGCCTGGACATACACTATACCGTCGAGCATTATCCGTCGGATGTGCGCGTAGATGTCGCCGGTGACGGCTTGTGGGAATGTGCCCATGCAGGTTCTTTATCCGGGACGGTGCCCGCCTCCAACCTCACCGAAGCCATCAACGCCTACATCGCCGCCCTTCGCACCGAGGCCGTAGGCGGCTACATCGTCGTCCCGGTGAACATTACGAGCCGGACTGGCGGCATCGTCATCCTGGGCGACGCGGCGGTTGATTTTGCCCCTTCCCCGCATGTCCTGTCCCATAGTCCAACTGGGACCAACGTTTCCCTCAACGCTTCTATTAATATTTCTTTCAGCGAAAGCATGAATGCGAATACATTAAACATCTCAATAATCCCCCCAATGAATCTCACTCCATCCGGGTCCATGGTCTCGAAGAATGCGACCTTTACGCATCTGGACTTCCGGGAGAATACCACTTACAATGTCACCGTCAAGGCCGGAGGGCTATCCGCGGAAGGTGCACCCCTGCTAGAAAATTATTCCTGGACTTTCACCACGGAAAAGAGCATCATTTTGGTCGATTCGCCAAAAATAATAGACTGGGCTCCCCGGGGCAACCGCACCGCGACCAAACCGACAATCATGGTTTCGTTCGACCGGGAGATGAGCTCCGACTCTGTTTGGGGCTCCCTGTCATTGGACCCGCATGTGGGTCTCTATGCTTACAGCCGGTTCAATACATCCTACAATTTTACCCTTGCATCGGAGCTGTCCAATGGTACCTCATATACCGTGTTCGTATCTACAGCGGCAAGGAGCGCTGCCGGCAAGCCGCTTGCTGCAACATTCATTTGGAACTTCACGACAGTACCCATTGGTGAAATAGATTCGAGCCTTCCGACAGTCATCTTCACAGACCCGTCCAATGGAACTGTCGGCGTTGAAAGAAATAGGACGGTTTCCATCGTCTTCAGCGAAGCCATGAACAAATCAAGCACGCTTGAATCTTTCTCCATTTATCCCGAGGTGAACGGCACGAAATCCTGGCTGAATGACAAGGGGGTCGTTCTCCAGTTCCAGGCGACAGGGGGATTCCCTGCCGGGACTTACAATATTGTGCTTTCATCAAATAAGGCGAAAGACGAGAGCGGCAATCTCCTGGACGGGAACCACAACGGGAGCGCTGACGGAGCCGCCGATGACTTTGGATTTGGATTCACCGTCATCGGGCCGAGGTTGCTCTCGAAATCCCCGGAGGGGAAGGGAATAGGGCTCTCCGAGCCGATACGGCTTGCTTTCGACCGGAAGATGAACTTGAGCTCCGTCATAGCCGCATTCGATATCCAGCCCCTCATACAGGGAAGCTGGGATATTTCGCAAGATGGGCGGGTAGTTACCTTTACGCCAACAATCAAGTACCGACCAGGCTGGACATATAACATCACCCTGAATGAAGGTTTGACCGATGTTGACGGCAATTTCCTCGGGAGAATCATCCAGTGGTCTTTCACGACCAAAACTGGTATTCCAACTGAGAAGGGTGAGTTCCCGTGGTGGATCCTCGCGGTGCTGCTCATCATCGGCCTTGCCGGTGCCCTGGCCTATTGGAAGCTCCGGAAGGGGACGGGCCCGAAGCCCGAAGAGGCGGCCGCGCGGCCGGCCGAGACCCCGCCCGAGGCGATACCGGTCGGAGGGGAACAGTTGGCCGCGCCATTGCCGGAAGTTCCGCCCATTCAACCATCGGGGCAGACGGGAATCGCCTCCACCGAAGCACAGAAGCCCACCATGATGGCGCCTGCCGGCGTCATCGCCTATAAAAACGGGGAAGTACTCATGCCAGCCCCAGTTGTATCCGGGCAAGCACCGGCCGGTTTCGCAGTGGAGGATGTCTTCCTCATGTACCGCGACGGCCGGCTTATCCAGCACACCACCCGCAGGATGAAGGCCGACATGGATGTCGAAATAATGACCAGCATGCTGAAGGCCGTGCAGGACTTTGTAAAGGAAAGCATAGGGATGGAGAAAGGGACCGAGCTTGGGAGCATGGAATACGGCGAGAGCAAGATATTGCTTGAGAAGGGGAGGCATGTCATCCTGGCGGCCATGATATCCGGCGGGGAGCCCGACGGATTCAGGGACGAGATGAAGGGCACCGTCAAGAACATCGAGAGCGAGCACGGGAGCGTGCTTCCGGGTTGGGATGGGACCACCAGCACCCTCGCCGGAACCAAGAGGTTCCTCTCGCAGCTCGGAGCGTATGCGGCACCCAGGGTGGCAGCGGAAGAGAAAGGGGCACCGGAGGTCTCGCTGAAAGGCGAGCTGGAGTTCTACCAGGGCTTCGTGAGGCTCAAGGTGGCGATAAAGAACAGCATGCCAACCCTCATCGTCGATACCTCTTTCCGGCTGGTCTACAACAAGAACGCGCTCCGCCTCGATCACATTGAACCTGAGTATCTTTTCGAAGAGGGGGATGTCAGGTTCGGGAACATTAAACCGCGGGAGAAGGTGACGGTGGCGTTCTATCTGGACCCGCAAATATGCACGGAATCCCATATGGAAGGCGTCCTGACGTTCCGTGACGCCCGGGACAACCTCGAGACGGTGAAATTGAAAAAGATCCTGGCTTCCGTGGTCTGCCCCATAATGTTCACCGACGAGAACATCAACACGGCGATGCTCAAGCGGATGGCGGTCGAGGAATTGGACAAGAAGGACACGAAGGTCTTCTCCATTCCCCCCGGAATAAGTCCCGAGAGGGCTTTTGACATCGCCAAATCCGCCGTGCAGCACCATGACGCACGCCTGGTCCGGGAATTCAAGGAGAAGACCCCCTTCATCGGGGAGGCCTGGTACTTCGGCAAGGCCAAGGGGAGAGAGGACCGGCTGGTCATACGGACCAGGGTGCTCGGGGTCAGTAGCATCCTGGAGTTCTTCGTGGCCAGCGGCTCCACACTTATGCTCACCGGGATGCTGGCGGAGCTGAAGTCCGACCTGAACAAGGAGCTCGATGCCCTGAAAGGGAAGCCTGTCATGAAGCAGGTGACCAAGCCGGAGGAGGTCGACGCGGTCGCCCGGATAAAGTCGCTGCTGGACAAGGAGTGGGAGGCCGAGAGCATTGCAGGGGAGACGGAAACGGAACCCAACCCCCGCCATTAGTGCCCAGACGGTCGGCAACCGGTCCCGAGCGACGGTGCCCTTTGCCTGCTACCCAGCGCCCACTGCCCCTCCGCTGCCTGCCCGCAAAGGACCTTCGGTCCTCTCGGCCGCAGGCGAGCGAAGCTCGCCCAGACCGCAAACGACCTGCGGGTCGTTTAGGCCCGGAAGACCTCCATTGAGGTAACACAGGCCGAGAAGACTGGCCCGTGGCAGTCTTCTGCGGTGCGCCCTGCGCCTTCGTTCTTTCCATCGCTACATTTATCAATGCGTGGAGCCAATACAGGAAGCGCGACAGGTGAGGCCGATGAAGAAGTTCATAACCGAGCTGCGTGGTAAGACGGTGATGACCAACGACGGTAAGATTCTGGGCATGATAGAGAACTTCGTCGTGGACACCAAGACCGGGCAGCTTCACCACGTGCTGGTCGTCCCGGCCGAGGAAGTCGAGCCCCGGCTGTACAAGACGGACTCGCAGGGCCGGCTGGTGCTTCCGTTCACCAGCATGCGCTCGGTGCGGGATGTCGTCGTGATGGACATAGGTTGAGCGGGTCCTGAAATTTTAGGGCGGGCTCCGGAATGGGCCTCTGGGCGGAGTGCCGCCGCGTCTTTCTGGCCAGGAAGCCCTTTGACGAGATAGCGGCCGAGACCGGGGGAAAGCAGAAGCTTCGAAGGACTCTGGGCCTCTGGGACCTGATACTGATAGGCATCGGGGCCAATATCGGCGCCGGCATTTTCGTGCTGTCGGGAGTGGTGGCAAAGGATTACGCCGGGCCCGCTGTATCCGTTTCGTTCTTGATAGCCGGGCTCGTGTCGATACTGGTGGCGCTGTGCTACGCCGAGCTCTCGTCGATGATACCCTCGGCCGGGTCATCCTATTCCTACGCCCAGGTCTCGCTAGGAGAGCTTGCGGGCTGGCTCGTCGGCTGGGTGCTGATAATGAACTACACGCTGACCTGCACTGCAGTAGCAGTCGGCTGGTCGGGCTACGTGAACCACATGCTGGAAAGCGCCGGGTTCATTCTTCCCGACGCGTTGAGAGGAGCGCCCGGAACCGGGCCGGGCGCGACCTTCAACCTGCCTGCCTTTTTCATCACGCTGGCCTTGACCGGGCTTCTGCTATTCGGCATCAAGGAATCGGCCTGGCTCAACCGGGTAATGGTCGTCGTGAAAGTGGTGGTGCTGACCGTATTTATCGTGGTCGGCGCGATGCTGGTGGACCCGGCCAACCTCTCGCCCTTCTCGCCCTTCGGCTTCGGAGGCATCATGTCCGGCGCCGCCGTCGTTTTCTTCGCCTACATGGGTTTCGACGCGCACGCCACCGTAGCGGAAGAGGCCGTCGAGCCGCAAAAGAACATGCCCAAGGCGATAATCATTGCATTGCTGGTGTGCACGGCGTTCTACATGGCCGTGGCCTTGGTGCTCAGCGGCCTCGTGCCGATAAGTTCCATCGATACAGGCGCGCCGCTGGCGGGCGCTTTTCTTTCGCATGGCGTGAGATGGGCGTCGTCGATTGTGGCCATCGGGGCCTGGTTCGCCATCACCAATGTGCTCTTCATTTCGCTCCTGGCCCAGCCGCGCATCGTGATGGCGCTGGCCCGGGACCGGCTGGCGCCCCGAAAGCTCTCCGAGGTGCACCCGCGCTTTCGGATACCGCATGTCGCCACCGTGATCATGGGCGTGGCCGTGGCGATACTTGCCGGCCTCACGCCCATCACGCAGGCGGCGGAGCTGGGCAACATCGGGGCGCTTTTTGTCTTCGTCCTGGTCTGCTACATGGTCATCCGCATGAGGAAGCTGGAGCCGGACATGCCACGGACGTTCAGGGTGCCGCTGGTGCCGGTGCTTCCGGTTGCCGGGATGGTGTCCTGCATGGCGCTGATGGTCTTTTTGAAGCCGGTGACCTGGATCCTTTTCGTGGCCTGGCTGGGATTGGGGTTCATGGTCTACGCCAATTATGGGATGAAAAGAGGAAGGACCGGGAAGAAACGAACGGAATGATATCCCTCGCGGGGGAACCTTTTTCAAGAGCGCACAGGATTTATTATATACCATGGCAGGACAATCCCAATTTGATGGACCGCTATTATCATCGGGCGGGTCTGGTTCTCGTATCCGGGTTGACCTTGATTCTTTCGGTCCTGGCAATTGTCGCGATAATGCCCGGCTCCATTGAGGGGGCCGAGCCGCGGCCGAAGGCGCCGGTGGCCGTAATAACCCATCCGGTGGACCTGGAGTTCTTCCTGACCGGCACCTCGGTGGAGTTCAACGGCTCCTCCTGCTATGACCCGGACGGGGAGATCGTGCAGTGGGACTGGTGGTTTGCGGACGGCACCACGATAATCAACGCGAGCCAGACGATGTTCCATACATACACAAAAGAGGGCCGGTTCCATCCTCACCTGATGGTCACCGATGACACCGGCCTGACCTCGAACGCCTCGCTGCGGGTTGTGGTTTCCAACAACACGGATCCTCAGGCTGAGATAGCCGAACCTGCCGGCGGCTGGAGATATTCCATCAACCAGACGCTCCATTTCAGCCCGGACGGCTCACTGGATCCGATCGGAGGAAACCTGACATATTGCTGGAGCTTCGGGGACGGGACCACCTCCGATGAGCGCTACCCTGCTCATAGGTATGTGAAAACGGGTCACATGCGAATTGAGCTGACGGTTACGAACGAGACCGGAGCGACGGGGATGACCGCCATCGGTCTAATGATAGGTGACGATGTTCCCATGGCTGTTATAAGTTCCCCGGTCGATGGTGGGATTTACAACATCCGGGAGAACATCACATTCAGCGCCGACGGAACCTATGACCCCGATGGGGACCTCTTGTATTTTATGTGGGACTTCGGGGATACCCGTGGATACAACTGGACAGGCCCGCCCCAAAACACGACGCACAAATATTCCGAACCCGGGGAGTACAGGGTCCGGCTGGGGGTGCGGGATGATTATGACCTTGTTTTTACCACCATTCAAATCACCGTGACGGATCAGAACCGCCCGCCCGTCATCGTTCTTTCGGGCCCGGCCCCCCATGCAACCTTTCACGCCAACCTGAGCATCCATTTCAGCGCCGAAGGCTCCTACGACCCCGACGGGGACGATCTGAACTACACCTGGTGGTGGGGGCGATATGCTTATGGGGGCGGCGGCTTCAAGGTGGGCCCCAACTCCACGGGCATCGAGACGAACAAGACCTACCCGGAGGAAGGCATCTACACTGTGATATTGACGGTCCGCGATGAGCTCGGCCTGGAAACGGAGAGGGAGTTCCTCGTACCGGTCGTGAACGATACCTGGATAGGTGTCATTATACTGGCTCCTTCGAATGGGACGGTCTTCGATGTAGGCGAATCCATCGCGTTCAAAGGGACGCTCCAGAAATACGACATCACGCGCCCGTTCCTGAACTATACCTGGGAATTCGGGGACGGCTCGAACGCCACCGGCCTCGAGGCCTTACACGCCTATTCAGCGGCCGGGAGATACTGCGTCACATTGTGGATCTTCGACGGCCTCAAGAGGGACAAGGACACCGTATGGTTCGACGTCAGCAATGCAGGGGGCCCAAGCAAGATAACCCTCATCGCCGAATCCGGCCGGGCCGGCTCGGACTGGTTCGTGGCGAATGAAACGGTCCGGTTCTCGCTCAAGGGGCTGAACGCCTCATTCTCCGGCAAGGACCGGATCTCCTGGGAGTTCGGGGACGGGTCGTCCGGTTCCGGTCTTGCGCCCGAACATCGTTATCTCGCTGCGGGCAAGTATAATGTAACTGTCACGGTCCCGGACGGCTGGAAGAACATCACAATTAGCAAGTTCGTGACCGTCCATTCCACGCCCCTCAAACAGGGCGCAGGATTTGACCCGGCCTGGTTGGCCTTGGGCGTCGGAATCGCGGTCCTGGCCGGGGCATTCGTCTTCATTGGCGTCACCGAAATTGGCGTCTATTCGTTGTTCTCATTCATGGTGCTCCTCTATACGAAGATCAAGCGCGAAGAGGTCCTGGACAACTTTGTCCGGGGCCAGATCCAAGGCTACATCGTCGCCAACCCGGGCGACCACTACAATTCCATCCGGAACGCGCTGAAATTGAACAACGGGACCCTGGCGTGGCATCTTAGGAAGCTCGAGGACGAGGGTATTGTGAAGGGCAGGACCGACGGCATCCACAAGAGGTTCTATCCCTTCGACACCGTCGTGCCGGAACCCGACGGCGGCGCCCTGACCGAGGTACAGCGGATGATACTCGCCAGGGTCCGGGAGACCCCCGGCATATCCCAAAAGGACATCGCCGGCCTTCTGAAGGTGAGCGGCTCGACCGTCAATTATCACATCGGGACGCTCGTCGGGCAGGGAAAGGTGCGCCAGCAGCGCGACGGCATGAAGATCAGGTACTTCGCCACCGAGCTTGCGCCTCATAACGGAGAAAAGGTCCTCCGGAACGAGCCCGGCTGAAGCGGACCACGAATCCCCGCCCAACCGGCTTGCCGGCTCCCCGGTTCACCGGCTTACCCCCCGGCTCACCGGCTTTCCGGCTCGCCGGCTCACCCGTCGTTTCTTCAGTCGTTCTCAATGCGTGGAGCGAGCAGGTACTTCACGTGCCCTTCCCCGCCGGCCAGGTCGAACTCGATGCGCACCGGATAATCGGTCCCGAGGTTCAGCGTTATGCTCGGGGCGTTCCCGACGGACTTGACCATGTTGGAGAAGTAATCCAGGGAGAACAGGCTCTTGACCGTTTCCTTGCACTCGATGGATTCGAGCAGGTCCTTGGGCAGCTTGAGGGAAACGGAGTCTGTCTCGCCCTCGGCCGAGAGCTCGAACATGTCCGGGGTGGCGATGAGCGCGATGTGGTCCGATATCGACTCGGAGGCGCGGATGCCCTGCGCAAGCTCTTCCGTCTTGATGGTCACCTTGGCGGGCAAATTGACATTGGGCACCTTCGGGTCCGACATTCCGGCCGTGTCCACGAGCGACATGCGCCGGGTCAGGTTGTCGATGGTCACGACGAGCTTGTTCTTGTCCTCGTCGTGGTTGAGCTTCAGGACGGAGCCGGCCCGGGCGAGCTTGAGCATCTCGCGGAATTTTTCGATGTCCACGCCCAGCTCGCAGGCCGTCGCCTTCAGCTCCTCGAACGCGCCCGCCTTGAGCACGAGCTCGACCATCGCGACGTGGGCCGGGTCGACGGCGCGCAGGGACATTCCCTCCGAGGAGATGCTGAGCTTGACCTCCTCGACTAGAGTGCCCACCACGGATATGACCTCCCTAAGGACATCGGCTTTCATACGGGCCTTGAACATCTGTGTATCCCCCGGTCGTGGAATTTCCCCAACGCGGTGGGCTTTTATAAACCTTTTCAACGAAAAGATAATATCATGGCGGGAGGATATACAAGAACCATGCCCCGCCAGAGCGAGCTTGCGGACCTCCGGATAACGCTGGGAAGGGAATACGCCACCGCCGAGCATCTCATCCCCCTCTTCGACCACGGGTTCAACACCCGCTATTTCCTGGTCGACCTGGGCGAGAGCAAGGTGGCCCTCATAGACATCCACCAGCTGCACAAGATAGGCGACGATATAACGATAGACCTCACCTCAAACGCATCCAACCTGGAGAGCGTGAACCCGGCCGTGTTCCTGCAGACGCTCCATGCCGACCCGTGGGGCGTGTTCAAGTACGTCGGCGGACTGTCGGAAACGGCCCAGAACGCCATCGCGGCGACCAACCTTTGCGGGCGCAAGGTCGGCGGAGGCAAGGTCTGCGACCTGCAGTTCCACGAGAATCTGGGCTTCGTCGAGCACGTCGAGCTCAAGTCGATGGGATTTATGAAAAAGAGCCTGCCCGTGGGGCAGTTCGTGTTCCATCCTGACGGGACGCTCGCGCTCAAACCGCCGGCGAAGACGCAATGAAATCGGTCAAAGGGACGTAAGGGACGTCTTGTTGCGATATATCCAAAGGGACGTAAGGGACGTAAGGGGACGCGTCGGGACCTGGTTTCCCGTTCACCAATCGCACAGACCCTTACGTCCCTTACGTCCCCTTTCACCAATAGCACCGAACGTCCCTTACGTCCCTTTGTAATGCCGAGCAAGTACTTTCTCCAGCGCGGCTATCTTTTTCTCGAGATCCCGGCCACGGACCGCCACGGCGACCTCGCCCCTGGTCTTCTCGATGAGGCCGCGGGCGACGTCCTGCTTGTGCTTGAGGGGCACGATGGCATCCGGGTAGTCGAACAGGTTCAGCGGGGTGTAGAGGCCTTCCATAAGGTGGAGGGCGTCCTCGGCCTCGGCTATGTTCCCCTGCCTGAGGGCGTCCTGCGAGACGCGCCGCAGCTCCCCGATGGCGTCGCCCATGCCGAGCAGAAAGGCGGACGGGGTGCAGTTGAACGTCTCCGGCGCCGGTATCCTCTTGCCGGTCACGAGGGCGTCGAGTATGTGCGCTTCGGCCAGCTCCTGGAGGGCGTTCTCGACCAATCCGGAGGCGTACAGCTCCGGATAGGCGGCCGTCGCTTTCTTCAGCCTCGCGGCGAGCCCGTCGGCGCGCTCGAGCGCCTTTTTCGCCTGGCCCTTCTCGCGCAGCTCCCGGATGGCCTCGGAGCAGGCGCGGACCAGCTCCCTCGAGAGGGCGATGGCCTGCTCGCGCACCTTGTCCTTGGAAGAAAGGCCGGCATCGAGGCGTTTGACGAGCGTTTCCAGGCCCTTTAGCGAGGAGCGTTTCATGGCCCGCTGATGGCGATGGTGGATAATATGCGTTTGGAGCAAAAGCTTAAACTGACGGCTCCAACATGACGGGGCGAGGCAATGAACGAGGACCGGGTCTGGGATGCGGTGGTGGCCGGCGCCGGGCCGGCGGGAGCGGTGGCATCGCGAGAGCTGGCGCGCCGCGGCTTTTCCGTCCTTATGCTCGAGGAGCATCACGAGGTGGGCCGGCCGGTGCAGTGCGCCGGATTGGTGACCAGGCGGGTCTTCGAGGCGGTGCCTGCGCCCGAGTGCATCCAGAACCCGCTGAGCGCCGGCCAGCTCGTGGCGCCCACTGGGCGGAGTATCGTGCTGGACGGCGGAACGGAAAAGGCAGTGGTCATAGACCGGGCGCGGTTCGACCGGCGGGCGGTCGAACTTGCGATAGACGCCGGCGCCCGGCTCGAGCTGGGAACACGCGTCCAGGGTGTGGCGAACCCCACCGGGAAGGAGTGCGCCGTCGTGACCATTGCCGGGCGCGGCGGGAAAATGAACCTGCGCGCCCGGGTGGTCGTCGGCGCCGACGGCGTCCAGTCCACCGTCGGGCGGTCGGTCGGAATAAGGCCCCCGGAGGAGATCCTCCCCGGATACGAGGCGGAGCTTTCGGGCGTGGAATGCCCCGAGGACAAGGTGAGTGTGCTCGTGGGACGGGAGGTCGCTCCCGGATTCTTTGCGTGGCTGATACCTTCTGGCGAGCGCAAGGCTATACTGGGCCTGTGCTGCGAGCCCGGCCCGTTCCCGGCCCGCGCCTATTTCGAGCGGTTACTGAAGAACCGGGCGCTGGGGCCGTACATCGGCAAGGCGCAGGTCATACGCTACTATTGCGGCAGCGTGCCAGTATCCGTGGGCAGGCGCAGCTTTGGCGAGAGGGTGGCCCTCGTCGGCGACGCGGCCGGGCAGGTCAAGCCCATTTCCGGCGGGGGGCTCTTTACCGGGACGAAATGCGCACTCATATCGGGAGCGGTGCTCTCTGAGCTGCTCGAAAAGGACAAGCTCGGGGCGCGGTCTCTAAACGAGTACGAGAAGCGGTGGAAGGCGGAGCTTGGGCGCGAGCTCAGCTTCGGGCGCCGGATGAGGCGCGCATTTGTAAACGTCTCCGACGCCCAGATGGACGAGCTGGTCCGGATGCTGGACAAGCCGGAATTACTTGCGCTCGTCTCGGCCCGCGGGGACCTCGACTTCCCGTCGAAGCTTGCGAAGCTCCTGTTCGGTCAGGCGCCGGGCCTGCTTAAGTTTGCCGGACCCTTTATAAAATCGCTCTTTTAACTTCGGGTGGCCCTTTTCTTCCAATAGGTAGAAGACCAAAGCAAGCGCGCCGAAGAAGATGGTGAGACCGATGAGCAGGGCCAGCGGCCACATCGGGATGGGCTCCTTCACGCTGAACGAGGAGTCGGGCAGGATGCCATCGACGCCGAGCAGCGTGAGGTTGATGCCTCCTACAGCGCGGGAGCCGTTGACGTTGGTGGTGGCGTTGTCCCATTCCTTGTTGGAGAAGTAGCCCCGGGATTTCATAAGCAGGTGGGTGCCGTTGTAGTCGAACTGCATCATCTGGCGGACGAAGTAGGTGCCTTGCGGGGTGGACTTGGATGTCGAGATGGTGATCTTTTCGGTCGTCGTCTGGTTCGGGCCCAGCGAAAATGGCGGTGCGGTGTAGCCCTGGCGCGCGCCCTCCGAGATCTCGGGCGGGTCGGATACCTTTCCGATGTCCTTTGCATCTTCCAGTGTCGCCCACTTGTAGACCTCGATGGTGAGCGAGGCGTTCTCGAGCGTGCCGTTGTACCGGTTGCGGACCGAGAACTGGTAGCCGCCCGAGGAGCCGGGCACTATCTGCGGGGTCTTGAAATCGGAAAGGTCCGGTATCTTGTTGGGCGCGCTGAGGTTCTCCTCGGCGGAAACCGGCAGGGCCAGAAGCAGAACAAGCAGGAATGCGGCCGCGGGCGCCTTGAGGTCCATGTCTTTGGTGAAAAGGCGGTGGAGCGTATAAATCCTTTCTGTGCAGGTTAATATTGGTGGGGATGATTCACCGGCGATGCTTCTGAGGGTGGAGCGGCGCAAGGCCGACGAGACGCTGAGCAGGCTTTCGGCGCTGGGGCTTTTGGACCGCAAACGGGGAATAAGCCGAGGGAAGGTCTGGATCGATTTCCCGGTGACGGGAAGGCCTCCGCCCGAGCTGGGCGAGATCATCGAGGGCGAGCCGGAGCTTGCGCCGGAGCAGGTACCGCCGTTCGATAGGGCCGTAAAGGCGGCTCGGATACCGCCGGAGTTGAAACGGTTCCTCCCTGACAAGTGGGAGCGGCTCGGGAAGGTCCTGGTGCTCAAACTGCCCAAAAAGCTGCAGGAGTATAAAACGGAGATCGCGCGGGCCTATGCAGAGGCGTTGGGTGTCGAGACCGTCCTGCAGGATATTTCCGGGAGCCGGGGCGTGCTGAGGGAGCCGACCACCGAATTGCTGCTCGGGACGAAGACCGAGACCGTGCATATCGAGAACTATATCCGGTACAGCTTCGACGCCGCCCGTATCATGTTCTCCAGCGGGAACATGGCCGAGCGCATCAGGATGGGGGAAACGGTCAGGCCGGGCGAGACCGTCGTGGACATGTTTGCGGGAATCGGGTATTTCACCCTTCAGATGGCGGTCCACGGGAGACCGAAAGCGATTTTCGCCTGCGAGCTCAATCCTGTCAGCTATCAGTATCTGGTCCAGAATATCAAATTGAACAGGGCGGGACGGGTCGTCACCCCGTTGGAGGGGGATTGCCGCCTGGTGGCGCCGGAAGGCATTGCCGACCGGGTCGTGATGGGGCATTTCGACGCCGTTGAGTTCGTGCCGAAGGCATTGAAGGTCCTGAGGCCGGAGGGCGGGATACTGCATGTCCATTGCCTTTGCCGGAAGGACCGGATGCCGGAGGATGCCTGGGCGAAGGTCCGAAAGAAAACGGATGATGCAGGAAGAAGCTGTCGGCTCCTCCTCTTCGAGAAGGTCAAATCGTTCAAGCCGAGGGTATGGCATATCGTGCTGGATGTCGAAATACGGTGAACTTCACGGTATCTTCAGCGGGCCGGAAAGCGTTCCTTCCTGCTTGACGATCTCCAGGCGCCAGCCGGATTCTATCACTCCGGCGGTCTGGTTCAGGAGGATGACGTCGCCGGCGTCGAGGAAGGAGTTGGCGTTGTTGTCGTTGTAGTTGAAGTACCAACTAATGTCCGTCACAGGCGTGGATACTGTCGCCGCGCCGGTCAGGGGATTCTTCACTGTCAGGCGGGCGTTGCTGGCCATGGTCTTGCCATTGACGACAGTGAGGGTCCAGTTGCCGTCGGACATCTTCTCCAGTGTGGTCCCGAGGGGAACTTCGAGATTCTCGGACTGGTTTTGCATGCTGAGGAGATAGATTATAAGCGAGCCGGCGAGTATTATGGTGATGCTCACCATCAGGATCTCTCCCACGATGACGGAAACGGCCTGCCGGTCGCGTCGATAATATTTTCGACCGATCGAGTGTACGCGCTTTCCGCTCGCAGGCACATTCGGTCTTATACCAGATAGGGGTATTAATAATTGGTGTGTCGAAATCCGCAAGTCAAAGCCAAGATAGATTATGGGAAGAGGGAAGAGGTTCGGGAAAAGAAAAGAAAAAGAAAAAAATAAAAGAAAGCGGGAAAAATTTCCCGCTTAGCTGGGGAGTTCCTTGATGGTGCCGATTATGCTCGAGCCCTTCAGGAACTGGACCTTATATCCGGCAGCGATGATGCCTGCCTGGCTATGGATGAGTATGGTGTCCCCTGCGTCGAGCTTCGTGCCGCCGTTGTTTTGGTTGAACATGCCATCAACGTCGGCTCCACCCACCAGGGTAGTCACCACTCGGGTCCTCGTCGCTGCACCGGTCGCTGGGTCTATTACCTGCAGGGTAACGTCGGCTGCGGTCTTGCTACCAGAGATTATGCTTATCAGCCAGTCGCCCCCGTTCTTCTCACACCTAAGTCCAAGGTTGGTCTCCACATCCCCGCCGCTGGACGGCAAGGTCTGCAGATACACAACCAGGACGCCCGCTAGTACCACGGTTATGGCGACCATGAGGATGGTCGCTATGACCGGGGATACTCCTTTGTTGTCCTTCCTTATCCGATTCATGTTGTTGTGTCTCCTGCGCATTACGCGCTAATTCAGTAAGATTTGTTTGGCGTATATAAGTATTTTCTCTCGGAGCCCGACATGGGCTGCGACAGAAAATTGGCGTTTTACTGACGGTGGAAAGGTTGCGTAAACGGTGAACCGTGATATTATGGCGCACAGAGACAGGGGAACAGCCGCGCGGTTGTGGTTCTATATAAGCATTTGGGAATGCGGGCAATCGGGCATTACGGGCAATGAGGGCAATACGGGGACGGAAGCCGTCGTCGTCCCCGCATTGCCCGTATCACCCATTATTGCCCCGTCGTCCCGTATTGCCCGTTATTGCCCATATTGCCCGCATTGCCCATTTATAAAGAGCACACCAAAAACGGGCCTCAGCCTGTTCACTTGGCCTCTACCGATGACTCCTCGCCCTTGAGGACCACGGTCTCGTCGCACACGAGCCGCAGGATGTTCTCTATTTCTTCGGCCGTCTGGCCCGCTATCGAGAGGATGACGGTCCTTATGCCGCGGCCTCTCAGGTTGTTGACGAAGTAGTGCAGGAACTCCGAGATGAGCGCCGGGTCGTTGTGCATCGCCAGGGTGCTCACCGAGTCCAAAAAGACTATCTTCTTACCGTCCTTGAGCTTCTTGAGCCAGGTGTCGACCTTGAGCATGATGCCCTCGAGCATGGTGGGGCTCTCCACGAACATTGTCTGGCCCCGCTCGTCCGAGGCCGTGCCCACCATGAAGGATATGGCGTCGACGAAATGGATGTTGTCGGCCTTGATGTTCTCGGAACCCAGCTGCTCCATGACCACCCGGGCCGGGAGCGTGCAGGTGATGTAGATGCACTTGATGCCGCATTCCTGGGCGAAGCCCACGACCCCCTTCATCACCTGGACATAGTTGCCTATGTCGGTGACGACGGATACGGCCGACCGATCTCCGAAACCGGCCAGCTGCTTTTTCAGCTCATCCTCCGCGTCCATCGACAGGCTCCAGCGGGAGTATCGGCTGGTTGCATATAAATCGGTTTTGGTGCGCGTTCTTAGTAGAGACGCACATGCCACCGGGGACCGGCGGGTATCGTTCGAGATTTGAATCGATACATATATAGTATAGGAAATGTAGATATGAAGGCGTGGAGAGGGTCTGGAGAGCCTTGCCCGCCCTCCTGCTGTTGCTTTCGGGGGTCGTGCCTTTTCCGGCAGCCGCGGAGGGTTTGGCGCCGGAGCCCGGGTTCCAGCTTCCGCTGGGAGACCGGGGCATCCTCAGGGTGAACGACGACGGGAGCTTCTCGCTCCAAAACGGCGCCGCCCTGCTCTCCGGTTCCTCGCACTGGTCCGTCCGGCTCGGCGACAGCATCATTTCCCCCGGGACGGATGCCTACCGGAGCGCCCTGCTTTCGCCCCTCCACCTGCGGGACAACTCTCTCACGATGGTCTTCTACGAGGGCGGGATGGTCACGGAGATCGCCTACCAGGCCGAGGGGACCACGGCCGTGCTCACGGTAACTACCGTCAACCGGTGGTACCGAAACGTCAATGTCACGTTCCGGTGCGGCCTGGGCCTTCTGGGCCTCGAAGCGGGATTTTCCGAAACGGGCATCCTGCACAACGAAACGGAGGTTTCACCCGGGGAATACTCCCAGCTCTCCGGCTATCTGGCGGGCGCCGAGGTATTTTCGTGCCTGATGCCCGATGCTCCCGCGGTCGTGAAGGTCGTGGCCTCCGCGGAACGGGCGACCGGCCCTTACTGGGGAATGGTGGTCAACGGGTCGACGGGACTTTCGGAAAACGCTGGCGTGGCCATCTACTGGCCCCAGCGGACGCTTGCGCCCCTCCAGTTCTACCGCGTCCGGCTGCTCCTGTCGGCGGGCCCGGCCGGGCCGGTCGCCATCCCCCAAAGAGACCTCCGGGTCGATGGCCTGGGCGTGAACCCGGGGACCGGCCACGAGCGCGAGGCCCGGCGGGTCCTGTTCGGCATCCAGAACCGCGGCCCCGCCGCGGAAACGCAGGTGACCGTCCTGTACCTGCTCGAGGGCGTGCCGTTCTCGATGATGTTTTCGAGCCTTCAGGTCGAGTGGAACCAGACCGTCTGGACGGAGCTGGGGTGGTCGCCTGGTTCGGCCGGGAACTACACCGTGCTGCTGATGCTGCCGATGTTTGGCGACCGGGACCCTACCGACAACCTCGGCACGGCCGCGGCCGCGGTCACCGTTAACCCGTTCCGGTTCACGATGAAGTTCTCCACCAGCGATGTCGCCTCGTCGTACAAGGCCTACCCGGGGGCCAGGTTCAAGGTCCAGATCTACATATACAACACCGGTTTTTCGCCCGATGCCTATAACGTGTCGGTGAAGGGAGTGCCGGACGGGTGGACCGTTCTTCTGAGCAACAACAACCTGTCGCTGGAGCCCAACAAGATAGCCTATGTCTGGCTCACGGTCCAGCCGTCCCACACGGCGCCCAACGGGACCTACGCCTTCAACATCTACGGGAGGTCGTACGCCTCCGGCGAGAGGCAATCGCTCGTCGAGATGGTCGAGATCGGACCTCCGCCGCCACCGGGCACCGGCTACGCTCCGCCCGGCTACCGGAACCTGCTCCCCTCCAACGGGAGCACCCCGCCCCCGGTCGCCATCCGCCCCTACGCCACGCCGGATACATCCGCCGCGGGCTGGTTCGCCAGGGGCGACCGGTCCCGCCTGGCCTTCAGCGCGCTGGGCGTCCTGGCCGTGGCCGTCGCGATCATGATCCTGGGCGTTGCCATTTACCAGGCTTCCAACATGCACACCATAAACGTCCTGCGCCGGATAATAAAGCGGGCGCTCTACGGCCTGGTCACCGGCGACGAGTACCGGATGATAATATTCGACGCCTACCGGAAGATGTGCGGCCACCTGGCGAGATTCGGATACACGCGGGAGGAGCACGTCACGCCCCGCGAGTTCTCCCGGGCGCTGAAGCTGGCCCTCCCGCTGGACACCCGCTCGATACGGATGCTCACCCGGCTCTTCGAGGAGGCGCGCTACAGCGACCACGAGATGGGGGAGCCGGGCCGCCAGGCGGCCATCGAGAGCCTCCGGTACATCGAAGCGGAGCTCGACAAGCTGACCAGCTTCGTCGAGGAGGAGAGCCGGCTGACCCGCTTGCGAAAACGCATCGGACTGGGCGAAGCCTGAAACGGAATGCGGCGCGGTCGGTCAGCGCCTGTACGCACTGGGAGAGAGCAGAAGCAGCGCCGGATATATTTCGAGCCGTCCCAGCCACATATTGAAGCAGAGGAGCGCTTTTCCCACCCAGTGGAGATCGGCGTAATTGGACATCGGGCCGAACCGCCCCAGCGCCGGGCCGACGCCGCCGAGAGCCTGCGCAGAGGCGGCCAGCCCTTCGGGGATGGTCATGCCCACGAGGGTCAGGACCAGCGCCACCCCGCAGAATATCATGATGTAGATGAAGAAGTAGGTCATGACATTGCGCTGCACGTCTTCCGTTATCGGCCTTCCGCCAAGCGTAATGGGCAAAATGGCGCGGGGATGGATGACCTTTTGGATCTCGCGCCGGACCATCTTCGTGAGCACGATGAAGCGGATGGCCTTGATGCCGCCGGCCGTGGAGCCGGACATGCCGCCGATTATCATTAGGAAGATGAGCAGGAGCTGCGGCCCCGAGGGCCACAGGGCGAAGTCGGAGCTCGCGTAACCTGTGGTGGTCATTATGGAGGCCGTGTTGAAGACGCTGTGCGAGGCCATCTCGGCCGTCGTCGAGTAGGTCCCGTTCCAGTAAAGGATACCGAATATCAGAAAGCTTGAGAAGACGAAGAGCCCTATGTAGGCCTGGAACTCGACGTTGTCCCGAAGCTTTCGGAACTTGCCCGTGATCCAGTCGTAGTGCAGCGTGAAGCTCATGCCGCCCAGGAGCATGAATAATGTGAGGACGGTCCCTATCCAGGGGTTGGAGTTCCAGTAGGCGGGTCCGGCGTTTTTTGACGAATAGCCGCATGTTGACACTGTGGTGAAGGCGTGGCAGACGGCGTCGTAAAGGTCCATTCCGGCTGCGGAAAGAAGGGCCATTTCCAGAAGCATGAACCCGATATAGATCGCCCAAAGCGTGGCTGCGATCTGACGGATGGTGGGCCTCATCCGGATAGTGGCGTGGACCGATGATTCGGCCTTGAAAAGCTGGGTGGAGCCGCCGACCACCCGCGAGAGCACCACCATGGACAGCAGAATGATCCCCATGCCACCTATCAGCGCGGTCTCGCTGCGCCAGAGTATTATGCTGTGCGGTATGACCGCAAAGTTCTCGACATTGGTCATCACCGACGAGCCGGTCGTGGTGAATCCGGAGGTCGATTCGAAGAAGGCGTCCAGGAAATTCGGAAGGGCGCCGCTTAGCATGAAAGGCAGGCACCCGAACAGCGAGATGAGCAGGTACGCAAGCGACACGCTGATGAACGCCTCCCGGTCGCGGAGGTCCTCCTCCTTCCCGCCGAGCATCATCAGGACGACGCCGAACGATGCGGTCAGTGCAAGGGGGAGGCCGAATGTGAGCAGCAGCCGGCCGGGTTCCTCTCCGTAACGGAATCCCACCAATATCGGCAGGAGGAACGTTGCGCTGAATATCGCCAGGAGGTATCCCAGCGTCCTTGCCATTCCCCGTGCGCGCATCTTTTCACCCCTACAGGATGGTGTCCGCCAGCCGCGGCAGGACGTTCGTGCGCACGAACATTATCAGCCTGTCTCCGGGATAGAAGCTGTCGTCGCCGTGGGGGATGATGGTGTGCCCGTCGCGGACTATCGCGGCCACGATGGAGTTCTTCGGAAGCCCCGCCTTGCCAAGGGTCTTGCCGGCGATCTTGGACCTTTCCGTCACCTCGAACTCGACCACGCGGGCGTTGCCGTTGTGCAGGACGTAAAGCGACGCCAGGCCCTTCTTGAAGTGGACGTGCTGGAGGATGGCGTTCATCGTGGCGATGGTGGGGCTGACCGCCACGTCCACGCCGACGTCGTGCAACGTGTGCTTGAGCTCCGGCTGGTAGACCACCGCAATGGTGACCTTGGCCCCGTGCTGCTTGGCCATGACGCAGCTCAGGGTGTTGAGGTCCTCGCGGGCGGTGGCGCCGATGAACGCGTCGACATCGGAGAGGTCCTCCTCCTTCATCACTTCCTGGTCGGTTGGCTCGCCCTGGATGCAGAGCGTGTTCGAGAGGGTCTCCGAGGCCTGCCGCAGGGCCTGCGCCGACGGGTCCAGGAGCACGACGTCCATGATCTTTTCCAGGTTCTGGGCGATGGTGCGGCCTATCCGGGTGGCGCCGGCGATGACGATGCGCTCTGCCTTTTCCTTCCGGGTGACCGAGGGGCTGTAGCCGAAGAGCTCGGCGACGACCGGGACCTCCTCCTGCGCGCCCATTATCGCGATGACGTCGTCCTTGGCCTGGATGACCTCGGAGCCATCGGGAATTATGGTCTCCTTGCCGCGGAAGATGGCCACGATGTTGGTGAACTTGGGCAGGTTCATGTCCTTTATTGCCACGCCGACCACGGGCGCGCTGGCGCTGATGTGGCTTTCCAGCAGCTGGACCTGCCCCTGGGCGAGCACCTCGGTGTCCAGAAGCGTCGGCGTCAGGAATATCCGGGAGACGCGGGAAGAGGTCGCCAGGTCGGGGCAGACCGCTATGTTGATGCCGAGGGTCCGCTCCAGCGCCACCGACACCGGCTCGTCGATGTAGTCCGGGCTGTTTATGCGGGCGATGGTCCTCACCCCGTGGGAATGGGCCAGGGCCGAGGCGACCAGGTTGATCTCGTCGCTGTTGGTGACGCCGACGAACACGTCTGCCTTTTTCACGCCGGCCTCCTCGAGCTTGGCCGGGCTGGCGGCGTTGCCCCGGACCACCATCGCGTCGATGGAACCTACCTTCTCGGCCGCGGCTTCGTCCGCTTCTATGATGGCCAGTTCATGGCCCTGCTGCACCAATGAGCGCGCGACATATTGACCTACCTGGCCGGCGCCCCCGATTATGACATACATATTGCTGGGCGATGCCCCGTGGGATGATTTAAACATTGTGCAATTGGTTCAAAAGGAGAAGGCGCAAGGCGCAGGGCGCAGGGCGCAAGGGACGACGGAGGAATCCGACGATCAATCCCCATGGGCCTTGCGCCTTGTTCCTTGCCCCATAAGCCTTGCGCCTTCCGCCTTGTTCCTTGCCCCATAAGCCTTGCGCCTTGCGCCATGTGCCCTCAGTTTTGCAGATAGCAAAGGGTTTTAACCGACCGCGCAATCCCCGTATCGTGGAAATACCCAACGCCCTGTACCTGGAATGCCCGGAATGCGAGGACGAGACGCTGCACGAGGTGCTCAAGGGCCGCGGCTCCGAGCGCGCCGGCGGCGTCCGGCTCAGCGCCCTCGTGAAGTGCGGGGAGTGCGGCACCATCCGGACCGTCGAGATCAAGGAGGATGCGGAGCGGTCCGTGAACGCCGTGCTCAGCGACGAGGGGCGGTCCACCAGGTGCACCGTCTCGCTGGACCCTTCGTCGGTGGTGTCCGTCGGGGACATCATAATGATCGGGGGCGGAGACGAGGCCGGCAGTGGCGAAGATGACGGTGAGGACGGGGGGCGGGAAAACGACGGAGACAACGACCGCCTCTCGACTCCCGACGAGGGGATGCCCGGCCTCATCACGGCCATCGAGGTGAAGACCCGCCGCGTCCCGCGGGCGAAGGCCTCGACGGCGGACACCCTCTGGCTCAGGCGCTACGACAAGGTCAAGGTCAAGGTCTCCGTCAACACCGGCCGGAAGACCATCTCGCGCGAGCTCTGGGCCGCGCCCGACGAGCAATTCGAGATAGGGGACGTCATCTCGGCGGGCGACATGAAGGTCCTGGTCCACTCGATGAACACCGGCAGCCGCAAGCTCAAGCGCGGCTCCGCCGCAGCGCGCAAAATCCGGCGTATCTACGGTCGCGAAGTGGAGTGAATTGCCGACGGGAAACGGGCGAACCGGTAAGCCGGCAAGCCGGGACCGCAAAAGACCGGCCCCGGGCCGGTCTTTTAGGCCGCAGAAGACCGACCGCCGTCGGTCTTCTAGGCCCAGAAGACCGCTGCGCGGTCTTCACGGGCCGAGACGAGCGCAGCTCGTCTATGGAGCCGGGGGGCAAGCCGGTGAGCCGGAGAGCCGGGAAGCCGGTGGTTCCTGGAGCTGGAGCCCCGAGTTACCGGTTCACCGGCTTCCCGGCTTTCCGGCTTTCCTCCCCGGCTTTCCGGTTTTCCGGCTTCCCGGCTCACCCGTCGGCCCCGTCCGTACTGCGCGTGTAACCCGCACGTCATTCTCAGAAACCGACACATCATGATTATATACGTCTCAACCTTTTTATTGTTACATATATATATGGAAACGCCAGCGTCTGGCACATGTGAGGGTGTGACAGAGGCCAAAACGCGGTCGGGCGAGGCGGGCCTCGCCGACGGCGGGCCGGCCGGCGCTTCCCCGAAGGACCGAGACAGGGGCGTTCCATGAGACGTGTCAAGACCGGCATCGACGGGCTGGACCAGCTCACGCAGGGCGGTCTCCCGGCGGAGACGGTCACGCTGGTCAGCGGCCCCGCCGGCTCCGGCAAGAGCCTTCTAAGCCTTCAGTTCGCCTGCCAGGGCGCCACCGTCGAGGACGAGCCGGCCCTCTATGTCTCGCTCGAGGAGAGCGTCGAGAGCCTCACGCGCGCCCTGGGAAACTACCGCTTCAACGATTTCCGGCCGCTCAAGTCCGGGAAGCTCACGGTGATGGACCTGGGCTGGCTGCGCAAGGAGCTTGAGGGGAATCCCGGTGGTTGGGGCCTTTCACGGATGGACAGCCTCTGGGAGCAGGGGCATCCGTACCTGCTCAACCTCGACTGGATGAAGGGCGGGCCCGGGATCGCCGAGGAGCTGGACTCGGGCATGGTGGGCTTCCGCACCCTCGAGGCCGCGGTCGACCATTACGCCTCGGAGCACGGCATGAAGAGGCTGGTCATAGATTCGGTGGCGGCGGTGGGGCTCTTCTACGCCACGCCCGAGGAGCTCCGCAGGGAGCTCTTCCGGTTCGGCCGGTTCCTTCGGGACAGGCATCTTACGGTGATGATGATAACCGAATCGGCCATGGGCGCCGGCAGCCCGACGCGCTACGGCGTGGAGCACTTCGTGGCCGACGCTCACATAGTCCTGGGGCTGCGCAACGTGCGGGGCGAGTTCAAGCGGACCATCATGATACAGAAGATGCGCTTCAGCGGGCACGACAACGGGGTGCACCCGTTCGTGATAACCGACAACGGCATAGAGGTGAACACGAGGGAGTACATAAGGTCCTGAGGGGCACGGGCGGATGGCGACCAAATACGTGATGGAACAGGGCGTTACCTACCTCATCAAGGAGCCCAAGCCCGACGATTCGTTGAAGATATTCGCCTCGCTCGTGAAGCACGGAGCCCGGGGATTCTGCATAACGCGCGTGCACCCCAAGCGCATCCGCAAGCGGTTCGAGCTGGGCGAGACGCCGATTCTGTGGATAACCACGAGCGAGGTCGCCGACGAAAAGTGCGTCCACCCGTCGGACCTGGCCAAGCTCAACATGGCCATCAACGACATGCTCCGCAACCACGAGAACCTGGTCATCCTGCTCGAGGGCATCGAGTACCTCGTCACCTACAACGGGTTCGACTCCATCCTGCGCTTCGTCCAGGTCATCAACGACCGGATAATGGTCACCAACTCCCGCTTCATCATGACGCTGGACCCGGCCACGCTGGACTCGAGCAGCCTGCACATACTCGAGCGGGATCTGACGCCCATCGTGGACCTGAGCAAGCTCGAGGTGACGTTCTCGGAGTTCCCCGAGGCCGTGGCCGTCACGGGCGACCGCTGGAAGCCCCAGCTCGAGGAGAGGCTGAAGCAGTGGAAGGACCGCGGCCTGGCCGTCGGGGCGCTGGAGCAGGCGGTGCAGGGCGGGCGAGAGCTCGCCCAGAAGGCATTCGAGCAGTTCGAGCCTTTCGCCAAGCGGGCATTTGCCGTCGAGGAGGAGCTCCGGGGCATGGGCCTGGAGGGATTCAAGCCGGAGCAGGACAGCATCCGGGCCAAGCTCCGCGACCTGGCCTCGATAAAGGATGCGGAGGACGAGCTGGTGGCCCTCCAGGTGCTGGCCGAAAGGCAGCGCAAGGACCGGACGCGCCAAAAGGGCGACGAGGGCCGCCTCCGCGAGGAGCTGCGGGCGAAGCTTTCGGACTGGACCGGCCAGGGCTACATCACCCTGCCGCTTTCGGCCGTCGTCGAGGGCCCCCTCGACGAGGCGCGCCGGGAGTTCGAGCGTTTCGAAACGGCGGTGCGCAAGCTCCGGGAGCTCAAGGAGGAGCTCCTGCTCATGGACATCAGCGGATTCGAGACCGAGGTGGACTCCATACGCTCCCGGCTGATGGCGCCCTCCCGCGTGAGCGAGCTCGAGGACGACCTCTTCAGGCTCAAGATACTCATAGAAAGGCGCCGGAAGGAGGAGCGCCGCAAGCGCGAAGAGGACGACCGCTCCCGGACGGACCTCGGCGCCCGGGTCGCCCAGTGGAGGAGCGAAGGGTTCAACACCCGCCGCCTGGACGGCTGGGAGACCCTTTCGGGCGCCCAGGCCCGGGCGAACTTCGAATCGTTCGAGAAGGACGTTGCCGCCCTCAGGGAGATCGAGGGCGAGCTCGGGATGGTCTCGCAGCGCGGGCTCGAGGACGATATCGCGCGGCTGCGCCGGCTGCTTCGCGACGTCGAATCGCTCCCCGAGGCGAAAACGGAGCTTGCGGAACTGCGCGCCCGGCTCGACAAGGGCCAGGAGGACAAGCGCCGCGAGGACTTCGAGCGCAAGATACAGGAGTGGAAGGTCCTCGGCTACAATACGGGCCGGCTCCGGGAGCTCGAGAAGGCCGACCCGGACACGGTGCAGAAGGAGCTCGTCGTCTTCAAGATCCGGGTCCACCGGCTCAAGGAGCTCGAGGGCGAGCTCTCTCTCCTGGACGCCACCGGCTTTTCCGGCGAGGTCGCCGCGCTGATGCCCCTTTTCAAGGACGTCGACAAGATCTCAGAGGTCGAGTCCCGCCTGACGGAGCTGCGCATCAAGATAAGGAGCCGCTCCGACGAGGTGAGGAAAAAGCGCGAGGACTCGGGCCGGCGCAAGCGCGACCTGGTCGACAAGATGTCGGTGTGGCTCTCGCAGGGCTACTCGGTGGCGCGCCTCGAGGAGCTCCTCGACCGGGAGATGGACCTCGACAAGATAGCCGGAGAGTTCGACCGGTTCGAGCGGGACATCGTCCGGCTCAAGGAGCTCTCCGGGAAGCTCCGGACCCTCGATACCACCGGGTTCGAGCGGGAGGCGGCCGAGGCCCGGGGGATGCTTTCGGACCTCTCGCGGGTGGCCGAGGCCGAGCAGGCGGTGTCGGCGCTGGATGCAAGGATACGGCAGCAGCGCGAGGACGCCCGGCGCCAGGCCTCCGAGGACGAGAAGCGCAAGAGGAAGGCGCAGGAGAGGATTTCGGCCTGGAGGGACCAGGGCCTCAACGTCTCCCGGCTGGAAAAGGCGCTCGACGAGGGCCTGGACTCGTTCAAGAAGGAGCTCTCGCTGTACAGCCTCAAGCTCGAGAAGCTGCGGGGGATTCGGGAGGAGCTCACGCTCCTGGACGCGCGCGGGTTCGAGCCGGAGCTCGAGACGCTCCAGTCGAAGCTTGCGGACGTGGACAACGCCGAGGCGGCCGAAGAGGGCCTCCGGGCGCTCCGGGCCAGGATAGACGAGAGGAAGGAGCGGGAGCGCCGGGACAAGGAGGCCGAAAAGGACGAGCGGAAGGCCTACATACAGAAGCTCCTCAACTGGTCCTCGCAGGGCCTGGTGGTCGAGAGGCTGGAGCGGGCCATCGACCAGCCCATCGAGGAGCTGCGCGCCGAGTTCGATTCCTTCGAGAAGGCGGCGCGCCGGCTCGACGAGATACGCCACGCGCTCCTGGAGATGGACCTGGCCAGGCTGGACGGCGAGGCGGACCGGGTCCGGCTGGAGCTCAACGACCCCGGGATGCTCCTGGAGGTCGAGCAGAACTTCTCGGTGCTGCGCGAGCGCGCCGCCGAGCGCGACCGCGATCGCCTGGAGAAGGAGAAGCAGGCGCAGCGCCGCGCCTCCATCCGCGAGCGCGTCGCCAAGCTGGGCTCCGTGGGCATCGTCACGAAGCGGATGGACAAGTTCCTCGACGGCGACCTGGAGACGCTCGAGAACGAGCTGGACCTCTTCCTCGAGGACGTCAAGAAGCTTCGGACCCTGCGCAAGAGGTACGATTCGGTCGATTGGACCGGGTCGGACGAGCGCGCCGCCAAGCTGGAGCCGATGCTCCAGGACCCGGACGCGCTGGAGCTCATCGAGCCGGAGCTGGAGGAGCTCGAGCTGGAGGCGGCCCGCCGCTCCGACGCCGAGAAGGCCCGCCGCGAGGAGCTGGCCTCCAAGGTGGCGGGGTGGGAGAAGGGAGGCATCAACGTCCAGAAGCTGCGCGAATCCTCGAAGGGTGATCTGCCCTCGTACGAGAAGGCGGTGGCGGAGTTCGAGCGCGACCTCGAGGACTACCGCCGGGGGATGGAGCGGGTCATCCGGTTCCAGAAGGACTTCATCAGGTCCCCGGCGCCCGTGGCCGAGAAGGTCGGAGAAACGGAAAGCGCGCTTCCTGAAGAAGCGGAGGACCGCGCCGCCATGCGCATGGCGGAGCGCGAGGTGGCCGAGGAGGTCAGCCAGATAAGGGGGCTTTCTCCGTCGCACCGGCCCGCCGAGGAGCGCATCCGGATGGAGCAGAGGCTCCGCACCAGACACCGGACGCTCCAGCGCCAGGTCAAGGAGCGGCTGGCCGAGCGCCAGGAGGATGAGCGGAGGGCCCGCCGGCGGCGCCGGCGCCTGGTCATCGGCTCGGCCGCCGCATTCGTCACCGTGGCCGTGGTGCTCCTGGCCGTCGTGGCGTTCATACTGCCCAGCCTGGCGCCGAGGGGCATCGTCATCGACGGCCGGTTCTCCGACTGGGACGGCGTTCATAAGAGAAGCTTCAAGGAGGATCCGGACATACCCGACACGATAGACATCCGCCAGGTGGCCGTCGTCTCGCAGGACGGCTCTGTATATGTCTTCGTCAGGACCTTCGGGACGATACTGAAGGGAACGCAGAACGAGACGACCAAGAACTTCGAGGGCGATTTCCTCCGCATCTACCTCGACACCGACCAGAACCTCTCCACGGGCCTGGACATCGAGGGCATCGGGGCGGACCACATGGTCAACGTCTACGGGTGGAACAATGTCGTGCAGGAGATAGACTACCTCCATTACAACGCCAGCACGCCCCAGGTGCCGTGGGAGCTCGTGAGCATGCCACCCTCGGAGCACGGGAGGGCGGAGATGACACGGATCGAGCTGGAGATCAACCCCGGGCAGTTCGGCCTCGACCGGCTGCCGACCGACCTTCTGGTCATACAGACGGAGGATTCGGACGGGAATGTCGATACAGTGAGCTAGGAGCCGGGATGGAAGACCAAAAGAGGGATGCAGAAGAGGGCCCCGGGGAGCCCGAAAGGGCGCTCCGGGCGCCGCCCGAGGCCCAGCCCGTGCTCCCCGGAATACCCGAGCCGGAGCCCGCAGAGGGACCGGCGCCTGTCCCCATCCCGGTCGGCGAGCCGGAAAAGGACACGGACGAGGAGCGGGGCCCCAGCAAGGTCCTGGAGCTCGAGAGCCGGCTGGACCGCCGGATGGAGGCGGGGCTTGACCGGGGGCTGGAAAAGGAGACCGAGGAGAGGCTCGAGGGCGAGATAGACCAGGGCATCGAACGGAAGCTGCAGCAGGACCTGGAGCTCCAGATAGACAGCGAGATAGGCCGGCAGATGGGACCGCCGACGGCGCCCAGGGTCGTCGACCTGGGCGCACGCCAGGTGCCCGGCGCCGGCGAGGAGATACCGTATGCCGCGGTGCTTCCGGCGACCGGGCAGGGAGCCGCGCCGCCGCCCGGGCCGGAGCCGGAGCCTCCCGCGAGGAAAAAGCTCCACCGGCGTCCCGCCTTGCGGAACCGGCAGACCTCGGAGAAGGCGCTGGTGGGCGACGGGCGCGACCTGAACGGCCGGCCGGCCGGCCTCGTCAACGGGCGCGGCCTGCGCAACCGGCGGGGATTCTCCAACGGGATGGTGAACGGCGACGGGGCCGTCAACGGCCTGCCGGGCCGGACCGGGCCGCCGGGCGGGGCCGGCAACGGCCGGGGCGCGGTGAACGGCCTGCGCAACCGCAGGGGAATGTCCAACGGGAACGGCATCACCAACGGCAACGGAATGGTCAACGGTCATCGGAACGGCAGGCTGGGCCGCCCGTCCCGCGTCAACGGGAGCCTGACGGACGCCGAGGGGAGCCGCAACGGCCGCGGGATGGTCAACGGCCGGGGCATAGTGAACGGCGAGGGGATAACCAACGGGCGCCGCCTGGCCATCGGAGAATCGCCTCCGAGGCCGCGCCGCTCGGCACTCCGGGTCATCACCGCGGCGGTGGTCGCCGTGATGGTGATCGTGGTCGGCCTCTATTTCCTGCTCGTTTCCACCGAGAAGGGCATCCACGTCGACGGGGCCTTCTCGGACTGGGCAGGCGTTTCAAAGAACCAGGACGATCTGGCCGACCAGGCCAACCCCGAGATAAACATCGTGGCCTGCGCGCTGGCCGTGGACGGCTCCTCCGCCTCCGTGTACCTGAAGACCGAGGGAAGGATGATGGGCGGACGCGAGAACGGCGTCGACAGCGTCTTCTTCTTCTTCGACACCGACGAGGACACAGCCACCGGGTACCGCATCGACAGCGTCGGGGCCGAGCTGGTGCTGATAGCGGACGGCTACGATGGCAGGGTATCGGCCGCCGGCCTGTACAGGTTCCCCCGCGATGGCGCCCGGCCGGCCAACGACTGGAACTCACGGACGGCAACCGGCGCCTGCAGGGCGGTCGCCGCCGTCTCCGAGCTGGAGGCCCAGACCGCCCTTGCGGACCTGGGCGTCGGGGCGGGTTCGAAATTCAACGTGCTGGCCTACACGAGGGACGGCTCCGGCGGGGAGGACTTTGCCCCGGTCATGAGCACCGAGAAGGTCCGGCTGACAGCGTTCTGGTCGCGCGTCGGGCCGGCTCGGGCCGATCCGGGGTCCTCGGGCGTCCCGCTGCTGACCGTGGAGCTGCGCTCCTCCGGCGGCAACGCCTCGGTGAGCTCTATTTCGGTCCACGCCTCGGGCGCGCTGGCCGACGGGGACCTCTCGCGCCTTTCCATGCAGACGGCGGCCGGCTACGACCTGCCGGGCGCTACGGGCGTGCTGAGCGGCGGGCGGGCGACGCTCTCGATCTTCCCGCCGCTTTCGGTGGCCCCCGGGAGCGCTGCCACGGTAACGGTGCTGGGCACGTTCTCGACCGCCGCCGCCACAGGTAAGGCAGTGGGCCTTTCGATCGAGGACGGCCGCGACATCGCCGGCGGGACCCGGGCCATCACGGTCGAGGCGCGGGCCCTGCCGCTAACCTACATCGGGGCGGCCTCCGCCCGGATCACGGTCGACGGGGCGTTCCTGGACTGGACCGCCTATCCGGAGCATCCCGACCCGACGGGGGACACAGCCGACCCCAACATCGACGTCACCGGGTTCAAGGCAGCCTCTGACGACGGCTCGCTGTTTTTATACCTCAGGGTCGACGGGGATATGATGGGAGGCATGGGCATACCGGAGCGCAAGCTCCGGCCACCGCCCCAGCAGCAGGGTGGAGGCGTGGGACCCGTGAGCCTGCCGGTGCTCGTGGGAGAGGACGCCGCCTTCGTGTTCGTCGATTCCGACAACGACAGCGCCACCGGGTACTCGGGCGGCGGCATTCCCCTTGGTGCGGACTACATGGCCAACCTCACCGGCCAGCACGGCCGCATCAATTACCAGAGGCTCCACCGGTTCACCGGGAGCGACCGGGGCGCCTGGTCCTGGGGTGCCGCAGGCGAGGTGCAGGCCGCCGCCGACGGCACACAGCTGGAGGCCCGGCTCTCCCTGGGCGACCTCGGAGCGCCGTCGGGCAACCTGAGCCTGTTCTACTACACGACCAACTGGAAGCTCGACCGCGACACAGGGGAGCGGGTGGCGTTCGACCTCTCCGCCGGTACGGGCGGCCGGGCCGAAGGCGGGGACGGGCAGCCTTACGACGGGCCGGAGCCGCCCGTCTCGGGGCGGGACATACAACCCCTCCACGCCCCCGAGTTCCGGGACGTATTGTTTCCCGTGGCGGGCATGCTCGTCGTCTTCATCGTGTTCCGCAGGCGCATCCGCGGTGCCCGCGGGTGAGGAAGGGCCCCGGGCGAATGGATTATTAACCCGGTGAGCCTCTTGAGGGTTGGAAGGAAAGAAGGCGGGAACCGATGAACCAGGAGCAGTACCGGAAGCTTTCGCACGAGCTCAACCACCCTGAGGACATCGACAAGGTGGCCCGCGAATACGGGATAGAAAGGGAGATCTCCCTGATAATCTACACCCAACGCATCACGCGGGATGCCACGTCGCGTTTTTACGTGGTGAAGAACCAACTGGCGCGCATCGCCTCGCTGTACGACAAGGGAACGTCCCTCGTGGAGCTGGCCCGGAGGCACTCGTTCCCTCCCGTGCTCCTCGGGTACCTGCTCTTCCTCTACAAGGGCCTGCCCCGAAAGCAGTTCTGGCAGCACGTCCGCGCCCCCGACCAGATAAGGGACGCCCGCCTGCGCAAGGAGATCAAGGCCGCCGTCGAAACCGATATAATCTACTCGCCCCGCGGCGAGGAGATCCAGAGGGAGCGGGGCCACAGGGGCGAGCGCTGGCTCTTCGAATGGCTCGACCGCCGCAATGTCAAGTACATGACCGAGCACGACCTCAAGAAGCTCAAGGACTACACCAAGACGCCGGACGCGCTCTTCATGAAGCCCATGACGGTGGCGGGAAAGAAGGCCAGCTGGATAGAATCGAAGGCCAACTTCGGCGACGTCGTGGAGATCAAGCGCAACCTCAAAAAACAGCTTCTCCCGTACGTCAAGCTCTTCGGTCCCGGCATCGTGGTCTACTGGTACGGCTACGTTTCCGACATAGAGCCGCCCGAGGGCGTGACGCTGGTCGACGCCAATTTCTTCCGGGAACCCCACACGGCCCACGGGCACCATGCCGAGCGGCGGGAACATCAGCCGGCGCACGAATCTGGCCACGAATCACGCGGCCCCCAGCACGCAGCGCACCCTGCGGAGCACGCCGAGCCGACCCTGCCGGAGCCGGCCAAGCCGAAAGAGGATTATATCAGCGGGTGAGGAGGCCGTCCGGTGCCGGAGCCCGTCCCGCCCCCGCCCTCGTCCATCCCCGTCCCGCCGGAGCCCCGGCCAGAAGCCGCGCAGCCGGACCGGCCAACTGAATGCAGACCGCGACTGACATCGAGGGTGGACTACGGCAAGGGCGCCTCCGGTCCGTACCTCTACGGCGACAAGCCGGCCCACACCGTCGATTGGGATGAGAAGGCGTTCAGGCGCAACACTCTGGCCAGCGCGCTCGCCGTGGCCGCGGGTGTGTGCTTCCTGCTCGGTGGGGCCACCGGCGCCGGGACCTGGCAGCAGCTGGGGGACTGGGTATCGCCTTCGGTGGGAGACCTGAAAGGCCTGGTGATGCAGCTCTTCCTCGTCGTCGCCTCGGTGGCGACCCTGGGAGGCGTCCTGGTCATCGGGGGCGGGGTCTTGCTGTTTGCGCAGCGGCTCTTCCTGGGCAAGCTCCTGGTCTTCATCGGCGGCGGGACCGGCCTCTCCGGCCTGCTGCTGTCGCTCGGCCTTCCCATTTGGCAGGGCGCCCTCTCGGAGTTCTGGAGGAACCTGGCGGGGCTGGCGAGCCTGTCTGGCGCCGGGACGCTCCTTGCCATCGCCGCGGGATTCCTCACGACCCTGCCGTTCAGCCTGCGCAAGATGCTCTTCGGCAAAGGGTGACGGGCTTGGCGAGCAAGGTGGCTATTCTTTGCGATTTCGACGGGACGGTGACGGTGGAGGAGGTCTCCACGTCGCTGCTCGCCGAGTTCTCCGGGCACGGATGGAGGAAGGCGGATGCCGACCTTCTGTCCGGGAAGATCTCGCTGCGCGAGACGATGGAACGCGAGTTCGGCCTGCTCCGGGCGTCCCGGAAGGAGATGGAGCGCTTCGTGGGGCGGGTCCGTCTGAGAAATGGGTTTTCCGAGCTGGTTGCGGCCGCCCGGGAACACGGCTCACCCCTGCTCGTCGTCAGCGAGGGGCTGGATTTCTACATCGCCGCGTTCCTGAAGGACAAGGGGTTGAAGGTGGATTTTAGGACCAACCACGCGGTGTTCTCGAGCGACGGGATCGTTGTGGAGCATCCCTTTTCCGACGAAAGCTGCGACCGGTGCGGGACGTGCAAGAAGGCCCGGCTTTTGCAGTTCAAGGCGAGGGGCTTCACCACGGTCTACGTCGGCGACGGCATCTCGGACCGGTGCCCGGCCAGGTTCTGCGACGTGCTCTTTGCCCGCGACGGACTGATCGAGTACTGCCGGAAGGAGAGCATCCGGTGCTTCCCCTACGAGGATTTCACCGATGTGCTCGGGGTGCTGGAGGGGTCTGTGTGGGAACGGCCGCGGGCGGGACCCGGGCGCCCCCGCCGATGCTCCGCACCATCAGGACGAAGACCAAAAGCGCCGCCGCCTCGGCCGCGGCCACGACGGCGATGAGCAGGGGAAGGGATGATTCGTAAAGTACGCCCGCCAGCGCGGTGCCGAAGAACAGGGCCAGGCCGTAGCTCGTGTTGAATATCCCGTAGCCGGTGCCGCGCTTTCGGAGCGAGGTTGTGTCGGCTATGGCCGCCTTCATTATGGTCTCGTGGGCGCCCATCACCGCCCCGAACAGCACCACCGCCACCAGCACTAGCGGCAGGCTCGAGGAGAACGCCATGAACGGTATCGGCGCAGTCAAAAGCGGGATGACGATGAGCAGGTACAGGCCGCCGCTCTCGCTGCGGCGGGCGTCCTTCTGCCGGTCGTAGAGCTTCCCGACTGCAAGGGCCATCCCGGCGTCGACGAGCATCGCCGCCGCGTAGAAGAGCGGTATCATGGCGTCCGGGACCAGCGAGCGCGCCTTGAGATGGTAGCCGATGAGAACGAAGCTTACCAGGCCGAAGGCGGCCAGGAACGTGAACGCCGTGTAGAGCCAGAAGGTGCGCGAGAGCCGGTCCTCCTGCGGCCGGCGGGCGACGGCCGCTTCCAGCTTTTCGGGGTCCCGGATGGTAAGGTAGGCGTAGATGACGACCAGCATGAGCAGGGCGAAGGGCACGGCCAGCGCGAGATAGCCTTTCTGGTACCCGGAGACGCTCCCGGCGCCGGCGCCCAGCATCAGGAACACGGCCGTGAAGATGAGCGGGCCGCCCACGGCCCCGATCTGGTCGAGCACCTCGACGATGGCAAAGCCCCAGCCGGTCCCGACCTGCTTTGCCGAATGCGAGAGTATCGTGTCCTTTGCCGGGTTGCGTATGGCCTTGCCGACGCGCTCCATGATGATGAGGAACGCCACGATCTGCCAGATGCCCGAAAGGGCCAGCATGGGCACCGTGACCAGCATCCCGTAGCCGAGGAGGGTGAACGCCCAGTAGGCACGTGTCCGGTCGGAGAGGTAGCCGGTGGCGAGGCGCAGGCCGTAGCCCAGGAGCTCGCCGGCCCCGGCGACCAATCCGACCGTGGCGGCGCTCACGCCCAGCACGTCGAGGTAGGGCCCGTTGACGCTCCGGGCGCCCTCGTAGATGATGTCGCCCAGGAGGCTGATGATGCCGAAAAGCAGGATGAGGCGCATCGCGGTGGAACGGAGGGTGACAGTTTCCGGTGCGGGCGGGCCGGCCATGAGGTCCACCGCCTACATCGTCTTCGGCTTCAACGCATCGCCGGCCAACGCGGCGTTCGAAAGTACGAATCCCAGCGGCGGCACCACGGTCAGGAGCAGGATGTAGGGGTTCACCGTGAACATCATTATCGGAACCAGGATGTAATTGAGGATGTAGTGCGTGCCGATCAGCTTGCGCATGTCCCCCCGGACGAACCGTTTCAGGTTCAAAAGCCGCGAGGAGACGAGCAGCATCGCCCCCGAGAGGGCCAGGAGGACGGAGAGCAGGATGATCAGCTCGAGCAGAGGCGGGCTCACGAGCCAAAGCACGAACGGGGCGAAAAGGAAAAGCAGGAAGACCACCTGGATCAGATATGCCAGGGAGCGGAAGGCGCCCGTTATCTCCATCTTGCTGTCATCGTCCCAGACCCGGCAGCCCAGCGCCACGGCCAGCGTCCGGCCGCCGCCTTTGGAATCATGGTCGATGTCCTTGAGGCCTCCGGCGACTATGTTCATGAAAAGGACCTGGAGCCCGCCCAGGGTGCAGACGACCCAGCCCAGGCGCGTTACGTAGAGTATCTCGTTGTCCGGCGCCGCCGAGACGGCGCCGAAGACGCACAGGAAGAATACGGCGCTGGCGACGAAGATGTCCATTCCGGCAAGCTGCTTGCTGATCATGTTGTAGATGGTGGCCAGGAGGGCGGCAAACCCCAGCACTACCACGGCCCTCGGATGGCCCATCACCAGCAGATACCCCAATGACATCATGACCGCCAGCCCGCCGATGGCAAATCCGAGGGCCTTGTTGGGGGTGATGGTCCCGCTCACAAGCGGCCGCTGGCGGAGCTCCGTGGACAGCCGGTCGATTCGCATGTCGATGTAGTCGTTGAGCACGAAGCCGAAGACATGGGCTCCGGTCCCCACCAGGAAGAGCAGGACGAGGCGAATGAGGCTGGATTCGCCCATCGAAAGGGCACCCAGCACCGGCGCCACGGCCGTGAGCGCCAGGTTGAACGAGCGGGCGAGCTTGAGGTACTCCGCCAGGGTCGAGCCCAGGGACATCGGCGTGATATCGGCAATGTAGATAAAAGGATTTAGGGGCGGATGTTTGGGCCCATGGCGCAAGGCTAAATGCGCACGGCTCAAGGCGCATGGAACAAGGCGGGATACGGATGTATTCCCTTGCTCCCTGCGCCTTGTGCCTTGTGCCCTCGTCCCTTGCGCCCTGCGCCCTGCGCCTTCAGTTATTCCTTACTTGTCCAGGTCCTTCAGTATATCGTCGATGAGCTCGATCTCGTCCTTCGTCTCCCTGGCATTCACGGCAGGTGTTTCCATCTTGACGGGCTCCGGGGCCTTTGGCTTCGCCTCGGGCGGGGCCGGCCGGACCGGCTCCTTCTCGGGGGCCTTCGCCTCGGGCAGGGGATCCTTCACCGGTGCCGCGGCCGGAAAGGTCGGGCGATCCTTGCCCGGCTCGACGTTCGATTCGACCTCGGCCTTGTCGCCAGCCCCGTCGTCTTCGTCCTCTCCGTCAGGTTCGCCCCCTTCCTCTTCGGTGTCCTCGTCGGGCTCCTCGCCGGGCCTGCCGGGCTCCCCGCCCTTTTCCCCGTCAGCATCCTCGGCAGGCTCCTTCTCCTCGTCCTCGGCCTCGGCTGCGGCTTCCCCGGCCACTGTGCCACTGTCAGACCCGTCCACTGTCGCGCCGGCCCCGTTCCGGCCGTATCTCCGGTAGAGGTTGTAGATGGTGGCCGCGGCGACGATGACCAGCAGTATGACCAGCAGGGCGATGAAGAACGCGTTCGTGGTGTAGACCGGCGCCGGGTAATCGCTGAAGACCAGCTTGAGCTGCATGGATTCCTGCAGCTGGACGGACTTGGCCTTGCTCATGTCGATCGGGGTGAGCAGGTAGGTCGTCTTGTAGCGGGCCACGACCTTGTATTCGCCGACCGGCAGCCTGAATATCATCCGGGCGCTGCCGTTGGTCAGCGCCGAGTCGGCGACGTCGACGACCAGGCCGCCGCGCACTGTGAAGACGGTGAGCTGGACGCCCTCGAGGCCCTTGCCGTCGCGGTCGACCACCTTCACCGTGAGATAGTAGACCCGGCAGGCCAGCCTCAACTGCTGGTCCGCCGACAGCGTGTAGCCGTCCCGGGCGCCGACCTCGACCGCCCTCCAGGCCACCCTCAGGTCGTAGTCCTGGGCCGGGAGGCGGAACACCACCAGCCCGAAGGCGTTGGTCCGCAGGGAGCTGGGCAGGTCGGGCCGGCCGCGCGGGTAGACGAGGACATCGGCGTACGCAAGCGCGATGCCGTCCACATCCACTGGGTTGACGGTCAGGTAGAAGACGCGGCAGGTTATGGTCAATGTCGCGTCCGCCAAAAGCTCGTAGTTTTGGGTGGTGTTGACCTCGACGTCCTTCCAGCCGATGATGATCGTGTGGAACCCGACGGGCAGACGGGCGGTGACCGAGCCCTGCGCCCCGGTCACGACCGTGTCGAGGATGTTGCCGGTGAGCTCCTGGCGGAACACCACGGTGGCGTTCTCCAGGAGGACGCCCTGGGAGTCCACGGGCCGGACGGTCAGGTAGAAGATGAGGCACTTCACGGTCAGGGAGCCGTCCTGGCCGAGGTTGTAGCGGGTGTCGGGCGTGACCAGCTGGTCCTGCCAGACGGCCGTCACGACGTAGCTCTCGGCGGGCATGCGGAAGGTGGTGTTGCCGCGCGGCCCCGTGGTGAGTGTGCTCATGGTCTTGCCGGTTGATGCACGGATGAAGGCCACCTGGGCGTTGGACACCGTCCGGTCCTGGGAATCGGTGAGCGTGACATCCAGGTAGTATACGGTGCACCGGACCGTGAGGAGATGGTTGGAATCGACCCGGTAGCCTTCCACGACGCCCACCAAAACGTCGGACCAGGTGACGGTCAGGTTGACCGCTCCGATGGGGACCCGCACGGTCACCATGCCGCTGTCGTTCGAAAGCCGCGTCTCCACCTGGCGGCCGGTGACCAGCGAGACCTGTATGAACGCGTCATCGAGCGGGACCGACCTCGAATCCAGGGCCAGCACGTCCAGGTAGTAGACCCAGCAGTCCAGGGTGAGCAGGGCCCCGCCGTTTTCGTCCCCGGCGAGGAAGTAGGACGGGGTGAGGTTCACCAACACGTCCTGCCAGTATGCCTGGAGAGAAAGCTCGCTTTGGGGCAACCGGGAGACTATCCGGCCCGCCGGGTCCGTCGACTGGACGTCGAGCAGCTTGCCGCCGTTTGCGAAGCTTAGCTTGATCTGGGCGGCCGAGACCGGCACGCCGAGGCTGTCTTCCGCCTCGACCGTGAGGTAGAAGACGGAGCAGCGGAGGTCCAGCACGCCGGTGCCTTCCAGCGTGTAGGACGGCGTGGTGTTGACCACGATGTCCTGCCACCGCGCCTCGAGGGAGAGCTCGGTGGCCGGGAGCCGGCTGGTGAGGTTCCCGCCGGCGTCGCTGCCCCGGGCGTCCAGGAGCTTTCCCGTGAGGACGGAGTGTATCTGGACCTGCACGTTCTCTATCGGAACGCCCCGGGCGTCCACCGCGTTCACCGTCAGGTAGAAAACGCTGCAGCTGGCCACATAGACGGAATCCTCGGTGACCGGGATGCCGGTGCCCGAGAAGACCGGTATGTCCTGCCATCGCACTGAAATGTTGTAGGACCCGCCCGGGACCCGTATCTGTACCTCCCCGTCGTTCGAGCTGAGCCGGGAATCCATCACCTTGGAATTGGATGCTATGCTCACGGTGGTGAGCGCGTTCCCGATGGGCACGCCGGCCGAGTCAACCGACCGGACGGTGAGGTAGTATATCCAGCAGATTATCTCCAGCTGGCGGTCGCCGTCGAGGAGCGGCTCGGCGCGGCCCTGGAAGACCACCGCCTCGTACCAGTACACCGTGATGTCGTAGAAGTGCCGGGGCAGGCGGAAGACGGCGGTCCCGTCGAGGTCGGTGAGCTTGGAATCCGCCACGATGCCGGTGGCGTTGTCCACCACGACTATCTGGGCGTTCAGGATGGGCGCCTGGTGCGGGTCTATCGCCCGGATGGTGAGATAGTAAACGGCGCATTGTATATCGTAGGTCTCGTTCCCGTTGACCAGCACGACGGTCCGGTTGACCTCGATACTTCCCCACACCACGCTGACCTCGTAGGGACCGCGCGGAGCCTGGTCGATCCCGAATGTGCCGTTTTGGTCCGTGTGGAACGGGAGGATGGAGGCCGTGCCGTTGGGATAATGCATGTAGACCGCTGCGTCCGCCAGTGGCAGGCTCCGGCTGTCGACCGCCCGGAAGATGGGGTAGTAGACCCAGCAGTATATGATTATCGGGTCGCTGTCCGTGCGGTTGTCCGTCACGTTCACAGGCTCGCTGGCGACCATCACGCCCCGCCACAAGACCTTGAAGCGGTAGGGCCCCGGCTGCATCGAGAGATTGGCCAGGCCCTGCGGGTTGGTCAGGTTGCGGTCGGTGACGTTGTCCAGGAGCGTGGCCTGCACCTCCGCGCCCTCGAGAACGACGCCGGTGGAATCCAGGGCCATCACGTTCACGAAGCGGGGCGTCCCGATGAAGAAGAAGCTCACGTCGTTGACCGCGTAAACGCCGTAATTGTAGTTCATGAAATAGAAGCAGAAATAGTAGCCGTTGTTGTCCACGGCCCACACGGTCAGGTTGTAGCGGCCGGGCGCCGCGCCCGAGTAGTTCCAGCTGGTCTCGTAGCTGTTCGAGAACGACACGGGGGTGCCGCCGACCTTGGCCATTGTGGCGTTATTGAGGATGGTATTGCCGGACGGGCCGACCATCGTGAGGTTGGCCCACCGGATGTCGTAGCCACCGAACGGGTCCGTCACGGTCGCCCGCACGATGACGGTGGTGTTGGCGGCGTTGGTCTGGAAGCCCGCCTGCGGATTCCCGAGGTAGTCGAAAGTGTTGATCCCGGGAACGTCCAGGTAGTCCTTGCAGGGAAAGACGATGCGGCTGTTGTTGGTCCCGGTGTCGATGTAGACCGCCTTGTATATCCCGCTCCCGCCGGTGACCTGCAGGTTGAGCCGCACGGTGGAGCCGGAGGCGAAGGTGTGCTGGAAGCCGCTGCAGTCGAAAGAGTAGTACTGAGGGGCCGAGGCGGGGTTGTAGTTGGCCGAGTAGGTCGTCGAGGTCCAGTTCTCGTTGCCCGTGGAGTTGCGCTCGTAGAATATCAGCTGGACCTGGAAGTTGTTGTTCGACCCGGAGTAGTTGCCCCAGAAGCCGACCGTGACGGTCCCGTCGACCGTGACATCGGCGGCCAGCGTCGGGACGAGGTAGAAGTCCATCTGGAGGTTCTTGTCCCCGTCGATGGTATAGTTGGTCTTGGTCCAGTACATGCTCGTGTTGAAGGTGAGCTGGGTCGCCTTCCCGTTCACGGTGGGGCTGGTGGGGTCGTAGTGCAGCCAGAACACCATGTCCTTGGCGCTGGCCCGGCCGGCGTCACGCGGCCCGTCGGCGGTCCCGGCGGGGAACAATGCTCCCGCCAGAAGGAAAGCGGCTATCAGAACTATCCCGGCACATGTGCCTGCTCCCGTTCTCATTTCGACACGTCTCCGGGAGTCTAGATATGTAAGTATAGGCTTAAAAGCCCTTTCTGGTGTGGTTTCTAATCCTCGATGAAGGCATATTACGGATTATTGGTACGGTTTCTAATCGAAACCCTGTGAGCCGGGGAACCGGAAAGCCGGCGAGCCGGACCGCACGCGAGCGAAGCTCGCTGCGGCGAAGAGGAGCGGCCGAAGGCCGGTCCTCTGGGGGGCACGCCTGGGAACCGGCGAGCCGGAGAACGCCTGGAAGAGGTATCCGGCTCACCGGCTTACCGGCTTTCCCTCCGGCCCCCGGCTTACCGGCTTACCGGCTTACCGGCTTGCCCGTTTTTCAATATACGAGCCCCGGCACCAAATATTCTATATATCCCGCAAATGTTGGACCAAAACGCGTTGGGTGGCAGCGGTGGACGCCCTGTTCGTGTTCCTGGTGCTCTTTCTGGCCCTCTCCCTGGGCTTCGGCCTGCTCACCTGGGTCTCGCGCAATGTCTGGCAGGACCGGGGCCGGACCCGGCTCTTCGCCCTGCTCGGGGTAGCCTCGACCGTGGCCTTCGTCGCCCTCGTGATGGTGATGCCTTGACGGAGGCGGTCCGGCGGCAGGCCGGTGCAGAGGCGGTCACGCTCGACGGGGTCCCGGCGAGGTTCCGCCGCATCCTGGCTGCTGTCCCCATGCGCAACGAGGATTTCCTCAAGTGGGCGATGGACCCCGGAGGCCTGGTCACCATCACCCACGCCAAGAACCTCAAGAATTGGGAGCGCTGGCTGATGAAGCGGCTGGGCGGCTCGTCCATCCTCAAGCGCAAGCTCGACGGACCCGGCTCCGACATCTGGGTGCTCTGCGACGGCGAGCACACCGTGGCCGCCATCTGCAACGTGCTGGACAAGAAGTACCGGGAGCGAATCGAGCCTGTGCTTACCCGGGTGGTCCGGTTCCTCGAGGTTCTCTTGGCGCGAAACCTAATCTATCTGAAGCCCGTTTCCGAACTGGAAAAGGGGGACCTGAAACCCAAAAGCGCGGGGAAACGGCCACGGCGCGGGGCGAAGGATGCATAACATGAAGATAAAGGACATGAAGGGAGCCGAGAAGAAGAAGAAGGAGCGCACTGTCCTGCGGTGCCCCCAGTGCGGGAGCGACAACATCACCTACGAGCTGGGGCTCATCACCGGCTACAAGTACTTCTGCAAGAACTGCCTGTATGTCGGGCCGCTGGTGATACAGGATACCGGGGGAAAAGAAGCCAGGGGCAATGATGAAAAAGGATAACGCCCCCTCCCGGATGGAGCTTGCGAGCGGTCTTTGGATATCGGACCTGCTCTGCGCCTGGCTCGAAATGGAAAGGACCTGCGTCGTGGCGGACCTGCACCTCGGGTTCGAGGCGTTGGCCGCCTCCGACGGGGTCCATTTTCCCACCCGACAGAAGCCGGTCCTCTTGAAGCGCCTTGAGGGCATCCTCGACCGCTTCCGGCCAGAGCTTCTGGTCATCGCCGGCGACTTCAAGCACAACTTCGGGCGGGACCTCGGACGGGAGACGGGCGAGGTCCGGGAGGTCATCGGATACCTTGATTCGCGGGTGGACCTGGCTTTCGTCCGGGGCAACCACGACAACTACCTTGCCAACCTCTTGCCGGAGGGCACGCCCCTTCCCGAAACGCTGGAGGTCGGCCGTTTCCGGGTGGCGCACGGTCACCGGGAGGTCGCATTGCCGGAAGGCGCGATTAGCGGTACCGTCCTGGCGCACGAGCACCCCTCGCTCAAGTTGCAGGACGCTGTCGGCGCCCGGGCCTCGGCGCCGGCTTTCCTTTACCACGACGGCAGCGGCACTCTGGTGATACCCGCCCTCAGCCCGCTTGCGCCCGGCTCGGACATCCTCCGGGGCAGGCTGCTGTCGCCTCCCCTGCGCCGGCTGGGCCAAGACGGTCTGCGCGTCTTGGCGGCCACCGGCGACGGGCTGCTCGACTTCGGGCTGGAGGGCGACCTCCGCGGCTGGTAAATCGGCTCCATTCTCAAATTCCATCAGCCAAACATTAAATACTTTTTATTTCAATTTGAATCTTCGAGAGGTTCCGGAGAGCATGAGGGAAGAGGACCAAGAGATCCTGGAAGAGGCCTTGCGGAACTCGGGCGGCGGCGAGGATTTCGACGAGATGCTCCTGCGCGCCACGAAGAAGCACCTGCCGCGAAAGTATCACCGGCAGTTCAGCGTCATGTTGGAGGAGATCCTCAAGGAGGCGGACGAGCTAGGCGTCTCCAACCGCTCCGCGGCCCAGTCCCTTGCGAGGAAGCTTGGGCCCTCGCCCTTCGTTCCAGGCAGGCCGGCCCCGGTCCCTCCGGTTCCGGTGGCCCAGCCGGCCCCCGAAAGAAAACCGGACCCGGCCGTGGACATCCTTTCCCGCCATCTCCACCAGGCCCCGGCGCCAGCCAATAACGAGACGGCCAATCTCAGGGTCGCCCCGATTGCCCCTCTCCCCGAAAAAGAGGAAAAAAAGGAGCCCGACGGCGACCGGCCCGTCGCGGAGGCACCGGCGCAAGAGGAAGCCGGCGCCGAACCGTCTGGCGGTTCCGTGGAGAAGCTCCCCGAAGAGCAAAAGATCCTCGACCTGGGCGGCACCAGCCCGGATTCGCTTCCGCCCGAGCTGAAGGACAAGCTCCGCAAGCTCGTCAAGGCCCAGAAGCGCCGGCAGGCCTGGGAGGAGGGCGCCCCCGAAGAGGAACCAGCCCCCGGTCTCTTCTTCAAGGGCCAGCAGCGCGCCCCGCCGTTCGTCCCCCTCTCCAGACCGGTAAATAAAGAGGAGGACAAGACGGCGCCGGCCGGCAAGAAGCCGGAGGGCGAGGACGAGGAGGACCTGGAGGAACCGGCGGAAAACGATGCGAAGGCCGGGAAATAGCCCGGGTCCTTCGCATGACAGGTGACCGGCGACGCCCTTACTTACGCCGCTTGCGCGCTGGCTTCTTTGCCGGCCGTTTGACTTTCCTGGCAGCCTTCTTCTTCCGGGCGGCCGCCTTCTTCGGCTTTTTGGCCGCCTTCCTTGCTTTGCCTGCCCGCTTCACTTTCCGGGGCGCCTTCTTCTTCGGGGCCTTCCTGGCAGGCGCCTTCTGCTCCGGCTTCGGCTCGGCGGGCTGCGTGGCCGCCTGCTCCAGGTCGGAGGCGCAGCTGGGGCAGCACACGATTATCTCGCGCCCCCCGACGTTCGTCTTGTAGGTTGCAAAGACGCAGGTCTCCTCCGGGCTCATATCCACTCCGCAGTTCTTGCATCTGCCCATCCGCACCAGCTCCCCGTTCGCGCCTAGCGCGCAATCCAAATCCCGTTCTTCGCTTAAAAACTTTCCCCGCGTCACGGCTAGGCCGGCGGACAGCGGGCAGCGGACTGCGGACGGCGGACGGCGGACGGCGGGCAGCGGACTGCGGACAGCGGACTGCGGACCTCCGTCGTACGCTGTCCGCCGTCCGCCGCACGCTGTACGCTCGTGTGTTCATTTCGCTTTGCCCGCGGCCGGCGGCTGCGCCGGGGCGGTGGCGCACTCGATGTTCCCCTTCCCGTAGCTGACGCAGGCGACGTTGGACATCGATTTTCCGCCCTCGAGCTCGGGCGATATGACGCTGTCGGCGCCCACCTTGTACATCTTGTCGATGTTCTCCTGGTTCTCCGCCCGAACCACCGTGTTGAGGCTGGGCGAGAGGTACTTGATCGTCACGACGGTCAGTATCGCGTCGGCGTCCTTGCCGTAGGTGACCAAAACGACCTTGGCCTTGCTGATGCCGGCCCGGGCAAGGTCCTCCTCCTTGGTGGAATCGCCCACGATTCGCGGGATGGCCGGGTCCAGATCCTTCATCGGGAGCTCCAGCCGATCTAGCACCACGACCTCGATTCCCTGCCGGCGCAATGAATCGACCGCGGCCTTTCCGACGCGGCCAAAGCCGCAGACTATGACGTGGTCTTTCATCTTGGCGACAATGCCCTCGTAATCCATCATCCGAAACATCTCCCTGAGCCTGCCGGAAAGCGCCGTGTCGATAAGCTGCGTGATGCTGTACAGCCCGACGCCGACCCCCATCACCATTATAAAATCCGCGAAGAAGCGGCCTGCCTCCGTCTGTACGGTCACGTCGCCGTAGAACCCCACCGTGAACACGGTCGCCATGGCCATGTGGAACCCCGTGGCCGCAGAAACGTCCTCTATGATGCTGAAGCCTGTGGTCCCGATGACGATTATCATCAAAAGTATGAGAAGCAGGATGGTGACCCTATGATAGCGCTTCGGGACCAGCTCCTTCATCGCGGGCGCCAACACCTTGCGCATTATTAATCTTGCCAGAGGGCGAGTATGCGCAATGGTTATATAGAACCACAATTATACCAACAAATCCCGAGGGAGGACTACACGATGATGCAGGGTCAGCCGGTCTACATTCTGAAAGAGGGAACGCAGAGGGAGCAGGGCAAGGGCGCCCACCAGAACAACATCTCGGCGGCGCTCGCGATAGCGGACACCGTCCGCAGCACGCTGGGCCCCAGGGGCATGGACAAGATGATGGTCGACACGATGGGCGACGTCGTCATAACCAACGACGGGGTCACCATCCTCAAGGAGCTCGACGTATCCCACCCGGCCGCCAAGATGATGGTGGAGATAGCCAAGGTGCAGGACGCCGAATCCGGCGACGGCACCACCACGGCCGTGATACTGGCGGGCGAGCTTCTCAAGCAGGCCCGGACACTCATCGAGAAGAACATCCATCCGACGACGATAACGGCAGGCTACAAGCTGGCCGCCGAGAAGGCGCTGCAGGTGCTCGAGGAGGTATCGGAGAAGGTGGACCGCAACGACCAAAGGAAGCTCCAGACGATAGCGAACACCGCTATGATGAGCAAGAGCGTGGTCGGGATACGCGAGATGCTCTCGGAGATCGCGGTGAGGGCCGTGCTGGCCGTCACCGAGGAGCGCAAGGGGAAGTTCACCGCCGACCTCGGAAACATAATGGTCATCAAGAAGCACGGGGGGTCCGCCAGGGACACCCAGCTCGTGCAGGGGATAATAATCGACAAGGAGGTCGTGCACGCCGGGATGCCCCGCCACGTCCACGACGCAAAAATACTCCTTTTGGACGTCGCCCTCGAGATCAAGAAGACCGAGGTGGACGCCAAGATAACCATCGAGGACCCCGAGAGGCTCCAGCAGTTCCTCGCCGAGGAAGAGGCCTCGCTCAAGGACATGGTGGCGAAGGTCAAGGCCTCCGGCGCCACGGTGGTGGTGTGCCAGAAGGGCATCGACGACCTGGCCCAGCATTACCTTTCGAAGGCGGGCATCCTGGCGGTGCGACGCGTGAAGAAGTCGGACATGGACAAGCTTGCAAAGGCCACCGGCGCATCCATCGTGTCGCGCCTGAAGGACATCTCCAGAGACGACCTGGGCAAGGCCGGGCAGGTGGAGGAGCGCAAGATAGGCAACGATTCGATGACCTTCGTCATGGACTGCCCGTCCGCAAAGGCAGTGACCATCTTGATACGGGGAGGGACGGAGCACGTCGTCGACGAGATGGACCGCTCGCTCCACGACGCCCTGTCCGTCGTGTCCGATGTCGTGGAGGACGGGAAGGCCTACACCGGCGCCGGGGCGGCCGCGATGGAGGTCGCGCTGCGGCTTAGGGACTACTCGGCCACCGTGGGCGGCCGCGAGCAGATGGCCATCGACGCCTACGCCACCGCATTCGAGGTGCTGCCCCGGGCCCTGGCGGAGAACGCCGGTCTGGACGCCATAGACCTGCTCATAGAGCTTCGCAAGGCGCACAAGAACAAGGAGCGCAACGCCGGCATCAACGTGTTCACGGGCAAGGTCGATGACATGGCCAAGCAGAACGTCATCGAACCGTTGCGGGTGGGCCGCCAGGCGATACAGTCGGCCACCGAGGCTGCCATAATGATACTGCGCATAGACGACGTGATAGCGGCCAAGGACTTCTCGAGGGACTCAGGCAAGGGCGGGCCGGGGGGCTCGTGTCCTCCGGGCGGCTGCGGCGCCGGCGGCATGCCGGGCATGGGAATGTAATGATCGAAAAGCGCAATGGATGCCCCGCACTTCAGTGCGGGGAGCGTCACGTTGCAAAGCGTAGAAACCCCGCCGTTCACGGCGGGGAGTTCGTATGGAGGGATAGTATATGATGGGACAGCAGGTACCGGTGCTGATACTGAGGGAAGGCGGGAAGCGGGAGAAGGGCAAGGGCGCCGTCTCCAACAACATCATGGCCGCCCGGGCCATAGCCGACGCGGTGAGGAGCACCCTCGGCCCCAGGGGAATGGACAAGATGCTCGTCGACTCGATGGGCGACGTCGTCATCACCAACGACGGCGTGACCATCCTCAAAGAGGTCGAGATCGAGCACCCGGCCGCCAAGATGATGGTGGAGGTCGCCAAGGCCCAGGACCAGGAGGTCGGCGACGGCACGACCAGCGCGGTCATATTGGCCGGCGAGCTGCTCAAAAGGTCCGAACAGCTTATCGAGATGAACGTCCACCCGACCATAATCACGATGGGCTTCCGGATGGCTGCGGACAGGGCGCTCGAGATGCTCGACAAGATAGGCGAGAAGGTGTCAGTCGAGGACAGGGACACCCTGCGCCAGCTGGCCATGACCTCGATGGCGTCCAAGAGCGCCGCCGGCTCCAAGGAGCTGCTCGCGGACATAGCCGTGGACGCGGTGCGGGCAGTGTCGGAAAAGCGCGACGGCGTGGTCACTGCCGACATAGACAACATCCAGGTCACCAAGAAGCACGGCGGGGCCGTGGAGGACTCGATGCTTATACAGGGCATCATAGTCGACAAGGAGGCCGTAAGCTCCACGATGCCCAAGCGCATCGAGAATGCATCCGTTGCGTTGCTCGACTGCGCCCTCGAGACGAAGAAGACGGAAGTGGACGCCAAGATAGACATCCGGGAAACGGGCCAGATGCAGGCCTTCCTCAACGAGGAGGAGAAGAACCTGAAGAAGATGGCCGACCGGGTCAAGGAATCCGGAGCCACCGTGGTGTTCTGCCAGAAGGGCATCGACGACCTGGTCCAGTACTACCTGGCCAAGGCCAAGATCTACGCCGCCCGGCGCTGCAAACGCTCGGACATCGAAAAGCTTGCCCGGGCCACAGGCGCCAAGATCATCTCCAGGCTCGACGACCTTTCCAAGGACGACCTCGGGAAGGCAGGCCTGGTCGAGGAGCGCAAGATCGGCGACGACCACCTGACCTTCGTGATGGAATGCAAGGACCCCAAGGCCGTGTCCATCCTGATACGCGGCGGGACCGAGCATGTCGTGTCCGAGATGGAGCGCTCGCTCCACGACGCCCTCAGCGTCGTGTCGGCCGCCGTCGAGGACGGCAAGATATGCACCGGCGGCGGCTCGGCGGCGATGGAGGTCGCCCTGGGATTGCGCGACTTCGCCTCGTCCGTCGGCGGCCGGGAGCAGATGGCCATATCCGCCTTTGCCGATGCGATGGAGATCGTTCCCCGGGTTTTGGCCGAGAACGCCGGGTTGGACCCGATAAACATACTCATCGAGATGCGCAAGGCCCACAAGAACGGCCAGAAGAACGCCGGGGTCAACGTGTTCACGGGGAAGATCGTGAACATGCGCGAGGAGAACGTCATCGAGCCGCTCCGGCTCGGCAAGCAGGCGATACAGTCGGCCACCGAGGCGGCGTCCATGATACTGCGGATAGATGACGTCATCGCATCCAAGTCCGGCGGGATGCCCGGCGGCGGGAAGCGGCCGCCCATGCCGGATGCCGGCGGCGACGACTGAAGCTCATGACCTCAAGGCGCCAGATCCGTCCGGTGCGAGCGGACGTCCCCGATGAGGAGCTCCAGGAGGACCTCGAGCGCTACCGCCAGGAGGCCGTGCGGATGGGCGCATCGGACGCCAAGGTCATCCCGGCCTCGCTGGTCCGGATTGACGACCGCGTGCCGATGAAGTGCCGGGTGCCGCTGTGCTTCGGCTTCGGAACGTCGGCAAACTGCCCGCCCAACGCCATGAAGCCGGCTGAGCTGAGGGATGCCGTCAAGGGATACCGGTACGCATTGTTCTTCAAAGTGGATGTCCCGCCGGCGGTGATCGTCCGCAACCGCGAGACGATCCTCGAGAGGGCCGGCGCGTACAAGAAGGTCTTCGAACTGGTGAGCGCTCTCGAATCCATGGCGTTCTATGACGGTCATTATCTGGCCGCGGGCTTCGCGGCCGGGTCGTGCAAGAGCACATACTGTTACAAGCAGGAGTGCGCGGTCCTCAAGGGCGAGAGGTGCAGAAACGAGCTCCGGTCGCGGTCGTCGATGGAGGCGGTCGGCATCGATGCTTACAGGCTCGCGGCCGACGTCGGATGGGACATATATCCAATTGGGAGTGATTGCCAAGTTGAGGATATACCGAGGGGATCGTTGCTGGGAATCGTTTTCGTCCGGTGAGAGGCCAGCGGGTTCGCCCGATGAACGAATTCTGCCGCAATATCTGGCAAAGAATAGTCACCATCGTGCAAGCCATCAAGCAGTCTTATGTTTTATGTTGGTGCTATGCCATGCCAGGGGCAAAAAAAACGTATATAGTTTCAATTGTTGCTAAATGTGGTAGTTGTGTCCTAATTTAATATTTAATGTATCATATCATTTACCTGGGGCAACAATTTTATTGACCCTGCGTACTTTTGGTTCTTGGACTCCAGGAATGGGAATTTTACCGATTTGGACGTCGTGGATATATGCATCAAGATTTGCTTTTATCGTTTGTGCATTATCCTTTATTTTTTGTTCGAGAGCCGCATTGTTAGTATTATTTTTCTCATCATTCCAAGTGTTTGTCATAGTGTTGGCAAGATAAAGGTATTCGTATGCGACTCTAAAGTATAAAGGTGCGAGTCTTCCAAAATTAAAATAACTATCTAAAGCGGTAATAACGGCCAAAAGAATATTGACCAATGCTACCCAAAATAAATATGGATTGTCTGATTGACCACCGAGATAACCTCCTGAAACGATAGCCGTCAGACCAGCTGTAATTATTTTTAACAAGCCAGTACCCTTATATCTCCAGTTATAATTGGATTGATACTTGATGCCCAAAGAAACGAGTTTACCCCTTAAATCCCTTAGTCTATCTGGAAAATCATTTGGCGTATCATCGACATCGGGAAAATCCGTGGGGATTAATGTTTCCACGTCTTGTCCTGCAACAGTTTGTGATGGTTGCACCAGATCAATAGCGATGTTTACAAACATTATTCTTTTAATTGCATCCATATTCATCATATGGCATATTATTCTTTAATAATATTAATCTTTTTTAGTCAAATATATATACATTCTCATATTCGGCATGTTCGACCGTTCTATTCCTTATTAAAGAAATCGTCCGCGCTCTTAAAGAAAATGTTCTGAGCGCCGAGCGATCCTTCGAGGCCATCCGGATAATACCGCGCATAATGGACGGTTGACCTTCTGTATCACAATCACGACGTCGGCTTCCCCCACCCGAGCATACAATATTTAAATGGTAGTACCTCCTTGCCATCCTTATCGGAAGGATTCCCATGGCATCGATGACCGCGCAGGATCTGATAGGCTCCGGGGAACGGCCGCGCACGCCGGGCGAAAGGCTCCGGGCCGAAGTGCTACGGCTGGTCGAGGGGCTCCGGGCCCAGGGCGCTGACGACGCCGCGGTCCTCCAGTCGCTCTATCCCAGGACCATTCTCCCACCCGAGGTGCTGGAGACGCTGACCTCGGCCATGGTCGCCGGGAGCCACGTGCTGCTCTTCGGCCCGCCCGGCTCCGGCAAGACCAGCCTGGCCAAGGACGTCTGGGCCCTCTACCCGAAGAACGTGTTCGTCGTCGCCGACTGCCCGGTCAACGACGACCCTTTCAGCCTGGTGGACGAGGGCTACTCGAAGGCGGTCCCGCCCTGCCCGTTCTGCAAGAGCCGGTATGCCGGAGTCTCCATCTCCGACCTGCGCGAGTTCAGGGTCAAGGACGTCGAGCCGGCCAAGGTGCCGGTCCGGGAGGGCCACCTGCGCGAGGGCCACGGGTTCGCGCGGATACAAGGCTCGTCCGAGGTCTTCCCCGACAACCTGACCGGGACCATCAACCTCCACCGGCTGGAGCAGGTCGGCGACCCCACCAGCCCGCTGGTGCTGGAGCCCGGAAAGCTTCTCCAGGCCAACCGGGGCCTGCTCATCGTCGACGAGATAGGAAAGCTCCCGCTGGGCACGCAGAACGTGCTCCTGCAGGCATTGCAGGAGAGCACCGTCTCCCCGGCCAAATCAAGGGAGACCTTCCCGGCCGGCTTCGTCGCCATATGCACCTCCAACCTCTCGGACCTGGACAACATAAACGAGCCGCTCAGCGATCGGCTCCAGAACGTGTTCGTCGGCTTCAACCGCGAGCACCGCAAGAACCGGATGATAGTGGACCTGGCCCTGCGCGGCCGGCGGATGTCGAGCCGGTACCCGGACATACTGCTGGAGGCCGGGGTCCACCTCGTCGAGGAGTGGCGCCGCTCAACCGGCGAGATCTACGAACTTTCGGAAGTGGGGAGCAACCGCACTATGATAGACATCGCCCTTCGGGCCGAGGCCTACGCCGCGATGGACCGCGATGGAAAGAGGACGGTCGGCGTCGAGGCGTTCAAGAAGGGCACCATCGACGCCATGCTGGGCCACATACGGGCGCGCGGCGGCGATTCCTATGTCCAGGACGAAAAGTCGGTCCAGGACTTTTTGAAAAAACAGTTCGGCGAGGCAATGCACCGGGCCGCCCTCGAGTACTGGTGCACCTTCTTTGCCCAGGTCCTCAAGCGCGACAGGTCCGAGGCAAAGCGCGTCCTCGACGAGTGCCGGTCCGTACTGAAAACGCCCACGCCGGACAAGGCCCGCCTGCCGAGGTTTTCGCGCTTTGCCGAGTATTCGTCGGCACGCGAGAACCAGAAAGGCGGCGCCGGCGACTTCGAGTCGGCCCTCTCGGCCTTCTCCATCCTGCAGGAGCTCGACGTGTTCGAATGCGGGGAGCCCAAGTAGCTCCCGTGCGGGGTGCCTGATGCCAGAGGAGCTTCCCGACTGCGAAGCCGCGGCGGACCTTTCAGTGGAACTTACGGATGCGGAGCGCGCCGAGCTGGTCCAGCGGCTCTTCGAGGAAGGCCCGGGAGCGCTGGAGAGGTTCGTCAAGGAGAAGCAGGCCCAGGGCGATTCATCCATCGCCAAGGCCGTGGCGCGCTTTAGGTCCCTGCTCGAGGACCAGTCCCGGCGGGTGCGCGAGCGCCTGGACGAGGAGCACTCCCGGAGGATGGCCGAGGAGAGGGCCGAAACCGAGAAGAGGTCACGCCGGTTCTCCGACGAGGAGATGCAGGCGCTGGAGCGTGAGAGGAGGCTGCGCGACGAGCTGGGCTCCATCCTGGCCGAGGGGCTGCTGGCCGTGCCCCTCGACAAGCTGATCAGCGCGGCCCCGCCCGAGCGGCCGGAGCCAGGCGGCTGGCTGGCGCGCCTGGGCCGTGCCATCCGGGCGTTCTTCGCATCCATCGCGGCCGCGTTCCGGCGGTTCTGGCACTGGCTCCGGCGCAAGCTGGGCCTGGAGAAAGGGACGCCAGCAACGCGCCCGGCAAAGGGCGGCCTGCTCATCGAGCTGCCCTCGCTGGAGGGCACGCTCTCCGGGCTGGACGCAAAGTTCGAGGGCGCTTTCCTGACCAGCCCGGACCTGAAGAAGGGCATCGAGGCGCGCATCGAGCGCGAGGCCGGGCCCTGGCGGAGGCTTAGGTTCCGGATGGCCAGGCGGTTCAGCCAGCGCTCGTACGCCCGGATGGCCAAGGAGGCATTCCAAAGACAGCTGGACCGGCTGCTATCCCTGCGGAAGAAGGAAGCGGACAAGGAACGCGACGAGCTCGAGAAGCGGATCGAGGAGCTCCGGAAGCAGCGCAGCGGCCTGGAGCAGGGCCTCCGGTCGAAAGAAGCAGAAATGGAGAGCGAGAGGGACCGCCTGCTCCGGGACATGGGGCGGCGAGCCTCCGCCGAGCCCGAAAAGAAGGTCCTGGAAAAGGTCGAGGAGGACCTGGGCCGCTCGGGCATGGTATCCCGCGACGCCGCCGGGAACCTCCAGATAACGGCCCGGCTAGTCGACCGGTTCGCCGAGATAGCGCTGGCCGGGGAGCTCCGGAACCTGCCTTCGAAATATTCATTCGCCCTGGGCCGCACGCCGGTCCAGCAGGGCACGTTCGAGAGGGACCGACTAAGGACCGTGGACGAGGTCTCGAGGCTGGACCTCGTCGAGAGCCTGATGGCGGCGCGCCTTTCCCACCCGAAGGACCGGCACCTGACCGAGGAGGACGTCCGGGTCAACCGCGAGCTCACCGGGAGCACCCTTCATGTCGTGCTGGTCTTCGACAAGAGCTCCTCGATGGACGAGAACCGGCGCATCCAGGCCGCCAAGAAGGCGGTGCTGGCCCTGTTCAAGGCAGTGAAACGGAAGGACCGGCGCAACCTCGTGGACCTCGTCGGGTTCGACACGGAGGTGAGGCCGATGGACCTGGTGCAGGTCTGGGAGAGCCGGCCGGCCGGGTTCACGAATACCGGCGAGGCGCTGAAGGTGGCGCGCGAGCTCGTGGAGAAGAGCTCCCAGGACCTCAAGATAATCTACCTGATAACGGACGGATTCCCAGAGGCGTACACCGAGAACGGCCGCGGCGTCGCCGGGGATAACGCCCGCAGCCTGGCCTTTGCGCTCGTGGAGGCGGCGGGCCTGTCCCGCGTCCGCAACGTGCGGCTGGTGCACATACTGCTCGAGCCACGGGAGAAGGTATTTGTCGAGGCTGCGGAAAAGATCGTGGCCGCCGCTCGCGGGAAGCTCATCACCACCGACCCGAACCGCCTGGCGGCGGACATGCTGATGGATTATTCCGGCGCGATCACTTGAGCAGTCCCTTGAGCCTTTCCTTCATCTCGTGGACCCGGCGCTCCTTCTCGTCGAGTTCCCGGTCGCGCTTGCGCAGATGCTCCTCTTCCTCCTCGATGTGGCGCTCGCGTATCTTGACGCGCTTTGCCTCCTCCTCGAGGGAGCGGGCCTTTTCGGCCAGCTCGGCGCCCAATGAGGCCTGGGCCTTCTCGTTCTTGGCGGCATCGTCCAGCTTCCGCCCCAGCTCCTGACGCGCCTGCGCCGCCACCTGGAGCTCCTTTGCGAGCCGGGCCGAGAGCTTCTCCGATTCCTTGCGGGCCGCGGCAATATCCGCTTTCTCGTGGTCCAGCCGGTCCCTGAGCTTCCCGAGGTCCTTCTCGCGCTTGGCCAGCGCCACGCCGCGCGATATCTCTGTCTCATCCAGCGCCTTCTTGCGCAATGAAAGCTCCAGTTCAAGCTTGTCCAGGTCGCGGCCCCTGGCCGCAAGGTCCCTGGATTGCTTCTCCAGCTTCGCCGCCTGGGCTCCCTGCTCCTCGTCCCGCCGGGCCACTTTCGAGCCGGTGACCTTGAGGGCCGTCTCCCGCTCCGCAATATCGCGGTCGCGCGCTGCCGCCGCCTCGCGCTTTTGGTCCAGCTCCCGGACCGAGCCCTCGACCTCCTTTTCCATCGCGGCGAGCTTGAGCTCGTACTGCTTCGACGTTTCATCCAGGCGCCCCAGCTCCCCGGCGCGTGAATCCAGCTCGCGCGAGAGCGTCTCGAGGCCCGATTCCTTCTCGGAGAGCTCGGCCGCGCGCCTGGTCAGCCCCGATTCGCGCCGCGACACGGATTCGACATCCCGGGCGAGGTCCTGCTCGCGCACTTTCAAGGACCGCTCCCGGTCAACCAGGGCGGAGGCGACCTTCTCCTGCGCCTTTCCTGCCTTGTCGAGCTCCGCCGAGCGGGCGCCCAGCGTGCCCTCCAGGCCGGCGCAGCGCGCCTCGCTCTCGGAGACCAGGCGCTCGCGCTCGCCCAGCCGGCGCTCCAGCGCCTTCATCTCCTTGTCCGCCGTGGAGAGAGATCCGGCCTTCTCGGCCGCTGCCTTCTCGCGGTCGGACAGGGCCTTTTCCCTCGCTTTCAGCGCCTCCTTGCGCCGGGCGTCCGCCTCCTTCTCCTTCGCGAGCGCCTTCTCCTCTTGCCGGAGCGCCTTCCGCTTGGGCTCCAGCGAGGCCGAAAGTTCGGAGAGGTCCTTGTCAGTCGAGGAGAGCTCGGCCTCCTTTGCCGCAAGCGTGTTGGCCGTCGCCGAAAGCTGTGTTTCCTCGTCGAGGATGTGCTGCTCGCGGGAATCCAGGGAGAGACCGGTCTCGTCCAGCCGGGCCCCGACGGCCGCAAGCTCGAGTTCCCGGCGCCGGAGCTGCTCGCCCAGCCTGGACAGGCCTTCTTCCTTCTCGTCCTGCTGCCTCATCAGGTCGGCAAGCTCCTTCTCGGCGGAGCTGTGCCTCTCCGTGATGGCGGCAAGGCGGACCTTCTCCTTCTCGAGCCGTGCCGATTCGTCCGAGTTCTTCCCGGCGGCGCGCCGGACCTCCTCATCCTTGGACTTGAGCGAGCGTGCAAGTTCGGCGAGCTCTTCCTCGCGAACCTTGCGCGTAGATTCGAAATCTGCCCGGTCACGCTCGAGGGCGGCCTCCCGCTCCCTGCGGGAGCGCTCGAAGTCCTTCAGGCGCTCCTCGAGCTCCTCGTCGGAGGCTGCCCTGGCGCGGGAAAGCTCCGACCTGCCCAGCTCCAGCTCCTTCTCGGCGTCCCGCCTGAGACCGGCTGCCTCCGTCGTCCGGGATTCGAGCTCGCGCTCGGCGTCCTTGCGCTCCTTATCGAACGCTGCCCTCGCGCGGTCGAGGTCCCCCTCGGCGCCGCCCAGCTCGGAGGCCCGCTTCTCGATGTCCCGGGCCCTCAGGCCCAGGTCATTCTCCATAGCCTCGAGCTCTTCCTTGCGCGAGTCCAGGCGCTCCAGTGCGGCATCCAGCTCGGACCTCTGCGCGGTGAGGTCGCGGAGGTCCTTCTCGAGTGCGTCCCGGCGGGACTCGAGGGATGCGACCTCGTCCTTGTGCTGTACGCGGGAAAGCCTCAGCGCCTCGTCCGAATCCGAGAGCGCCTTCTCCCTGGCCTTGAGCCTCTTCTCCGTGTCGGCCAGCGCCACGCCCTTCTCCTCGAGCGCTGCCGTTTGGTCCTCGAGCCGGTCCATCTCGGATTCGATCTCCTTGCGGTTCGCCTCCAGCCGGGCCAGCTCCTCTTCGAGCACCTTCTCCCGGGCGTCGAGACGGGCGCTCCGCTGCTCGGTCTGTGCCGAGGCCTCCTCCAGCCCCTCGAGCCTCTCATCCTTGTCCTTCAGTTCCCGTTCGAGCTGGCGCAGCGCCGCCTCCTCCGAGCCGAGGAGGCGTGCCTTGTCGGATATCTCGGCATCCCGCTGGTTGCAGGCGCTCTCGCGCGATTCGACCTCCAGGAGCCTCTCGCGCAGCCCGTCCTCGGCCGCATCCAGATCGGACTTGCGCCGGTCGAGCTCCTGCCGGAGCCCCGATATCCGTTTCTCATCCTCGTGGATGGCTTTCTCCAGCTCCCCGACGTCGGACCCGCGTTTTTCGAACGCCTTTTCGGCCTGCTCGAGCTCGCGGTCCCTCTCGTCCAGCCGGAGGTCGCGCTGCTCGCAGGCCCGGGCAACTGTGTCGAGCTTCCTTTTCTGCTCATCCAGGGCCTTGCGCGCCTCCTCGACGCCCTGGAGATTGCGCTCGCGCTCGTCGAGCGACCGGGCCCGGACCTCGGCCGCCTCCACCTTCCACTCCCGCTCCTCGAGCGACTGGCCCCGGACCTCCTGCGATTCGACCCTCTGCTCCCGGGCGCGAAGGTCCTTCTCGCGTGCCTCGGCTATGGACTCGCGGGCCCGGAGGGCCAGCTCGCGGCTTTCGAGGTCCCTCACCTTCTCCTCGCGGGTGCGGAGCGCTGATTCGTCCTTGCGGAACTTGTCTTCCCGTGCCCGGATGGCCGATTCGTCCTTTCGGAGCTTCTCCTCCCGGGCGGCAAGCAGCGCCTCGTGCTCCTCGAGCCCGGCCATCCGCCCGGCGTCCGCGGCGGGGCGGGCCCTTCCGGGCTCGCCGCCGTCGGCCGGGCGGTCGGCGAGCGCCGGCTGGGGCGCGGTGTAGCCGCCGGTGGAACGCGCCGCGTCGGAGATCGGGTATGCGGCCGACGGGCGCGGCGGCTCCGGCAGGGGCGGCGGCGCGCCGGTCATCGCCGGCGGCTCGGCCGGCGCAATGGCAGGCGGAGAGCCGCCCTCCGGCGCGGCATCGGTCTGGGCGGGGGCGGTCTGCTCGCTCTTCTCTCTTGCGGCCCTTGCCTTTTCCAACAGACCCAAACATCCCACCGTCCGTGACCGTACGTGTTCATTTCTTCATCAGGCCGAGCTTCGCCATCACCAGCTCGTAGAGCTCGAATTCCGGCGAGAGGGCGAACCTGTCGAGCGCTTCCTCGGGCAGGTGGTCGAAGAGGGCGTCCAGGCTCTGCAGGAGCCTTCTGAGCTCCTCCGCTTCGACGGCGGGCGCCGGCCGGTCCGCATCCGGCGGTGACCCCGGGGCCATCGCCGCCTTCCTCTTCTCGTGCTCGGCCACCTCGGACTGGAACCTCTTTATCCGCTCCTCCAGCTCGCTCTCCCGCTTGCGGAGGGCCCCGTCCTTGATCTTGAGAGCCTCCTCTATCTTCTGGAACTCCACGGGCACCTGCCCGGCGCGGCCCGAGTTGGCCGCCTGGGCCCGCATCTCCTCCACCTCGCGCATGCGCTGCCGGAGCACCTTCTCCAGCTCCTCTTCCTTGCGAAGGAGCTCCTCCTCCTTGCGCTTGAGCCTCTCCTCGGTGTTGGTGAGCACCCGGCGGAACATCTTCTCCATCTCGAGCAGCTTCTCCTCGCGCCGCTTCAGCTCCTCTCTCTCGGAGCCGAGCTTCTCGAGCTCATGCTTGATGTCCTCCTCTTTCGCCGCGATGTCCTCGGCGCGCCGGTCGAGCTGCTGCTGGAGCTCCGCTATCCGGCGCGCCAGCTGGAGCTCCCGGTCGTTCTTTTCGGCATCCCTCTGTTTTATCTGCTTCTGGAGGGCCTCGTCCATCCGGAGAAAGTTCTCTCCCTCGACCTTGAGCCGGTCGCGCTCGCGGCGGCCCTGCTCGAGGTCCTGCCGCAGCTGCGCTTCCTTGCGCAGCAGCTCCTCCTCCTTTCGCTTGAGGTCGGTGGTGTCGACGCCGAGCTGGTTGATGCTCGAATAGAGCGCGGCCGCATCCTCCGGGCGGGCCGCGGCCGCTGCCGGGGCCTCTGCCCCGGCGTCGGTCGTCCCGGTTACCGCGCCGCCCGTGCCGGGAACATCGGCGGGGATCCCGCCGCCGTCGCCCAGCACCAGCCGGGTCTCCCTCTCGAAGTCGAAGGGGTCGATGTCGATTCGGGCCGTGGAGAACCTCGATATGGCGGTGATCATCTCGGCCCGAGCCTCGTCGGGCAGGGTGAAGACCTTGAGAACGCAGTCCTCGTCCAGGGTGTCGCGCAGAATCGGCCGGAGGCTGTTTTGCCCGAAGAGGCGCTGCTTCCAGATGTAGATGGCCATCACGGGACGGGAGCCCATGAGTATTATCACGCCGTGGGCCTCGGTGTCCTCGCGCTGGTGGTCCACCTTGATGTATCCGTTGAAGTCCCGGCCGCTGAGGCCGGCGAGGAGGCGCCGAAGGACATCCGGTCCCCCTTTGAGGGTATCGATAAGCTTCCCCCTTGGGAGATTCAAGCGTTCAGCACCTCAATGACGGTGTAACGATTTATGTCGTTATATATATTTTTATAGTTACATAATTTGAGAATTGTTGACACGAAAGGGTGGAAGGGTGCATGGGAAAAAGGGTGGAAGGGTAATGGGGTGGAAGGGTGCATGGCTGGGGAGGTGAAAGAGACGATGGGACAATCAGTACCGTTGGTTCCTCCCGCCACATCTCCACCTTTGCACCCTTGCACCCTTGCACCCTTGCACCCTTGCACCCTTGCACCCTTGCACCCTTGCACCCTTGCACCCTTGCACCCTTGCACCCTTGCACCCTTGCACCCTTGCACCCTTGCACCCTTTACTCGACCACGCTCACTTCGTACGAGCACCAGGGGCAGGTGATGGTGATGGGGCGGCGGGGTACCATTATCTCGAAGAGGTCCCCGCAGTAGGGGCAGGCGTACTTGCGTCCGCCCTTGGAGCCCAGCTTCGTCTTCTGGGCCAGCTCCGAGCCGGGCGCCGGCTCCGGCTGCCCGGCCTGCTCCTTGCGCCGGTTCCTCTCGGCGCAGCCGGGGCACTCGGGTGCGTTCTCCGGTATGGCCTCGCCGCAGGTCGGGCAGAGCTCCAGCGCCGCCGCGCCCGGGGCCGACAACGCCTCCACAGACTTGTTGGCAAGCTTCATGGCGTTGGCGTACTCGCCCAGCTCGAGCTGGTGCTGCGCCAGGTCGTAGAGCTTCTCGCTCCGGGTGGCGTCCTTGCCTGACTTCCTCTCGGCCCGGATGAGCGAGTTGGCCTTCCGGAGCGCAACCTGGGCCCCCTTCTGCCGCTCGGAGATCTCCTTGACCATCCGCTCCGCCTTCTTCGCCAGGTTCGTGGCGAGCTCCGGGTCGCCTTCGCGGAGCTTGGACTTGGCCTCGTCCTGGAGCTCCTCGGCCTTGCGCACCAGAAGGCCCATGTCCTTGTAGGTCGAGATGACCGAGTTGCCGTGGTCTATGGTGAGCAGCGCCTGGCGGTAGAGCCTCCCCGCCTCCTTGGATTTCTGGCGCACCCAGCGGGCGGTCTCCTCGGCGCTCTTGAAGTCCAGCTTCTTGAGGAACTCCCGGCTGCGGTTGACGGTACGCTCCCACTCGGAGGCGTCCAGTCCCAGCGACTTGATCTCCTCGAGCGTCTCCTCGGCGAGCTTTATCTGGCTCATGGCGGTGGACACGTCCTGGGACTGGGCGGCCTCGCTCACCATGATGACCGTCTCGGAGGCCAGCATCCTCGCCCGGCGGAAGTCGCCGGAGGCCATGGCCCGCTCCGCCTCTTCACGCTTTTTCTCGGCGGGGAGAACGTTCACGCCCGATTTCTTGAGCGTCGCGAGCTGGGAGTTGGAGGCGACCAGGGCGTCCAGCGCCTGGAACCTCTCCTGCTCCAGCGCCCCCGCCTCGCGCCGGGCCTTCTCGGCCAGCGCCTCGGCTTTCTTCAGGTCGTCCACCTTGAACGCCGCCCACGATTCGGCCAGCGCCGCCGCTATCGAATTGACCTCGGCCTTGGCATCCCGCAGCATCTTCGTGAGGCCCTCGGCGGCCATTATCTTGGCCACTATCTCGCGCCGGTCGCTGTCGAGCTCCTTCTTCACGAGCAGCTCGGCGGCGCGCCGGGCGTGGTCCGTGGCCGTGTCGTAGAACCCGTCCTTGAGCGCCTTCCGAGCCTCCCTTATCTGGATGATGAGCTCCTCTATGTCCTCGCCTCGGGTGCGGAGCTCCTCACCGCGGCGGGCGAGCTGGTGGAACTCCTCGACGGCCCCGCAGTGCGGGCAGAGCTTTATCTCCTCCTCGATCGACAGCAGGTGCTGCTCGAGCGATCGGACCTCGTCCTCCTTCTTGCGTATCCGGGCCTCGTGCGCCTTCAACCGTCCGTCCAGCTCCTCGGCCTCCTTCCGCGCCCGGGCCAGCTCCTCGGTCCTTTTCCCGAAATCGGATTCGCCCTCCTTGAGCGATGCCTCCCGGGCGTGGATGTCCGAGAGGAGCTGCTCGACCTTCTTCTGGTCCTCGGCCAGGACGGCGCGCTCCGAGGCGAGATTTTGTTCCCTTCCGGCGAGGTCGGCGCGCAGCCTCTCCATCTCATCGCGGACGGACCGGACCTCCTGCTCGGTGGCCTGGACCTTCCTCTGCTTGGCGTGTATCTCGTCGGCAAGCGCCCCCAGTGCCTCGGAACTGGCGTGTATGAGCTCCGACTTCTTTCCCAGCTCGGTGTCCTGGGCGCGTATGGCCGCCTCCCGGTCGTAGAGCGCCCGGTGCCTCCCCTCGAGCTCCTCGCCCCGCGACACCAGCTGGTTGCCCAGCTCCTCGAGGCGCTCCTTCTCCGCTTCAAGAAGCAGCAGCTTGCGCGAGAGCTCCGCCTTCAGCCGTAGCAGCTCGTCGTCGGCCTTTACCGCAAGGCGCGGGGCCAGCTCGTCCGGTGCGGGCGCCGGGGCCGCCGGTCCGGCCGCCGCTGCCGCGGCCGCCTCCACCGGCTCGGCCTCCCACCTTTCATCCGAAGGGGGCGCCTCGCCATTGACCGGTCCGCCGGCCGTCCCCGCGCCCGCGGCATCGGCCGGCCCGGCCTCCGCCGCCTGCTCCGGGGCGCCAGCCTCAGCGGCATCCGTCCCGCTCCCGGCCCGGGCCTCCCCGGGCAATTCCTCTCCGGATACAGCCTGATCCCGCCGGGTCTCCCGTGCCGCTTCGGCCTCCTGCGGCTCCGCCGGCCTGGCCCCGGCCTCGGCCTCTCCACCCTGCTCCGGATGCTCCACCGTCCCGGCTGGGCCCGGGCCCTCCGCCCCGGTTGTCGTATCCGTACCGGGCGTCTCGCCGGTTTCCCCGGCATCCGACCGTTCCGGGGAAGGGAGCGTGCCGGAACCCGTCTCCTCTGCTGCGGGTTCGGCCGGCGAGGCCGGCGCCTCCCCGTTTTCCGCCGCCTCGGTGCCGGACGGCTCCTCCTCGCCCTCGCCCTCGACTACCACGGGTATGGCCGCCTCGGGCGTTCTGAGCGCTGACGGCGGGGTTTCGGGCGCCCCGGCTGGCGGTGCGCTGGCGGGGCGCTTCATCTTCCTTATCTTCTTCTTCTGTCCGTCGGGCATGCCAATCCAATCGGGCTAAAGGGTGCAAGGGTGGATGGGTGAAAGGGTGCAAGGGAACGGCGAGCGAAACGACGGCCTCCGCAGTCCCCCTTCACCATCCCACCCTTCCACCCTTCGTACTCAGAGCCCCATCAGGTTCTCCTTGATCTTCTCGAGCTCCTTCAGCTTGCGGGCGACGAGCTCGTCCTTGTCCGCTATCGATTCGAGGTTCTTTTGCAGCTCGGCCTCGCGCACCGAAATCTCCTTCTCGCGGGCCGAGAGGCCCTCGGCGCGCTTGCCCAGCTTGGCCTTGTCCGCCTTCATCTCCGCGAACTCGGCCAGGAGCTTCTCCTCGTCCTCCCGGACCTTCTTCTCGCGGGCGGCCAGCTCGGCCTGCTGGGCCTTCAGCGTGCCGAGCTCGGCCTTGGCCCCCGTCTCCACCTCGGACAGCTCCCTCATCCGTCTCTCCATCGCCTTCAGGTCGCGGGACTGGCGCGCATCCTCCTTCTCCAGCTCGCGGGCGCGCCGCTCCTGGTCGGCCTGCACGCGCTCGATGTCGCGGGCGGCCTTCTCGTGGCCGGAGCGCGCCGCCTCCAGCTCGGACTTGGAATGCTCCAGGGCCTTGTGCAGGGCCACAAGCTCCTTCTCCTTCCGGGCCAGTTCGTCGAGGGCGGCCCGGCGCTGCTCCTCGGCGCGGGAGAGCTCCTGGCGCGAGACGGCCAGCTCGGCCAGCTCGTCCTCGAGCTTCTTCTCGCCCCGCCCGAGGTCGCGCTCGTGCTTGCGCAGGTCCCTCTCGCGGGCGGCGAGCGCCGCCTCCAGCTTCTGGACGCGCTCCAGCTCGCGCAGGGCCTGCTTGGCCTTCTTGTCGGATTCGGCCGCCAGCGCGGCCGAGGCCTCCGCCTGCTCGTCCGATTCCCGCAGGCTGCGGGAGGCCTTCTCCTCGCGCTCGGCCAGCCCGGCCGACAGGCGCTTTAGCTCGTCCTCGCGGGCCGAAACCGACCGGGTCCGGTCGGCCAGCTCCTCCTGGCGCACGAGCGCCTCCTCTTCCAGGCGCTTTAGGTCCGAGGACCTTTCCTGGAGCTCCCGCTCGAGCTTCCCGGCGCGCTCCTTCTGCGCGTCGAGGTCGCGCCTTTCGGCGGCAAGCAGGGCCTCGCGCTTGGCAATGGAGGCCTCCTTCTGGGACATCTCCTTGCCGCCGGATTTGACCGTCTCCGCCATTCCGGAGAGCTCGAGCTCCTGGCGCTCCAGCGACCGGCGCAGCTCCTCGAGGCGGCCCTCGTCCGTCCGGAGCCTGGCCGAGAGCGCGTGCAGCTCCTCCTCGCCCTTTTTCAGCTCGGCGTCGCGGCGCTCCATCTCGCCCGCGGCCCGCACGAGCTCGTCCTCGCGGGCGGCCATCTCCTTCTTCTCGGCGTCGAACTTGTCGAGGTCCGAGGCGAGCGCCTGGTCCTTGACCGAAAGCTCCTCCTCTCTGGACACCACCGACTTCTCGCGGTCGAAGAGCTCGCGCAGCTTGCGCCCCAGCTCCGACTGGCCGCGGTTGAGGCCCTGCGCCTCCTCGACGACGCGCTTCCAGAACGCCTCCAGCTCGTCCTTCTCCTTGTGGAACGCCTCGCGGTCGTGCCCCAGCTCCGCCTTCTGATCCTCGAGCTCCGAGGCCCGGCGGTCCAGCGCGGCCCGCTCCTGGCGGAGGGCCGCCTCCCGTCCGGCGAGCTCCTCGCGGGCGTTGCGGAGCTCCTCCTCCTTCTTCAGCACCTTCCATTCCTCGAGCTTCTTCTCGTGCTCGTCGATGGCCGGGCCCTGGCCGGCCGCCGAGGCTGTCTTGAGCATCGCCAGCGAGCCCGTCTTGATGGCCTCAAGCTCCGATCTGACCTTTTGCAGCTCCTCTTCGGCCTCGCTCCGCCGGCGCCGCTCGCGGTCGAGCTCCAGCCGGGCATCCCGGGACCGCTCCTTGTCCTCGAGCTCTCCCAGCGGCGGCGCCTCTTTGGACGTCCGCTTCCCGGGCCTCGGAGGCACCACGAGGGGCTCCGGGGCTTCCGGCGGCTCCTCCTCGCCGCCGGCGGAAGGCTCCTCGCCGAGGGGCAGGCCCCTGCCGGAGAGCATCTCCATCAGGTTGCGCGGGTCCGGCGCACCATCGATCTTGGCCTCCGGGAAGACCTTCAGGATGTGATCGACGCTCACGCTCGAGGAGCGGAACGAGTAGGACCGGACCTCGATGGTGCAGGCGGGCTGCATCGTGTCCTCGAGGATGAGCCGCAGCGCCTCCTTCCCGTTGACCTCCCGGTCGGAGAGATGGGTGGCGAGCACCAGTGCGCCCTGCTTCAAAAGCAGCGCCCCCTCAGAGAAAATGCGGTCCTTCCTGAGCGTGGTGCGAACGGCGCCGCTGAAATTCTTCTCCTTGAGGTCCACGAGTGCCTGCCGCAGCGTCCACGAACCGCCCCGCAGGCTCCTTTCCAGACGACCGCTTGGAAGCTTCAAACAATCAACCCCGGTTGCTCAACGTCCATGATGATGATTCCGCAACGTATATAAAATTATATAGTTTCGGAATCTGACAAACGGAAACGGGTGAGCCGGCGAGCCGGTAAGCCGGAACCGCCGGCGAGCGAAGCTCGCCTAGGCCGCAAGCGACCTTCGGTCGCTTAGGCCGAGAAGACCGGCTGCAGCCGGTCTTCAGCGGCCGAGAGGACCGAAGGTCCTCACGGAGCCGGGGACGACCGGGTGGCTCTTTGACCGGCTCACCGGCTCACCGGCTCACCGGCTTGCCCCCCGGCTCACCGGCTTACCAGCTCACCAGCTTCCCGGTCTTTTCGTCCTCGCGCAGCGTTCATAAAAGTAGATATCCGGGCAGCCCCATTTCCGGGCGAAGGGGTCGCGGCTTGACGGTCCGGGCGAGTTCTCTGGCAGTCCTGTTCGTGGCCGCGGTGGCCTATTCCCCGGCATGCGCCTCGGCCGGATGGACCTTCCCGAGCGCCTACCACGTCCCGCCCTCGCCGGACCACGAGCACAACACGACCTTCCACGCCTCCCTGAGCTTCATCAACGACACGCCCGCGGTGAACGGAAGCGCCGAGAACGGCACGGGCACCAACGGAACCGGGACGAACGGGACCGGCACCAATGGCACCGGGACCAATGGCACCGGGACAAACCTGACCGTCAACGTGACCTCCTGCCAGCTGGTCATAGAGCCGCAGGACAACAGGAGCACCGCGCCCTCGGCGCGGCTCAACATGACGCGTGAAGGCGCCTCGAACGATTTCCGGCTCACCCTTGGGCCCTGGCCGCCGGGAGCCGAGATCCTCTATCATTACGAGGCGGATCTGTCCAATGGAACGGTCCTCCGTTCCAATTCGTCCTGGGTCCGTACCCCGGACCTGCTGGCGGTGGACTGGCACTTTTCGCTGGACGAGGCGGCCCGACTGGCGCGGGAGCTCGGCCGGCCGCTCATGATATTCGTCTATTCGGGCTTCGCGCAAACGACGCGGCAGATCGACGCGGATGTCTTCGCCCGGCCGGCCGTCATCGGCCTGAGCGCCGGCTTCGTGTGCCTCCGAATCGACAACGAGACCGCGCCCTCCTTCAGCCTCGAGCACCGCCTCCGCCGGCTCCCGGCGCTGGTCTTCGTCAACGCCAGCACGGGCAACGAGACGGCGAAGCTCGAGAATCCGTTCGAGGGCGAGCTCGTCGAGAAGCAGATGCGCTACGTACTCGGCAAAGGGCCAAAGCCATCCGTGGAGCCCTGGAACGGGCCCGGGTACCGGGTCGAGTCCATCGCGCTCGGCGCCGCGCTGGTGGCGGGCCCGGTGGCGATGGTGGTGCTGCTGCGGCTCGGAAAGAGAAAGGCGCGGTGAACGGCGAATGGTGGTCCCCGAGGCGAAATCAATAAATACGCAGGTCATGATTTGGTCCTTGTTCGACGGTAACAACGGGGTGGTGTGAAAATGTATTCTCAGCAGCAGCAACCGGGCGCCCAGCAGCCGGCCCAGGCCTATCAGCAGTATCCGCAGCAGCAGTACCCGCAGCCGCAACCGCAGCCGCAGCAGTACCCGCAGCCGCAACCGCAGCAGCAGTACCAGCAGCCGGCCCAGCAGCAGTACCAGCAGGCGCCGCAGCAGCAGTATCCTCCCCAGCAGCCTCCGCAGCCCCAGGCCCCTCCGGTCCCCCAGGGACCGCAGAAGGACGGGGTGGTCGCCGAGGAATTCAAGAAATACGTTCAATCCCAGACTTGGCAGGTCCTCAGCCACGACGCCACGCCGGGCAACCACATGATAAAACTGGCCCCGCCCGCGGGGAAAAAGCTCCAGAAGGGCGATGTCAAAAAGGCCCAGATAACCGTCAAGGCCATGGGCCAGCAGCCGGCCGCGCCCGGCGCGCCGCCCTCCGGCCCCAACTCGGTCCAGGTCAGTATCGACACCGAAGAAAAGGCAGGGTTCTTCGGGTCGGACAAGAAGAGCTACCCGCTCTGGATGAACGCCGACGAGGAGGTCGACGCCGGCATGCAGCCCACCGCCGGGCTCAAGGACAAGGTCAGGAACATCTGCACGCAGGCCAAGATCTCGATGCCGCCTCCGCCGCCGGCCCCGCCCCAGCCCGCCTACCAGCAGCCCCAGGCGCAGGCGCCCGGCTATCCGCAGCAACAGCAGCAGCCGATAACGGCCCAGCCGCAGCAGCCGATGGCCGCTCCACCGCCGATACCGCAGGCGACGCCGCAACAGCCGCAGGCCCCGCCGGCCCCTATGCAGCCGACCTACCAGCCGCCGCCCCAGCAGCAGCCGCAGTACCAGGCCCAGGCCCCGCCTCCGGCGTACCAGTCCCAGCAGCCCATGCAGCCCCAGCAGCAGTGGGCCCAGCCGCCCCAGCCCCAGGCGCAGCCCCAGCCCCAGTACGGCGCCCCTCCGGCTCCGATGGGCCAGCAGCCGCAACCGCAGCAGTGGCAGCAGAAGGTCTGCCCCAACCCCAACTGCCAGGCGCCCAACGCCGCCAACGCCGCGACCTGCTACCGGTGCGGGTTCAGGCTGCAGTGATGTTGGGAAAAGGGTAGAAGGGTGAAAGGGGGGAAGGGTAGAAAGGGAAGGGAAGAAGGGAGAAAGGGTACAAAGGGTGGAAGGGACGGTACGAGGATTTCCGTCGTCCCCCTTCCACCCATCCACCCTTTTACCCTTCCACCCTTGAGTTGATTTCATGGCGCAGGGTTTCTTCGTCGGTTTCGACGACACCGACAGCCCGCGGGGGCTTTGCACCACATTCCTGGCCACCGAGGTCATCGCCGAGTTCTCCGACTTCGACCTGATAGGGTACCCGTCGCTGGTGCGCCTCAACCCGAACATACCCTGGAAGACCCGCGGGAACGGGGCGGTCTCGATCCGCTTTGGCAGGGGAGCGGGCAAGCCTTTCTGGGCCGGAAGGCTGGAGGACGCGGATGTCAAGGGATACCCGCGTTCGGGGAAATGCGACGTGGAGCTGAAAAGCATCCTCGAGCGTCTGGACCGCGTCGTTCTGGCCAACTCGGCGCAGGGCGAGAAGGCCACCAACCCGGCCGTGTTCGTTTCCCTTGAACGGCCTATCGGGAGGCTTTACAAGAACGCTGTGCGCGAACTTGTGAACCCGCGCGATGTCCTGCGCGTTTTACACAACGGGAAGGGCCGCAAATGGCTGTGGAGGACCCACCGCGGCCGGCGCGGCATCGTCGGCGCCTCCGCCGCCGCCGCCTGGCCCGGCCAGCGCCGGACCTACGAGATCATCGCCTACCGGGAGCGGCATCGCTGGGGCACGCCCCGCAACGTAAGGTGGGAATCGGTTCTCTCGATGGACCGTGCATTTCCCTCGACGTTCAACAACATCGACGAGAGGAACCGCCACGTCGTCATCGCGCCCCACAGCCCCTGCCCCGTGCTCTTCGGCATCCGGGCCACCGCGCCAGGGGAGCTTGCGGCGGCCGGCTCGGCCATCGTGACCGGCGAGCGGACGGACCGCGTGCTCGTATTTTCGTCGAACCAGGGCACCGACGACCACCTCCAGCGGCTGGGGGTCGGGAAGTTGCGCCCGTACGTGTCTCCGGTCGTCCGCGGCACCGTGACCGCCGCGCCCTCGACCGCGAGGGGCGGGCACGTGTTCTTCCGGCTGAGGGACCAAACGGGAGAGCTGGACTGCGCGGCCTTTGAGCCGACCAAGGAGTTCCGGAAAACGGTGCGCGGTCTTGCCGCCGGGGACCTCGTCGAGGCGTCCGGCGGTGTCCACGCCCCGCCCTTCACGCTCAACCTCGAAAAGCTGCGGCTGGTACGCGCGGTGCCCCTGCAAACCCTGCGCAAACCGCCCTGTCCCCGCTGCGGAGGGACCATGAGGTCGAGGGGCCGAAACGCCGGCTACAGGTGCGCCCGCTGCCGCGCCCGGGCCGGCCCGGAGGCCGCCCTCCGGGGCACCGCACCGCGCCAAATCGAAGCAGGTCTCTACGAGGTGGCCAGGTGCGCCCGCAGGCACCTGAGCAGACCTGTTGAAAGGTGAATAGAATTCATATAATTGTTATACTATATTAGTTAAAGAAAATATTATATATACATAACCCATCGGGGAAAAAGGTAATTCCCCTGTCCACTTTAGAGGCCCGCCAGACACGCTCAGGCATGGACATTGGTTTAACTCAGTGCCGCAGGAATACCGAGGTGGAGTAAAATGAAAGGAAAGGGTGCGATAATCGTTGTGATCCTGATGGTGGCAGGTGCGTTCAACGCGGTAGCCTCGCCGGCGAACACGCCCGCGCTTTCGGCCGAGATGACCCTCCCGGACGCAAGCTCTCCCGCTTCCGCCGCGGCGGGCATGCCGGGCGTGACGAGGGCCGTGACCGCCGGGCCCGTTGCGGAGCTCTCGGGCGCGGACCTTTCACCCGGACCGGATGCAATGCAGGGGGCTGAGCCTCCCGCCGTCTTGGAAGACCTCTCCGAGGGGGGAGCCAATGACCGCCTCATCGTCATCTCCAACTCCACCAACATTACCCTGGGCATCGGCACCTTCAC